>Ga0207683_10003744_pt1 | contig 13186 bp, 11 predicted proteins | sample KBSM73metaG_FD_184333 | JGI IMG/M metagenome (GOLD analysis project Ga0207683, IMG submission 184333) | Miscanthus rhizosphere microbial communities from Kellogg Biological Station, Michigan, USA - KBS M7-3 metaG (SPAdes) (version 2) | ecosystem: Host-associated > Plants > Roots > Rhizosphere >...
GGATGAGGACGAAGCACTAGCCATCGCCAACGACACGCTCTACGGACTCGGTGCCGGTGTCTGGAGCCGCAACATGAATACTGCGTTCCGCATGGGTCGCGGAATCCAGGCCGGGCGCGTCTGGACGAACTGCTACCATCAGTACCCGGCGCACGCGGCGTTCGGTGGCTACAAGCAGTCCGGTATCGGCCGCGAGAACCACAAGATGATGCTCGACCACTATCAGCAAACCAAGAACGTGTTGGTGAGCTATAGCGAGAACAAGCTCGGCTTCTTCTGATCCTCGACCGTTTTTTGCCCCGTATCGCGAGACTGGCGGTATGGGGGGTCCGCATCTTCACGATGGTCAGGAGGCTCTCATGACCCAGCAAGTGTTGCGCGTCACCGCGACTGACTCCGCGCGGGCATTAATCAACAGTTTGCGCGCGAAACACGGCGACTTGATGTTCCATCAGTCCGGCGGATGCTGCGACGGGAGCGCACCGATGTGTTATCCGCAGGGCGAATTAATCATCGGTGACTATGACCGATTATTGGGTCATATCGGTGGCGCACCGTTCTACATAAGCGGGCCGCAATTCGAGTACTGGAAACACACTCAACTGATTATTGACGTGGTGCCGGGCCGAGGCGGGATGTTTTCGCTCGACGGCCCCGAGGGCCTGCGGTTCCTTACGCGCTCGCGCCTGTTTACTGAAACCGAGTGGACCCAGCTCGCAGCGCTCGAGAACGAGGCGGCCTTGCGTTAGGCAGTACTTCCCTTCGCCGTATCAGCTCTGGCAGCAGAAGCTCGGCCTTGCGAAGCAGCAGATCAACGCCGATGCTGCGCGGTACGGAGCTCGAACCTGCTGCACGCGCAGCGTACGAGCGTCTGACTAGACTCACCATGAAGCCGCTGGTGCTGGTTCGATTAAAGATCCACCGCTCGGACCATCCACAGCAGACTTCGACGACACTGACGTGAGCGCGCACGAATCACGCCGGATGTAGCAACCGCAGTTTCAAGACTTCGTCGTTCCACAGTGGCCCCGTCGGCGAACCATCGCCATCGTGGCTTTCGTCGTTTGGGCGTTAGAAATGCACCAGACTGGATCGGCGAAGTACCCGAGCGAGTACATCAACCAAAAGGAACGCGAAATGAGAAACAAGAACCTGCCGTCGCGCCTGTCGAAGCATCTGCGGCGCAACACGACATCGAACGAGTCGTACAACCGCTTCGCGGCGGTCGTCGGCGTGTGGTGGCGCTGCGCCGGGCGCAGAAAGGCCAGCGGGAGATGATCGAGGCTTGCGAACGGGTAGCCCAGGTGGATGCGGCAGTTGCTGCTGGCAGGACGGGTGAAAGGTCATCGCCCAGCGAAGCACGTTTCGGGGAAACCTGTAGGGGGTCTACTTCGACCGTCTTTGCTGCGCAACGTGAGGCAGCTGATGGGGACGGCCTATTCAAGTACGTCGTGCTGTACGCCTTGACGCTCGTTCTTCAGCCCGTGCTGGCAGCCGTGCTGATGTTGGCGGCCCTGTGGGGGCTGTGGAAGGCGGTGTTGTGGGTGTTCCTATCGTGAACAGCGGCGGGAATCACCGCGGGGCAGGTGCAGTAGTCCATCCGAATCATCGGCTATGCGGTCAGAATACGAGCCGCTTATGCATGGGCCGTCGCGGAAAATCGTCGGCCAGCGGTGAACGAACGGTAGCGGACGCGCGGTAGATCCGTTCCGCAACGATGCCGCACGACTAAGCCGTCACCAGGGGCAACCGTCTGGAACCTGCACGTACTCAGCAGATCATCGCGTCTGCGCGTCCGCAACAGTGTCGCCAAACGTCGAAAGGCCCATTACTGGTGCATTCATCAGCACCAACAGCCGCGGAAGGGGAACGTCGTTTAGGGCGCTGAGCATCAAAACGCCCGTGCTGTGGGGAATTGCTATCCGCTCAGCGAAGGAGCACCGTGTAATGCTGTTGGATGAAATCCCGGTGATCCAGCGGGGGACGCCGGAAGCGTCTCGCATGATCGGGCGTCGAAGGAGCAATTTATGAAAAGGCTGATGAAGGGAAGCGTGCTGATCGCCGCTATCGGGTTGGGCGTATCCAGCGTGGTACTGGCAGACGACGAAAAGGCCAACGGAGTAAGGAATTGCACGGTAGCTACATTGGATGGGCTATATGTTTTCGCTGCGAGTGGATTCATTATTCCCGCGTCGGGTCCGGCACAACCGAAAGCCATCCTGGAATGGATACGCTTTAACGGCGACGGCACAGTGTTTGTTGCCGGAGCGACGCGCAGCTTGAACGGTGTCGTCGCACAAATACCGGGTGGGGGAGGCGGCAGTTACACCGTCACCGACCTTGTCCCACAGGATGGAGGATGCGCGGGCACCCTCACCTTCGCCCCTTTAACGTTCGACCTATTCATTCAGTCGAAGGGTGAGGAGAAGATTTGGATAATCCAGACCAATCCAAATAACGTGTTCCAAGGTACGGCGACGAGGGTCTCGCGCTAGGATTAACCCAATGTTTGCGAACCCCCGCGTTGGCGGGGGTTTTTTTCGATATGCGCCTGCAACCAGCCGCTGCCCTATAGCGGGCACATTGTCGGCGTCATCCGGTCACGACGGATTCGACTGCAAGCCGGTGTCCGCTCTTGGCCCGATCTCGGCCGCGTCAAGGGAGCTGATGATCTGACCACTGCCTGCCACATCAAGTGTTGGCTACGACAGCTAAGCTTCCGGACGCTGCGCTATTTGCACCATCTTAAGCCTTGCTATTCGAAGCGTGTCCCGGCGGCAGAAGCGCAAGCGGTAGCAATTACATTGTTATTGACACCAAGAATTTCTACTAGCGATTTCGTCACAAAGGCGTCGCCGCTTGCAGCGAGTTCCAGCTGCGAGGTCACTTTCTGCGATCCAATGAAACCACCGCTCGAGTCGTAGCGGTAGTACATGAACGTGTACGAATAATCTTGCCAGCCGCGTTCACGTTGCCACACTCCGTGGCCAGGACTGCGCAACGCTGGGCTTGAGCCGGGGCCGATGCCAAACTCTGACATTGTTCCGTCGTCGTGAAATGTGAAGAGACCTGGGAAGGGAGCCACGCCAACTGGCTCACCGGTTTGACAATTGAGAGGCGTTACAGCTGTTCTCCAAACACCCTCGATGGTTCGTTCGGCAGCCTGCGCTGCCAGCGGCACCACAACCGCGAAAGAAACCAGCACCCGCATCCATCTGGTGATTCGCATTTTCTTTGCTCCCCTGGAATTCGCGACTCGAGGCAGATCACGCCACTGCACATTGCACCGGCGTCCTCGCGTCGGCCTGTAAGTCGTCGACGGTGATGCAACAACGCGCCAATTCCGCGGCGCGGGCTTGTGGGACTGAACAGTCCGGAGGGTGTGGGGGTGACGCAGGAACCGCGTCAGGCGCGCCCAGAGGGGTGACACCAAAACTGCCAGGTCGATCTTTTGTTGCGGATGGCGACGCTGGTGTGCATGAAGTCTGAACCCCTTTCTATGAAGGCACAAGAGCGCGCGCAGACCACGGATGTCGTTTGGCGAAGCGGCTGACATTGACCCGATCTCGGCCGCGTCAAGGCGCTGATGATCTGACCACTGCCTGCCAGATCAAGTGTCGGCTACGACCGCAAAGCAACGGGTCGCTGCGCTATTTGCACCATCTTATATGGAAGCTGCAAGCGACCTCGATAGCGCAGCCGTAGTTCCAGCCTCTTCCCTTCGCTTTCCCAAGGAGCGTCTATGTACTGGCCCGTGCTAGCTGCAATCGCACTTGCAGTCGGGTACTACCAGGTCGGCGCAATGTCGGTCTGGGTATCGGTGCTGTCGATCAGCCTGAAGGCGGTTCTCTTGGTAGTGGCGGTCGCAGGCTTGGCCGCCATCGGCATTCTCCTTCGCCGCCGTTTCGCCCGGTGACCAATCGATAACGCTATGCAATCCGCACTGATGGAGGACTAAGCCCAGCAGTCACCACTCGCCCGTCGTACCTCGAGCAATAACCACCGTGCCCGGTCGCTCCCCAGCGCCTGGGCATTTTTCGTCCATCGAAAGGAGACGCATGAACATCACGGGTGAATTTGCACCACGCAGGATCAGAAGCAAGCAACGTCGCACGGAGTCCCGTCGTGCTCGTCCTTCGTAGTCCCGACGAGGCAGCACGCATCGCCGATCCGGAGATACGCAATCTATTTGCGATCTGGGGCGGGCGCGCTGTCCCAGTTGTAGACGGACTGCGCGCTGACGCCCAGCACCCTCCCGAGACTTTCCGCGGATAGCTCCCAGGCGGTCGCGCTGTGACCGCAGTCCTTTCGCGACGAAGCGCACCTTCAGTTCCGGCGCGCTCGCTTGCGGAGCTGACGACGTGCTCGGCGCGCGGCGCATCAGCGATTTAACTTGGCGCTCGAGCAGTACGACCTGTCGCTTCAGCAGCGCTATGTCGCGCCGATGGTTTTTTCTGCACGGCTTTCAGAGGTCGTCACCGACCCACACGCTTCCACGCTCAATCGCAGCGCTTCATGGCGACCAGGTAGATCTTGGCGGTTTCGTTGCTCTCGTTGCGGATGTCGTGAGGAGTGAGTCCCGGCAGCCAGTAGGCCTTGCCTACTTGAAGAATTTCGCGTCCAGTCGGGCTGGAAAGAACCACTTCGCCCTGGGCGACGATGCCGACTTCGGCCGGAATCGTGGAGTGCTGCCCGGATCCCTGACCGGGAGCAAGCGTCATGAGCTCGATGTACGCTCCGGGGGCATTTAACACCGGGACCGAGCCGGCTCCCTGCGCGGCGACCAGTGACGCGAACAATCCAACGGCGATCCCGGCCATGAAAAAAATTGCATGTTTCATAGGTTGCACCTCCGAGACTATCGATTCAAGGCGTGGAGCAACGCGCTCTCGGGTACCGTGCCCGCGAACGTATCACCTGCAACGTCGGCCGCCACGCGACGGCGGTCACTCGACGATGGGTTGCGCGATGATCCAAAGACTCAACATCGTGTAGGCGACCATCAGCACGAGCATCGGAATCTGGCTGTGTATGGCGAGGCGAGAATCGCCAAGACGACGGAGCGCGATGATGTGGGCCAGCGAGACCGCCGCGACGTGACCGATGACGATCGCGATCAGCGACGTATACCAAACGAATCGAGCGCCAACGATGCCGATATCGGGTCGAAAGCGCGCAGTGCCAAAAATGTTCCATCCGAATCCAAACGGATCGGACGCGAGGCGGATCAACAACTGTCCCTGGATCAGGAAGTAGCTCAGGTAGTGAGCGACGAGATACGCAATGGCGATCGGCACCAGCGTCAAGACGAACGCGCGACTTGCCGCATCCGCCGTCATCCGGTTCCCGGAATAGTGCGCGATCCATGTCGCCACCACCCGGTAGAGGGCGGCGAACAGGCCGCAAAAGGCGAGGAGCCCGAGGGTATTGATGATGGCCAACCGCGCATCACCCAGCGCCGGCAGCGCCACGTACATCGCGTTCTCAATGCGCTGCCAGAACGGAGTCGCCATCACGCCGTCGAACGTCACCGTCGATAGTAGGACGATGACAAATATCGCGAGTGAGTGGCTGACGTCTTCGGTGTGAAGCAATCCGGCACCCGGCGGCCGCAATAACCATCTCCGCTGCGATTGCGACGCTCGATCGCAGGCGTCGCAATCCGGGCGTTCCCGGTGGTCCGTGGCCGTTCTCCCACGCGCCGCGCACGCGTCGCATACCGTCGGCTCGTCGCGGATTTCGATCGGACCGAATCTCGCGAGGATGCCGAACGCCAGAGCGAACGGATCGGCGCGCGTCAGCCAAATCCTGCGCCCGAAAAGAAACATCCCGGTCCACGTGAGGACGGAAAATCCGATCGCCATCCAGGCGAGGCGCAAAGGAATCGACCGACCTTCCCAAATCAGCTCCAGCCATGCGAACACCAGGAACAGACCGGTTGCCGGCCAGACGCCGAGCCAACCTGGCCAGTGGACTTTCGCTGTTCGAGGCTTCGCCGAATTGCACACGAGCTGCTCGCACCAATCGAAGACCGCCGCCCACGGATTGACGACGGACCAAATGTTTCCGACGAACGCGGACACGTACGAGAAGCCGACCCACCACGCGATCCAAATGGCGGTGGGAGCAAGGTTTCGGGTAGGAATCTGCTCGCCGATGATTCCCGCGACCACGACGAGCGCCAGCGCCGAGACCGCAAGAAGTCGCGCCACGAAACCCGCCATTCCGTGCGCGACGGAATTGCGGAGTTGCCGCCGACCGAGATCGAGCTGCGCCGGGGCTGCGACGAATGCATTCGAGCGGACGGCGATGGCGACGATCAGGAAGGACAACAGCACCGTGGACGCCGCGCCGCCGATCCAAAGCGCCAGGGGAAGCGGAAGGTCGTAGCGCAGACCGAAGCCGTGCCCATATGCAGGTATCGAGAAGAATACCGATATCGTGGCCAAAGCGACGCTCGGCGGCCGCCAAAGCAATCGGCGTGGCGAAGGTGGCGACAAGGGGCCATGTCGCCTGTTCTGGTCGGCCATCGAACACATCCAAGAGGCTGTTGTTTCCTCGGCTATCGTGGTTGAACTTCGATATATGCAAGGGGCCTCTGCTTGTGGGGTTCCTTCGAATGGATCTCGATCGGAAAGCGGCCGGTGGCGTTGGCGGTAAAGCCCAACGAGGTTGGGTGGTCCGGCGCCACGTCGCTTTCGATGTCGTAGCCGTGAAGATGAACGTGCACGGGTTGATCCGACGTCAAATGCACCAGGACTCGATCGTTCTCGAGAACTGACAAGACGGGAGGCCTGGAAGGAGGTTTCGCTCCATGAATGGCAAGGTGGAGAACGCGATCGTCGGCCAGAGCGCGGCCAGTCAAAGCTGCGAGCATTGCGGCGACCAGGTAAGTACGACTCGAGTTGGCAATTCGCATGGCGACTTCCGAACAGCGCAAGCGACGCGCGTGATTAGCGCGCGCGGATGGCGCGAATCTTCGCGCTCACCTGGCTCACGGCGTGTTCGAGCATTCCAATATCCTTGGAAGGGAAATAGGTGGCGGGTAGCTCCCACACCTGCTTCAACGCGAACCGCGGCATGTCGGGCGGCGCAACCTGCACGTAAGCGAGCACCTCGTTTCCGGTACGCACCGTCCCAATGCGGACCGAATCCGCGTGGAACTCCGTATCGACGAGGCGAAGCGACGAATCGTCAGCTGCGGCGGACGCCACCTTGCCCATCTGCGATAGCGCAGCGGCCAGCGCAGGTACTTCGACTTCGTCGAGCAATCCGGCGCCGACGGGGTATTGGGCGCCCTCCGTGCCCGTCGTGACCGTCAGGGCGACACGCATCGCCAGGTGCTGGCGGCTTTCGAAGCCTGCCGGATACGCGCGAAGCAACTCCAGGCGCAGTTGGCCGGGCCGTGTGGTCGTGACCGGATTGGTCGGCGGGGTTGCCGAAAAGTTGGGTGCTTTCATCGCGGGAATGGGCACCGTGGCGATGGCATAGCTCTCCCGAACGCACGGCGTGCAGTTCGTCAGGACGAAGTATTCGAAGTGCGTCAGCGTATCGGTTGGAAGAGCAGGCGTCGGGCTTCCATCTCCCTCAGCGACCTCGCTCTGCGCCCCGAGAAGGGCGATGAAGATCATTAGCGCGAGGGACTTGCTGTACGAAACTCTATTGAGTGTTTGCATGCGATCACTATTTCGATTTGACGGTATGCGGCACCAAGGCGAGCATCAACGTAGTCGTGGCGAAGAACGCGACATCGTAACGGTGAAGACTCGCGGTACGGTCGTCGAAATTGCGCGTCGCCCTTGCGAATGGTGGCGCGACGAAAACCGCACACTGCTTGGACTCAACTTGACCGTGCCGCCGGTGAAAATCGCGCAAGTGTGCGACTGCCCAACCGCCATGTCCAGGACATCTGCAGCAAGCCCCTGAACATCCACCCGCGCCAAGTGATCGCCACCCGTTCCGTCGCCGAGCCGACTTCTCCTCCGACGCGCCCGAAGTGCGGAAGATGGGTGGCCAAGGAAGCGCGAGCGGAAACGGAAGGACCCGCCGAAGCGGGTCCTGTTTGCGCTGATCTCCAGATTGCGCGGCTTTGCTACTGGCTTTGTTCAGTCGTCACCGTGTTTTCGAAGAGATCCTTGTGTTGCGCTGTGAAGCTTTTCGAGAATTGAAGAACCTGAAAGCCGTGCCCATCGCTGACGGCCCAGAGCTGGATGTCGGCTGAGTTGCCGGGTCCGCCGCCAACGCCGTTGCCATTCCGCTTGGCCTTATCGTGGCCGTTACCCTTGCCGACAACGACCCAGCGCACCCAGTGAGCAATCTTGTCGACGGTTCGATCGACGCCCACCGCCCAACTCCCCGAAGCGGGAAGGACCCTCGTCCGCGGGGCCCCTGACTTCCAGTACGCGATCTCCTTCGGATGGGTTGGATCGCTTACGTCAAAAACGCGCAATTGCGCATTCTGAAAACTGCAAGCGAGCATCTTGGTATCCTCGGGATTGTCGGCGACACATGTTTCTTGACTGTAGTTGGTCGTCCCCGAAATGGCCGGTAAGTTGGTCCCCGGGGCGGTTCCGGGAACATCCGGCGGCGTCCCTTCGAGCAGCGCCGCACAATTCGCCGGGTCGCTCACTTCCAGCCTGAGTTTGGAGATGATCTTCGGATTCGTGATATCGGCGACGTCGATGATCTGCGGATAGCCGAAAGCGGACGCCCCTCGTGCGCACGCGGCCGCCCAACCGCCCGCGCCACCCGCCCCGCCCGCCTCGTCGGTGCTGATGATGTACGGGTGCCCCTTGATCTTCACGGGGATCATCGCCTCGGCTTGCCCCTGGTCTGCCCAAAAGAGCTTGCTGATGTTTCGGATCTGCGGATTGGGGCGGCGGAACTGATAGTCGCTGACGTCCTCGATCACGAGTCCGTCGGGACCGAACGAGGAATTCGTTGGCGCTGCGCCGAATTGCCCCGGCTGCCCCGCGAACAGCAGCGTCCCTTCGGGCACGCCGGGCAAGAAGCCATTCCAATTGAGGTTTAGCGAGTGGGGCCTGCCATCGCCGAGGTATTGCCATGGCGGGAGCAACTTCGGATTTGCAGGGTCGGAGACGTCAAACGGGTATACGAAGCCGCCAACGCCGCGAAAGTTCTGGGTGGCATAGTACGTTTTCCCGTCCGGGGCGAAAGCGCCCATATGGTGGAAGCTGCTGCTTGACGCGTTGACGCTGCCCTTAAGGACCGGGTGGCGGCAGTCGGAGATGTCATATACCGCAAAATTTGGCCCATCGGTTTGGCCGGCTACGAGAAGGCGAGTGTTGGCATTGGTCGCCACCGTCTCGTGTGCGTTAAGTGCCGCGGGGGTGTCGGTCAACTGCGCGCTCACCCGCGGATGCGCGGGGTCAGAGGCATCGATTACCTTGATGCCTTGGCCAGTGGCAGGACGGTCCGTTCCATAGTAGGCGCACACATCGTAGTACGCCGGTCCATCCTGGGAAAAGGCTCCTTGAAACGTATCTTGGTCCTCCTGCCCCACGAGTTCCAGATTGCAGTTGTAGGCGCGCTCGGAATCGCCGCTGAAACGTTCCTGCACCGTCGTCTCACCCTGCAATCCGCTTTCGGTATGATCCCCGGGACCACAGATTGCCTTGGGCACCGACGCGGGAAAGCCGTCGGAAGAAATCACCTCTGCCGACGCGATGGAAGCGCTGAGTAACAGACCCGGTACGGCGGCGGCTGAAACGGCAAGTAATCTTGCCAGATCCCTTCTATTCATGGCTCCTCCTTAGACGCCCTGCGCGCAGGGCGCTGCGAAAGCTTACCTCCGACGAGCCGGCGCCGTTTATCGCAAAACGGCGAATAATTTCGAAAAGCTGCGAATATTTTTCGACCGCTTTTCCCATTCAGAGGCATGACCGTCGTGCGGTGAGCACGGACTCAGATGCACAGCAGGCGCCGGGAGCGCCGCGCTCTGCTTCTCGCGTGCGGTTCGGGAATGGTTCGGTAGTGCACCCCGCACGATCCCCGGCCGGAAGAAAGCGTTGCGTCTCTTACTGTTTAGGTCAGCAGCGGTCCGCGTAGACGGGGTATTAATCCGTTGGTCGTAGGTTCGATCCCTACACGGCCTACCAACAAAATCGAGGGGTTAGCCTGACCGCCAGCCCCTTGTGCTTTTGAAACGTCACAAAAATGTGACAAATCGATCATGTTTTCGTCACGGCCGCGCTCGATTCACTCCGCTGCAGCCGTCAAATGCTCGGTCCCGAACTTCGCGTAGGAGTCCACCAGCACGCACAACTTCCAGCCGCATAGGCCCCTCACCTCGTCACAGCTGGTACCAGACTGCCGATGCCATGACGCCCAGGTATAGGACACGTCATGGAGCCGAAATCCCGATGTGGACCTTCATGGCCGGTTCCCGTGGCGTCGCGCTTGCCGTTCCTCCCACGCTCGCAGCTCGTCCTGGTAGCGATAGAGCGCAACGTCATAGATATCGAAGATGCAGGGGTCACAAGAACCCTTACAGCAATCTTCGGCCCTTGGGCGTATCGGTGGCACGGGCCGCGGATCGTCGTCTTCCGGTTGCATGAATCGAGATTCTGGGCACCAAGCTTTCGCAGAAGCGCGAGACATAAATCGAGTATCGGTTTTCGGAAATGATTCTGCTCGAGTTGTGTAGTGCGCCACGCCTGTTACCGAGGTTGTCGCCGCGTTGAGCGACTGAAGTGGTCGGTACGCGCTCTTCAACAAGACGTGGTCGCCGCCGGCCGTGCGGAAGAATACGCGCCTCGGATATTGCGGCCGACAACTCCAGCCAGCGGTAGTGCATGTGGACGAGCCGTCGGAGCATGACCGGCCGTCCGACGGCCCCAGGGTTGCGCGCGTCATGGTCCCTATTGCGCTCGATCAGGCCGCGTCGATACGATAGAGGAGGGAACGCACGCGACTCACGTTGATGGGGAGAACTCGTCCGGACCGATAAACACCACAGAAGGGGAGCCGTCTAGGTCGGTCGAGCCCCTTCCAGCGTAGTCTTGAGCACGCGCAAGCCGCTTTGCATCATGGAAGCAACGTGACTCGCCAGCTCGTTCGGGAGCAAATCCGTGACCCAAACAAAACGGCAACCACCGCCGACCTCGCCAATGACTTGTGCAGCACCGTTGTAATGACGAAACGGCTCGTCGACGATGGCCCAAACGACGCGCCGGTTAGTCTCGTCGATATCGACGATGAGCTCGCGGACTACTTGACCGTTGCCGAACGTGACGACGCGCGCGCCAGGCTCCAGCCGAGTATCGGTGACAAAACCCGGCACCAGGCGCGTATGCAGGGCACCGACATCTCGTAGGGCATCCCAAACCGCGTCCGGAGATGCGTCGATAACCATTTCCTCGCGTATGGATGCCATGTCGCCCTCAGTCATGGCTCGTCCAACCCCGACGCGCCGATTGTTGACCCGACCAAACCGATTGTGGCATCCAGACTAAGGCATAACTTGGCCCCAGAACAGGACCACTTAAGGACACTCCCATGGATCCGGTGGATCCTTTCAGATGTCACTATCGACGAGCCCGCGTTGATAATCCGCTCGTCGTAGTTCGATCCCTTCGCGGCCTACCAACTCGAACGAGGGTTTGGCGAGCGATTGTTGGGCCCTTTGCCTTTGCGGCGGCGACGATTCGCTGAGTTGCCGATGCCCGCCCGTTGTCCCGGCATGCCGCGACCCAACTAAGCACCGAGGCGTTGTACGACGGACGACGCGCGCAGCCGACGTGCTGGCGTCAAGGATGCCTTGGAGAGAGTCGCTGGCGCCGTTGCAAGTTCGCCACACCATGCCTGCGTGTGACGCCATAATGCGGCAAGCGCTTGACCCTGAGTGACGCGCCTCCTAACCTGAACTCGTGCACGCAACCGAGACGGGATCCTGTCAAGGACGATGCGTGAGTTGATCGCTCGAACGCGTCTGGCGGGCTTGCATATTGTGGCAGTAGACTCGACGGTGTTAGCAACTCCTGATCGTCCAACGCGGGATGGGGTTTTCGGCCCGACCGGTGGCTCGGCCACATCGGCGCGCAGCACGCAAACACCATGGCCCGAAGCGCAGCCGGGTCGGCCTGCCAGAGCCAATACGTTTGCCAGTGACCGCTCTCTCGTCATACCGGTTATAGCGTCGCTCGGGGAGATTCGTCGCGCTCGGGAACTACGCCAACAAATCGAGAAAAGGTACTTGAATCGCCCAAACCAGCCGTACTGCCTTTGGTGTGTTGGTGCCGACTAAATAGCTCGACAGACAGGACGCGCATCGGCACGAGGTTGCGATGGGTTCAGTACTCACCGCCGAATGGCCGATATCGGTACTGGTCAGCGGGTCGGCTTACAAGCAGCGGCGGCTCGGGTGCCTTGGGCTCTTAATCCGTTGGTCGTAGGTTCGATCCCTACACGGCCCCGACGGATCCCCTCGCAGGAGTTCAGCAATCTTCGTCGCGTCCATCGGCTTCGAGAAAACATCTCCCTGGATCTCGTCGCAGCCGTGCGCGCTGAGGAAAGACATCTGGTCCACGGTTTCGACACCTTCGGCGACGACCCGAAGCCCAAGCTGGTGCGCCATGCCGATGATGGCGAGGACGATCGCGGCATCATCTGCATCGGTCGTGACGTCGCGGACAAAAGCCCCGTCGATCTTGATCACGTCGATTGGAAAGCGCTTGAGATAGGTGAGGCTCGAATAACCGGTTCCGAAGTCGTCGATGGCGATGCGCGCTCCGGCCGCCCGCAATACGTCCAGAATGCACGCCGTCTGGTCCGCGCTCGACATTGCTGAACTTTCGGTGATTTCGAATTCGAGTAATTCCGAGCTCACGCCGTGCTCGCGTACCGACTGCATGACCTTGTCCGGCAGATTCTCATCATGGAACTGGCGAGCCGAAAGGTTTACGGCAATCGGGACAGCCTGCACGCCATCGTGTTGCCACGCGCGCAGCTGACGGCACACCTCGCCGATGACCCATTCCCCGACCGGGACGATCAGTCCCGTCTCCTCCAGTAGAGGCATGAAGTCCGCGGGCGGCGCCAGACCTACGCCGCCGGGTCTCCGCCACCGTAGTAGCGCTTCGATGCCGCTGATGGCGCCGGTTGCGAGGTCGAGTTTCGGCTGGTAGTCGAGCAAAAACTCGTGCTGCGAGAGCGCGCGGCGCAGGTC
>Ga0207683_10003745_pt1 | contig 13186 bp, 12 predicted proteins | sample KBSM73metaG_FD_184333 | JGI IMG/M metagenome (GOLD analysis project Ga0207683, IMG submission 184333) | Miscanthus rhizosphere microbial communities from Kellogg Biological Station, Michigan, USA - KBS M7-3 metaG (SPAdes) (version 2) | ecosystem: Host-associated > Plants > Roots > Rhizosphere >...
GTTCGGGTTTGGCCGGGTGGCCAGCAGCCTACCCTTAGTGGGATGGCCAAAGGCAAGGACAACGGCGCCCTCTCGCGGGCCGAGCGGATCGCTCAGCAGCGCAAATCGCTGCCGGATCAGCCCGGCGTCTACCTCTTCTACGACCGCGCCGGCGAGCTGCTCTACGTCGGCAAGGCACGCTCTATCCGCAAGCGCATCGCCTCCCACTTCTCCGGCGGCAACACCCGCCTCACCTCGCGGATCGACCGCATCGAGAGCCTGGTCACCGCCAACGAGGCCGAGGCGCTGCTGACCGAGCAGAGCTTCGTCAAGCGCCACCGGCCGCGCTTCAACATCCGCCTCCGCGACGACAAGTCCTACCCCTACGTCTGCGTCAGCCTCGACGAGGACTACCCGCGCGTCTATTTCACCCGCGAGAAGCACCGCTCCGGCCGCGCCTACTTCGGCCCCTTCTCCAGCGCCAAGCGGGTGCGGGAGACGCTCGACCTGCTCGGCAAGCTCTTCCAGTTCCGTACCTGCGAGGGCAAGGAGCCGGGCCGCCGCTCCGGCAGCCCCTGCCTCGACTACTACATCAAGCGCTGCGGGGCGCCCTGCGTCGACTACATCAGCCAGGAGGAGTACCGCCGCAACATCGAGGCGATCGTCGACTTTCTATCCGGCCGCTACCGCCAGATCGAGCGCGCCGAGGAGGAGAAGATGAAGGAGGCTGCCGAGGCCCAGGAGTTCGAGCGCGCGACTATCCACCGCGACCGGCTCAAAGCGATCCGCTCGCTGTTCGAGCGCCAGCGGGTGGCGGGGGCGACGATGGGAACCGCCGACCTGATCGGGGTTGCGGTCGAGGGACAGGACGCCAATGCCCAGGTCTTCCAGGTCCGCGACGGGATCCTCGCCGAGCGCCAGAGCTTCTACCTCGAGAACGAGGGCGAACGCGAGCCGGCCGAGGTCGCCGAGGAGTTCATCTCGCAGTACTACGCCGCCTCGCCGGCGATGCCGCGGACGATCGTCGTCGGCTCCTACCTGCGCGACCGCGCCGAGGTCCTGGGCGAAGCGCTGAGCGAGCGCCGCGGCGCGCCGGTCGAGGTGCGCGCCGCCGAGCGCGGCGACAAACGGCGGCTGCGCGAGCTGGCCGAGCGCAACGCCCAGCTGGCACTGGACCAGGACCGGCTGCGCCGCGAGCACCGCCGCACCCGGCGGGTCGAGAGCCTGGCGGCGCTGGCCGAGGCGCTGGGAATGGAGGAGCTGCCGGTGCGGATCGAGGGCTTCGACATCTCGACGATCGGCGGCGAGCACACCGTCGCCTCGATGGTCGTCTTCGAGGGCGGGGCGACGAAGAAGTCGGACTACCGGCGCTTCAAAGTCCGCGGCGACCTGCGCGAGGACGGGACCGGCAACGGCGGCCCCGACGACTTCGCCTCGATGGAGGAGGTGCTGGCCCGGCGGATGGCCCGCTACCTCGAACAGGCCGACCTCTCGCCGCACGACCGCAAGCGCGACGCCAGCTTCGCCTCGCTCCCCTCGCTGATCCTGATCGACGGCGGCAAAGGGCAGCTGGCCGCCGGGGTGCGGGCGCTGCGGCCGTTCACCGAGCGCGGCGTCATCGTCGCCAGCCTCGCCAAGCGGCTGGAGGAGGTCTACGTCCCCGGCCGCTCCGAGCCGCTCGATCTCGCCGCCGACTCGGAGGCCTCGCGGCTGCTGCAGCGGGTTCGCGACGAGGCGCACCGCTTCGCGATCGACCACCACCGGGGCCGCCGCGACCGCGGCATGCTCGAAGGCTCGGTGCTCGACGAGCTGCCCGGGATCGGCCCCGCCCGCAAGCGCGCGCTGCTGCAACACTTCGGGACGCCGGAGCGATTCCTCGCCGCCACCCGCGAGGAGCTCGAGGCGGTGCCCGGTCTGCCTGGCAAAGTAGGCCGCGAGATTCACGAACAGCTGAACCGGACCAACTGAGGAAACGATGGCGGAGCGGGTGGAGACGGAGTTGCGGGGTCGCGAGGACGGTCACTCGCCGAAACAGGTGACCCTGGTCGTGATCACCGGCCACTCGGGCGCGGGCAAGTCGGAGGCGATCGCCGCCTTCGAGGACGGCGGCTACTTCTGCGTCGACAACCTGCCACCGCGGATGATCGCCGGGCTCGGCGAGCTCTTCCGCCACGAGGGCAGCGGCGTCGAGCGCGCCGCGGTCGTCTCCGACGTGCGCGGCGGCGAATACTTCGCCGACCTGCTGCAGGTGCTCGACGACCTCGAGGCCGAAGGGCTGCGGCCGATGGTCCTCTTCCTCGAGGCCGACGAGGAGATCCTGCTCGACCGCTACAAGGAGACCCGCCGCCGCCACCCGCTGGCGCCGGAAGGTCGGATCGTCGAGGGGATCCGGACCGAGCGCGACCTGCTGGCGCCGCTGCGTGAGCGCGCCGACAAGGTGATGAACACCAGCGAACTGACCGGCGCCGAGCTGCGCCGCCAGATCACCGAAGAGCTGCTCGGCCAGGAGGAGAGCGGCAAGCTGGCGCTGACCCTGCTGACCTTCGGCTTCAAGAACGGCCCGCCGCGCGACGCCGACCTCACCCTCGACGTCCGCTTCCTGCCCAACCCCCACTACGACGACCGGCTGCGGCCGATGACCGGGATGGACGAGGAGGTCCGCGCCTACGTCGAGCAGGGGACCCAGGCCGGCGAGTTCTACGGCCGGCTGCTGCCGCTGCTCGAGTTCCTCGTCCCCGCCTACGTGGCCGAGGGCAAGAGCCACCTGACGATCGCGGTCGGCTGCACCGGCGGCCGCCACCGCTCGATCACTGTCGCCGACCGCATCCGCCGCGACCTCGCCGCGCGCGAGGACGTGATCGTCCGCGTAAAGCACCGCGACACCGCATTCGACTAGGCCCGTCGGCCAGCGGGTTTCGTCGCCAGGGGGCGACCGACGTTGAGACGTTCGGGCGGGCCGGTGCTGGCGAGCGCGCTGCGGAGCTCGCGCAGCGCCGCGCCGGAGTCGCGCCAGCCCTTGACCGCGAAGGCGACCCGTTCCTCGGCGTTCCCGACCTCGACCGTCTCGACGATCCAGGGGCGGCGGAGGACGACGCGGGCGAACAGCCCGTAGACGAGGACCAGCAGCAAAGCGATCAGCTCCAGGGCGATTCCCAGTAGCGGCAGCAGGATGACGACGACGATGCCGATCGCGATCGCGATCCCGAGGAAGGCCCAGCCCTCGGTCGCGTCGACCACGATCAGGCCGTCGAGGACGCCCTCGCCGTCGACTTCCTTGCGGCCGCGGCGGAAGCGCTCGCGCAGGCTCGGCACGGGTCGTTCGACCCAGCGCCGCCGCGTGCGCCAGCGGCGTCCATCCGGTGAGATGACGATCGAGCCCCGACCCATCGAGGGCACAACTCTAGAATCGCCGGTCCTTGTCTGACCCCGTCATCTCCATCAAGGGCCTGAGGATGAGCTACGGCTCGACCGAGGCCGTCCGCGGCATCGACCTCGACGTCCACCGCGGCGAGATCTTCGCCTTCCTCGGACCCAACGGCGCGGGGAAGACGACGACGGTCGAGATCCTCGAGGGGTACCGCAAGCGCAGCGGGGGCGAGGTGAGCGTGCTCGGCGAGGACCCGCAGCGCGCCGGCCGCGAGTGGCGCGAGCGGATCGGGATCGTCCTGCAGAGCGGCCGGCTCGATCCCTACCTGACCGTGCGCGAGTCCCTCGACCTCTACGCCGGCTACTTCCGCGCCCCGCTGCCCACCGCCGACGTGGTCGGGCTGATCGGGCTGGAGGAAAAAGCCGACGAGCGGACCAGCCGCCTCTCCGGCGGCCAGCAGCGCCGGCTCGACGTCGGCATGGCGCTGGTCGGCGACCCCGAGTTGCTCTTCCTCGACGAGCCGACCACCGGCTTCGACCCCTCCGCCCGGCGCCAGGCCTGGGACGTGATCGCCGGTCTCCGCGACCTCGGCAAGACCGTCTTCCTCACCACCCACTACATGGACGAGGCGCAGCGGCTCGCCGACCGGGTGACGATCATCGCCGCCGGCCAGATCGTCGCCCGCGGCACGCCGCGGGACCTCGGCGAGCGCGAAAGCGCGGAGACGACGATCCGCTACCGCTCGGGCGGGGAGGAGATCGTGGTGCGAACCGGCACCCCGGTTCAGACCCTGCACGAGCTGACCGCGGCGGCGCTCGCAAGCGGCGAGGAGCTCGAGGGGCTGGAAGTGACCCGGCCCTCGCTCGAGGACGTCTACCTGGAGCTGACCGCCGAGCCGACCGACGGGAGCGCCGGATGACCGGCCTCGCCCTCGTCGGCCACCAGTTCCGCTACGACCAGAAGGCCTTCTGGCGCAACCCCGCCTCGGTCTTCTTCACCGTCATGTTTCCGGTGATCCTCTTCCTCATCCTCGCCGTCGTCTTCAGCGGCGAAGAGGTCAACGTCCGCGGCGGGATCGACGCGACCACCTATTACGTGCCGGCGATCATGTCGCTGGCGATCATCTCGGCGACGATGCAGACGCTGGCGATGACCCTGGTGATCGCCCGCGAAGACGGCCGCCTCAAGCGCGGCCGCGGCACCCCGATGCCGCCCTGGGTCTTCATCGCCGGCCGGGTCGGCAACTCGATCGTCGTCGCCCTGATGATGCTGGTCCTGCTGGCGGCGATCGGCGCGCTGTTCGGTGCCGACGTGCCCTGGGGCCGCCTGCCGGCGATCCTCATTACCCTCGTGATCGGCGCCGCCAGCTTCTGCTGCCTCGGCATCGCCCTCACCGCCGCGATCCCCTCGCAGGACGCCGCCGCGGCGATCGTCAACGCGATGCTGCTGCCGCTCTACTTCCTCTCCGGCGTCTTCATCCCCGAAGACCAGCTCCCCGACGGCGTCATCTCCTTCGCCGACCTCTTCCCGGTCCGCCACTTCTTCGACGCCTTCTTCGACGCCTACGTCCCCGCCGGCGGTTCCGCCGTCTCCTGGGACAACCTCGCGATCGTCGCCCTCTGGGGCGTTGCCGGTCTGCTCCTGGCGATCAGGTACTTCCGCTGGACGCCGCGCTCGGGCTGAAGCGCACGACCTTGCCGGGAGGCGCCCCGATAGCCTCCATGTCCAATGCTCCACCATGTCCTCCTGGAGGTCGGCGATCTCGACCGCAGCGCCGCCTTCTATGACTCGATGCTGGCCCCGTTGGGCTGGCGACGCCATTTCGAGCAGGACCAGACGATCGGCTGGGGCATCGCCAAACCCGTCTTCTTCGTCTCCTCGAAGCACGACCCGGCGCCCGGCTTCGGCCTGCTCAGCTTCTCTGCGCTCGGCATCGTCGCGGTCAAGGCCGCCTGGGAGAACGGCGTCAAATCCGGCGGCGTCAGCGTCTCCGACCCCGGCGAGCAGCGCTCGCACGGATCCGGCTCCTACTCCGCGTTTCTCAAGGACCCGGACGGATACGAGATCGAGATCACCATCGGCTCCGACTAAAGCGCGGGGCCGGAAGCGCCGAGTCCTTAGGATCGGCTTCCCCACAAAAGAAACAGGAGGAATGGGTTCATGGCTGTGAAGGTCGGCATCAACGGTTTCGGCCGCATCGGGCGCAACGTCTTCCGCGCCGCCAAGGAGGCCAACGCGGACATCGACTTCGTCGCCGTCAACGACCTGGTCGACACGCCGACCATGGCCCACCTGCTCAAGTACGACTCGATCCTCGGTCGCTACCCCGGCGGGGTCGAGGTCGACGGCGACACGATCGTCGCCGGCGGCGACGAGCTCAAGGTCCTTTCCGAGCGCGACCCGGCCGCCCTGCCCTGGGGCGACCTCGGCGTCGACGTCGTGATCGAGTCGACCGGGTTCTTCACCGCCCGCGCCGACGCCGCCAAGCACCTCGAGGCCGGCGCCAAGAAGGTGATCATCTCCGCCCCGGCCAAGGAGCCGGACGTGACCGTCGCCCTCGGCGTCAACTTCGACTCCGACTACGACCCGGAGAGCCACCACGTCATCTCCAACGCCTCCTGCACGACCAACTGCCTGGCGCCGCTGGCCAAGGTGCTGCACGAGTCCTTCGGGATCGAGCAGGGCCTGATGACCACGATCCACGCCTACACCGCCGACCAGCGCCTGCAGGACATGCCGCACAAGGACCCGCGCCGGGCTCGCGCCGCGGCGCTGAACCTGATCCCGACGACGACCGGCGCCGCCAAGGCTGTCGGCCTGGTGCTGCCGGAGCTGAACGGCAAGCTGAACGGGTTCTCGATGCGGGCCCCGGTCCCGACCGGCTCCGCCGTCGACCTCGTCTTCACGACCCCGAACCCGCTCGACGCCGACCAGATCAACGCCGCCTTGAAGGCCGCCGCCGAGGGCCCGATGAAGGGGATCCTCGACTACACCGAGGACGCGATCGTCTCCACCGACATCATGGGCGACCCGCACTCCTCGATCGTCGACGCCGGCTCGACGATGGTGATCGGCGACGGCCGCATGGCCAAGGTGATCAGCTGGTACGACAACGAGTGGGGCTACTCCAACCGCTGTGTCGAGCTGGCCGGCAAGGTTCTGCCGTCCTAAAAACGCCTTCGGCAAAGCTAATGGCGTTCAAAAAGGCAAGCGTCCGCGACGCCGAAGTGAAGGGCCGCCGCGTCCTCGTCAGGGTGGACTTCAACGTCCCCCTGGCGGACCACGCCCCCGGACGCGAAGCGGAGGAGGTAGGTCGTCATGTCGCCGACGACACCCGGATCCGGGCGGCGCTGCCGACGATCGAGCTGCTGCGCGAACGCGGCGCGGCGCTGGTCCTGATGTCCCACCTCGGGCGCCCGGAAGGCAAGCCCGACCCGGCGCTCTCGCTGGCGCCGGTGGCGAAGCGGCTCGGCGAGCTGCTGGGGACCACGGTGAAGCTGGCGCCGGGCGTGATCGAGGGTGACGTCGACCTCACCTGCGGCGCGCTCGGCCCCGGCGACGTGCTGCTGCTCGAGAACCTGCGCTTCGAGCCGGGGGAGACGAAGAACGACCCCCACCTGGCCGAAAACCTCGGCCAGCTGGCGAGCGTCTACGTCAACGACGCTTTCGGTGCCGCCCACCGCGCCCACGCCAGCACCGCCGGGGTGGCCGACTATCTGCCCGCCTACGCGGGCCTCCTGCTCGAGCGCGAGGTCACCGAACTGGAAAAGGTCGTCGAGTCGCCCGAGCGGCCGCTGGTCGTCGTCCTCGGCGGCGCCAAGGTCTCCGACAAGGTCGGGGTGATCGACCGCTTCCTCGAAGTCGCCGACCAGATCCTGATCGGCGGCGCGATGTGCTTCGGGTTCTTCAAGGCCCAGGGGATCGCGACCGGCAACTCGCTGGTCGAGGGGGTCGAGCTGGCGGGGGAGGCGCTGGAGCGCGCCAAGCAATCCGACTGCGAGCTCACCCTGCCGGTCGACCTCGTCCTCGGCCGCGAGTTCTCCGCTGACACCGAGCGCAAAGAGAGCGACGGGGTGGAGGTGCCCGAGGGCTGGATGGGGCTCGACATCGGCCCGCGCAGCGCCGAGCGCTACGCCGAGGCGATCGCCGGCGCCGGCACCGTCCTCTGGAATGGGCCGATGGGCGCCTTCGAGATGGAGCCCTTCGCCGCCGGCACCCGCCGGGTCGCCGAGGCGGTCGCCGCGGCGCCGGGCACGACCGTGGTCGGCGGTGGCGACAGCGTCGCCGCGCTGAACCAGTTCGGCCTCGAGGACCAGGTCGACTGGGTCTCGACCGGGGGCGGGGCTTCACTGGAGCTGCTTGAGGGTAAGAAGCTGCCGGGCGTCGAGGCCCTGCTCGACGCCGAAGAGGAGACCGCGGATGCCTGATCGCACCCCCTACATCGCCGCCAACTGGAAGATGCACAAGACCGTCGCTGAGGCGGCGGAGTTCGTCGACGCGCTGCTGCCGCGGATCGCCGCCACCCAGTCGGACGTGGTGATCTGCCCGCCGTTCACGGCGCTGACCGCGGTGGTCGAGCGGCGCTATGGCACCGCCGTCAGGGTCGCCGCGCAGAACATGCACGAGGAGGATTCGGGCGGCTTCACCGGCGAGGTCTCGGCGCCGATGCTGGTCGAGCTCGACGTCGAGGCGGTCATCCTCGGCCACTCCGAGCGCCGCCAGTACTTCAACGAGACCGACGAGGCGCTGGCCCGCAAGGTCGCCAAGGCACTGGGGGCCGACCTCGAGCCGATCCTCTGCGTGGGGGAGAGCGAGGAGGCCCGCGACGCCGGCGAGACCGAGGAAGTGCTCGAGCGCCAGCTGCAGGCCGACCTCGCCAGCATCGAGCCGGGGCAGATCGAGCACGTCGTCATCGCCTACGAGCCGATCTGGGCGATCGGCACCGGCCGCACCGCCACCCCCGAGCAGGCCCAGGAGACGTGCGCCTTCATCCGCGACGTGGTGCGGGCGCGCGGCGGGGCGGCGGACAAGGTCCGGATCCTCTACGGCGGCTCGGTCAAGCCCGCCAACGCCGCCGAGCTGCTCTCGCTGCCCGACGTCGACGGCGCCCTGGTCGGCGGCGCCTCGCTCGACGCCGAGGACTTCGCGGCGATCGTCGACGCCGCCGGCTGAGCCGATGGCCAAGCTCGTCCCTTCCCTCGCCCTGATCATCCTCGACGGCTGGGGGCTGGCCGAGCCGGGGCCGGGCAACGCGATCTCGCTCGCCGAGACGCCGGTCTTCGACCGCCTCTGGGAGGACTTCCCGCACACCCAGCTCTCCGCCCAGGGCCCCGACGTCGGCCTGCCCGAGGGACAGATGGGCAACTCCGAGGTCGGCCACCTCAACCTCGGCGCCGGCGCGATCGTCAAGCAGGACCTGGCCCGGATCGACGACGCCGTCGCCGACGGCAGCTTCTTCGAGAACGAGGCACTGGTCTCCGCCTGCGAGCGTGCTCGAAACAGCCCGCGCGGCCGCCTGCACCTGCTCGGCCTGGTCTCCGACGGCGGCGTCCACTCCGGCTGGGAGCACATCGAGGCGACGATCGAGCTGGCCGCCCAGGAGGGCGTACCCGACGTCGTCTTCCACGCCTTCACCGACGGGCGCGACACGCTGCCGCACGGCGGCAAGGGCTACCTCGAAGAGCTGGAGCGCTGGCTGCGCCAGGCCGGCCGCGTCGCCACCGTCAGCGGGCGCTACTACGCGATGGACCGCGACACCCGCTGGGAGCGGACCAAGCTCGCCTACGACGCGATCGTCCACGCCCAGGGCCTGCGCGCGCTGACCTCGGCGGCGGCGATCGCGGAGTCCTACGAGCGCGAGGAGACCGACGAGTTCGTCAAGCCGACCGTGGTCGGCGACTACGACGGGGTCGCCGAGGGCGACGTCGCGATCTTCATCAACTTCCGCCCCGACCGCGCCCGACAGATGAGCCGCGCCCTCTCCGAGCCCGGCTTCGACGAGTTCCCGCGTGGCGGCGCGGCGCCGCTCGACCTGACGACGATGACCGAGTACCGCAAGGGCTGGCCCTATCCGGTCGCCTTCCCCGAGCAGCGCCCGGCGACGACCCTGGCGGAGACGATCGCCGCGGCCGGCGGCAACCAGCTGCACGTCGCCGAGACCGAGAAGTACGCCCACGTCACCTACTTCTTCAACGGCGGCAAGGAGCAGGAGGTCGAGGGAGAAGAGCGGGCGCTGGTCGAATCCCCGCGCGACGTCCCCACCTACGACCACAAGCCCGAGATGAGCGCTGCCGGCGCCGCCGACACCTTCGTCTCCCACTGGAGCGAGGGCAACTACCGCTTCGGCGTGATCAACTTCGCCAACCCCGACATGGTCGGGCACACGGGCGTCATCCCCGCCGCCGTAGAGGCGGTCGAGACGGTCGACGCCCAGCTCGCCAGGGTCGTCGAGGCAGTGACCGCCAAAGGCGGCGCCTGCATCGTCACCGCCGACCACGGCAACTGCGACCACATGCTCGAGCCCGACGGCTCCCCCAACACCGCCCACTCGCTCAACCCGGTGCCGCTGATCGTCACCGCCAAGGGCGCCGATCTGCGCGACGGCGGCATCCTCGCCGACGTCGCCCCGACCGCCCTAGACCTCCTCGGCATCCCCCAGCCGGAGGCGATGACCGGCCGCTCACTGGTCGTCTGAGCCTTCGAGCTCTTCGGTCAGCCGGAAGACGTCGGCCAGCTCGACCTCCAAGCCGGCGGCGAGGTGGCGGAGGGTCCCCCAGTCAGCATCGACCCCGCCCGCTTCGATCAGCCGCAGATCCTCCACCGGCACCGCGGCACGGTCGGCGAGTTGCCGCAGGGACAGCCCTGCATCGCTTCGCAGTCGGTAAACCGCGCGGCCGAGGGCGAGGTTGTGTGGCTCCTGGGTCTCTCCCATGCTCCACGGGGAGGGTATTGCGCTCCCTGGCGGGCAGCCAGAGCTGGCCGCCGACCCATACGCTGCGGCCCGTGCGCGACGACCCGCAGCGGCTCAGGTTCGAGATCGGCGCCCGTGACGGCGCCGCCCGGGCGGGCGTCATCCACACCGCCCATGGCCCGATCGAGACGCCCGCCTTCATCCCGCTGGCGACGAAGGGAACGGTGCGGGGGCTGGAGTCGGCCGAGGTCGCCGAGCTCGGCTACCAGCTGATCCTCGGCAACACCTACCACCTGTTCGTCTCGCCGGGTCCGGAGCGGATCGCCGCCGCCGGCGGGCTGCACGGGTTCATGAACTGGAAGCGGGCGCTGATCACCGACTCCGGCGGCTTCCAGGTCTTCTCGCTCGCCCACGGCGGCGTCGCCAACGAGGTCAAGGGCTCAGGCCGCTCCGGCGACCACGGCTCCAAGGTCGAGATCAGCGAGGAGGGGGCGCGGTTCCGGTCGCCGCGCGACGGCGCCGAGCTGTTCATCTCCCCCGAGGTCTCGATGAGCGTGCAGGCCCAGCTCGGCTCCGACATCGCCCTGGTCTTCGACGAGTGCACGCCCTTTCACGCCGACCGCGAGTACACCGCCCGCTCGACCGAGCGGACCCACCGCTGGCTCGACCGCTGCCTCGCCTGGCACGGCGAGCACGGGCCCGAGCGCCAGGCGGTCTTCGGGATCGTCCAGGGCGGGACCCACGAAGATCTGCGGCGCGAATCGGCGCAGGCGATCTCCGAGGCGGGGGTCGACGGGATCGCGATCGGCGGCACCCTCGGCCGCGACAAGGAGGAGATGGCCGGCGTGCTGGCGATGACCGCGCCGCTGCTGCCCGAGGCGGCGCCCAAGCACCTGCTGGGGATCGGCGAGGTCGACGACCTGCTCGGCGGCATCGCCCTCGGCCTCGACGTCTTCGACTGCGCCGTGCCGACCCGCCTCTCCCGCCACGGGGTCGCCCTGGCCCCGAGTCCCGAGACCCGCTGGCGGCTCGACATGCGCAAGGGCGGCTGGGCCGGGAACCGCGAGCCGCTGGTCGAGGGCTGCCCCTGCTCGACCTGTCAGCGCCACGACCGCGACTACGTCAGCTACCTCTCCCGTGCCGAGGAGCTGACCGCCGTCCGCCTGATCGTGATCCACAACCTCACCTACATGCGCGAGCTCACCGTCCACGCCCGACGGGCGATCGAGGCCGGCAGCTTCGACGCCTACCGCGCGGCCGTGCTCGGCGGCGCGGCTCCCTGGGCGGCGTAACCGACCTCTGGCTCAGTCGAGCTCGTCCTCGGGGACGAGCGTCGGCGGCTCGCCGAGGACTGGTTGCTCGCCTCGGACCGGGGGGTGGGCCTTCAGGTGGTTCTCGATCCGTTTCAAGAGCCCTTTCTTGGTGACGCTGGCTTTGCGGCCCTTTGCCCACGGTCGGCCGGGGTGGAGGATGTCCCAGGCGGACTTCATCTGGTCACCCCTGCTCGTGCCGCCGCCGGGCTTGCCGCCGGGAGGGTGGTTGCCGAAACCCTTGACCGTGCCGTTCCAAAGCGGGTGGTAGTGGCCGATCAAAAGACGCTCCGTGAGCGATATCCAGATGTCGTCGACGACGAGGTAGCGGCACCTGAAGTCAGCCGGGTCGAGATTCCGTACGGCCTCGATCGACCGAGCATGCTCGCGGAGACGGCGGAAAAGATCCGCCCCAGGTTTCGCGTCGAGGCCGACAAGCCCGGACCGGCCGCCCTTCGGGACTGCCCTCCCGACATAGATCGGCCACTCGCAGTCGGGAAAAGCGACCGGCGCGTAGGGCTCGAAATCGCCCTGGTAGTAGAGGGCGTAGAGACCGGCGCCGAGGAAACGTTCGCCGGGCGGAAGCGGCTCACAATCGCTCAGCAGCAGAGCGCGCCCTACGCCGCGGCCAAGCTCGACACGGTCGAGAGGATTGAACGAGTGCTGGTTTCCGTCAGCGATGCCCTCAGCCTAGATGTCGGCGCGGAGGACCACTTCTCGCGATTGGGTCGGGGCGGTCACCGCTGCGCCTTGCCTATTCGGTGTTGTTGCGCACCAGGTCTTTGACTTCTTCGACGACCTTGTCGATCGTGTCTCCCGCGACCTTGGAGACCTTGACCCCGGCGGCCTTGTCGGTGCTGACGATCACCGCCGTCGCTACCGCCGCGGCGACCAGGACCAGCGCGACAGCGGCGAGGACGAAGCGGGCGAAGCGCGAGAAGGCGCCGCGCTTGCGCGGCTGCGCCGCCCGCGGGGAGGCGGCGACGGGCGCCGGCTGCCTGGGGGGCGGGGCCACCCGCGGCTGCGGTCGCCGCGTCTGCGACGGCGCCGGCCGGTACTCGGTCTGGGCGGTGTCGCGGCCCATGTGCCGGGTCGCGGCGGTGTCGCCGCCGAGGACGTTCGTCGCCGCGGTGCCCCCCTCCAGCGGCAGGGTCACGTCGGCCCCTTCGAGCCCTAGCCGCAGCCCGGCGGCGAGCTCGTCGGCGCTCGCGTAGCGCCGGCTGGGATCGCCCTCCAGCGCCCGCAGCACCGCCGCGCCGAGGGTCTTGGGGACTTCGCTGTTGTAGGTGTCCGGCGGCAGCGGCTTCTCGTTCTGCTGGCGCACCGCCAGCTCGGCCAGCGAGGACCCCTCGTAGGGCAGCCGGCCGGTGAGGAACTGGTAGAGGACGACGCCGAGCGCGTAGACGTCGGTCGCCGGCGTCGCCTCCTCGCCGCGCACCTGCTCCGGCGCCAGGTAGGCGGCGGTGCCGACGACCGAGCCGACCTGGGTGATCCGCGTCTGCTCGATCGCCCGCGCGATCCCGAAGTCGGTCAGCTTGACGACCATCTCGCCGCCGCCGACCGGGCCGCCGACGACCATCAGGTTCCCGGGCTTGACGTCGCGGTGGATGATCCCGCGCC
>Ga0207683_10003747_pt1 | contig 13180 bp, 10 predicted proteins | sample KBSM73metaG_FD_184333 | JGI IMG/M metagenome (GOLD analysis project Ga0207683, IMG submission 184333) | Miscanthus rhizosphere microbial communities from Kellogg Biological Station, Michigan, USA - KBS M7-3 metaG (SPAdes) (version 2) | ecosystem: Host-associated > Plants > Roots > Rhizosphere >...
ACCCTCTCGCGACAAGGCAAGGAGGCGCCAGCCATGACATTCAGGAACCGGACCATCTTCATTTCCGGGGCCAGCCGCGGCATCGGCCTGGCGATCGCCCGCCGGCTCGCCCTCGACGGCGCCAACATCATCCTCGCCGCCAAGACCGCCGAGCCGCATCCGAAGCTCCCGGGCACGGTCTTCAGCGCCGCCAAGGACGTCGTCGCCGTCGGCGGCAAGGCGCTGCCGGTCGTCTGCGACATCCGCGACGAGGCGCAGGTGCAGGCCGCGATCGACCAGGGCGTCGCCGCCTTCGGCGGGATCGACGTCTGCATCAACAACGCCAGCGCGATCTCGCTGACCGGGACGCTGGCGACCGACATGAAGCGCTACGACCTGATGAACCAGGTCAACGCGCGCGGCACGTTCCTGTGCTCCAAGCTCGCCCTGCCGCATCTGCTGAAGGCGAGCAACCCGCACATCCTCAACCTGGCGCCGCCGCTCGACCTCGACCCCAAGTGGTTCGCCCACCACGTCGCCTACACGATGGCCAAGTTCGGCATGAGCCTTTGCACGCTGGGCATGGCCGCGGAGTTCAAGGGCAAGGTCGCCGTGAACTCGCTGTGGCCGATCACGGCGATCGACACTGCCGCCGTCCGCTTCGCCCTCGGCGGCGACGCGATGGCGGCCGAGTGCCGAACTCCCGAGATCCTCGCCGACGCCGCCTACGCAATTCTTTCGCGACCCGTCGCCGAGTGCAGCGGCAACTTCTTCATCGACGAGGAAGTGCTTCGCGCCGAAGGCGTGGCCGACTTCTCGCGCTACTCGCCGGGCAGCATCGACCAGGCCCAGCCGCTGCAGGGCGACTTCTTCGTTCCCGACGCCGTCTTCGATCGGTCGCCGACGAAGATCAAGCGCGGGTTCTGAGGGTCGTTCGACCCGGATTGCGTCGCCGCAAAGTGCTAGGTCTTCGGCAGTCGGCGAGCAAAACGGCCTAAGCGCCAAAGCAGGTAGATTGCACCTGCACAGATCACCCACGTCGGAACGAGCCAGAGCAGCTGTGCCGCGGTAGGACTTCCCGCCAGGGTGTCTCGGGTGACCCAGATGGCCACGCTCCAGCACACCAGGGTCATGGCGGCGAGCGCCCAGAAGGCGAAGACGACACGATCGCGCGTCATCGGTCGCCCTTGCGCGTCGGCCAAGTCCCAGGGCTCATGCGATTCGGCGTGCTTCGGCATGGTTCAGCCTCCGGTACCAGTTTGCCGACGGAAGCTGTTTCATGCAATTGGGTGAGGCGGCTCGTCTCCGGCAGTCGGCTCGAGCCTATCGAACGGGTTGACCGATAATCGATGTCCATCCACCCTCTTCCAGCAAATGACCGATACCGAGCAGAAAGCCCTCCCCCATGGATTTACGCAGATCACAGAAGGTCGCATCCGGACCACGGACATCATCTGCGGCGAGTCTGGCGCGTGGGCCGTCCCTCATGTCTTCCTTGTGGGCGGCGACATTGCCGACGACGGTCGGCCCATCGCCCGACCGCACGTCAAGAAGCCGGGTGGCCGGAGCTGATCTGGCCTGCCGCTTCGACGCGGGAGCGGAGGGCCGAAGGTCCGTTCGTCGGGTTCTCACGAGCAATCACCGATAAGCGGCACTTGAGAGGACTGCGATGAACCTGAAAGTACCCATCCAGATACTGGACGAGCTCGCGGAAACCGTGATCCGCTCGACAGGTTCTCTCGACTTGGCGAGCGGCGAGATCTTCGACGTCCGCTATGAGGTTGACCGGCCCGGATTGATGGGCATGCCGGCGATCGACGAGCAATACGAATTCACCAGCGGCGTGCTGTCCAACGACGGCAAGGACGTTGAATTCCGCATCGACGTCGACGTGATGCGTGGACAGTACTTCGTCAATCCGACCGAGCTGCTGGAACTCAAGGTCCGAGCCGCCAAGCTCTTCGCCGGCCTCGAAGGGAAGACGCTGCTCGCCGCCTCGGAGCGCGCGGCGGGGGCTTCCTCCGACACTCACGTCGGCGACCCGGACCGGCGCCTTCATTGAGCCAATTGCATCCGGGGAGGTCGGGTTGACCTCGCCTTCCGGTGAGGGAATGCGCCGCTCGTAGAACCCGCTCAATGGAGAGGTTCGCCGACTGACGCATGCCGCGCGTCGCTCAGGAAATCGAGAATGACGCGGTTGTAGTGCTCGGGGTATTCGACGAAGCCGGAGTGTGCGCCTGGAAGGACCTGTAGCCGCGAGCCGGGGATGAGAGTCACGAGCGCGTCGGAAAGGTATCTCGGCGCGAGCGCGTCGTGTTCACCGACCACGACCAACGTCGGCGCAGTGATGCCGGCCAGCCCGGGCGATGCCTCCGCTGCCAGGAGAGCCTCCGCTTGCCGGATGAAGCCGTGACGCCGTTGCGCATAGGGGTTGCTGACCATCGCTCGGATGAATGCCTCGTAGGCCACTTCATTGTTCGCCAGTTCAGGACCAAAGCTCCAGCGCGATACATAGCGAGCGACCTGCTCCCACGGCATGTCCGAGCGTCGAATGGCCATCCAATTTCTGATTGCGATGCGCACCAGCCCGTCCGGCGCCGCATAAGAGCCCACGAGCACCAGTCGCTTGACTCGCTTCGGGTGGGACACGGCAAGCAACTGTGCAATCTGGCCGCCCATGCTATGGCCGAGCACGTTCGCGCTGTCGATGTCGAGGTGATCGAGCAGGGCGACCACGTCGTCGACGAGCTCCGGCAAGGAGTGGGCGTGGTCCGGCGCACTCGATCGACCCGCGCCGCGGTTGTCAAAGCAGATCACCCGGTGGTGTTCGCTCAGGGCCGGGACTTGGAAACGCCAATACTGCAGATCGGCGCTGAGCCCGCAGATGAGCACCAGAGGCTCGCCCTGACCTGACTCTTCGTAGTAGGTGGTGACATCGCCGCGCTCGATCGAAGGCATGCTCTGGCACCTCGTTGAAGGTCTTCGGGCTGCGCGAGTGTGGCCGCGCGGACCCACCCGGGTCAAGGTGCATCCGGTCCAGCGCGCGACGTCTGCGTCGGTTCCAGAGGTGAAGGAATCCAAGGTCGTAAACTGAAAGGTATCGAGTGCGATTGGGCGAACGCAGAACCATCGGACCATTGCCGCTTGCACATATCCCACCCAATCAGTACTCAAACCCGGCGCTTTCGCGTCGAGTGGCTCGCCCTGGGCGGTTTGCTGTTCCTGCTTGGCGTGGTCCTGTCCGCTGCTCTCTACCGCGAACGCAACGCGCTGGGAGACCAGGAGAGTGACCGCCTTCAGACCCAGGCTCGTGTCGTTGACGAGAACCTAGTTCGTCAGCTGCAAGGCGCGAACAGTGCGCTAGTCGGAGTCCGCGACGAGCTTGAACGCGCGGAGTCCGGAGTGCCTGGAGTTGCCGATGCGCCCCGCTCGGCCCGCCTCAAGTTGTTGAGTGACGCCATGCCCGGCGTTCGCACCATGGTGATCCTGGATGCCCACGGGATGGTTGTGGCATCGAGCCGCGCCGAATTGCTTGGCACGAACGCCAGCCAGGGCGACTTCTTCATCACACCGCGCCGGCGGCCGAACCGGGCGGTGCTCTACGTCTCGACACCGTTCAAGCCACAAGCAGGCCCGCTGGTCGTCGCCATCGGCAGGGTCCTCGTAAGCACGCAGGGTGAGTTCGCGGGAGTGGTCCTGGCGGCTCTAGACCCGGAATATTTTCAGGTGGTGCTTCGATCCGTGCTTTACGCCCCGGACATGCGGGTATCCCTCGCCCATGGCGACGGCCAAGTGTTTGTGAACATGCCGGTGAGCCAACAGGCCCTCGGAATGACCTTGGCAAAGCCTGATTCGCTGTTCACTCGACATCAGCAGAGTGGGCAAACCGCGACCCTAATGACCGGAAGGGTCTTGGCCACCGACGACGATCGCATGATCGCTATTCGTACGCTCGCGCGGTCCGACCTTCAGATGGACAAGCCCATCGTGGCGGCGGTCAGTCGAGAACTGTCGGCCATCTACGCGCCGTGGCACGACAAGGTGCTTCGGTTCGGCTTTTTCTATGCCGTTGTCGTGCTGGGGTCCGGCCTGGGCCTGTATTTCAGCCAGCGGCGGCGCAAGGTGCTGGACCGCATTGCAGCGGATGCCGCCAAGGATCGACAGCAGAGCGCCGAGCGTCTGGAACTCGCGCTGCGAGGCGCCGACCTGGGGCTTTGGGACTTGCACGTTCCGAGTGGCGACTTCGTTGTCAACGCGCGCGAGCGCGCGATGCTCGGCTTTTCTCCTGAAGACGGCCTGCCTCAGTCCGGTGCTTGGAGGGAACTTATACATCCTGACGATCGTGCACTCGTCGACGCCGCCATCCTGCCGCACCTGCGCGGCGAGACCGCGACATACGACTGCGAGCATCGCATGAGGCACAAGGATGGCCACTACATCTGGATTTCGAGCCGAGCGATGATCGTGGAGCGCGATGCAAACCATCGTCCCACGCGAATCGTTGGTACGCACCTGGATATCAGCGAGCGCGAGCGAATCGACGCTCAGCTTCAGGGCGCGGTCGAGCAGCTTCGCAGCAGTGAAGAACAGCTGCGTCAAGTCACTGACAGTCTTCCGGTGCTGATCTCGCGCTGGGACTCGGAACAGCGCTTTCGCTTCGCCAATCACTCCTATCGCGACTGGCTGGGCGTCGAGCCGGCGTCTCTTCTCGGGCGCAGCCTGCGTGAGGTCTATGGTGACAAGGCTTACGACGGCTTTCGTCACCATGTAGACGCGGCGCTCGCAGGCGAGCGGGTTGTCTATGAACGTGAGATGGCGACGCCTCGGGGCCCACGCCAAGTCGAGGTCACACTCGTTCCTCAACTAGGAAGCGAGGGAGCCGTCCAAGCAGTGTATGGACTGATCAGCGACGTCACGGCTCGCCACAACGCTGAGGCGCAACGCGCCCGCAGCGAGGAACGGCTGAGCCTCGCTCTGGAAGGCTCGGGGCTGGCCCTGTTTGACTGGGACATCGGTGCCGATCGCATTTATCACAGCGCACAGGCATCGGCGATGCGTGACGATCTACCGGCCGACCAGACTGCGTCGGCGGGCGAGCTGCGGTCCTTCGTGCATCCTGACGACCTGGCTGCGATGGAGGCAGCGACAAAGGCAGCCCTGACGGGTGCCGCGCCGGAGTATCAGGCCGAGTTTCGGATACGCAGACGCTCCCGAGACTGGCTATGGGTGCGCGCCCGCGGGCGCGTGGTGGAACGCGAGGCCGGCGGCCGAGCTCTTCGGCTGGCCGGGACGTACACCGATATCAACGCACACAAGATGGCCGAGGATCGACTGCGTCGCCGTGCCGAATTCGACACGCTCACCGACCTGCCCAATAGGGCATCCTTCATTGAGCGGCTACAGCAGGCGATGAGGCGCGCCACCCCAAGCGAATCGTTGGCGCTGCTGTTCCTGGACATCGACCACTTCAAGACGATCAACGACACGCTTGGTCACGAGATGGGGGACGAGGTGTTGAAGGTGTTTGCGACGAGGATGCGTGAGTGCGTCCGGCAATCCGACATGGTTGCGCGGCTCGCCGGCGATGAGTTCACCATCATTCTGGAGGGGCTGCGCGACCCGGCCGACGTGAAGGCGCTTGCGGGCAAGCTCGTGGAAACGCTTCGAGCTCCGCTGCCTCTGGGGGACAAGTCGTTCAAGATCACGACCAGCGTCGGCGTGGCCTTCTGGAACACCGGTGATACCGACGACGCCGAGTTGCTCCGGCGCGCAGATGCAGCGTTGTACGAGGCCAAACGACGTGGCCGCAATGGTTACTTCTGCTCGGAGACTGAAACGCTGTCCGGGCCTTTCGCGGCGCCGAATGAACCTGCGAACTCCGCGTCGCATTGACCCGTTCGCCGGTTGACCACCGAAGCGCATTCGCCGAGCCGATGCAGCCTTCGTCTGCCTTCACATCACGCCGCGGCACGCCCACCCCTCACACGCCCATTCGACCCACCACCCCGGAGACACTTTGATGAGCACCGAACTGCCGCCGCAAGCCACCGCCTTCCACCGAATGCAACAGTTGATGTCGTCGGCGCCGGTACCGTCGATCTCGACCGAACTGCTCACCACGGCCGATGGCGAACTCAACCGCGAGCTCAACGCCTTTCTCTTCGATCCACCGTCCGACCCCGCCATGCTGCGAGGCAAGCGCATTGCGATCTGCTGCACCAACGGCGTCGAGGAAGTAGAGATCCTGGGATCGCAGCGTTGGCTGTCTGAGCATGGCGCCACGGTGCACGTGGTGTCGCCGCGCATTGGAGAGCTTGACCCCAGGCTCGGCCTGCGCTTCCCGCCGCAGTGCGCGACCCATGTGCTGGCGATCCGCTTGATGGAAAACGCCGGCTGGCTCAAGATCGACCGCTATACAGACGAGGCGAGCGCCGCCGACTACGACGCCATCCTGCTGCCCGGCGGCTGCTGGAACCCCGACGCGCTCCGGATGGACCCTCATGCGCGCGCCTTGGTGCGTGCGATGGACGAGGCCGGCAAGCCGACCTGCGCCATCTGCCACGGCCAGTGGGTAATGGTCAGCGCGAAGATTTTGAGGGGCCGGCGCGCCACCGCAGTGTGGAATATCCAAATCGACCTTGAGAACGCGGGGGCGACCGTGCTTGACGAGCCCTGCGTCGTCGACGGCAACCTGATCACGGCGCGCTTCCCCTACGATCTGCCGCGGCTGATTCACGCCATGGCGGCGCAGCTCGCGGTGGTCCGTTAGAGAGCGCCGGTCGAAGGCGGCGCGGCCTGAGCGCCCGCCTTCCGGCGGGCGCCTCGAACCAGCCGCCTGGGCACCGCCCAGGCGGCGCTCCTCAGTCGGCGTGCGCACCCACCTCGCACTGATGCGGATCGCGCGAGCACTCACGCATGTACGCGTAGATCGCCTTCTTGCGGGCGGCGAGCGCGAGCGGCGTCTTGAACGGCGCGAGGATGTCCGCCTGCGAGTAGGTGACCCCGTTCTTCAGCACGTACTCGACGTTGGCGGCGTTCTTCAGGTCGGCGAGCGGGTCGCCGCGCACGATCGCCAGGTCGGCCAGCTTGCCGACCTCGACCGTCCCCAGGTCGTTGTCGACGAACGCCATCCGCGCCGCGTTGATCGTCACGTTCTGCAGCGCCTGGTGATTGGAATACGCCATCCCGCCGGCTCGAAGGCCCGTGTGCAGCGCGATCCCGGGCGCGACCAGCGGCGAGTCGGTGCCGAGCGCAAGCAGGCCGCCGGCGCGCTGCACTTTCGCCGACTGCTCGGCGTCCCGCTTGATGCCTTCCAGCACGGCCGGCGTCGGCGGCGCCGTGCCTTGCAGGCCGGCGATGAAGTTCGGCGGCACCAGCACCCGGAAGCGCTCGTCGTTGATGAACGCCGGATCTTGTCCCACCAGGGCCAGCGACGAAAACAGGGTGTCGATATTGTGGAAATCACCCTTCGCGTGCAGATCGTAGGCATCCTGGTAGGTCAGGCCATTGATCGACTTCGACCAGCCGTAGCCCATGCGCTGCGTCGCCGAGAGGTGCGTCGTCCCGGCGATTCCGGTCGCCGCGCCTGGCGAGAGCATGTGCGTGCCGGTGGGAACGCCGAGGTCGACTCCGCCCTGCGCGATCTTCACCATGATCGGAATCGGAGCGCGCACGTACGACTTCAGGAAGTCCGCGTCCATGGTCTTCGCCTTGGCGATCTCCATGTCGGCGACCTCCGGCGTGCGCAAGGTGCGCGCGAAGCTGTAGAACTGGCGATTGCCTTCCCACAGCGGCGGGCAGATGAACAAGCGCGGCCCGATCAGGTTGCCCACCTGCAGCGCCTCGCGCATTTCCACGCTCTGGTGCAGGGGGCCGGCGACCGACTGAGTCGACGTGATGCCGTAGGACAGCATCAGCGCCGCGATCTGACCGAACTGGCCGCCCTGGTAGAGCGTCAGCGGATGAATGTGCGGATCCCACAGTCCGGGCATGACGGTCAGCGCCGAGGCGTCGACGTACTTGGTCGCGGTGCTGGCGGCATCCGCCTGGTGCGGCCGGATCGCCGTAATGCGGTTGCCGGTGATGACGATGTCGACGTTCGTCCTCAGCGTTGGAGAGACGCCATCCCAGAGGGCGCCGGCGTAGACGATGGTCGTCGCGGGCGGAGTCGCCGGCACCCATTGCAGGTTGACGGGCACGTCCTTCGCGCCTGTGCCGTCCGCGTTGACCATGCGCAGCTTCTCGGCGCTCTTGTAGAGGATCGTCTTCGAGTCTCCGGCCCACGACGGCAGATCCGCGACCTCGGTCGTGATCGCCTTGGCCGGGCCGGCGGGCGAGCCGTCGGCGTTCACGGGCATCGTCTGCAGCACGGAATCCATGATGAAGGCGACCGTCTTGCCGTCCGGCGACAGCACGGCCGCGCCTTCCTCGCGGTCCGAGACCTGGCGCGGAGCCTCCGCGACGGGGTAGAACTTGCCGGTCTTGGCAGCGATGTCGATGACGCGCAGCTTGTTGTAACCCTCGCGGAAGCGGTTGTTGATGCGGTCGTTGTCGACCAGCACGATGTGCGCGCCGTCGGTCAGCCACTGGGGCGTGCTGACCTGGCTGCCGACCTGCTGGATGATCACCGACGACGTGCGGCCCGCGACGTCCCAGATCTCGAGCTGGCCCGAGAGAGTCGTGTAGGCGATCCGGTCGCCGCTGGGCGAGAGCTTCGGCATCACCATCGATTTGCCCGGGATGGCCGCGAGCCGCGTCCGCGTCTTGGTCGCGACATCGATCCGGTCGACGGCGAGCGCGCCCGCATTGCCCTTCTCCGACGAGAAGTAGACCGCGGTGCCATCGGCCGTCCACTGGACGTTGCCGTCGCGGTCGGTGTCGTTGGTCAGACGCACGGGGGTGGCGCCGATCTTCATCACCCAGACGTCGTTGAGCGCGACGAACGCGACGCTCTGGCCGTCGGGCGAGATCGCGGGCGCGCTGATGCCGCGCACGGTGCGCGAGGCGAAGTTGTCGAACTGGCGGTCCTTGCGATTCGTGAACGCCGGCCGGCGTACCTCGAGGGTCGCCGAGAACGGCACGTCGGTGAGGTTCGTGCCGTCGAGATTGCGGATTCGGATTTTGCCGTCGGCCGTGTAGAGGAACCGGTTGTTCGGCAGCAAGCGAACCGGGAACGGGAACAGGTCCTCGTTGGCGACGACCGGGTTGCCGCCCGCATTGAGCGACGTGGTGGTCGACTGGTAGATCAGCCCGGAGCCGCTGGGCGCCCAGGCGGGCGCGCCGCCGGTGGCGACCTGCACCGGCGCGCCACCGGTCATCTGCGCGACGAATACGCGCGACGTGTCGACGAAGGCAATCTGCTTGCCGTCGGGCGAGACGACCGGATTGCTCTCTGCGCCCGGGCCGGTCGTGAGCTGCTTGTAGGCGCCCGTCGCGAGCGTGTAGCTCCAGATCTTGTACTGTCCGTCGCTGCTCCGGTCGGACGCGAAGACGAGGCCGCTGCCGTCGGGGATCCAGGCCGGCTCGCGATCATCGAAGAAGCCGGTGGTGATCTCCTTGACGTTGCTGCCGTCCGGCTCGACGGTCCAGATGTGCCAGTTGCCGTCCGGCGTGTAGTCCTGGAAGGCGATCACCTTCCCGTCAGGCGACCAGACCGGAGCGGTCGGCTCGACGGTCCAGGAGGTGATGCGCGTCGCGGTGCCACCGGCGAACGGGATGACCCACAGGGCGCCCTGAGCAGTGAAGGCGATCCGCTGCCCGTCCGGCGACGGCGTCGCCGCCATGTTGGTGCCTTCGTGGAACTCGACCGTGAGGTCCTTGACCGGGCCGCTGAGCGTGCTCAGCTGCTCGACCTGCGGCGCGCCGGGGCTGTTGTTGTCGTCGTGCCCGCCGCAGGCGGCGAGCAGCCAGGTCGCGACCGCAATCGCGGTCCAGACCGGGCGAGGCCGGGCGGCGGAGAAGCGGTCGCGCCGGGCGCGCCCGGTAGGGATGCGCCTCGCGCCGCGCGCTGCGCTGTAGGGTAGGGCCTGCCCGGTCGCGGGCCGCAGAGCTGGATGCATGTGGTCTCCATGTCGTTCGTTGGTCGCCTGACGGCTGACGACGCAGGGAGGCGCTGTCGCCGCTCAGGCGGATCTCGCGTCGGGCCGAGGCACACGGGCTTGCGTGCACGTCGCCGGACGCGGCAAGTCGGCATTCGATGTGCCCGCGATGCCGCGATCCCTACCCTCGTTTTTCCGGAGGCGCGACATGGAGCCGCGGTCGGACGAGCGCTGGGCCGGAACGGCTTGGGGCAAAACAGGCGTTGGTGAAGGTCCGCTCTTGGCCCGTTCAACGTCGGTAACCGCCGTCAGCTCTCGGTTTTCCTCGAATGGCAGGTTTACAGCGGTGAAACCGCGCCTGCGAAGGGCCACTCGCGACCCACAGTTGCCGGGCGGGCCGTCGAAATGCTGGCCGTAAAGCTGACATAGGCGATCAACCCCGGCGATTGCCCGGTCTGGAGTCTGGGCGGCTGCTATGCGCGCATCCCCGTAGTAGCGACCGATGACATCGGCGACTAGCTATGTCAGCAGTACGGCGCCGCTGAGCGCGATAGTCCACCTACGTTCATCAGCGCTGAGCACAGCCTTGCAAGCGCGGCAGCGGCCGACCGCTCGGCACCGATTCCGGGACCAGCCTGCATAGTTGCTGCGGATGGGCGCGCTCATCCAGTAGCCCCTCACTCACGAAGCGCACCAAGTCATCGAACTCCCGCGCACTTAACAAGATCGGTTCGGCCAGCAGCGGATCGAGCCGAGCCAGCATTGGTTCGACGGGACCGAATCGATCTTGCAGGTCCCGCGCCACGCCGGCGCGCCGCGCGTCGTAGGCGCGCGCCGAGGCATAGGCGTTGAGGTGATGCCGAATCGCGTCGTCGAGCCGCGTGTACGCGCCGTTGTGGAAGAACGCTGGCTGCAGCGCTGCGTTGCGGAGCGGCGAAGTGCGGAATTTGTAGCGGTCCGCTGAACTTCCGCTCACCTGCTCGAGACCGAAGTCTTCGTCCTCGCCCGGACCGTCGAAGATCGCGTTGCCCAGCCCGGCGCCAAATATCGGCGCGATCTGTGGCACCGCGACGACATGCATGCGAAAGTCGCTGAACATCTCGTTCGACGCTCCGGCAACGGTGTGACAGGCCGCGCAGCGCCCCTTGCCGAAGAACACCAGAGCGCCGCGCTTTTGCGCTGCGCTCATCGCCGAGTAATTGCCGCGCGCGAAGCGGTCGATCGGCGCATCGGCGCGGACGAGGCTGAACTCGAACTCCGCGAGTGCCCGACCGACCATCGTGAAATCGATCGGCGCGCCGGCAGCCAGCTCGGGAAAGTGAGCGCCGAATCGTTGACGGTACTGCGGCGTCTCGTTCAGGGCGCTCAGGACCCTTTGCCGGATCGGCTCGTTGCGAAAGCCGCTCCCGTCCGGCAGCGGCACATGCCGGCCCAGACCATCGTCGAATTGATCGAAGCGCGCGCCAAGGGTGCCCCGAGTCCCGGTGAAGCCGGCCGCCTCGACCAACTCGGTCGGTGGGATGTGCGCCTGCGCGATCAGCAAATGCGTCACCAACTGATTGCCCGGAGGGAAGCGAGCGGTTCCCTCCGGCAGTGGAAAGACGAACCCCATCGAGTTGTCGAACGGATCGTCGGAGCCAGCCGCGAAGCGCCCGTTCCACATCAAGCTCGGATAAAAGGCGGTGTTCAACACCGATGGCGTGCGCCGCTGGTTGCGCGGACCTTTGCGCCCACTCCCGACCACCGCATTGTTCTGGATGCCGATCGCGATCGACTGCGAATCGCCGAACCCAAACGCCGGCGCGTGGCAGCCAGCGCACGTGTTGTCGTCGTGAAGATTGAGAATCGGGTCGAAGAACAGCAGCCGACCAAGGTCGGCCAAGCCGGCGTTTATCGGCCGTCGCAGCCGGTTCTGCAACGTCGCTTCGACCTGACCGGCGAACCCCGCCTTTCGAAGCACCACGCTGAGGTCGAGGTCGAGCTCGCCATCGTGGGCCGCAGATGCGGGGCCGGACAACGCAACCGCCGCCGCGATCACGACGGCGGCTCGGCACAGGGATGCGTTCACGCTGCGCTAGAGCGGATCGCAGTGCTGCGCAAGGGTCCCGAAATCGATCGGATCACCAACGACGCTCCGCGGCGTCAGGTAGAAGAAGCTGTAGGCAGTGTCGTGATGGCTATCAGCGACGAAGTTGGCATTGATCTGCGCCGGCCCGCTGCCGGCCAACGAGAAGTGATCGATCATCGTCCCGTACCAGTCGAGGCTCGGCGGCGTGTTGGTTTCGTTCAGCTGATTGGCGTACACCCACACGTAGGTGTTGCCGGCTTGGTCGGTCGCGGTGCCTGAGGCGTGCGCGGTGGTGGTCTGGCGCGTGATGCCGCGGCTTGAGTGGGTGTTGACGATGTTGCGGAGCTCGCCGCTGCCCTGGAGCACCGTCCCGGCCGGCAGGCTGGGGCATTGCGCCGTCGTGATGGTGAAGGTGACGGGCGTCTGCGTCGTGATGGCCCCGTTGGCGTTCCGGCCTGCAGCGTTGCCCGCGCTCGGCCCCTTGCCAGCCGCAACGGCATTCCTCGGCGCGCTGCTGGCAAGAGCCGCTGCCAGGAGCGCCACGCACATCGCGGCGCTCGTCTTCGTGATCCTTGTCTTCATGTCGTCTCCTCGGGAAATAGGCCGGCTCCAATCTGATGCGACAAAGGTCCGGCCATGGGTGAACGACGTGTTCACCGCGTCCTTGGTTCGTTCATCTCTCCTTTGGTTTTTATAGCGCGATGAAAAATGGAAGACAAGACGCGACGACTAGGGAAAGCGATGCGCGTCGTTTTGCCCATCTCGCATCCTCGTGAAGCGTGACATCGCGTAGTCGTGGGCGCGCTGCTTGCCGACATGGTGGATCCGACGCTCAGGACTGCCTGCACCTTTGCAATGCTTGAAAGCAGCGGGCTCTATGTCCGATAGCGGACGCAGTGCGCGCCACGGAGGTGGCATGGTCGATGGAGACCCTCGATGCCAAACGGGAGGGGCTGGTTGCTGTCGAACCCAGCCACGGCCGAAAACCTACTTCTGGCCTTGCTGCCGGCGGCGGAGAAGGAACGCTGGCGCGCCCACCTCGAGTTGGTTGACATGCCCCTTGGGCAAGTCATCCATGAGGCCGGCGCTGAATTGG
>Ga0207683_10003751_pt1 | contig 13176 bp, 9 predicted proteins | sample KBSM73metaG_FD_184333 | JGI IMG/M metagenome (GOLD analysis project Ga0207683, IMG submission 184333) | Miscanthus rhizosphere microbial communities from Kellogg Biological Station, Michigan, USA - KBS M7-3 metaG (SPAdes) (version 2) | ecosystem: Host-associated > Plants > Roots > Rhizosphere >...
TCGCCGGTGCCGAGGCTGTCGAGCTTGATGTAGCCGAACAGGCTCAGGTTGGCGAGCAGAAGAAGGAAGACCAGCGTTCTCATCAGGGCCTGTTCACGTTAAATGCGTTGCCAGGCTGGAAGCCGGCGCGATGCGGCGATTATCCACGACCGGCACCGCAGCCGGAAGCGGAGCTTTGGCGGACGCTGGCCTGTCACGGCCGGCGCAGGGAAACCTCGCCGGTGACAAAGCGCAGCCTCCGGCCGCGATGGTCGAGCACCAGGGCGCCGCTGGCGTCGACACCGACGACGTCACCCGACGCGGTGCTGCCGTCGGGCAGGATGATTTTCGCCGATTTGCCGCGGAATGCATTGCGTCGCTGCCATTCGGGGATGAACGGGGCGAAGCCGTCGACCGCGTAGCGATCCAGCATCGCCGTCAATTCGCACACCAGCGCGGCAAGCAGCACGTTGCGATCGATGACCCGTCCGTGCGCTATCGTCGCCAGATCGGTGACCGGCTGCGCTATGCCTCGCCGCGCCGCGGGCGCCAACCGAACGTTGAGCCCGACGCCGATCACCGCAAGCGACGGTCCGAGCGCATCGCCGGAAAGCTCTATCAGGATGCCGCCGAACTTGCAGAACCGATGGGTGAGGTCGTTCGGCCATTTGAGCTCGACGCCGCCGATGCCCACGCCTTCCAGTGCGCGCGCGAGCGCCACGCCGACGGCGAGCGAGAGGCCCGCAAGGAAGCCCGCTCCCTGCTCGAACCGCCAGCCGAGCGAAAAGGTAAGGCTGCCGCCGGCCACCGCGGTCCAACCGCGGCCACGGCGGCCGCGACCCGCTGTCTGCCATTCGGCGATCAGCAGCCGGCGATGCACGTCTTCCCGCGCGGAGCGGCGGTTGAGCTCGCTGCTTGTCGAATCGACGGTGTCGACGACTTCCACTTTCACCGCTTTTGCCGCCGGGCCGAGCGCGGCCACGACGGCGTCGCGGTCCAGAAAGGGCAGTGGATCGTGCAGGCGATAGCCACGCCCGCGGATGCGTTCCAGCTTGAGTCCGGCGGTGTCCGCTTCCTTCAGCACCTGCGATACGCGCGCACGCGACATCCCGACCGCGCTCGCCAGCGCCTCGCCGGAATGGATTTCGCCGTCGGCAAGACGGCGCAGCAAGCGGAAACCGAGAGGGGTCAGCATCACTTGTCAGAGCGTTTATCGACACCGGCGCACCGCGCCGCGGCCTTCAGCCCCTTCAGCCCTTTAGCACGCCGCGGCGAATCTGGTCCTGCTCGATCGACTCGAACAGTGCACGGAAATTGCCTTCGCCGAAGCCCTCGTTGCCCTTGCGCTGGATAATTTCGAAGAAGATCGGTCCGATGACGGTCGTGGTGAAGATCTGCAGCAGCATTTCATCTTCGCCGGGATCGTCGGAGGGCGGAGCAGGGGCCCCGTCCGTGGACGGGGATGCGACCCCGGAGACGATCGTCGGACCGCCAACGGCTTCTTTCATCATCTCGCCGGCCTGGGCGGCGGTTCGGCCGTCGAGCAGGATCCGCTCCTTCTTCAGGCGGGCGGTGTCTTCCTGGTGCCCGGGAAGGCGCGTGGCAAGCGCCTCGTAGTAGGTGTCTGGCGTGTCCTGAAACGCCACGCCGCGCTGGCGCAGCATATGAACGGTATCGTAGATGTCGCCGGCGCCGAGGGCGATGTGCTGGATGCCTTCGCCGTGGTAGGCGAGCAGGTATTCCTGGATCTGACTCTTGTCGTCCGAGCTCTCGTTGATCGGAATCCGTATCTTTCCACAGGGGCTCGTCATCGCCTTGCTTTTCAGCCCCGTCAGCTTGCCCTCGATGTCGAAATAGCGGACCTCGCGGAAATTGAACAGCCGCTCGTAGAAGCTTGCCCATTCGTCCATCCGGCCGCGATGCACGTTGTGCGTCAGGTGGTCGATCGTCACCAGTCCCGCGCCCTGCGGACGCTGTTCGGCGCCTGCGATCGGCACGAAATCGATGTCGTAGATCGACACACCGGCGCCGTCGACCGGATAGCGGTCGACCAGATAGATCAGCGAATCGCCGATGCCCTTGATCGCCGGGATGCTGAGCTCCATCGGCCCCGGATGCGCCTCCACGCCCCACGCGCCGTGCTCGATCAGCTTGGCGTAGGCGCGGCCGGCGTCCTTGACGCGAAACGCCATCGCGCAGATCGACGGACCGTGCACGCGGGCGAAGCCCTGCGCGAAGCTGCCGGGCTCGGCGTTGACGATGAAATTTATGTCGCCCTGCCGGTACAGCAGCACGTTTTTCGAGCGGTGCTTGGCGATCGCCGAAAAGCCCATCTGCTCGAACAGCCGGCCGAGCGCAGCCGGATCGGGCGCAGCGTATTCGACGAACTCGAAGCCGTCGGTTCCGAGCGGATTGTCCCAGAGGGAAGGGGCAGCCATGACTTTCATTCTCCTGTCGGATCGCCGATCAATCCGAGCATACCGCTGCCCGAGGCCGCCCGCATCCGCGCAACTCCGGCTGTGAACGGCCCGGACTAGCGCGCGACAATCTGGACGCCAGCGAGCTTTTCCTGCGCCTCGATCAGCGAGGCGACGTACTTGTCGCCGAACCCCAGCATGTTGGCGTTGACCAGGCTCTGGTGCACGGCCTCGCCGACGATCGCCGGCGAGGGCAGCGCTTCGACCATGTGGGTGTAATACCGCAGGTCCTTCATCGCGTTGACCAGCGTGAACTTGAGCCCCGAAAGGTCGCCGCTCTCGAGCATCTTGCCGGCGGTCATCTGGAAGATCCCGGAGTTCACTGCGCCGGCCGAGATGATCTCGTGCAGCTTCTTGATCGACACCCCGGATTTCGCGCAGGCGGCACAGGCTTCGGCGGTCGCCGTCGCGATCGCCATCGCCATGAAATTGTTGACCAGCTTCAGCATGTGGCCGTGCCCAGGACCGCCGACGTGAATGACGTTCTCGCAGTACGCGGATAACACCGGCTTGAGTTGTGCGAATGTCGCCTCGTCGGCGCCGACCATCGTATTCAACCGGCCCTCTTCGGCTTCCTTGGGTGTGCGCGCCAGCGGGGCATCGACGTACCGCGTTCCCTTCGGCGCCAGGTCGGCGCGAATCTTCGCGGTCGACGAGGGTTCCGCGGTCGAGGTGTCGACGACGATCAAGCCATCGCGCGCGGCGCCCAGGATGCCGTCGGATCCATAGACGATCTCCTCGATCTGCGGCGAGCCGGTCACGCACAGGATCACGATGTCGGACGCACGCGCCAGCTCGGCGTTGGTCTTTACCTCCTTGGCGCCGGCCGCGAGTATGTCCTCGGCGGGCTTGCGATTCCTGTGGACCCGAATCGTCAGTGGAAACCCCTTGGCGATCAGGTTCTTCGCGATGCCGTGGCCCATCAGTCCAAGGCCGATGAAACCGATGCGGGGGGCAGCAGCGTTCACGATGCGGTGCTCATGTCGTATTTTCCTTCGGGAAGCCGGCGAGGAGCCGGATTGGTAAGGCGGTCAGGCCAATTCTAGCCGATCGAGGCGGGTTCAGTCGACCGCGGCCGGCTCGGCGGGCGCCAGGCTCGCGCGCCAGCGCTCGTACCAGGTCAGAACGCCGCCGCTGCCGGCGATCACGACCATTCCGGTCAGCGCCCAGGCGTCGGGGAACGTCCCGAACAGGGCCCAGGCTGCGATCGTCGAGAACACCAGCTGCACATAGGTGAACGGCGCGATCGCCGACGCGGAGGCGAGCCGGAACGCCCGCGTGAACAGCCAGTGCCCGATCGAGCCCATGACGCCGATGCCGAGAAACAAGGCCAGGTCGGACGTCGGATACCAGACGTCGTCGTGCTCGAACGCGACCACGATCGACATCAGCACCGCGCCGCACAGACAGGGATAGAAGAGCAACACTCTCAAGTCCTCGCCGACGAGCTTCCGGGTCAGGATCTGATAGACCGCGTACGCTGCCGCCGCGGCCAGCGCGAAGAAAGAGGCGCTGTCGAGAATCCCGGTGCCTGGACGCACGATCAGCAGCATGCCCACAAAGCCCGCGGCCGCGAAGCCCCACCGCGGCAAAGTGATGCGCTCGTTCAGCAGCCATCCGGCGAGAAGGGTCACCAGGATCGGACTGGTGTAATTGAGCGCCGTCGCCTCGGCCAGCGGCAAATACTTGACCGCGGTGAAAAAACACAGCGACGATCCGATCAGCACGGTGCCGCGCACCAGATGCAGGCCGGGGCGCGCCGTACGCACCAGATTCCAGCGCATAGTGGGCGCCAGCAGCGCAAACATCAGCAGCGCCTGCACACCCCAGCGCGCCCAGACCAGAAGCGGTACCGGATAGCGCTGGCTCAGGTGCTTGACGGTGACGTCGATGCTGGTGAAGCAGGCGCACGCGGCGACGATCAGCACGATGGCCGCCAGCGGCATGTGCGCAGGTCGAGTCACTCGTCATTTTAGCCGGCGCGGCAGCGGCGCGCCAACGGTGGCGCACTGCACCGCGGACGCCCGAAAGCGCCGATAATGCTGACTGCAGGCACCGGACGGCGACAAGGCCGCCGGGCGTCGACATCATTCAGGAGAGAACATGGTCGCCAGACATTCGCGCTTGATCGCAGCCGTGCTGCTCGCCTCCGCGCTGTGCTCGAGCGCCGGCGCCGCTTGCGCGCAAGGCCAGCCCGGCGCAGCACAGAAGAGCCGGGTCGTCATCCAGGTCAGCGATGCCGAGCCCGCCAAGTGGAATCTCGCGCTCAACAATGCGCGCAACATCCAGACCGACCTCGGTGCGGCCAACGTCGACATCGAAGTCGTCGCCTATGGGCCCGGCATCGGCATGCTGAAGGCTGATTCGGTCGTAGGCAACCGCGTCGACGAAGCCGGGCAGGCCGGCGTCAAGGTCGTCGCCTGCGAGAACACCATGCGCGCACAGAAGCTAACGCATGCCGACATGCTGAACGGCATCAGCTACGTCCCCGCCGGCGTCGTCGAGCTGATGCAGCGCCAGCAGCAGGGCTGGGCTTACATCCGGCCCTGATCGACGGGCCGGCGGCGCGGTGGCGTCGCCGCTTCGCCCAAGTCCCAGAACAATCCGGTCATGATCTGCAAGCCTTCGCGGGCCACCGCGGAGAGCATGTGCTCGTTCGGCGCGTGCTGCGAGCAGGCAGGATAGGAGTGCGGGACCCAGATCGTCGGCAGGCCGAGCACGTCGGCGAAGCAATCGTTGGGCAGCGCGCCGCCCAGGTTGGGCAATATGACCGGCGGCGCTCCGACGGTCGCCGCAATCGATTCGCTTGCCCAGCGCACCCACGGGTCCGCGGGGTCGAGCCGTGTAGCTTCCATCGGTTCGGTCGTGGCCTGCTGTACGCCGACGATAGCCATTCCCCGCGCGTCCAAGTGCGCCCGCATCGCCGGAATGAATGTGTGCCAGTCGCAACCTGCGACGAAGCGCAGCTGCAGGTGAGCGCTTGCGCGGGGCGGGATTGCGTTGACGGGCCGGTCCGGATTCCCGGTGCGAAAAGCCAGAACCTCGAGCGCGTTCCAGCCGAAGACGCGCTCGGCCGGGCTTAAGTCCGGCTCACCCCACTCCGAATCGATCGCGGGACCGCCGGGCTCGCCGGGTTCGACTCTCTCCAGCGCGGTCCTGACGGAGGCGGGAATCGGCCCGGGGCGAAGAGCCTCGACCAGAATAGCGCCGCGCGCGTCGACCAGCGCGGCAATCGCATTGGCCAGGATTGTCCCGGGATTGGCCAGCAAGCCGCCCCAGTTGCCCGAGTGATGCGCGCCGTCTCGCAAGCTGACGCTCAAGTCGAAATTGAATGCGCCGCGCGAGCCCAGGAAAATCGTCGGCGCGGCGGCGCGCAGGCGAGGGCCATCCGAGGCGATCAGCACATCGGCGGACAGCCATTCGGCGCGCCGCTCGCAGGTCTGGCGCAGGCCCGGCGACCCGATCTCTTCGCCCATTTCGAGCAGCAATTTGGCGTTGAAGCCGAGCCGGCCGCGACTGCCCAGGATCTGCGCGAGCGCCGCCAGATTGATCGTGTGCTGGCCCTTGTTGTCGGCGGTGCCGCGGCCGTACCACCGGCCGTCGGCAACCGACAGATCCCACGGCGAGCGTCCGCCGGTCCATTGCTCGTCGTACCCGGCGACGACATCACCGTGGCCATAGATGAGGACCGTGGGAAGCACATCGTCCTCGCGGCGTTCGGCGAACAACAGCGGCGGCGCCCCCGGCACCGGGTTGGGCCAGATCGCCCATTCGAAGCCGCAGCGCGACACGCTCGGGCCGATTTCCTCGTTCAGGTAACTCGCGAGCGCGGCAGCGCGAGCAGGATCCTGGCTTTCGGTCCGGAACGCGACCCGGCGTTTGAGCTCGGCCAGCATCGCGCCGGAATCGAACCAGGACGCTGCGGCGGCGATCGCTGCGGTTCGGGGGCTGGACATCGAGCTCAGGTCGGTTTCAGACGGCCGTGCCGGCCGTCCGGGATTGGAGCGGGTGAAGGGAATCGAACCCTCGTCGTAAGCTTGGGAAGCTTCTGCTCTACCATTGAGCTACACCCGCGCATTCGCTCGCCGGATTATAGCGAACGCTCCTGCGCGACGGCCGTAGACTACATGCCGCCGGCGACGAAGCTTCCCTGTTACAGGATGTGTCGGCGATGCCCCGACGCCTGGCAATTGCGCGACAATGGAGGGCTGGCCGGGCAGAGGCAATCGCCGGTCGCCCGGACCGATAAAGTTGCATCAGCCAAGTCGCGAGCGCCGAACGAAGCTCGCGTCAGCGATGTCCGAGACACGGCCAAAGATGCCAAGACGAAAGAACCTTCTTGCGATAGCCGCAGCGCTGGCCGCGCTGGCGGTCGCGATCGGACTGGTCGCGCAGTACAACAAGGAGTCGCGTGCGGCCGTACAGAAAGCGCCGCCTAGCGTTCCGGTGACCGCGGCGCCGGTAGTTGCCAAGACAGTACCGGTGCGCCTGATCGCCATCGGCAACGTCGAGCCGTTCACGACCGTGGCCGTCAAAGCGCGCGTGGACGGCCAGATCGTCAGCGTTCACTTCAAGGAAGGCGACGAAGTCATCAAGGGCGCGCTGCTGTTCGAAATCGATCCGCGGCCGCTCGCGGCGACGCTCAAGCAGGCGCAGGCCAGCCTTCTGAAGGACAAGGCATTGCTCGACCGCGCGGTCGAGCAGGAGAAGCGCTACAAGGATCTGTTGCAGAAGAATTTCATCTCGCCCGATGCCTACGACCAGGTCAAGACGAACATGGACAGCGCAGCGGCGACGGTGCGCGGCGACGAGGCGACGATAGAGAGCGCCCGTCTGCAGCTGGAGTACTGCACGATCCGGTCGCCGGTGACCGGCTACGCCGGCAAGATCGCGATCCAGCAGGGGAACCTGGTCAAGGCCAACGACACCAACCCGCTGGTGACGATCAACCAGATCGTTCCCGTCTACGCGTCGTTCTCGGTGCCGGAGCAGCACATTCCCGACATCCGGAAATTCCAGGCCGACGGCGTGCTGCAGGTCCAGGCGGGGTTCGCCAACTCGTCCCGTCCGCTGATCAAGGGCAAGCTGTCGTTCATCGACAATAGCGCCGACATGACGACCGGGACGATCAAGCTCAAGGCGGAATTTCCGAATGTCGACAAGGCGCTGTGGCCCGGACAGTTCGTCAACGTCGTGATGACCCTGTACGACCAGAAGGACGCCGTCGTCGCCCCATCGGCGGCGGTGCAGAACGGACCCAACGGCCAGTATGTCTACGTCGTCAAGCCCGACATGACCGTCGAGTTGCGCAACATCAAGGTCACGCGGACCGAGGGTGACGAGACGATCGTCGCCAGCGGCCTTGAGCCGGGCGACCAAGTGGTCACCGTCGGCCAGCTGCGGTTGGCCCCCGGGACACGGGTCAGCGTCGGCAAGGGAACGCAGCCGTCATGAACATCGCCGAGATCTTCGTCCGGCGTCCGGTGATGACGGTGCTGGTGATGAGCGGCATCCTGATCTTCGGCGTCATCGCCTACCGGCTGTTGCCCGTCAACGCGCTGCCCAACGTCGATTTCCCGACGATCCAGGTGCAGGCGCAGCTGCCCGGCGCGAGCCCCGACACGATGGCCTCGGCGGTCGCCACGCCGCTGGAAAAGCAGTTCTCGACCATCGCCGGAATCGACTCGATGACGTCGGCTTCGACGGATGGCATCGCGACGATAACCATGCAGTTTTCACTCGATCGCAGCATCGACGCGGCGGCGCAGGACGTGCAGTCCGCGATCGCCGCCGCGGCGCGCTCGCTGCCCTCGTCGATGCCCAACCCGCCGACGCAGCGCAAGGTCAACCCGGCCGACGCGCCGATCCTCAATATCGTCCTGTCGTCGGCGACGATGCCGCTGTCGACGGTCGACGACTATGCCGAGAATCTGCTCGCACAGCAGATCTCTACGATCACCGGCGTCGCACAGGTCGCCGTGTACGGGTCGCAGCAGTACGCGGTGCGCATCCAGCTCGACCCGAATGCTCTTGCCACGCGCGGCTTGGCGCTGACCGACGTCGAGCAGGCGGTCTCCAACAGCAACGTCAATCTGCCGACCGGAACGCTATACGGGCGCGACAAGGCGACTTCGGTGCAGGCGACCGGGCAGCTGATGAATGCGGCGGCCTACGCGCCGATGATCGTCGCCTATCGCAACGGCGCTCCCGTCCGCCTGAACGAGATCGGCCGCGTCTTCGACAGCGTGCAGAACGACAAGATCGCCGCCTGGTACAACGGAACCCGCGCGATCATGCTCGCGGTGCAGCGTCAGCCGGGAACCAACACGATCGAGATCGTGGACGCGGTCAGAAAGATACTTCCGACCTTCGAATCGCAATTGCCGCCGGCGATCAAGCTCAACGTCTTCTACGACCGCTCGGTTTCGATCCGCGCCGCGGTTCACGACGTGCAGATGTCGCTGCTGCTGGCGCTGGTTCTGGTCGTCGCGGTGATCTTCGTTTTCCTGCGCAGTGTTTCGGCGACGATCATCCCCAGCCTGGCGCTGCCGCTGTCGATCATCGGCACTTTCGCGCTGATGTACGCATTCAACTACAGCCTCGACAACCTGTCGTTGATGGCGCTGACGCTGTGCGTCGGCTTCGTCGTCGACGACGCGATCGTGATGCTGGAAAACATCACCCGCCACATCGAAATGGGCAAGTCCCGCATGCAGGCGACGCTCGACGGGTCGAAGGAAATCGGCTTCACGATCGTCTCGATGACCCTTTCGCTGGTCGCCGTTTTCATCCCGGTGATGTTCATGGGCGGCATTCTCGGCCGCCTGTTGCGGGAATTCGCCGTCACGATCATCGTCGCCGTGCTGATCTCGGGCATCGTCTCGCTGACGCTGACGCCGATGCTGTGCAGCCGCATGCTGGTCGACGAGCACAAGAGGAAGCACGGCCGCGTTTATGCGTTCTCCGAACGCGTGTTCGAGGTGATACTCGACGGCTACAGGCGCTCGCTGGCGCTGGCCATGCGGCACCAGGGGCTGGTGCTGGCGGCGTTCGCGGGCGTCGCCATATGCACCGGCGTGCTTTTCGCCACGATGTCGAAAGGATTTCTGCCCGCCGACGACAACGGCCAGATCCTGGTATTCACCGAGGCCGCGCAGGACGTCTCGTTCCAGGCGATGTCCGAGATGCAGCGCCAGGTCGCCGAAATCGTCAAGGAAAATCCGAACGTCGAGGGGGCGATGTCCTCCGTCGGCGCCGGCGGCCCCAGCGCCTCGCTCAACGTCGGGCGGATCTTCGTCGCCCTGACGCCGCGCAACACTCGGCCCAATGCCGACACTGTCGTGCAGCAGCTGCGCGGCCCGTTGTCGCGGGTAAGCGGCATCAAGGCGTACGTGCAGAACATCCCGGCGATTCGCATCGGCGGACAGATTACCAAGAGCTCGTATCAGTACACGCTGCAGGGCACCGACACGTCGCAGCTGTATCAGTGGGCGCCGAGAATCGAGGAGAAGCTGCAATCGCTTCCCGCGCTGGTCGGCGTGACCAGCGACCTGCAGATCGCCAAGCCGCAGGTCACCGTCGAGATCGACCGCAACAAGGCGTCGGCGCTGGGCGTCTCGGCGCAGGAGATCGAGAACACGCTGTACGACGCCTACGGCCAGCGCCAGGTGTCGACGATCTATGCGCCAACCAATCAGTACTGGGTCGTGATGGAATTGCAGCCCCGCTACCAGACGGACGCTTCGGTCCTGTCGCTGCTGTATGTGCGTTCGGCCAGCGGATCGCTGGTGCCGCTCAACAGCGTGGCGACGTTGCGGCCGACAGTGGGGCCGCTTGCGATCAATCATCTCGGTCAGCTGCCGGCGGTGACGATATCGTTCGACCTGAAGCCCGGCGTGGCGATCGGCGACGCGATCAAGGAGATCGACAAGGCCATGGCGGAAATGCGCCCTCCCGCCACGATCATCGGGGTCTACCAGGGCACGGCGCAGGCGTTCCAGTCGTCGTTGCGCGGCATGGGCATCCTCCTCGTGCTCTCGGTTTTCGTCATCTATCTGGTGCTGGGCATCCTGTACGAGAGCTTCATTCACCCGCTGACGATTCTTTCCGGGTTGCCCACCGCCGGCTTCGGCGCGCTGCTGACGCTGCTGCTGTTCGGCGTCGAGCTCAACATGTACGCCTTCGTCGGCATCATCATGCTGGTCGGCATCGTCAAGAAGAACGCCATCATGATGATCGACTTCGCTATCGAGGCGCAGCGCAAGGAGTCGAAGCCCCCAGCGGAGGCGATCTATCAGGCGTGTTTGACGCGGTTCCGGCCGATCATGATGACGACGATGGCAGCATTGATGGGGAGCTTGCCGATCGCGCTGGGACTCGGGGCGGGCGGCGAAACGCGGCGGCCACTGGGTCTGGCGGTCGTCGGCGGCCTCGTGGTTTCGCAGGCGCTGACGCTCTACATCACACCGGTGATCTATCTGTACTTCGAGCGGTTCCAGCAGTGGCTCGCCACGCGACGCGCGACTCGCGCGGAAGAACCCGCGCACGCTGCCGCGGACTGATTCCTCGCGCTTGCCGTTACACCCGCTTTGGCGTACCCTCGATTCGAACGCTAGGGGTCCCCTCGTGCCACTGGAAGCGAGGCGGTGAGATCAAACCCTTGGTACCTGTGCGGATAATGCCGGCGCAGGGAAGCGTGCTTCACTCACGTATCGCTCCCCTGCCCGCTCGATCCGCCGCTGCAGAGGAGCATCATGAACGCCAACGACCAGTTTTTCGCCCGCGACGCGCACGTCGACGACGCAGCCGTACAGCCGCTGCCTAATTCCCGGAAGATCTACGTCGAGGGCTCGCGGGCCGACGTGCGCGTTCCGATGCGCGAGATCGCGCAAGCCGACACGCCGGCGTCGTTCGGGGCCGAAGTCAATCCGCCGCTGGCCGTCTATGACACGTCGGGGCCTTACACGGACCCGACGGCGAACATCGACATCCGCTCCGGCCTGCCGCCGCTGCGCGCGCGCTGGATCGAAGAGCGTGGCGACAGCGCCGAGCTACACGGCCTCACTTCCGCCTATGGCCGGGCGCGTCTTGCCGACGCCGAGCTCGCCGGCATGCGCTTCGACCTCAAGCGTCAGCCGCGCCGTGCCAAGTCCGGCGCCAATCTCAGTGGCAACGTCACGCAAATGCATTACGCGCGGCGCGGAATCATCACGCCCGAGATGGAATTCATCGCGATCCGCGAGAATACGAAACGCGAGGAGACGCTGCGCTCGCTGTCCGAGCTGTTGACGCGCCAGCATCCGGGTCAGAGCTTCGGCGCGGCGATTCCCGATCTCATCACGCCGGAGTTCGTTCGCGCAGAAGTCGCGCGCGGCCGCGCGATCATTCCGGCCAACATAAACCATCCGGAAACCGAGCCGATGATCATCGGCCGCAATTTTCTGGTGAAGATCAACGCGAATATCGGCAACTCGGCCGTCAGCTCGTCGATCCACGAAGAGGTCGAGAAAATGACCTGGGCGACGCGCTGGGGCGCCGACACGGTGATGGATCTTTCGACCGGCAAGAATATCCACGAGACGCGCGAATGGATCATCCGCAACTCGCCGGTGCCGATCGGCACGGTGCCGATCTATCAGGCGCTGGAAAAGGTCGACGGCAAGGCCGAGGAGCTGACCTGGGAAATGTACCGCGACACGCTGATCGAGCAGGCCGAGCAGGGCGTCGATTACTTCACCATCCACGCCGGCGTGCTGCTGCGCTATATCCCGCTTACCGCGAAGCGCATGACGGGCATCGTCAGCCGCGGCGGCTCGATCATGGCCAAGTGGTGCCTGGCGCATCACAAGGAGTCGTTCCTCTACACGCGCTTCGAGGAAATCTGCGAGATCATGAAAGCGTACGACGTCTCGTTCAGCCTGGGCGACGGATTGCGTCCGGGCTCGGGCTACGACGCCAACGACGAGGCGCAGATGGCCGAGCTCGCCACCTTGGGCGAATTGACGCAGGTCGCCTGGAAGCACGACGTGCAGACGATGATCGAAGGCCCGGGACACGTGCCGATGCATTTGATCAAGCACAACATGGACGAGCAGCTGCGACTTTGCGGCGAAGCGCCTTTCTACACGCTGGGACCGCTGACGACTGACATAGCGCCCGGCTACGACCACATCACCTCGGCGATCGGCGCCGCGATGATCGGCTGGTATGGCACTGCGATGCTGTGCTACGTGACGCCCAAGGAGCACCTGGGGCTGCCGAACAAGGCCGACGTCAAGGACGGGATCATGGCCTACAAGATCGCCGCCCATGCCGCTGACCTCGCCAAGGGGCATCCGGGCGCGCAAGTCCGCGACAACGCGCTGTCGAAGGCGCGCTTCGAGTTCCGCTGGGAGGACCAGTTCAACCTCGGTCTCGATCCTGACAAGGCGCGCGAATTCCACGACGAAACCCTGCCGCAGCATGGCGCCAAGCTCGCGCATTTCTGCTCGATGTGCGGCCCGCACTTCTGCTCGATGAAGATCACGCAGGACGTGCGCGACTACGCGGCGAAGCTCGGCGTCGACGAGTCGGCCGCGCTGGAAAAGGGCATGGAATCGAAGGCGATAGAGTTCGTCAAAAAGGGCGCCGAAATCTATAGCAAGGCCTGAGCGGCACACATCCAGGCCTCCGGTCGAGCCTCAGCGTCCGCCGAATCGGGGACAACAGGATGAAACGCAAG
>Ga0207683_10003753_pt1 | contig 13175 bp, 12 predicted proteins | sample KBSM73metaG_FD_184333 | JGI IMG/M metagenome (GOLD analysis project Ga0207683, IMG submission 184333) | Miscanthus rhizosphere microbial communities from Kellogg Biological Station, Michigan, USA - KBS M7-3 metaG (SPAdes) (version 2) | ecosystem: Host-associated > Plants > Roots > Rhizosphere >...
CAATTCCTTTCGCAGTAAATGGGTTCACTGGCGGCAACTGCGAGGCGTCTGCAACTATTCCCCCGTGAGACTCGGATCACTACGGGTGGACGATGATCTTCACCGCGGTGTCGTTGTGGTTGATCAGCGTGTCGAACCCCTGGTCCACCAAGTCGTCCAAGGCGATCCGCCCCGTGATGAAGGGTTTCAGGTCCACTTTTCCTTCCTGGACCAGCTTGATCGCGGCTTCGTGGTCGCCGCAGTAGGCGATGGTGCCGCGCAGGTCAATTTCCTTCAGCACCACTTTCTGCATGTCGACCGTGGCCGGGTGCCCCCAGATCGAGACGTTGACGACGACGCCGGCGGGCCTCACGACGTCGAGCATGGTGTCCAGCACCGCATTCACACCGGCACATTCAAACGCCGCATCGGCCCCCGCACCGTTGGTCAGTTCCAGCACGCGCGCCTTGACGTCCTCGGCACTCGGATCGAGCACGTGATCCGCGACCCCGGACGAAGTCGCCTTGTCTTTGCGGGCGGCCGACAGCTCGGTAACGATCGTGGTGACGCCGATGCCTTTGAGGACCGCGGCGGTCAGCAGGCCGATGGGTCCGGCACCCCCGACGACGGCGACGTCCCCGGCTTTGACGCCGCTCCGGCCGACGGCGTGATACGCCACCGCAAGGGGTTCGATCAGGGCGGCCTCGTCCAGGGGGATGTCGCCGACAGGGTGCACCCACCGGGTGTCGACGACGATCTTCTCGCTCAAGCCGCCACCGCCGCCCGCCAGGCCGATGAAGCCCAACTTGGTGCACAGGTTGTAGTGGCCGCTGAGGCAGGGACCGCATTCATTGCAGACGTAGTACGGCTCCACAACGACGTTGTCTCCGACGGCCAGACCGCTGACGCCTTCCCCCAGCTCCTCGACGGTGCCGGAGAACTCGTGGCCGAGGGTGACCGGGGCGGCCTCGTGGGTGAGCCCGTGGGGGTGGCCGGGCGGCGGGGTGAAAATGGGTCCTTCCAGGAATTCATGGAGGTCGGTGCCGCAGATACCGCACCAGGCCACGGCGATCTTCACCGTTCCCGGTCGCAGCTCCGGCTCTTGAATGTCTTCGATCCGGAGATCCTCGCGGGCGTGGAATCGTGCTGCTTTCATGGTGTTTCACCTTCGCAGTCCAGGACCGTGGATGCGCCCGATCAGGCGCATCCACGGAATAAAAGTTGGATTTTCACAGCGGGGCCGTAGCCCCAGTCTGGTGGCCGTGCCTGAGATTGTCACGACCCCGTGAGTCAGCGCGTCCGGTTAGCGCGCGTGATGCGTGGGCTGCAGCTCGAAGACCGGCGTCGGCAGCCCTTCCATCCTGGCCTTGAGCTGCAGGGCAAGATAATTCGAATAGTGCCGGCTCTGGTGCAGATTGCCGCCGTGGATCCACAGGTTCTCCACGTTGGTGGGCTTCCACATGTTGCGCAGTTCCCCCTCCCACGGCCCCGGATCCTTCGGCGTCTCCGATCCGAACCCCCAGCACTTGCCGACGGCGTCCGCCACCTCGGGCGAGACCAAATCAGCCAGCCAGCCGTTCATCGACCCATACCCCGTGGCGTAAATAATGACGTCGGCATCCAGCTCCGTTCCGTTGGCCATCACGACGGAGTTGCCGGTGATCTTGCTGACCTGGCCATTGGCCAGCTTGACCCGGCCGTCGATGATCAGCTGCGAGGCGCCGACGTCGATGTAGTAGCCGGAGCCGCGCCTCAGGTACTTCAGGAACAAGCCGGAGCCGTCAACGCCGAAGTCCAGGTCAAAGCCGGCAGCCTCGAGCTGGGCGTAGAACTCCGCGTCCCGGCGGGCCATCTCCGCATAAACCGGGATCTGGGCTTCGGGCAGAATCCGGTACGGCAAGGAGGCAAACAGCAGGTCGGCTTTCTCCGTGGTGACGCCGTTGGCCAGCGCCTCTTCGGAGTACAGCCCGCCGAGAGCCAGGTCCATGAGGGATTCACTGCGGGCAATATGCGTCGAGGACCGCTGGACCATGGTGACGTCCGCGCCGTGTTCCCAAAGGTCGGCGCAAATATCGTGGGCCGAATTGTTGGAGCCGATGACCACGGCCTTCTTGCCGGTCCAGTCGCCACCGCCCGGGTGCTTGGACGAGTGGTACTGCTCCCCCAGGAAGGACTCGGCGCCGTCGAACGTGGGGACGCTCGGGTACCCCGATACACCCAGGGCGAAGACGAGCTGCTTCGGGCGCAGGGTGACCGGTTCGCCGTCGCGCATCACCTCCACCACCCACTCCTGGGATGTTTCGTCGAAGCGGGCGTTGGTGCACTCGGTCTTGGACCAGTAGTTCAGTTCCATGATCCGTGTGTAGTTTTCCAGCCAGTCGCCGATCTTGTCCTTGGCCGCGAAAACCGGCCAGTCGTCGGGGAACTTCATGTAGGGCAGGTGGTCGTACCAGACCGGATCGTGCAGGTGGAGGGACTTGTAGCGGTTACGCCAGGAGTCACCCGCGCGCTCATTCTTTTCGATGATGATGGTGGGCACTCCGAGCCTCCGCAGCCGCGCGCCCAGCCCGATCCCGCCCTGGCCGCCGCCGATGATGACGGTGTAGGGCTGGTCTTCGTAGCCGAGCCTCGCCTCCTGTTCCTCCTTCAGTTCCAGCCAGGATTTGCGGCCTTTGGTGATCTCGTGGGCGACCCCCTTGTCCCGGTTGGGGCCCTTCTTTTCCTCAAAGCCCTTCAGTTCCTGCATGGTGGTGAGCAGGGTCCAGCATTTGCCATTCCGGAGGCGCAGATGGGCGTAGCCCCGGGCCTGGGCGGTCTCGAAGTTCACCCAGGCCTCGGCATTGGCGGCGTCCCCGGTGGCGTCCTCGGCGAGGGTCCAGTTGCTGGGCCGCACGTCGTCCAGGGTCGCCTCGAGCATGCGCCGGATGTCCTCTTTGCCCTCCAGCGTCTTGAGGTTCCAGGTGAAGGAGACGAAGTCGCGCCAGTACGAGTCGTCGTCGAAAAGTTCCAGTGCGGCGTCAGTGTTGTGGCTGCGCAGTGCCTCATCGAACTGCGCCAGCCACGCCCCGACGACGCCGTTTGGTGTCTCAGGCATGTTTCCTCTTTCCATTGCTGACAGGGGGCCGCTCCCGTTGCGTGGCGCCTAGACCGCGCAGTGACCCGCATCACAAGTAAAAGTCGCAGGGGGTTACAATCGGGTTACACGGAGCTCTCAAGCTGTCGGCGGGCGCGCAGGTTGGCCGACGGCGGCAGGGACCCGGCCGGGTGCGACGATTCGAGGGCGAGTTGAGAGAATGAGCATGCGGCAGGGCAATGGCCCCATCACGCATCCCTCGGACCTCAGGTTTTCTGCACCGGCGGAGTACGCCCGAATACTCCGGGCGGCGCACGAGACCACGATTTCGGGCACTCCGGATCCGCACCTCTCGCCGTCGCTTATCAAGTCCTGGCAACGTTCCCTGGCGCTGGGCATCAATCCGGACCAGCACCGGCCCCTGCACCGGCATGAAGTCTCCGAGGCGCGATCCCTCAGCGCCGGCCATCGGCTGGCTGCGGTGATGCCTGCGTTGTCACAGCTTCTGGCCGACGAGACCGTGACCGGGCGCCATCTGCTGATCGTGACCGACCACGAGGGCGAAGTTCTGTGGCGCGTCGGCAGCAAGCAGGCCCTGCGGCTCGCGGACTCGCTGGAGTTCGTGGAGGGCGCCGACTGGTCCGAATCAGGGGTGGGCACCAACGCCATCAGCGAGGCCTTGGTGACGGGTGCGCCGGCGCAACTCTTCTCGGCCGAGCACCTCGTGCGGACCCACCATGACTGGGCTTGCACCGCATCCCCCATTCGCGACCCTTTGACCGGCGACATCATCGGCGTCCTGGACGTCTCCGGCCCTTTCGAATCGGTCACGCCGGACAGCCTGCGGCTGGTCCGTTGCGGAGTGCGGCTCGCAGAGGAGCTGCTGAAATCGGCCCCGTTTCCCGACGGCGGCGTCGGGCGCTCGGGACAGCGGGCCCCTGGTGGCGAGCGGGCAGTGCGCGACGGCGGCGCCCGACCCCAGCTCGTGCTGCGGCTCTTGGGGGACGCGCCATCCGCGGCGGTCGACGGCGGCATCAGCCGTCCGCTGACTGTGCGCCGCGCCGAGATCCTGGCCCTTCTGGCCTCGCGTGATCAGGGCTGGAGTGCCGAAGAATTGGCGTACGAGATCCATGGCGATGCGGGCACCGGCGCGGCGATCCGGACCGAGATGCACCGGATCCGCGCCATTCTGGGGGATGTCCTGGAAGCGAACCCCTACCGATTCTCTTCAACCCTCAACGTCGTGACCGACGCTTCCGTTGTGGCCGGTCATCTGCGGGACGGTCGGGTTGCCGAGGCGTTCGCGGCGTACCCGGCAAAACTGCTCACCCGTTCGGTCAATCTGGCGATCGGGTTCATGCGCGACGAGCTCAACACAGCCGTGGGAGCTTCCGTCCGGTCAAGCGGTGATGCCCGGCTGATGCTGCAGTGGTGCACCAGCGACATGGGGTCCTTCGATACGGCGACTGCGGCTGCCGTGGCTGCGCTATTGGGGCCGGACGACCCGCGTTGCCAGCTCGTGAATGCCCGGATGGAACGGGTGGACCGGGAATTGCGAGCCTAGCCAGGACTAGGGAGGCGGCGGGGCGACCCCGGGGCAGCCTTGCCCTTGGGGATTCTGCAGGCACGTGTCTGCGTAGTTCCTGGTGATCGTCCGCCAGACACTGACGGTCTGCGGCGGCGAGCTGAATTGCCCTTGGCCGGGGATGGGCAGCGGCGGTCCGCCATTGACGGAGTAGGTTCCCTGGAAATGCGTCGTCAAAACCACCGGGAAGTCGCCGGTCTGCGTGTACACGTGACTCGTCAGGGTCTTCTCGCCCCAGCGATCCTGCGGAAGCGGTCCGCCGGCCACCGTTTGTGGGCCGAGCGAGGTGCCGTCGCCATAGCTCCAGGAGTACTGCACGGGCTTAGCGGTGACGTGGACGGCCTGGGCCAGGATTGTGATGTCGAACTGCTGATCTGCGGCGCTGGCGAAGAAATTGGTCTCGGCACCCCGGAGCGTGTTGGGGCTGGGTTGGGCCGTAGACAGTCCCGCAGTTATCGGAAGCCGCTGGAACTCCCTCTGGATCATTGCGGCAATTCGGGGCAGCAAGTCCGCCGGCCGGGGATCGAAGAGGCACGTTGGGCCGGAGTGAAATGACCATGTCGGGTTGGGTACGCCGGCCGGCGCTTTCAGCCAGATAACGGGAATGCCGGCCTTTCCGTCTGGACCGTTCGAACAGTCCACCGCTGCGGCGAGACAGTCGGCGTCAAAGTCGCCTCCGCCCAAATGGCACTGGAGCTCGTATTTGTACTGGAAGGGGTCTGCAGATACAGATCCGGGTTGCGACCATACGAACCGCCCCGTCGACGGGTCGACCAGCCAGCCGCCGACATCAACGGTGTCGTCACCCCAATTACCGACAATAGGTGGTGGCTGGCCTTCGGCTCGCGCGGAAATAGGCGTCCCGACAAAAATGAGAAACAACATCGCCATAGCAGGGCCTCGGCCCCACAACAACCGACGCATCGTGCTAGCCGACGATCGGCTGAATGTTGTTGACGTACCAAGCCCCACGTTTAAACACAGCGAGCATGAGGTTGCCGGTATCTTCTGGCTTGGCCGCTGCCTGCTGCAGTGTGCCATCGGCGTTGTAATAGGAAAGCGCCTGCTGCGAGACTTGGATCGCTACTTGATAGTTGCCATCCGGTGCAACCTTGAACGTTGTGCTGACCGAAGGTGTTTGAACCTTACCGCCTGCGAGCCATCGCCCACCCTCGTGCCACCCTGAAATTACAGCCTTGGCCCTTTCGCAGGCGCGACATTGGGAACTTGTTATCGCGTCGAGCCTCGAAGTATCTCCAGTTTCATATCCATAATTGAGCAACACGAACCAGTACCGCGCAAACGCCTCCAGCCCTTCCTTCGTCTCCGCCTTCGCAGCTTCCGGCAACTCGGGTACTGGCACGTTCTGCGCCTTGCCGGTCGCGTCGGCGGGCTTGTAGCTGGCAGTAGGTGTTGGAGTTGCGCTCGGGGTGGCCGGCCCTGAGGGACTCTGCGAAGCAGCAGGTGGGGATCCGGGAGTCGGCGTTCCACCCCCGCTGCACGCTGTGGCCGACATCAGGGAGATCGACACCCAAGCGACTGCACACGCTCGCCAGGGACCGGAAAGCGAAGTGCGAGATGTCATGGTCAGCTACTCCCCCGATAGAAAATCAAGACGATTGAAGCCAATTTGTGGCTTAAGGGTAACTGAGATCACATTTTGCCGGTCAAAATTATCCACAGGCAGCATGTGCCCGCCTGTCGGACCGACAGAACACCCCGGCAGTCCTTTAGCCCCTAGCCAGCGACCGCCCGATTCAGAACAATGAACCCATGATGTTCGAACACGAAGACGGCAATCCGATCCTCACACTGGACGACGACCAAGCCTGGACATTGATTGAGGCTACAAAGCACGGCAGGCTCGTGGTCACCGTGGCCGGAGAACCCGACATTTTCCCCGTGAACTACGCGGCCAGCGGCCGGAAACTGTTCCTCCGCACCGCCCCGGGAAACAAACTGGCCGAGCTCACCATCAACTCGAAGGTGCTCTTCGAAACCGACGGGATCCTGTCCGAGGAAGCATGGTCAGTAGTCCTGCGCGGCACTGCACGCGTGCTCGACCAATCGGCGGACATCGCCGACGCCGAGGCCCTCGGGCTGAAACCGTGGGTTCCGACGTTGAAGGACTTCTACGTCGAAATTACGCCGACGTCGCTCAGCGGACGCCACTTCCAGTTCGGCGAACACCCGGAGCGGGAAATCTAACGCCCGACGGCGACTACCGCCCGCAGTTCCCCGGTCCGCCACCCCCGGTCCGCTTCAGACCCGCGCCCCGAGGCTGCTGCCCGGCGGCTGCTGGCCGGCGCCAGGACTTGGCACCCGCCTAGACTTAAACAATGGCGGACAAGCTGACTCCGGAGCGGCGCAGCTGGAACATGTCCAGGATCCGGGGCAAGAACACCAAGCCGGAAATGCTGGTCCGCAGGCTGCTGCACGCGAAGGGATACCGCTATCGCCTGCACGGCACCGCGAGCGGCGGCAAACTCCCGGGCAACCCCGATCTCGTCTTCGCCGGCCGCCGCAAAGTCATCTTCGTCAACGGCTGCTTCTGGCATTTCCACGACTGCCGGGTGGGCCAGCACGCACCCCAGGCAAACGCCGAGTTCTGGGAAACCAAGCGCACGCGCACCCGGAACCGCGACGCCGCCCAGCGGCTTCAGCTCGAACTCGATGGCTGGGAAGTCCTCACCGTGTGGGAGTGCGAACTGAAGGACCGATCGGCGTTGGAGCTCCGCCTCGATGCCTTCCTCCAGGGCCCTCCCCGCCACAGTCCTTTCCTGCACAGCCCGGCCCGGGACGAACCCTCCTGAGGACCTTCGCTGAGCAGCAACGCCCCGCGTGTCGCGCGGCCCACCTCCGGTGCAGGCTGAACGACCTCAGCTAATATTCGACTCCGGGGGCGATAGGCATTATTCGGTCAGTACCAACGCGTACTGCAAACACGGGAGAGCGCACGATGCCGCACTTGCTGATGTCCAACGACCAGCCCGAAACGGCTGCTGCGCCAACAGATTCCAGTCCCGCAGATTCCAGCCCCACAGATTCAGACCCCACAGTTCTGCCGTTCCGTCGCCTCGGCCACACGAGGCTCCACGGCTTCCGGGCCCGCCCGCTCCGCGGAGCGAACCCGGATCTGGAGCCGCTGCGCCGGCAGGCGGCCTCGATCATTGATGAGGTTCTGGCTGGCACCAACCCGGAAGAAGCTGACGTGCGGGAGAAACTCCAGTGGCACGTCGCCAACAACCCGGGCCAGCCGGAAAAGGCGCTCCTGGAACATTTGCGGACAGTGGCCGACCAGCAGGAATCCGCCTAGCCGGCGGACCTGTCGATACTGGCCTGCCGGAGCACTTCGCCCCACGACTGCTGGGCAAGATCTGCCACGGCGGCCAGGATTTCCGAGGGCGGTAGCGACAGATCCAGCGGGAACTCGACAATGTCGATGTCGGTATTGAGAATTCGGCGCAGCTTGATTTCCCCGGCTCCCGGGTAAACGATCCACGCCGTCGGCACCCGCAAGGATGTGCAGTAGGCCAGCATCCGGTAGTGGTCGCCCGAAAGGGACGCGCCGACGTCGGCCGCGGCCTTGTACTTGGCGTCGTACACCATCACGGGCCGGCCGCCGAGGAAGTGGACGGCACCGGGCTGCACCACAATGCGGTCCGAGTCGCGGACGGCCTCGTTCAGCAGGGCGTTGTAGCGCAACCGCATTTCTCCGGGGTAGGCGGCCATGGCTTCGCGCAGGGCTGTTCCCACGAAGTCCTCGAACACCTTTGCCATGTCCACCACGAACGACGCCGACTGCTGCTTGCCGTCGCCGGCCTCCGCCGACGCGTTCCGCAGGATCAGTTCGGCGAGCCGAAGAGCGGCGTGGTAACGGGTGTTCATCCGGCTGGGCCGCCACTGCGGCAGCGGCGCGCCGGACTGAAGGCGCGTCACGGCGTCGAGCTTTCCCTTGAGCTGGCGCAGGCGGCTCAGGACTTCCGGCCGAACCCGCGGCACCTGGGACATCCGTTCCAGTGCGGCGCGCAGAATCCGGTTCTCCGCGATGTCCTCGGTGAACTCGTCGTAGGAGACTTCCAGCGGAACCAGCATGCCGGGCCGGCGGGAAATCTGGTCCGACATCCGGATCCGGCCCTTGACGGTCCGGAGGGATTCTTCCACCATGAGATACCCCTGCAGCACGCCGCGGCTCAGCGCCCGGTCAGCGAGCTGCGCCAGGGATTCGGCCAGGGCGCTCCAAAGGTCAGTGTGCTCCACCGCGGCGACAGAATCGTCCCGGAACCCTTGGTCCCCCGCGTAGCCGAGCAGGAACAGCAAACGGCTCAGACCGAGCCGACCCTTCGGTCGCACCTCCAGCTGCACGGCGGGAGTGCGCACGGAGCCGACGGTCCCCACCGGTTCGACCCGGTACAGGCCCATGCCCATCGGCGAGGCCTTCGCCAGGCCGCTGGCGTTGACGTAGGCGGCAGTGTCCGGATCAAGCCGCTCCACGACGCCGGCGGAGAGTTCGTCGAGGACAATGTGCCGGCAGGCCTCCGCCGCACCGCGTCCGGATGAACCCCGTCCGGATGAACCACGACCTGATGAACCGCGCCCGGCCGGACCGCCTCCTGATGAACCCCAGTGGTCAGAGGCATTGCGGTCCGACGAACTGCGGTCCAGCGCTACGGCGTCCCCGGCCAGCCTAGGCATGCGCCAGGCGGCCCAGGAGTTGTTCCAGTCCGAACCGTTCCTCGAGCTGGGCGCGGTTGAGCTGCCCGTGATAGTGCTCCTCCAGCAGCGGCATGAGCTCGTATTTCCAGATCCTGCTCAGGCCCTTGGGCGTCTGCGCGGACTTCTTCATGAAGTAGGAGGGCCCGATCATGAGGTCGCGGTCCCATTCGTCGATCGCGTCGTTCAAAGCGTCAAGCAGCAGGGCCGGCGTCGTGTCCAGGTCGCGGGCCTGGAGGAAGCGCAGCAGCGAGCCCTTCACGGGTTCCGTCTTCGGGTGCAGCTCGATGAAGGAGAAGCGCCGCCGGATGGCCGCGTCCATCATCGCGATGGAACGGTCCGCGGTGTTCATGGTGCCGATGATGTAAAGGTTGTCCGGCAGGGTGAACGGCTCGTTGGGGCTGTATTGCAGGTAGATGCGGTCGTCGCGGTATTCGAGCAGGAAGTACAGCTCGCCGAACACCTTGGCGAGGTTGGCCCGGTTCATCTCGTCGATGATCAGGAAGTACGGTTTGCTCTCGTTCCCGGGCTTGGCCGCTTCCTCGGCGAGCCGGCGCAGCGGTCCCGCCACGAGCTTGAAGGAGACCTGTCCCTCGTCCGTCTTGTCCGGGCGGAATCCCTCGAAGAAATCCTCATAGGCGTACGACGGGTGGAACTGGACCAGCTTGACCCGCTCGTCCGTGGTGTCGCCGGCGAGCTCGGCGGCGAGGTGTTTGGCGAGGTACGTCTTGCCGGTTCCCGGCGGACCGTAGAGCACCAGCTGCCGGTTCTCCTCGAGGAGTTCGGCGATTTCCTGCAGCGGCTCCAGGTCCATGTGCAGGGACGCGGCGAACTCCGGCGTCAGCGGCCGGAACCCGTCACAGGCCGGTTCGACGGCGGCATCCGGCGCGGCGCCGTCGCCGTCCTCGGCTTCCGCTTCAGCCGGCAGCAGCGCCTCGAGCGCCTGGATCACGCGGGTGATGTCCACGATGTTGCCGGAGGTGGTCAGCTGGCGCTGCACGTGGCGGGGCAGGCCGGTGGCGTCGTGTTCCTCATCGAACCAGCGGACCTTGCGGCGGAGCTGGCGGTTGTCTTTGGCATGCTCCGGTTCGCCGAGGACCACGCCGATCCGGACCTTGCCCGAGCTCTGGTAGAGCGCAAGGTCACCCGGCTTCATGACGGTCAGGAAGGCGAAGACTGCGGTCTTGGTGTCCTCACGCTCCACGTAGCCGAGGTGCTTGTAGTCCTCGTCAACGGCGTTCTGGACCAGCCCCGCGGTGACGCCGGGGTCCAGCAGGCGGAGGTGTTCGACGTCGAGCGTCACCGCTTCCTCGTCCCGCCACTCCCCCAGCAGCTCGGCGTTGTCGTGGTGGGTGCGCAGGAGCCAGGCGCGGCGGCCGGGGTCGCCGACCTTCCGCCACTGGCTCACCAGCTGGCGTGAGTACCAGTCGATCCGCTGCCCGGCCTGCTGGTCCAGGTGCAGGCGGATCCGGTGGATGTCCGCCGAAATGTCCTCGTCACTGTCCCCCTTGGCCCCGCCCACGAGGGAAGCGAAAGCGTCGCGGATCTCCTGCCGTTCGACATCGGCCACCACGGGTTCGAAGTAGCTGGGCCAGACCAGGAACTCAATGCTGCGGCGGATGGCCGGCTGGTCATCCGGGGTGCCGGCGACCAGCCGGTGGAAGGCCAGCGGATCCTTGACCGCGGCCTGGACGACGTGGGCCGGCCGCTGTGCGACGTGCTGCACGAAGCGGCAGAGCCATTTCAGGTGGTCCCAGATGGTCCAGTTGAATTCCGCGGTGCGGTCCCGGATCACGCCGTGGTCCGTCATGCCCGCGTAGAGCTCGTCGGGGAGCTCCAGCGCAGGCTCCAGCCAGGATGCCGCCTCGGCGACGCGGGCCCGCTTGACCTTCAGCGACTTGACCTCGTGGGCCAGCGGCAGGGACTGGAGGAAGAGTAGCTCCACGGCCAGTTGCTTCGCCCCGCGGGTGGCGTCTTCCAGGTTCTGGCGCAGGTTGGTCATCATCGGCGCCTTGGGATCTGGAACGCCCCGTTCGAGGCGTTCCAGCAACTCCGCGGCAGCCTGGACGGACCACGTTTTGGTGCGGCCGTCCAGGGCGGACGCCTTGCCGAGCAACCCCGGGCCCAGCACAAACCACGCCGCGTCTTCAATCTCCTTGGAGATACCGAGGGCGCGGTGCAGGGCAGGCTTCTTGGTTGGGGTCATACGTTCAATTTACAGGCTTAAACTGAACGCGCCCATTTAACGCCGACCCTAAACTACCGGCCAGTAGATTACGGACGGGCGGGCAGCAGACTCGGTTTCGCGCCGGGCCGGCGCTTCACGCCGAAGGTGAAATACGTGGCCGGACCGATGAAATTCACCAGCGTGGCAAGCCGCCACATGGCCTTGCTGCCGCGGATCTGCGCAGACGGGCGTCGGCTGATGTCCGTCTGGGCCGCGACCAGCAGCGAGAGTTGGACGATGGCAGCGGCGATGGTTCCGAACCGTGCAATCGGCGAGAGTTCGTTCCACTTCTTCTTGCGGGTGTGCTTCTTGTGCATGTTCTGGCCCATGTTCACAACGACCACGCCTCCTTTTAGCGTCGGAGTTGTTCATTCTAGGAGCCCTACCGGCACCGTGGTAGAGGCTATTGGACCGGGTGGGCACGGGTGTAGGGGGCCAGCCGGTCCTTCTGTTCGGGCGTCAGCCGCAGCACCCGGCCGGTTGCCTCGTCCACGAAGGCGAGATGGCTCGTGGCCCGGACGCAGTCCTCGCGCGTGACGGGATCCTGCACCAGGTAGTGGATGTCAAAGCTGGCGCCCTTGACCGCGCCGATCCACAACTGGACGACGGCGGGCACGTTCCGGTACTCAAGGGTCCTGACGTACCTGATCTTGTGCTCGACCACGAGCGCCAGCGTCCCTTCCGGAATTTCATTGAAGAGCGGCACCAGCGGTTCGGTTCCCGGCAGCCCGGGACCCCGGGGCGGGCCGAACGCCGCGATCCGTGCTTCTTCGAGGATCCGGACAATCTGGACGTTGTTGATGTGCCCGTAGGCATCCATGTCGCTCCAGCGCATCGGCACGCCCACCTCGAGGCGCCAGGGCTCCGTGGATGTGTTCTCCCCAGCGGCTGCACCCTTGCCGGCGGGGCCCGCGGCTGTGCCTGCGCTCTCCCTGCCGGGCCCGTGCCCGCCGGCTGTGCTCTTCCCGGCGGGGCCTGCGGCGCTCAGCTGTGCACCGCCGTCGCGTCCTCCGCGGAATCCGCCACGGCAGAGTCTGCGTCCTCGCCGGCGAACTGGGACATGTACAGCCGGTAGTACGCGCCCTGCAGGGCCAGCAGTTGGGCGTGCCGGCCCTGCTCGACGATCTGCCCGTCCTCCATAACAAGGATGGTGTCCGCGTCCCGGATGGTGGAGAGGCGGTGGGCGATGACGAAGCTGGTGCGTTCCGTCCGCAGCGCCGCCATGGCCTTCTGGACCAGGGCTTCGGTGCGGGTATCCACGGAACTCGTGGCCTCGTCCAGGATCAGCAGCGACGGGTTCGCCACAAAGGCCCGGGCGATGGTGATCAGCTGCTTTTCGCCGGCACTGACGTTGTTGCCTTCTTCGTCGATCACCGTGTTGTAGCCATCCGGCAGCGCCCGGACGAAGCGGTCCACGAACGTGGCCTTGGCCGCCGCCATGATCTGTTCTTCGGTGGCGTCCAGCTTGCCGTAGCGGATGTTCTCGTAGATGGTTCCGCCGAACAGCCAGGCGTCCTGCAGCACCATGCCCACCTTGGCGCGCAGCTCCGAACGGCTCAGCCGGGTGATGTCCACCCCGTCCAGGGTGATGCTGCCGG
>Ga0207683_10003757_pt1 | contig 13164 bp, 18 predicted proteins | sample KBSM73metaG_FD_184333 | JGI IMG/M metagenome (GOLD analysis project Ga0207683, IMG submission 184333) | Miscanthus rhizosphere microbial communities from Kellogg Biological Station, Michigan, USA - KBS M7-3 metaG (SPAdes) (version 2) | ecosystem: Host-associated > Plants > Roots > Rhizosphere >...
CACCTCGTCATCGCGCCCGTTCTCCTCGGGCGTGGCGAGCACCTCCTCGGCGGTCTCGACACGCGCGCGCTGGGCTACGAGTGCGTCGCGCACACCGCCGGCTCCCGCGCCGCGGCGCACGTCGTGCTGCGAAAACGGGGTCAGTCCTGAACTCCTGAACTTTGCAGGAGTTCACGAGTTCACGGTTGACCCCTCGGATCAGGGTTGACCCCTCGCGAGGCGGCAGATGAAGCCCCAGCCGCCGCCGAGCTCGCTGAGCGCGAGGACGATCTCGTTGTCGCCCTTGCGGAGCGGGAGGTAGACGGCGTCGTTCTCCGGGTTGACGATGCCGAGGAAGCCCGGGTCCCGGAAGCCCTGCGCGCTGCGGCCGCGCCACAGGATCCGGCCGTTCAGGAAGACGCTGACGTCGTCGCTGTACCCGATCTCCAGCTTCTTCACCTGGTCGCGGTCGGAGGGAATCGTCGTCTTCGCGTAGACGACCTTCATCCCGGGCTGCGGCTCGAGCCGCTTCGAGAAGTCGCCCTGAAACGAAACCTTCGGGTGCGGGGCCTCGAGGTAGCGATACAGCACGACGAAGCCCGGCGGCTCCGCCTCGACGTCGCGCCACGCGATCGAGCGGACCTCGCCGGCGTCGAGCGGCTTCTCGAGGTCGCGCGCGAGCGCGTCCAACACCGGCGAGATGCTCCAGCGGGTCAACGTCCCCGGCGGCATGGCCGGCTCGTGGCGCTGCCAAGCCGCGTCGGGCGTCCTTCGGATCTCGAAGTTCGAGAAGTAGGTCTCGCCGGTGAGCGCCGCGAGCGCGATCTGACCCTTCTGGATCCCGCTCTTCAGGTCGTCCATGACGAGAGCCGGCTTCTCCATGTCCTTCACGAAGAGCCGCGCCTGCGCCCCCGTCACCTCGAGGCGCAGGTGGAACCAGGAATCTCTCGGGATGTCGACCGCGCCCGTGAAGCCGGGCCCGTTGTAGATCTGCCAGTTCAGCCCGGTCTTCAGGACCGGTGAGTACTGCATCGCGTCGGGCAGTCCGGACTTGTGCTGGCGGAGGTACACCCACTCGCCGTCGTCGCCCGCGAGGCGGAACTGGATCCCGAAGAAGCCGCGCTTCGCGGGCGTGGCGACGTCCACGTCCACGACGCCGTCGCGCATCTCGAAGTCCTTCAGCGTGGCGCCGCCGCCGTCGAGGAACAGGCACTTGCGGCCGAGGTAATCCGCCGGCTTCGCCTCGCCCTCGAGCTCCCAGCGCGTCGAGTCCGGAGGGACGGCGAGCGGTGTCGACGCCCCGGGCTCCTCGGCCGCGACGGGGGCCGCCGCGACCGACGAGACGACGGCGAGGCCGAGCCGCATGCCCGCGACCCAGAAAGCCGCCAATGCGGAACCCATGAGAAAGGCACCGATGCGTCGAATCTTCATGTGGGTGGGCGCTCCTTCGCGTCGAGTCGAACCTACGGATTGTGGAGCGCAGTGTTTCGGCTGGGCTTCGATACGTTCGGGTCCGACGCTTCGTGCGCTCGCGCGCCGGGCATAATGTCGCCAAGATTCCGCCGATCCCGCGCGCCGCGGGAGAAAGAGAGCCTGGCGATGGCCCAAGGTTTGCCGAGAACCGCCGCTGCCCTGGGTCTCACCCTCCTTCTCATCGCATGTTCTCGCTCCGATTCACGGGCCGCCGGCTCGAGCCCGCCGGCGCCCGCCGCGGCGGCGAAGACCCGGCCGGCCCTGCCGCCCGAGCCGGTCGTCAACCATCGGCAGGCCGACGCCGCGCCCGGCGAGAAGATCGAGCACGGCGAGCTGATCGTCGACGTCGACGAGGCTCGCAAGCGCCTCCACGCACAGCACCATCCGCACGGCATCCTGGAAACGCGCCGCGTGCCCGGGCACGTCCACGAGCCGGGCATGACCGACGTGAAGGACTTCTACCTGTCGAAGGGCGACCTCGACGTGATCAACCCGGGCCCCGGCGAATACGTCCACGTCATGGAGGGACAGCGCCACGGCTACCGCAACCTCACGATCGGGATCACGTACACCGCGCCGGGCGGCGCGCCGCCGATGCACACCCACATGGGAGAGGAGTCCCACGTGCTCACCTCGGGTCAGAAGGTCATGTATGCGCTCGGCGACAAGTTGTTCGTCGCGCAGGGGCCCTACGTCATCAACATCCCGCCGATGATGCCGCACTCGTTCCAGAACCTCGACGACCGGGTCGCCGAGCTCGTCGTGGTCTTCCCGACGAACGTCTGGGAGTACGACGTGCTCGACTACTTTCCCTTTTCGAGCAGCAGGGCGAAGGCGCTCGCGGCGGAGGCTCGCGCGCAGCCGACGCCCGCGCCGGCCGCCGCCCACTGATGGACGGGGCGGTGCCGTGGCGGAGGCGTATCCGCCCGGCCCGGGACGGCGCATGACGCGGACCGTGACGCCGATGATCCACGTCGAGGACGTCGCCGCGACCGTGCGGTGGTACGAGTCCATCGGCTTCACCGCGCTCGACGTCGGCGAGGACGACGGCATCGCCGTCTTCGCGCTCCTCGGCTTCGGGACCGGCCGTGTGATGTTCACCGCCGGCGGACGCGCGAGCGACGCCCCGAGGCGCGAGGTCGACCTCTACGTCGAGACCGAGGGCGTCGACGCGCTCTACGATTACCTGAAGGACCGCGTCGACGTGTTCGAGCGTCCCCACGACACTTTCTACGGAATGCGGGAGCTCATCATCCGCGACGTCAACCGGTTCTGGATCACCTTCGGCGAGCGGATCGCGGGGCCCGGGACGGAGGGCGCGCCGCAAGACGCCTGAAATGAGCCCCCGCATGGGTCGTGGCCGTGGATATCCTTCTCGAGCATGCGCGTGACCCGGGGGCGGCCGCCCCGGACCGGTCCGACCGAGCTCGAAAGCGTCGTCGAGGCGTGGAAGACGATCCACGACGTCACGGTGTTCCTCGTCGAGCGCATCCCGCCGGAGCTCTGGACGGCGCCCGTGCCGGGCTTCCGCTCCGGTCGAAAGACCGTGAGGTCGATCGCCGTGCACCTGCACAACAGCCGCGTGGGTTGGATCCGGACCCTCGGGTCGGAGCACGCGATCGCGACGCCGGCGAGGGTCGTCGAGAAGACCGTCACGCCCCGCCAGCTCGCCGCCGCGCTGAATCGCAGCAGCCAGGGGATGGTGCGCCTCTTCGAGCTCGGCGCCGCCAACGGCGGGAGCATTCCGCCCTCGAAGAGGTACGTCTGGCGCAACCTGCCGCTCGACGTCGGCCACGTCCTCGCGTACTTCTCGGCGCACGAGGGGCACCACCGCGGGCAGATCGTCATGCTCGCGCGCCAGCTCGGAAAGCCGCTGCCGCGGGAGGCCATCGAAGGCCTGTGGGCGTTCACGACGCGGGTGCGGGCGAGGCGTCCGCGGCCGCGCGGCTGATTCGGGCTAGACTCCCCGTCCCGTGATCGACGCGCGCGAAGCGATCGCTCGACTCCGCGACGGCAACCGGAGATTCGCCGCGGGCGAGTCGTCGCGCGACGGGCTCGGCCTCAGCCGGAGAGCCGAGCTGGTCGCGGCCCAGGACCCCCATGCGATCGTGCTCGGCTGCTCGGACTCGCGGGTTCCTGCGGAGATCGTCTTCGACCAGGGGCTCGGCGACCTCTTCGTCATCCGCGTCGCCGGCAACATCGTCTCGCCCTCGCAGGTCGGCAGCGTCGAGTTCGCGGCCGCGCGGTTCGGCACTCCGCTCGTCGTCGTGCTCGGGCACTCCGGCTGTGGCGCCATCACCGCGACCCTCGAGGACATCCGCCGCCCGGGGCCGCAGTCGCGCAACCTGCGCTCGATCGTCGATCGCGTCCGGCCCGCCGTCCAGAGCGTCGTCGACGCGCGGCCGGACGCCCCCGACGCGGACATCATGGAGAGCGCGATCCGCGCGAACATCCGCGCGTCCGCGGGGCACCTCCGCCACGCCTCGGCGCTCCTCGAGCAGCTGATCGAGGCGGACAAGCTCCGGGTGGTCGGCGCCGAGTACTCGCTCGAGACGGGTCTCGTCGACTTCTTCGAGGGAACCGGTGCCGAGGGGTGACTCGGTCCGCGACTCCTACGACGGCGCGGCCGCGGCATACGCCGAGCACCTCTCCGACGAGCTCGACCGCAAGCCGCTCGACCGCCACCTGCTGAATCGGTTCGCGGAAGAGGCGTCCGGCCGCGGCCTGGTCGCGGACCTCGGCTGCGGTCCCGGGCACGTCGCGGCCTACCTCGCGGCGCGTGCCGTGAACGTGATCGGCATCGACCTCTCGCCCGGGATGATCGCGGCCGCGTCGTCGCGCCATCCGGGGATCGACTTCCGTGCCGGCGACATGCGCCGGCTGGACCTGGCGGACGCGAGCCTCGCGGGCGCCGTGGCGTTCTACTCGATCGTCCACTTCGACCCGGCGGAGCTGTCGCCCGTCTTCGCCGAGCTGCGGCGCGTCCTCGCCCCCGGCGGGCTCGCGCTCGTCGCGTTCCACGTCCGCACGCGGGACGGCGAAGAGGTCGTCCACGTCGACGATCTCTTCGGCGCGAAGGTGTCGCTCGACTTCCGGTTCCACTCGACGGACGCGGTCGCGAGTGCGCTCGACGCCGCGGGACTCGACGTCTTCGAGCGCGTCGAGCGCGAGCCATACGAGGGCGCCGAGCACCCGAGCCGCCGCTGCTATCTCCTCGCGCGCGCCGTCCGGTCCGCCGCAGCCGGCGCGGCGGTACGATCTTCCGGCGAATGGTAGCGGCCGCGCTGACGCCCGACATCCTGCACCGCATCGGAAACACGCCGCTGATTCCGCTGCGGCGCATCGATCCCGCCAACGGCTGCCGCATCCTCCTGAAGCTCGAGTCCGAGAATCCGACCGGCAGCATGAAGGACCGGATGGCGCTCGCGATGGTCGAGGCGGCGGAGGCGGACGGCCGTCTGAAGCGGGGCGGATTCGTCGTCGAGTACACCGGCGGCAGCACGGGCGTCTCCCTGGCTCTCGTCTGCGCCGTCAAGGGCTACCCGCTTCGGATCGTCACGTCCGACGCGTTCGCCCGCGAGAAGCTCCAGCACATGCGCGCGCTCGGCGCGAACCTGGAGGTCCTGAGAAGCGAGTCCGGAGGGATGACGGAGCGGCTCACGCGCGACATGGTCGAGGCGGCTCGCGTCATCGCGCAGGAGCCCGGCAGCTTCTTGACCGACCAGCTCCGGAACACCGATCAGCTCGCCGCGTATCACCGGCTGGCGGATGAGATCTGGACGCAGGCGGGCGGCAGGGTGGACGCGTTCGTCCAGTTCGTCGGCACCGCCGCGTCGCTGCGCGGCACGGCCGAGGGCCTGCGCCGCCGGAACGGCCGCGTGCGCGTCGCCGCGGTCGAGCCCGCGGAATCGGCCGTCCTCTCGGGCGGGAAGACCGGGACGCACAGGATCGACGGCGTCGGCGCGGGATTCGTCGTGCCGCTCTGGACGAGCGAGATCGCCGACGAGATCGAGCGCGTCTCCACGGACGAGGCCGCCGCGATGAGCCTGCGCCTCGCGCGGGAGGAGGGTCTCTTCGGCGGGACGTCGACGGGCGGCAACGTCGTCGCCGCGCTTCGGCTCGCCGAGAGGCTCGAGCCCGGGTCGACGATCGTGACGATCCTGTGCGACACGGGCATGAAGTACCTGAGCAAGACGGCGTGACGCCGGGGGCCATGAGGCGCGGAAGATGTTCGTCATTGCCAATCCGTTGAAATAGGAATCGTCATGGCGAACCTGCTCGAAAGAAATCCCAGAATCCTGATGATCGTCGGATTCGCGGCCCTCGCTGCGAGCGGCGTGTTCCTGAGACTGCACCAGGACTTTCTCGCGGGCGTGGGACTCGGCGCGGGGGTCGCGTCGATCGCCGTCTGGCTCTTCCGCCGGAACCGAACGTGACTGGATCGTCGCGCTGGCGGATGTTCGGATCGACCCTCGGATAACCTTCGCCGATGCCTGACCCCGTCGACCTCTACGGCGGCACCTACTCGCAATTCACGGACCGTGTGCTCGCGGCGGTCCGCGCGGAGACTTTCGGCGAGGACATCGGCCAGAACAGCTGGCTGACCGCCGACGAGTTCGGCGGCTTCGTCGACCGCCTCGGGCTCTCCGGGAACGACCATGCGCTCGAGATCGCGAGCGGCTCCGGCGGCCCGGCCCTGTTCGCCGCGCGGCGGACCGGATGCCGGATCACCGGCGTCGACGCCAACGAGAGCGGCGTCGCGACCGCGTCTCGCGCGGCGGCGGATGCCGGGCTCGGCGAGCGCGTCCGCTTCCGCACGGCCGACGCGAACGCGCGTCTGCCTTTCGACGACGCCTCCTTCGACGGCGTCCTGTGCATGGACGCCATGAACCACCTGCCCGACCGCGCGGGGGTTCTCCACGAGTGGCGGCGCGTCCTGCGCCCCGGGCGCCGCGCCGTCTTCACCGATCCGGTCGTGATCACGGGCCCGGTGACCAACGACGAGCTCGCGCGTCGCAGCTCGATCGGCGTCTTCGTCTTCGTGCCGCCGGGGGTGAACGAGCGCCTCATCGAAGAAGCCGGCCTCGCCCTGACAGACCGTCGGGACGTCACCGAGAACGCCGCGCTCGTCTCGGGACGCTGGCGCGCCGCGCGCGAGAAGCATCGCGACGCGCTCGTCCGGATCGAGGGCGCGGAGCGTTTCGACGGGCTGCAGGACTTCTTCGCGGCGGTGCACCGGCTGACGAGCGAGAGACGGCTGTCCCGGTTCGTCTACGTCGTCGAGAGGTCCGCGGGCTGAGCGCGGGAGGCGGAACTTCCCCGTGATCGTCGCGCTCGCCTCGCCGCGTCCCGCCGAGACGCTGGACGAGGGGCTCGACCGCGTCCGGTCGATGGTCTCCGAGGCGGCCGCGCGCGGCGCCGCGATCGTCTGCTTCCCGGAGGCGTATCTCCCCGGCCTGCGCGGGCAGGACTTCGAGGTCCCGGATTTCGGTCCGGAGGACCACCGGCGCGTCCTCGCCGCGGTGTCCGGCTGGGCGCGCGACCGGTCGATCGCCGTGATCCTCGGCATGGAGAGGCTCGTGGACGGCGGCAGGCAGCGGCAGGTCGCCGCGTACGTCGTCGACGAACGCGGGCGCGTCCTCGGCAGCCAGACGAAGAACCAGATCGACCCGAGCGAGGACCGGTTCTACGTCCCCGGCGAGGCGCGCCGAGTCTTCGAGGTCGGCGGCGTGCGGTTCGGGATCGCGATCTGCCACGAGGGCTGGCGGTATCCGGAGACCGTTCGCTGGGCGGCCGCGCGAGGCGCGAAGATCGTGTTCCATCCGCAGCACACCGGGAGCAACACGGACGGCGTGCGGCTGACCGAGTGGGGCTCGCCCGCCGCGCCGTACTACGAGAAGGCGATGACGTGCCGCGCGCTCGAGAACACCGTCTACTTCGCGAGCGTCAACTACGCGCTGCGGTTCCAGGAGTCGGCGACCAGCCTGATCGCGCCGTCGGGGAAGTGCCAGGCCCATCTCCCTTACGGCGAGGAGGGCTTGCTCGTCGAGAGCCTCCGGCTCGAGGAGGCGACGGGCCTGCTCGCCGCGCGCTACGCGCCCGATCGCTACCGGGAGGAGTGAGTCCGGCGGGAACGGTAGGATCCGACCGTGCCCCCCGCGCCGACCGCGACTCCCGCTTCCGCCGAGCTCCGCATCCGCCGCGTGACGCGCTGGATCCTCGGCGTCGGATTCGGCGCGGCAGCCGCCGTCTACGCGATCGCGCTCGCGCGACCCGAGAGCGCGCCCGGCTACGAGCCGCTCGAGACGAAGAAGTACCTCCACGACCTCGAGGTGTACGGCGGTAAAGCGAACGTCGTCGCCGCGGAGTTCCGCGAGTGGTTCGCGGGACTCTGGTCCGGGACGAACCTCGCCTGGACGATCGCGGTCCTCACGATCCTGACCGTGCTCCTCTACCGGTTCTTCGCGGCGCCGATGCCGCTCGACGGGGACGCGGACGAAGTCGAGGGCGGCGCTGCGCCGCCGAGGCCGTGGCCGCCCTCGCGGTAGGCGGAGCCGGCCGGTGTCCCGTCCCGCGATTCCTGCCCCGGCTGCGGCCGTGGAAACCGTAGAAGTTAGAAGTGAGAAGTGAGGCTCGCGACGCGGGCGGCGTACCCGCTGTCCGGCGATCACGAGCGAGAGGAGAGGAGGAGACATGCCTGACCCGCCGAATGGCGCCGCCGACCGCCGCCGCGTCTTCCGCCGCCTGCACGAGTCGGGCTGCTTCGTCATCCCGAACCCGTGGGACCGGGGCAGCGCCGCGCTCCTCGTCCACCTCGGATTCCGCGCGCTCGCGACGACGAGCGCGGGGTTCGCGTGGTCGATCGGCCGCCGGGACGGCGGCGTCTCGCTCGAGCAGGCGCTGGATCACTTCCGGGATCTCGCGGCGGCGGTCCCGGTTCCGGTCAACGCGGACTTCGAGGGCGGGTTCGCGGTCGAGCCGGAGCGCGTCGCCGAGAACGTGACGCGCGCGGCGGCGACCGGCGTGGCCGGGCTCTCGATCGAGGACTCGACGGGCGACTCGGCCGAGCCGCTATACCCCTTCTCCCTGGCGGTCGAGCGGGTGCGTGCCGCGCGCGCGGCGATCGACTCGGCCGCGCAAGCCGGTGAGGTCCTCCTCACGGCGCGCTCCGAGGGATTCATCCGCGGCCGGCCCGACCTCCCGGAGACGCTCCGCAGGCTGACGGCGTTCGCCGAGGCCGGCGCGGACTGTCTGTATGCGCCGGGCATCCGCTCGCGGGACGAGATCGCGGCGGTCGTCGCGGCCGTTTCACCGAAGCCGGTCAACGTCCTCGGCGACTCGACGACGGTCGCCGAGCTGGCGGCCCTCGGCGTCCGGCGGATCAGCGTCGGCGGCTCGCTCGCGCGCGCGGCCTGGACGGGGTTCCTCGACGCGGCGCGGGAGATCGCGGAGCGCGGCACCTTCAGGGGCCTCGGCCGGGCTGTCTCGGGCAGCGAGCTGAACGCGAAGTTTCCCGGCTGAGGAGAAAACACTCGGCGTGCGTTGCGCCGCGCGCCGTTCGGTGACAGAGTCGGCGCAACGTCCGTGGACCGACTCTCGAATCGTCAGCTCGCCGCCGGTGTGTTTCGCGCGTGGGGCGTCGTGTGGGCGGTCTACGCGTTGATGACGCTGGTCCGCCTCGGGGCGTGGCTCGTCCACAACCCTTACTCGGGAAGCAACGCGGCGATGGGCATGGGCGGCTACGCGTTGACCTCCGAGGCGATCGCGCTCGCGTGCGAGGTGCTCGTCTTCGTCTTCCTGATGCGCAAGTCGGAGTGGCTCGCCGCTGTCGTGTTTCCCGTCGAGGCGGAGCTCGGCACCGGGATCACCGGACCGGATCTTCGGGCGGTCCTCTTCGCGGCGGTCGGGCTGTACTTCCTGATCGACGGAGGCCAGGGCACGATCGGTCAGCTCTACCGCCTCGTCACGCGCCTGCGCTCCGGATCGTCCGCGTTCCCGATGTCGGCGGAGCCCGACCGATTGATCTCGGCCGTTGCGGAGTCGATCTTCGGAGCTCTCGTTCTCTTCCGCCGTTCCGGATCGGGCGGCCCCATCCGGGGAGTCCGCGAGGCGTACGACAAGACGCTCGGTCTGCGCGAACCCTCCAACCCGGACTGAAGGGGCGGTGGCGGCTCCTCCGACGCTGGCTGCCGCCATCGCGGCGCTCCGCCGTCTCCACGGCGAGCCACAGGGACCGCCGGCGACCGACCCGTTCGAGCTCGTCCTCTTCGAGAACGTCGCCTACCTCGCGAGCCCGGAGCGCCGGCGCGAGGCGTTCGAGGAGCTGCGGCGCACGGCCGGCACCACGCCGGCCGCGATCCTCGCCGCCCGCGCCGGCGACCTGGAGCGCTCCGCGTCCCGAGGCATCCTGAAGGGGACGTCCGCGGCGAAGCTCCGGGAATGCGCCCGGATCGCCGTCGAGGAGCTCGGCGGCGACGTGGACGCGGCGCTCGACCTCGCCGGCGAGGGCGCGGCGAAGGTGCTGCGCCGGTTCCCCGGGATCGGGCAGCCCGGCGCCGACAAGATCCTCCTCTTCGGCGGGCGGCGCGCCTCGCTCGCGCCGGAGTCGAACGGCCTGCGCGTGCTCGCCCGCCTCGGTATCGTCCGGGAGGAGAGCTCGTACGCGCGGACCTACGCGGCCGCGATCGCTGCGGCCGCGGAGGCCCTGCCGCCGGGCACCGCGGCGATGACGCGCGCGCACCTTCTCCTGCAGCGGCACGGCCAGACGCTCTGCCGGCGGACCGCTCCGCTCTGCGACGCCTGCCCCCTGGCGCGCGGGTGCGTCCATGCCCGGTCCGGCCGCGCGGCCGGGGAGAAGCATCCGCCCCCCGGCCGCACGCGCCGCTAGAATCCGGCCAAAGAGGGGGAGAGACCGCCGATGACGCTCGGAGCGCTCAAGCCGTTCATCCCTTCCGGCCCCGACTTCGAGGCCGCGAAGAGCTTCTTCCGCGACCTCGGGTTCACGGTCCTCTGGGAGGCGCCTGGGATCGCCGAGCTCCGGCTCGGCGGGGCGGCCTTCCTGCTGCAGGATTTCCACAACGCGGAAATGCAGAGCAACCTGATGATGTCCGTCGAGGTCGAGGACCTCGACGCGTGGTGGCGAACGGTGCTCGACTCGGGAGTCGTGTCGCGTTACCCGGGCGTGAGCGCGCGCGAGCCGACGCTTTTCCCCTGGGGCAGGCGCGAGGTCCACCTGATCGACCCCGCCGGCGTCTGCTGGCACTTCGGGTGATCGCGGGTCAGAAAATCGTTTCGGCGATCGGCCTTCAGTTGGTATTAAGATCATCTCGATCTCGCTGTTCTCCAAAAACTTTGAGCACGCACTCGCTCGCCGAGCTTCGCCAGACGTCGCACGGAGGCCGCCATGCGTGAGTTGTCGATCCCCACGCTGGCGAGCTCGTATCGCGGCGGCCTCATGGTGAGGCGCTGCCTCGCCTCCTGCATCGACTTCGTGGTCGTGTTCCTGCTGGTGTCCGCGGCCGCGCCGCTCTACGTCGAGCAGCCGGTCGCCGTGATCGTCCTCGTGATCGCTTCGATCTGGATCGGCTACCACGCGTGCCTGGAGGCTTGCCTCGGCATCACGATCGGGAAGTGGCTCGCCGGGATCCGCGTCACGACGGAAAGCGGCGACTTCCCCGGCTTCCGGCGCGCCGCGCTGCGAAGCGTGCTGCGCCTCGTCGAGGTCAATCCGATCCTGCTCGCGGGTCTCCCCGCGGGAATCATCGCCGATCGGTCGCAGTACAGGCAGCGGCTCGGCGACAAGCTCGCCGGAACGTTCGTCGTGAAGTACCGCGACCTGCGGCGCTCGCTGCCGTGGCTCCGCATCTCGCGCGTTCCCGGTCCCAAGGCGAACTTCCTCGAGCGGCCGGTTTTCGCCGCGAGGGGCGCGCTCTAGGTCGCAGGAGCGGAGCCGCCGGCCTTACCGGGCGCGCCTTCGACTCGTGAAGACACGTGTTCTCGTCGCGGCGCTCGCAGTCGGCGTCGCGGCGGCGGCGTGCCGGCATCGCGCTCTCGAGACCGCGGCGCCGGGGCCGGCGATATCGGCGCGGCTCTCGCGCGCGCTCGCCGGCCACACGAAGCAGGTCTGGTGCGTCGCGTTCGGACCGGACGGACGGGAGCTCGCGAGCGGCAGCGTCGACGGCACGGTCCGGCTCTGGAGGGTCGCCGACGGCGCGACGCTGCGCGTGCTGAAGCACCCGGAGGGCGTCACGTCCGTCGACGTCAGTCCGGACGACCAGTGGGTGGCCAGCTCGAGCTACGACAAGGCGGTGCGGATCTGGCGCGTCGCGGACGGCGCTCTCGTCCGGACGCTGGTCGGGCACACCGACGCGGTGTGGACGATCGCGTTCAGCCCGGACGGGCGGTGGATCGCGAGCGGCGGGGCCGACCGCACGGTCCGCATCTGGCGCGTCGCGGACGGCGCCCTCGTGCGCACGATCCCGGCACACGACCTCATCGTCTGGAGCGTCGCGTTCTCTCCCGATTCGAAGCTCCTCGCGAGCGCGAGCTTCGACCACGCGGTGAAGATCTGGCGCGTCGAGGACGGCTCACTCGTGCGCACGCTCCGCGGGCACACGCAGGCCGTCGTCGAGGCGCAGTTCAGCCCGGACGGGAAGCTCATCGCGAGCGGCGGCGACGACTCGACGGTGCGGATCTGGCGCGCGGCGGACGGCGGGCTCGTGCGGACGCTGACCGGAGGCTCGCAGCACGTCTACGCGATCGGTTTCTCGCCCGACGGCCGGTTCGTCGCGAGCGGCAGCCGCGAGCAGACGACGTTCGGCGAGGCGATCAAGACGGTCTTCGGGCCGCGGCTCGCGAAGAAGGTCGGGAAGACGCTGCGGATCTGGCGCGTCTCCGACGGCGCGCTCGTGCAGACGATGTCGGACCAGCCGGACGACGTCCACTCCGTGAAGTTCAGCCCGGACGGGCGCTGGCTCGCCAGCTCGGGAGAAGATCCCCGCGTGTTCCTGTGGAAAGTGGAAGCGGAAGCCGGGCCGGCTCCTTGATCCGTTCTGGAAGCCCGGCGAGATGACCCTCTTCCTGGTCTTCCGCGACCACGGTCCCGGCTGGGTCGCCGGGAAGAAGACGCGCGACCAGCCGCTGTGGGACGCCCATGCGGCGTTCATGGACCGGCTGTTCGACGAGAAGAGGGTCGTCCTCGCCGGGCCCTACGCGGACGGTTCCCGCGCGCTCGTGATCGCCGCCGCTCGCGACGAGGCGGAGGCGCGCGCGCTGTTCCTCGACGATCCGTGGACGAAGGCGGGAATCCTCTCGGCCGAGGACGTCGTGCCGTGGACGATCTTCCTGGACTCGCGCGAGTCGCCCGAGTGATCGCGCCGTTCCGGCGGAGGCGGTCGTCGTGAGACGGGCCGGGGAGATCGTGCGCGTCGGATTCGTCGCGGGCCTCGTCGCGCTGTGCGCGTCGAGCGGGATCGGCGGCGCCATGAACGAGTGGCGCTCGGTGGAGACGGCCGGGCAGCGCATCGCGTCGGCGACGGAAGTCCTCTATGGAGTGCTGTCGGTCGCCGTGCTCCTCGCCATGGCGTTCCGCACGCGATGGGTGACGCCGCTCCTCGTCGCGTGGGGCGCGGCGCTCACGGTGACCGGCGCGCTGGCGGCCGTCGTCTGGGGAGGGGCGGCGTGGTGGGCCGGGGAGGGCGGGGGGGCCGGCGT
>Ga0207683_10003759_pt1 | contig 13158 bp, 10 predicted proteins | sample KBSM73metaG_FD_184333 | JGI IMG/M metagenome (GOLD analysis project Ga0207683, IMG submission 184333) | Miscanthus rhizosphere microbial communities from Kellogg Biological Station, Michigan, USA - KBS M7-3 metaG (SPAdes) (version 2) | ecosystem: Host-associated > Plants > Roots > Rhizosphere >...
CGGCCGCGATCGTGGCCGCTTCGGCCCTTTCCAGCTCCTCCGGCGGCTCGGGCGGCTCCGGTGGCTCCGGCGGCTCCGGTGGTGACGTGCCCGCGGACGCCGCCGCCGGGCACAGCGTCGGGGAGCTGGCCGCCGGGGTCATCGCCGGCGTGCTCACCGCCGACGACGCGATGCGCCTGGTCGCGGTGCGCGGCCGGGCCATGGCGGCGGCCTCGGCGACCGAGCCGACCGGGATGACGGCGGTGCTCGGCGGTGATCAGGAGGCGGTGCTCGCGACGATCGCCCGGCACGGCCTGACGCCCGCGAACGTCAACGCGGCCGGCCAGATCGTGGCCGCCGGGACCCTGGCCGAGCTGGATGCCTTCGCCGCCGACCCGCCCGCCGGGGCGCGGCTGCGCCCGCTGCAGGTCGCGGGGGCCTTCCACACCCGGCACATGGCCCCGGCCGTAGCCGCCCTGCGGGACGCGGCGGCCGACGTCGCGGTCGCCGATCCGGCCATCACCTTGCTGTCCGACGCCGACGGAGCCGCGGTCACCACCGGCAAGGAGTGGCTGGAGCGCATCGTCGCCCAGGTCGCCGCGCCGGTGCGCTGGGATCTGTGCATGCGGACCATGGCCGACCTCGGCGTGACCGCGCTGATCGAGCTGCCGCCGGCCGGGACGCTGACCGGCCTGGCCCGCCGGGCGCTGCCCGGCGTGGCCCAGCTGGCGATCAAGACCCCGGAGCAGCTCGACGCCGCCCGCGAGCTGATCGCCGGGCACCTCGCCGAACCCGATGCCCACGGGCACGGCCACCTGCCGGAGTGGCGGCTGATCGTGGCGCCGGCCTCGGGGACGTTCCGGTCGGGGGCGGATCAGCAGCATCTCGGCACGGTGGTGGCGCGCGGTGCGGAACACCCGGTCGCCGCACCCTGGGCCGCGGAGATCATCGAATGGCTGGTGGAAGACGGAGACCCGGTCAGCCAGGGCCAGCCGCTGATCCGCGTGCAACATCCAAGGGAAGGCGCATGACATCCTCCGGTTCCCCGTTCCCGCCGGCCGCGGGCGCCCGCATCCTGTCGCTTGGCGGCTATCAGCCGGGCAACGTGGTCACCAACGATGACCTGGCCGCGCAGGTCGAGACGAGCGACGAGTGGATCCGCAGCCGGGTCGGCATCGTCAGCCGCCGGTTCGCCGGCCCCGAGGAGAGCGTGACCGACATGGCCTTCGAAGCCGGCGCCAAGGCGCTAGCCGGCAGCGGCCTGTCCCCCGGCGACATCGACCTGGTCATCGTGGCGACCTGCAGCACCGAGGCGTTGATACCGAACGTGTCCGCCGTGGTCGCGCACCGGCTCGGCATCGTCGCGCCCGGCGCCTACGACCTCAACGCCGCCTGCGCCGGCTTCTGCTACGCGATGGCCAACGCCTCCGACGCGATCCGGGCGGGCACCGCCCGGCACGTGCTGGTCATCGGGTCGGAGAAGATGACCGCCTGGGTCGACCCCACGGACCGCTCCACCAGCATCATCTTCGCCGACGGGGCCGGCGCCGCGGTGGTCGGGCCGGTGGCTGACGGCGAGCCGGCCGGCATCGGCCCGGTCGCCTGGGGCAGCGCCGGGGACATGGCGGAGAAGATCATCATCGCCGACCGCAACTCGTTCTTGCACCAGGAGGGCCAGGCGGTATTCCGCTGGACTACCACGGCCCTGCACCCGATCGCGGCGCAGGCCTGCGAACGGGCCGGCGTCGCGGTGAGCGAGCTGTCCGCGTTCGTCCCGCACCAGGCGAACCTGCGGATCGTCGAGGCCATCGCGCGCAGGCTCGGCGTGCCCCGCGAGCGCGTGGCCGACGATATCGTGCACGCGGGCAACACGTCTTCGGCCTCGATCCCGCTGGCCCTGTCGCGGATGGTCGAGCGGGGAGAGCTCAAATCGGGGTCGCCCGCCCTGCTGCTCGGGTTCGGCGCGGGGATGTGCTACGCAGCGCAGGTGATCACGGTACCCTAGCCGCGCCCAGCCCAGCCGACCGTGCCTGGGCCGCCTGGGGCCGCATGGGACCGTATGGGGCCGCCTGGGGGCCGCAGACCAGTACGAACACTCAAGACAAGGAGCAAGAGGCATGAACGAGCAGGAGATTCTCGCCGGGATTGGTGAAATCGTCGAGGAGATCGCCGGCGTGCCCGCGGACGAGGTGACGCCGGCCAAGAGCTTCGTCGACGACCTGGACATCGACTCGCTGTCCATGGTCGAGATCGCCGTCGCGGCTCAGGACAAGTTCGGCGTGGAGATCCCTGACGACCAGCTGAAGGACCTCACCACGGTGCAGGACGTGGTGAATTACGTCAGCAAGAACGCCGGAGGCTCGGCGTGACCGAAGGGCGCGAGACCGTCGTCGTAACCGGGCTCGGCGCGACCACCCCGCTCGGCGGGGACGTCGCGTCGACCTGGTCGGCGATGCTGGCGGGCCGCAGCGGCGTGCACGCCCTCACCGAGCCGTGGGCGGAGTCGCTGCCGGTGCGGATCGCCGCGGAAGCGGCCGCCGACCCGGTCGAGGTGGTGGGCCGGGTGCAGGCCCGCCGGATGGACCGGTGCGAGCAGTTCGCCCTGGTGGCCGCGCGCGAGGCCTGGGCCGACGCGGGCACGCCCGCCGTCGACCCCGAGCGGCTCGGCGTCAGCGTCACCAGCGGGATCGGCGGCATCGGATCGACGCTGACCGCGTACGACACGCTCAAGGACAAGGGCTGGCAGCGCATCTCGCCGTACACGGTGCCGATGCTGATGCCGAACGGCGCGGCCGGCTGGATCAGCATCGAGCTGGGCGCCAGGGCCGGGGCGCACGCACTGGTCAGCGCGTGCGCCTCCGGTGCCGAGGCGATCGGCTACGGCATCGACATGATCCGCTCAGGGCGGGCCGACGTGGTGCTGGCGGGCGGTACCGAGGCGGCCATCATGCCGCTGAACATCGGGGCCTTCGCGGTGATGCGGGCCATGTCCACCAGGAACGACGACCCGGAGCGGGCGTCCCGGCCCTTCGACAAGGCCAGGGACGGGTTCGTGCTCGGCGAGGGCGCCGGCATGCTGGTGCTCGAGTCGCTCTCGCACGCGCGGCAGCGCGACGCGACCGTGTACGCCATCGCGGCCGGGGCCGGCTACTCCTCGGACGCGTTCCACATCGCCCACCCGGCGCCAGACGGGGCCGGCGTGGTCGCGGCGATCACCCGCGCGATGGCCGACGCCCACGTCGACCCGGGCCAGGTGGTGCACGTCAACGCGCACGCCACCTCCACCCCCGAAGGTGACACGGCCGAGGCGCAGGCGCTGGCCAAGGCGCTCGGCCCGGCCGTCGACGGCGTGGTGGTGACGTCTACCAAGTCGATGACCGGGCACCTGCTCGGCGGCGCGGGCGCCGTGGAGTCGGTGGCCGCCATCCTCGCGCTACGCGAGCACGTGGCCCCGCCCACCATCAACCTCGAGGACCTCGACGAGAACGTGCCGGTCGACGTCGCCACCGAGCCGCGGCCGCTCAGCAAGCGCGGCTCCGAGCCGATGGCGGTGCTGAACAACGCGTTCGGGTTCGGCGGGCACAACGTGTCACTGGTCTTCACGGCCGCCTGAGCACCCGCCTTTCCCGTTCCCTTCCCGCCGCCTTTCCCGGGCGCCAGGCCCGGTCCGGGCACCCATCGTCCTGGCTTCGTTCCGGCTGACCGGTAGAGGAGACCCGAGATGACCGCACTGGATCAGAGCCCGGCGGCCGCACCGCCGGTTGCCTTGCCGGTTATGCTGCCGCGCGACCCGCACGAGCGCCTGGCGGCCCTGTTCGACCCGGGCACGGTGCAGATCATCCCGGCCGAGGAGCGCAGCGGGGTGGTCGCGGGCACCGGCCTGGTGCATGGCCTGAGCGTGGTGGCCTTCGCCTCCGACGCGCGGGTCCAGGGTGGCGCGATGAGCACCGCGGGCTGCGCCGCGATCGTCGCGGCCTACGCCGAGGCCACCTCGCGTGGCGTCCCGATCGTGGGCCTGTGGCACTCCGGCGGGGCCCGGCTGGCCGAGGGCGTGGCCAGCTTGCACGCCGTGGGTACCGTGTTCGCGGCGATGACCCAGGCCTCCGGCCGGGTGCTGCAGATCTCGGTGGTGCTCGGGCCGGCCGCGGGCGGTGCCGCCTACGGTCCCGCGCTGACCGACATCGTGATCCTGTCCGGGCAGGGGCGCATCTTCGTCACCGGCCCGGACGTGGTGCGCTCGGTGACGGGCGAGGACGTGGACATGGAACGGCTCGGCGGCCCCGAGCCGCACAGCCGCCGGTCCGGCGTGGTGCACGTGGTGACTTCGACAGACGCGGAGGCCCTGGACCGGGCGCGCGAGCTCGCGGCCATGCTCAGCGACCAGGGCAAGATCGCCGAGGACGCCGAGGAGCGCGACCTGTCCGGCCTGCTGCCCGACTCGGCCCGCCGCGCCTACGACGTGCACCTGCTGACCGGCAAGCTGCTCGACACGCCAGGGGTCGAGCTGCATCCCCGCTGGGCGCCGAACATCGTGACCATCCTCGGCCGCCTGGCCGGCCGCACGGTCGGCGTCGTGGCCAGCAACCCGATGCGGCTCGGCGGCTGCCTGGACGCCGCCTCGGCCGAGAAGGCGGCGCGCTTCGTGCGGATGTGCGACGCGTTCGGCGTACCGCTCGTGGTCCTGGTGGATGTGCCCGGCTACCTGCCCGGCGTCGGCCAGGAATGGGACGGCGTGGTACGGCGGGGCGCCAAGCTGCTGCACGCCTTCGCCGAGGCCGCGGTGCCGCGGGTGACGCTGGTGACCCGCAAGGCCTACGGCGGTGCCTACATCGCGATGAACTCCCGGTCGCTGGGCGCGACCCGCGTCTTCGCCTGGCCGGACGCGGAGATCGCCGTGATGGGCGCGGTCGCCGCGGTCCGCATCCTGCACCGGCGCACGCTCGCCTCGGTACCGCCCGAGCAACTGCACGAGGCCGAGACGCGGCTCGCCGCCGAGCACGAGGCCACCGCGGGCGGCCTGCAGCGCGCCGTGGATCTCGGGGTCATCGACGCGATCATCGAGCCCAGCCAGACGCGCCGTGAGCTAGCCCGGGCCATCGCCGAGGCGCCCCAGTTGAAGGGCAACCACGCCAACATCCCGCTGTAAGGGGCGTTCCGGGCGGACCGAGGGCCGCTCCGGAAGCGTCCGTGAAGCCGCGGCGGCCGCTGGAACCGCCGCGGAACCCCTCCGGGGACCCGGAACCGTCGCCTCACCCCAGATGGGCATACCCCGGCCAAGCCCCGGCAGACCCGGAAGACACTTCCGTCACAGCAGCACCGACCGCCCTGGCGGGCGAACCACGACGATGTGACATCGCCGTGGTCAGGACCACCACGATGTGACATCGTCGTGGTTCTCTTCGCGCCACATGGCCCGACTCGATGATGCCTGTGCGCGCCATGGTGCCTGTGCGTGCTGTGATGCGGGACCGTATTGCCGGTCAACGGGGAAATGGCTAGAGCGGGGATCCGCCGTCGAGGCCGGTGCCGCGGTCGGAGCCGCCCGGGGCGGGGCCGGTGGGAGGCTCCGTGTCGGAGGGAGAGCTGGGGCTGGAGGGGCCGCCCGAGCTGGGCGGGGTGGATGAGCCGGGTGCGGAGCCAGAGGGAGCCGTGCCGGAGGGACCGGTGCCGGAGGGAGCGGAGCCCGGGGCAGAAGTGCCCGAGGGAGCAGCGTCGGAGGAGTCTTCGGCGGGCTCGGCAGCGGGGGCGGGGCGGGCCCCGGCGAGCAGTTCTTCCAGGCGGGCGGCCCGGATGCGGCGGAAGGTCCTGTGGTCGCGGGCACGGTCGAGGATGGCCACCTCGAGCTGGGCGGCGGCGAACTCGGGGCGCTCGCCGTTGCCCGGAGCGGACAGTGCGGCCAGCGCGGCGGCGAACGCCTCAGACAGGGACATGTCGTCGGAGTAGCGTTCCTTCAGCGCCGCGGACACCTGGTCCGCCTGGCCGCCGAACGCCACGAAGCCGGGTTCGTCGGTCACCGAGCCGTCGAACGTGATCCGGTAGATCTGGTCGTCCGAGGGGCTGACGCCCACCTCGGCGACCACGATCTCCACCTCGAAGGGCTTCGGGCTCTCGGTGAAGATGGTGCCGAGCGTCTGCGCGTACCAGTTGGCGATGCCGCGCGCCGTCACGTCGTGCCGGTCGAACTGGTAGCCGGTGATGTCGGCGTAGGTGACCCCCGCCTTGCGCAGGTTCTCGTACTCGTTGTAGCGGCCCACCGCGGCGAAGCCGATCCGGTCGTAGATCTCGCTGATCTTGTGCAGCGCGCTGGACGGGTTCGGCGCCACCAGCAGGATCCCGCCCGCATACTGCAGCGCCACGCAACTGCGGCCGCGCGCGATGCCCTTCCGCGCGTAGTCGGCCTTGTCCCGCATGGACTGTTCTGGTGACACATAAAACGGCATGGACACCGGGGACGCTTCCTTTACCTAGGCGTGGAGCGGGATGGGCTTGGTCTGGGCAGGCTAACCGTTCCGCAGCGCCGCCGGGGGGCCATCGGGATTGGCCAGCCGCTCCCGTATGACCTGTTCGGCGACTTGCGCGGCTTCGGCCGCAGGGAGCTTCCTGAAGCCGTCGGCGGTGATCGTGGCGACGACGGGGAAGATGCGCCTGGGCAGGTCGGGGCCGCCGGTCGCCGAGTCGTCGTCGGCCGCGTCGTACAGTGCCTGCACGCAGGCCAGCACGGCGTCAGCGGCCGGCATCCCGTCGGCGTAGAGCTTCTTCAGCGCGCCCCGGGCGAACAGGGATCCCGAGCCGATGGAGTAGAACCGATGCTCCTCATACGGGCCGCCGGCCACGTCGTAGCTGAAGATCCTCCCCTGGCTGCGGTCCTCGTCGTAGCCGACGAACAGCGGCACCACGACCAGGCCCTGCATGGCCGCGCCCAGGTTCCCCCGGACCATGAAGGCCAGCCGGTTCGCCTTGCCCTCCAGGGACAGTGACCGGCCTTCCATCTTCTCGTAGTGCTCGAGCTCGACCTGGAACAGGCGGACGAACTCGATCCCCACGCTGCCGGTGCCCGCATAGCCCATGCCGGAGAACTCGTCGCTGCGGAAGACCTTCTCCACGTCGCGCTTCGCGATCATGTTCCCGGCGGTGGCCCGGCGGTCGCCGGCCAGCACCACTCCCCCATCGCAGACGGCGGCCACGATGGTGGTGGCGTGCGGCAGGTCACGGATAGCCTGACCCGGCGCCCTCGGGTCCGGGTCGGCGCCGGGAATGGGCGGGGCGGCGGGCACTACCCGGCCAGGCAGCAGGCCGGGCGAGTGCGAGGCGAGGAAGTCGGTGAACGAGGAGGTCTGCAGGCCCAGGAAACCCGACGGGGTACCGCCTGAAGCGCCCTGTCCCCGGCCGGATGCTCTCGGGTCACCGCCGAACGGGCCGGGCTGGCTGCCGTCGAAATACGAGCCCAACGCGGACCTCCTCCCGTAGTCGTAGCGAGCGTACTCATCAGACCCTACTGCCACGCCGGAGCGCGACAGGACGCGAGAGGCGCGAGCGCGTCCGCCTACGGCGAACCGGCGCGCGCCGCGACCGTCCGGGGCTACTGGCCGCCCTTCTGCACGTACGACCGGACGAACTCCTCGGCGTTCTCCTCGAGCACCTCGTCGATCTCGTCGAGGATGGCGTCCACGTCGTCGGAGAGCTTTTCCTGCCGCTCCCTGACTTCCTCGGTGCCGCCGGTCTCGGTCTCTTCGGTCTCCTCGGCGCGCCTCGTGGTCTGCCGCTGACCGCCTGTGTCCTTCGTTGCCATGTGACTACCTCCGTCAGTCCCAACGCTATCGTCACCCGTGGGAGTCCCGCCCAATCCCGCCAGCCTGAAATCGGTACAGACTCATTATCTGGGGGTGGCCGGGATTCCAGCCGCTGACGAGCGGCGTGTCACTCCTGGCCGGTGAGCGCGGCGACCAGCTCAGCGGCGTTGCGGCAGCGGTCCAGCAGCTCGCCGACGTGCGCGCGGGTGCCGCGCAGCGGCTCGAGCGTCGGGACCCGCTGCAGCGATTCACGGCCCGGGATGTCGAAGATCACCGAATCCCACGAGGCGGCCGCCACCGACTCCGGGTACTGCCGCAGGCAACGACCGCGGAAGTAGGCCCTGGTGTCCTCGGGCGGGTTCTCGATGGCCCGGTTCACGGTCGCGTCGTCGGTGAGCCTGACCATCCGGCCCCTGGCGGCCAGCCGGTTGTACAGGCCCCGGTCCGGACGCACGTCGGCGTACTGCAAGTCGACCAGCTGCAGCCGCGGATTGTCCCAGTCCAGGCCGTCCCGGGTCCGGTAGCCCTCGAGCAGCTCGAGCTTGGCCACCCAGTCGAGTTCCTTCGATAGCTGCATCGGGTCCTCGGCCAGGCGGTTCAGCACCGACTCCCACCGGTCCAGCACGTCGACGGTGATGTCGTCGACGTCATCCCCGTACTTGTCCTCGGTGAACTTACGGGCCAGCTCGAGGTACTCGGCCTGAAGCTGGACGGCGGTCATCTTCCTGCCGTCCTTGAGCGTGACCAGGCGGCGGCAGGTCGGGTCGTGCGAGATCGCGCGCAGCTCGGCCACCGGAGCCTCGATCGACAGATCGGCGCCCAGGAACCTGTCCTCGATCATCGCCAGCACCAGCGCGGTCGTGCCGACCTTGAGGTAGGTCGACACCTCGCTCATGTTGGCGTCGCCGATGATCACGTGCAGCCGCCGGTACTTCTCCGGGTCCGCGTGCGGCTCGTCCCTGGTGTTGATGATGGGCCGCTTGAGGGTGGTCTCCAGGCCGACCTCGACCTCGAAGAAGTCGGCGCGCTGGCTGATCTGGAAGCCCGAGCCGCGGCCGTCGGCGCCGATGCCGACCCGGCCGGCGCCGCAGATCACCTGCCGGGAGACGAAGAACGGGACCAGGAACCTGACGATGTCGGCGAACGGCGTGCCGCGCCGCATCAGGTAGTTCTCGTGCGAGCCGTAGGAGGCGCCCTTGTTGTCGGTGTTGTTCTTGTACAGCTGGATGGGCGCGCTGCCCGGCACGGTCGCGGCCTTGGCCGCGGCCTCCGCCATCACGCGCTCGCCCGCCTTGTCCCAGATCACCACCGACAGCGGGTTGGTGCACTCGGGCGCCGAATACTCCGGGTGAGCGTGGTCGACGTACAGCCGCCCGCCGTTGGTCAGGATGACGTTGGCCAGGCCCAGGTCCTCGTCGGTGAGCTGCGAGGAGTCCGCCGCCTCACGGGTCAGGTCGAAGCCGCGCGCGTCCCGCAGCGGGTTCTCCTCCTCGAAGTCCCAGCGGGCCCGGCGCGCCTTGGCCGCGGTGGCCGCCTGATACGCGTTGACGATCTGGGACGACGTCACCATCGCGTTGGCCCCAGGCTGCCCGGGCACGGAGATGCCGTATTCCGTCTCTGTGCCCATCACCCGAAGAACGCTCATGCCAAGCAGCCTAATGCCGTTACGGCCGAACGAGACATGCTGACACGGTTTCCTGAGCCATCACAGGTACTGTCCGGTGTTCGCCACGGTGTCGATCGACCGGCCCGCCTCGGTCCCGGTCTTGCCGGAAACCAGGGTCCTGATGTAAACGATGCGCTCGCCCTTCTTGCCGGAGATCCGGGCCCAGTCGTCCGGGTTGGTGGTGTTCGGCAGGTCCTCGTTCTCGCTGAACTCGTCGACGCACGCGGCCAGCAGGTGGCTGACCCGCATGCCCTTCTGGCCGGTCTCGAGGAACTCCTTGATGGCCATCTTCTTGGCCCGGGCCACGATGTTCTCGATCATCGCGCCGGAGTTGAAGTCCTTGAAGTACAGCACTTCCTTGTCACCGTTGGCGTAGGTGACCTCCAGGAACCGGTTCTCCTCGGACTCGGTGTACATCCGCTCGACCGTGCGCTGGATCATCGCGTCGACGGTGGCCTGCGACGACCCGCCGTTCTCGGCGACGTCGTCCGGGTGCAGCGGCAGCACGGTGAGCACGTACTTGGAGAAGATGTCCTTGGCCGCCTCGGCGTCCGGCCGCTCGATCTTGATCTTGACGTCCAATCGGCCCGGCCGCAGGATCGCCGGGTCGATCATGTCCTCGCGGTTGGAGGCGCCGATGACGATGACGTTCTCCAGGCCCTCGACCCCGTCGATCTCGCTCAGCAGCTGGGGCACGATCGTGTTCTCCACGTCGGACGACACCCCGGAGCCGCGGGTGCGGAAGATCGAGTCCATCTCGTCGAAGAACACGATGACCGGCATGCCCTCGCTGGCCTTCTCCCTGGCCCGCTGGAAGACGAGCCTGATGTGCCGCTCGGTCTCGCCGACGTACTTGTTCAGCAGCTCGGGGCCCTTGATGTTCAGGAAGAAGCTCTTGCCTTCCTTGGTCCCCTCGTCCTGTGCCGTCTTGGCCGCGACCTGCTTGGCCAGCGAGTTCGCCACCGCCTTGGCGATCAGCGTCTTGCCGCAGCCGGGCGGGCCGTAGAGCAGGACCCCCTTCGGCGGCTTGAGCTGGTGCTCCTTGAACAGGTCGGCGTGCAGGTAGGGCAGCTCGATGGCGTCCCTGATCTGCTCGATCTGGCCGGACAGGCCGCCGATGTCCTTGTAGGAGATGTCCGGGACTTCCTCCAGGATGAGCTCTTCGACCTCGGCCTTGGGGATCCGCTCATAGACGTATCCGGACCTGGACTCGAGCAGGAGTGAGTCGCCGGCCCGCAGCGGCTGGCGCAGCAGCGGCTCGGCCAGCCGGACCACGCGCTCCTCGTCGGCCTGGGAGATAACCAGGGCGCGCTCGGAGTCGGCGAGGACCTCCTTGAGCATGACGACCTCGCCCACCGTCTCGTAGGACTGGGCGATGACGACGTTGAGCGCCTCGTTCAGCACGACTTCCTGGCCCGGGCGAAGCTCGGACAGCTCCACGTTCGGAGACACGTTCACCCGCATCTTGCGGCCGCCGGTGAACACGTCACAGGTGTCGTCCTCGTTCGCCTGCAGGAAGACGCCGAAGCCGGACGGCGGCTGGGCCAGCCGGTCCACTTCCTCCTTCAGCGCGACGATCTGGTCGCGCGCCTCCCGCAAGGTCGCGGCCAGCCGCTCGTTCTGGGACGTGACCCCGGTGAGGCTGCCCTCGGTCTCGCGCAGCCTGTCCTCGAGGAGCCGGACCTGCCGGGGCGAGTCCGCTAGCCTGCGCCGCAGCACGGCAATCTCCTCATCAAGGAAGGAGATCTGAGCGGTAAGGCTCTTCACCTCATCCTCGTGGCGACTGCGCCCGCTCTCATCTCTGGTAGGCACGGCCCTCACCTCCTCCTGCACCGTTAACTGGACTCTACCTACTCGCGGGCCATCCCTAACCTCCCGGCGCCGTATCGACGCCGTTTTGCTGCCCGCGAAATTACCACTACGTCACAACCGCATCACAAGGCGTTAGCATCAACGCCGCCCGGCCAGGGAAACGACCGGCCGGCCGGATAGGCGTAACATGCCCGCCCGTTCGGGTCAATGATCTTTTTAGTGATCTTCTTCCTGCGCCCCCTTGGCCGGCCTGCGCCGGCGGGGCGGGGGGATCACCCCGGGAGCCAGCCGCCGCGCGGTCACCAGGAAGCCCGTGTGGCCCACCATGCGGTGCTGCGGCCGGACCGCCAGGCCCTCCACGTGCCAGCCGCGGACCAGGCTCTCCCAGGCAGCCGGCTCGTCGAAGCCGCCGTGCCCGCGCAACGTCTCCACGGTGCGCGAGAGCTGAGTCGTGGTGGCGACGTAGCAGCAGGCCAGGCCGCCGGGCGCGAGGACCGAGGCCACCGCGTCCACGCAGTCCCAGGGGGCGAGCATGTCCAGGATGACCCGGTCGAAGTCGGCCAGCCCTTCGGGGCTGAACTCGCCGTTCACCAGCTGCCAGGTCGGCGGCGCACCGCCGAAGAACTGCTCCACGTTGCGCCGGGCGATCTCGGCGAAGTCCGGCCTGCGCTCGAACGAGACCAGGGTGCCCTGCTCCCCCACCGCGCGCAGCAGCCAGCAGCTCAGCGCGCCCGAGCCGGCCCCGGCCTCGAGCACGCGCGCGCCGGGGAACACGTCGGCGAACGCCACGATCTGCGCCGCGTCCTTGGGGTAGACCACGGCCGCGCCGCGCTTCATCGCGAGCGTGTAGTCGGCCAGCAGCGGGCGGAACACGACGTAGGGGGTGCCGCCCAGCGACTTGACCACGTTCCCGTCCGGTCCGCCGATGATGTCGTCGTGGCTCAGAATGCCCCGGTGGGTATGGAAGGAGGCGCCCGCCCGAAGGGTGATCAGGTGGCTGCGCCCCTTCGGATCGGTGAGCTGGACCGGCTCGCCCGGCATGAGCGGCCCCTGCCGCGGTTTGGTCATGGTTGGTTATACCCCAGCGAACGCCTGGTCGACGTCACGGGCGGCCAGCACGCCGTACACCTGGCCGGAGGGCTCGACCAGGAGGTACTCGGTGGCGGGGGCGCGGCGGATCGCCTCGAGCAGGGCCAGGCCGGACAGGTCGGCGGGCAGCACCAGGCTCGGCTCGAGCGTGCGGGCCAGCGCGCCCGCCTCCAGCCACGGGCGGCGCTGCTCCGGGGTGGCCATCACCGCGGTCTCGTTGAGGATCGCGATCGGCTTGTCCTCGTGGTCGACGATCACCACCGCGCGGGCCTGGTTCTCCTCGGCCCGCCTGATCGCCTCGGCCACCGGGGTGTCCGCGGCCACCGAAACCGCCTTGCGGGCCAGCCGCCTGGCCTGCAAGGCGGGCAGCCGCTCGCGGAACCTGGTCGCCTTGATGGCCTGCCCGGCGCCGGTCCACATGAAGACCGCGATAACCGCCAGCCACAGCACCGAGACCAGATCGCCGCCGGTCCCGTTCACCGCGCCGGCCGCGAACGGCACCACGAACAGGCTGACGGCGAGCACCCGGCCGGCCCACGCGGCCGCGATGGTGGCGGTCGACTGGCGGCCGGTCAGCTTCCAGATCACCGCGCGCAGCATCCGGCCGCCGTCCAGCGGCAGGCCGGGCAGCAGGTTGAAGATCCCGACCACCAGGTTGGCCCACATGAGCTGGCGGACCAGCGTGCCGGGGATGGTGTCCGGCGAGACCACCCGCATCAGGCCGTAGCCGACTGCGGCCAGGGCCAGCGACAGGGCCGGACCCGCCGCGGATACCACGAACTCCCGGCCGGGCGTGGGCGGCTCGCGCTCGATCTCGGAGAA
>Ga0207683_10003760_pt1 | contig 13157 bp, 10 predicted proteins | sample KBSM73metaG_FD_184333 | JGI IMG/M metagenome (GOLD analysis project Ga0207683, IMG submission 184333) | Miscanthus rhizosphere microbial communities from Kellogg Biological Station, Michigan, USA - KBS M7-3 metaG (SPAdes) (version 2) | ecosystem: Host-associated > Plants > Roots > Rhizosphere >...
CGCGGCGCTCGCCAGCGCTGATCGCATGTCTGCTGATGTTGTTTTTACAGTGGCCAGCGATGGCTCACTCACAGTCCAAACCCATGCGCGAGATCAAGGTGGGTTATCCGCTGGGTGGGTCTTCCAGTTATTTTTGGGTCGCGTACCGCTCCGGTTCGTTTGAAAAATACGGATTGAAACTCGAGCCGATCTACATACGTGGCGGCCTGATGGGGATTCAAGCGGCACTCTCTGGCGATTTGCCTTTGCAATTGCAGGGAGCTTCGACAGTTGTCGCCGCCTGGGCTCAGGGAGCGAAGGATTTTCAATTCATCGGTGCGGTGGGCAATCGCCTGGACTACATTTTGGCGGCACATCCGTCGATCAAACGCCCGGAAGATCTCAAGGGAAAAAAAATCGGAGTCAGCCAGCTCGGATCGAGCACGGATTTCATTGCCCGCGTCGCGGTTCGTCGGCTTGGCCTCAATGCCGAGAAGGACGTGCAAATCGTCGGCATCGGGGGGCAGGGAGACCGTTGGACGGCGCTTACGTCCGGACAGATTCAAGCTACGGTACTGCAATCTCCATTTACACTGAAAGCGCGCAAGGCAGGCTACCCCACGTTTATCGATTTTTCCAAAGAGGATTTTGAATACACCGTCGCCGGTCCGGTGACGATGCGTCCTTTTATCCGCGCGGAGAGAGAAACGGTCATGAATTTTATGCGCGGCTTGGCCGACGGCATGGATTTCTATCGCGACGAGAAAAATAAAGACCGCGTGCACAAATACCTCGGCGAATACTACCGCTCCAATAACATCGAGGAGCTGGAAGAGACGCGCAGGGTGTATAGCCAGGTCACGCCCGGACTGCCGGTCATTACCGTGAAGGCGATGGAGAACGTGATTGCCAACGATAAAAATCTTTCCGGCATGAAACTAAACGCCAGTGAACTGTTGGATTTGTCTTTTCTTGAGCAACTTGCACAGGAAAGGAAGGCAAAAGGACGGTAACGATTAAACGTTCAATCCGTTCAAACCATTACTGTGCCTTACGGTTGCAACAAATTTTTCCTCGCGACGAGATTATGTTTAATGGCAAATTGGCGTAACTGTCATTCTGAGCATTAGCGAAGAATCTCAGTTCCTTCACTACGTTCAGGACAAGCCTTCGGCTCTCGCCTCAAGATGACATTGACAAGTTGACGGCTTGAACTGAGCGAAGCGATTGAACAGCTTGAACGATTGGAACAAAGGACTGAAAACATGGAATATCAGATGATCATTTATGAGGTGAGGGATCGCATTGGCTGGGTGACTTTCAATCGGCCGGAGTCGATGAATGCCATGAATCGGCAAATGACCGGTGAACTCATCGAGGCATGCCGTGAGATTGAAGAAGACGTCAACGTGCGGCTCGCGATTTTCACCGGTGCAGGTGAAAAGGCCTTTTCGGCAGGTATGGATTTAAAGGAGCGGGCCGAAACCGTGTTTTCACCGATTGAGCGGCGTCAGCAGAAATTAACCAACAAGATCTATACTCAGGCGCGCGCGGTCGCCGCGATTACGAAGCCGACGATTGCCGCGATCCGTGGTTATTGCGTCGGCGGCGGACTGGAATTCGCGCTGGCCTGTGATCTTCGCGTGGCGGCGGATGACGCCAAACTAGGGCTGACCGAAGTGCGACGCGGCATTATTCCCGGGGCCGGTGGCACGCAGCGTCTAAGCCGCGCCGTGGGAATCACCAAGGCGATGGAAATGTGCCTGACCGGAGATACCGTGAGCGGCCAGGAAGCGAAATCTTTGGGATTGGTGAATCACTCGGTGCCAACTGCGGACGTACTCAAAATCGCCGAAGAGTTGGCCAATCGCGTGCTAAAAGGAGCGCCAATTTCGGTCGTGTTTATCAAAGAAGCGATCAAAAAAGGCATCGAACTGCCGCTCGAAGAAGGTCTCCGGCTGGAAGCGGATCTGTCGTCCTTGATCGGCATCACGGAGGACGCCAAGGAAGGACCGCGCGCATTTGCGGAGAAACGCGCCCCGGTGTGGAAGGGTAAATAGGCAGCAGCGATAGAGCTCGGGGTGGCCGGTCGTCCTTCGGTACGGCGGCTGCGCCGCCTACTCAGGATGGACGGGTTATTCAATTCAGGAGAAGGAATGGCAGACGAAAAGGTTTTGTACGAAGTCAAAGACAAGATTGCCTGGATCACGTTGAATCGACCGGAGTCGTTGAACGCGGTAAACCGCGACATGGTAAAGTCGATCGTCGAATTTTGCCACAGCGCCGAGGAGGATCACAACGTGCAGATCGTGATCTTCAAGGGAAACGGCGAGCGGGCGTTTTCCGTGGGCGGCGATATCAAAGATCGCGCGCGGCAGAACGCTGCCGCGGCCGAACAGAGCGAATCGCGATTGGTGCAGCGGCAATCGAAGTATTCCGCAATTCCGGGAACGCCGGCACCGGTGATCGCCGCGATGAACAAGATCACCATGGCGCTGGTGCACGGTTATTGTGTCGGTACCGGGCTATTGATGAGTTTGGCGTGTGATATTCGCATCGCCGCAGAGGGCGCGCGACTCGGTGTCAGCGAAGTTAGGCTTGGTTTTATGGCCGGCTCGGGGGGAACCCAACGGTTGCCGAGGCTCATCGGCATTCCAAAAGCGTTGGAAATCTGCCTTTCCGGAGAGCTTTACGACGCAGCCGAATGTCATCGTATCGGTCTGGTCAATCAAGTGGTGCCGTATCCCGATCTCGTTGCCGCAGGCGAAAAAATGGCCGGAGCTTTTTTGAAGGGCGCGCCGCTGGCGCTCCGATACATCAAGGAAGCGATCTACAAAGGTAGCGAAATGAGCCTGGAGCAAGGATTGCGCTACGAGTCCGATCTTCAGAGCATGGTCATGCAGACCGAAGACGCCAAGGAAGGACCGCGCGCTTTCGTCGAAAAACGGCCGGCGAACTGGAAGGGGCGGTAGCGATTTTCGATTGCCGATTTTCGATTTTGGATTACTGGAAGGAATTTTAACGTCTAGATTTTGAAATTTGGTGGAGCTGCTTGTTCTTAATCGAAAATCGAAAATCCAAAATCGAAAATGCGAAATGATTTGTTGATGGGCGATGGGCTGCGCCGCAGCGCCGGAAAGTTTCCGCTCAAAATCGCCGCAAAAGACCGATATCGGCAAATCACCTACGGCGAGCTGAACGCGCGAGTCAATCAGCTGGCGCATGGACTCGTATCCGTAGGCCTGCGCAAAGGGGATGCTGTTGCGGTCTCAGTGGGCAATCGGATCGAGCATCTCGAGATTATCTTTGCGGCTGCAAAAATCGGCGCGCTGGCGATTCCTCTCGACGTCAAATGGAAAGCATTGGAACTTGCGTCGGTGCTGTCTGCGTTCGAGCCCCGTTTTATCGTGTGCCAGGAAGATGTCACCGGGGAATTTGCCAAGGCAGGAAGCCTTAAAGATTTGCGCTTTATCAAGGCGGTGTCGCTCTCCGCGGATAGAAGCTATGGCGGTGTCATTACTGGCCAAAGCGCGGATGAGCCAACCGTTGACGTGAACGAAGACGATCCGTTTGCAGTCATGTTAACGTCGGGAACCACCGGATTTCCGAAGGGTTGTCTAACGACTCATCGGACGTTCGTCTTTCACTGCATCAATAACGCGATCGAGAAAGGGCTCGGTGCGCATGACAAGGCACTGCTCTCGTCGCCGATCTACTTCAACGCTGGACGGTCGTTTACCCTGGGCATCATTTACTTCGGCGGAACGATGATTTTGCACGAACGCTTCGATGCAGAACAAGTCCTGGAGGCGGTCGAAAGCGAAAAAATAACGTACATCGGCGCGGTGCCGACAATGTGCGAGCGCATGCTGCATGTCTTGGAAGCGAGAAGATATGATACGAGCAGTCTTCGTTGTCTGGCAATTACCGGTGGCAAAGTTCATCCGGCGGTGCTGGAGCGATTGAAGCGAGAGATTACACCCAACATCTATCGGACCTATGCTTCGACCGATTCGGGGCAAATGGCGATTTCCAAGCCCGGCGACATGGATGCCAAGCCGAGCTCGGCGGGAAGGCCCGTCTGGTGCGTCGATTTAAGGATCATAGACGATAACAACCGGCCGGTACCGGTCGGCGAAGTCGGCGAGATCATCTGTCACAGTCCATTGGCGACGCACGGTTACTACAAAAATCCCCAAGCGACGCACGACTCGTTTCGCGACGGCTGGTTTTACACCGGCGATCTTGGCTATTTCGACGAGGAAGGCTTTCTTTTCGTGGCCGGACGCAAAAAGGACATGGTCAAAAGCGGCGGCATCAGCATTTATCCACTGGAGATCGAGAGTGTGATTTACAGCCATCCGGACATCTTCGAAGCGGCGGTGATCGGAGTGCCGGACCCAGAATGGGGCGAAGCCGTGAAAGCGGTCGTGGTGCTCAAGCCCGGTGCCAAAATGACCGGCGAAGCTCTGATCGGATTTTGTAAACAGCGATTATCAGCGTACAAGATTCCCAAATCAGTGGAGTTTCGTGATTCACTGCCGCACACGGAAATCGGCAAGCTCAACAAGCTGAAACTGAAGGAAATGATCATTGCGGAAATGGCCAAGGCCTGAGAATCGCGAAGGGAAAGGAGATCCTTTATGAAGCTTTCCGGCCGAGTGTCGTTGTCGATTGTTTTCGGTGTGTGTCTGTTTTTTGCTCCCGCATATTCTGCGCAAGCGCCCTTTTACCAGGGAAAGAATATAACCTTCCTCATTAACTTCGCCGCCGGCGGGCCGACGGATATCGAAGGACGAATCGTTGCGCGTCATCTGGCCAAGCACATTCCAGGTAATCCGGCAATCGTCGTTCAGAACATGTCTGGTGCCGGCGGCGTCACGGGACTCAATTTTCTCGGCGAAGCGGCGAAGAAAGACGCTCTGACCGTAGGTTACCTTACCGGACCTTATAATCATCACATGATGAAGAGCACCACTCTCAGGACCGATCTCATGCAGTTGCCCTTCATCGCTTCCGTGGGGAGCGTAACCGTTTGTTACATTCGCTCCGATGTGCCACCGGGAATTAAAAAACCCACGGATATCGCCAAAGCCGAGCGTTTCAGGGCCGGCGGTCTTTCCTATGACAGTAACAAGGATCTGCGGTTTAGGCTGGCATTCGACATTCTCGGACTGAAATACGATTACGTCACCGGGTATAACAGCAGCAACGACGCGCGCCTCGCGGTTCAGCGCAACGAGATTCAATACCATGATGAAAACGTTCCGGGTTACCGCGGTGTCGTCGAACCTCAGCTGGTGAAGACGGGCATTGTGACACCGCTCTATTATCACGATGTCATCAAGCCCGATGGAAGCATGGGTAAGAGCCCCGACTATCCCGAGTTGAATTCTTTCACAGAGATCTACACGCAGATTTTTGGCAAGGCCCCGACGGGAATTAAATATGAAGCTCTGAAAGCCGCAAATATGGCGAGCCAAAATCTCAGTCGTGTCGCGCTGTTGACGCCGAATTCGCCGAAAGAAGCAGTGGCTGCATTAAGGCAGGCCTTTACCTCGCTGTCCAAAGACGAAGAGTTTATTGGCGAGGCGAAAAAAGCAATGCGCTTCCAGCCGCGTTTCGATGTCGGTGAGGACGGTGAGAGACTGCGCGATAAGGTATTGAGAGCCCCGGAGGAAGTCGTCGAGTTCGTGCGCCAGTATATTGAACAAGCGAGGAAATAAGCCGGATCAGTGGCCGCACGCAGGTCCACAGAAAGGAAGTTATTCGTGAGAGCTAAAGTCTTACCGCTGATTGCCGCGGTGCTATTGTTGGCCGCCGGCGCCGGCTTAAGCCAGGATAAACCAAAAATTCCCATTAGCGCATCTTCGAAGACGCTGGGCTACAGCCCGCTCTGGGTGGCGAGTAAGTTGGGTTTTTTTGACAAACAAGGACTCGACGTTCAACTCGTGCTCGTCAACGGCGCCGATAAATCGACGATGGCATTGATGGGCGGATCGGTCTATCTCTCGAGCGGTGGTGTCGATACGGTGATCTCGGCAGTCGAACAGGGCGCGGATCTCGCGACGATCGGCGGCATTATCAATGGGCTGACGCACTACATTATGGGTGGTAAAAAATTCAGGACCTTCGAAGATCTGCGCGGCGCCAATGTGGGCTCGTCCGGTCTCACGTCGGGCACCGCGTTTGTGCTCCGGCGCGTGCTGAAGGCGAACGGACTGGAATATCCCAAGGACTACAATCTCATAAACGTGGGCGGCTCGCCGCAGGCATTTCTCTCGCTCACCGCCGGGAGAATCGATGCGGCGATCATTGCGGTCCCGCTCAATTATGAAGCGGAGCAAATGGGCTATCCGGTCATCGGCAAAGTCAAGGATTTCATTCCCAACTATCAATTGACGGATCTGACGGTGAAGCGGTCGTGGGCGGAGAAAAATCGCCCTATCGTCGTTCGCGTCATGAAAGGTATGGCGTTTGCCATGCGCTGGCTCCACGATAACAAAGAGCCCGCGATCGATTTTCTCAGCAAGGAGATGAAGCTCAAGCCCGAGCAGGCGCGGCGCGGGTGGGAATACTACACCGAGAATAAAATATGGAATCCCAATGCCGAATCGAATATCGAAGGGATTCGCACGGTGATTCAAATCTCCGCCGAGCGCGGCTTATTCAAGGGCGGAGCGTTGCCGGCGCCGACGAAGTATGTCGACCATAGTTACGTCGAAGAAGCATTGAAAGAAATTGGGAGAAGGCAATAGAAAAGCAATTCTCGTGGACAGCAGCCAATGGAGATGAAACGGCCATAGGCAGTCAAGCAACGGGGAAAGTGATTTTAGCATCTACGGATGGGAGGCAGCGATACAATACCTATGACTTTAGAGCTGAAGCAGCGATTTTTTGAACATGATGGGTTACGGCTGAGTTTCTGGGAATGGGGCGATCCTCGTGAAGAGACCTACGTTTTTGTTCATGGTGTGCGCGATCAGGGCAGGAGCTGGGATCATTTTCTCGAGGCGCTGCTCAGGCGTGGCGTGCCGATCAAGCACGCCGTAGCTCTCGACCTGCGCGGACATGGCGATAGCGAATGGCCGAGCTCGAGCCGCGGCTATCAGCATGAGGATTTTCTTACCGATTTGGCAGGATTGCTCAAGCATCTGGATAAGGAGCCGTCGACGATCATCGGCCATTCCCTCGGCGGCAGTATGTGTTTGCTTTATGCCGGCGCATTTCCGGACAAAGTAAAACGGTTGGTACTGCTCGAGTCTCTGGGTCCGTTCGCGCGCGCAGACGACGAAGTGCCGAACATTATCGCCGAACGCTTGAACGGGAGAGATTATGTGGAAATTCCGTTCCCGCACGAGTCGCTTGAATCGGCCGCCAAGTCGTTACAAAAGACTTTTCCATTGATACCGGATCAAGCGGCGCTTCATATGGCGTGTCATGGGACGACGTTCAAAGGAGGAAGGTACCGCTGGAAGCACGATCCGATTTTGCGCTACCGCACGACTACGGTCATGTCGGAAGGACAGATCGAAGCTTTTATTCGACGACTCCAATGTCCGATTCTTTTTGTCTATGGCACGGAAAGCGATTTTATGAAATCCGTGCGTGGCCATCGCGCGCAGCTTTTTCCCAACGCCAAAATCGTTCCCGTCGAGGGCGCCGGCCATCACATTCCGCATGAAAAACCCGAAGAGTTGGCAGACATCGTCACGCCATTTTTGAAGCAGGCATGAACAGAAGTTCAAACGGTGCAAGCCGTGAGACGAGCGTGGAGAAAACTATGTATTTATCTGCGAATGAGATCGCCGCGATGCAAGCCGTTCGCCGGGTTCATCAGCTCAATTCAGCTGCAATCAGAGAAGACAAGTCCCTCGGTGATGAAGCTGGATTGAAGAATATCGGGATTCATCTCATCACGATCGCGCCGGGCGATAAATCGACCGAGTTTCACTCGCACAAATACGAAGACGAGGCGATCTATGTCTTGTCTGGTCGCGGGACGGAAGCGATCGGGAACGAAACGCATAAAATTGGACCTGGAGATTTCATCGGGTTACCCGCCGGGGGGACAGCGCACGAGACGATTAACGATGGTACCGAACCACTCGTATGCCTCGTGATCGGCCAACGTTTGGCTCAAGACGTGGTTGACTATCCGCGCAAAGGCAAACGACTTTACCGCAACAGCGGGCAAAGAGATATGATCGACATCGCTCGGATCACACCGCGCTAGATTTCCGCACATTACATTTGGATTGAAGGATTAATCGGTTGCTTATCAATTGCGCCGCTTACCAGGACGGTAAGAAGCTCGCTGACATCCCCATCGATCAGATTCATCTTTATATCAGTAGGCCGGGTTGCTTTGTCTGGGTCGCGGTGAGAGATCCAGAAGCGGCCGAGCTGGACGCCATGCAAGCGGAGTTCGGCTTGCACGATCTTGCGATAGAAGACGCGCTTAAAGGTCATCAAAGACCTAAGATCGAGGAGTACGGCCAATCGCTTTTTGTCGTGCTGCACATGGTCGAGAACGGTAGCGATGAGCTTAGTGTCGGCGAAGTGGGTATTTTTGTCGGGAGCAATTACGTTCTGTCGGTGCGGCAACGGGCGAAACAAGGATTCGTTGAAGTGCGCAAACGATGCGAAGGTGAGCCGGAATTGCTACGGCACGGCCCCGCTTATGTTCTATACGCTCTGATGGACGCGGTGGTGGACCGCTATTTCCCGGTTCTCGATGGGATTTCTACAGAACTGGAACGAGTCGAAGAACGCATCTTCGCAACGCAAACTGAACGGGCGAGCATCGAGGCGCTTTATTGCATCAAGCAGAAACTCATGACCTTGAAACATGCGACCGAGCCCCTGCTGGAAGCGATCGGCAGGCTCCACGGCGGCCGCGTACCGCAGCTCTGTCACGGCTTGCAAGACTATTTTCGCGATATTTCGGATCATCTGGTGCGGCTCAACCAGTCCATCGACAGCCTGCGCGATATGGTCACGACCGCGATCTCGGTCAGCCTATCTCTAATTACGTTGCAAGAAAACGAAGTGACCAAACGGCTTGCCGCATACGGCGCGCTAGTCGCTGTGCCGACGCTAATTGCCGGTATTTACGGCATGAACTTCGAGCACATGCCAGAGATTCAATGGGAGCACGGCTATCCGGTTTCTTTGATTATCATGGCGCTCATCGACGGCTATTTGTTCTATCGTTTCCGCAAAGCCAAATGGCTGTAGCTCCAGGTAACCCAACTGGCTCAAATCATGACCGTCGGTATGGGGCTGAAGCCGTTTCCGCACAATTCGTGATCGGCACCAGAGGGCGCACGCCGTGCGCCCCTACGGGATTTGGTGGATTTTAGATCACGCTAGGCCCTACGTGATCATGAAACTGTCGCCGGTATTTGATGATTTACCTCGATTTCTGATACTCATCGGAGAGAATTTTTGCTTGCACGTGAGGAAGTCTATGGCTGAAATGACGACGATTCTACAGCGCGTCGACGAAGAAGCGGGTGTTGCATGGTTAACTTTTAACCGGCCCGAGAAAAAAAACGCCATGAGCCACAAATTCATGGCTGAATTGATCTCCGTACTCAAAAGTCTGGCGGATAACGATAAAATCAAATGCGTCGTGACTATGGGCTCGGGCGATTCGTACTCGTCGGGACTCGATCTCTACGATCTGCGGGAATCCTGGAAACGCAAGCGAGCCTGGGATCATGCGGGAACCACGTACGAAATCGTGCGGGTGCTGCGCAGCATGCCGCAAGTGACGCTCGCTGCCGTCAGAGGATGGTGCCTCGGCGGTGGGCTGGCTCTGATCAATGGCCACGATCTCTGTATCGCCGCCGAGTCGGCAAAATTCGGCATGCCCGAGGTGATTCGCGGCAGCTATGGCGCGGTGGCGACCTCGACGCTATTTCATAGCGGCATTCCCGTGAAGAAAGCTTTTTACATTCAGCTCACTGGAAGGAATCTTACCGCGACCGAAGCGGAGCGAGTCGGCTTGGTTTCCCAAGTTGTGACGGATGATCAATTGGTATCAAGCGTCGAGCAGTTGGCCAACGAACTCGGCAGCCGCAATGCCGTTACTTTGGAAAGCGCGAAGATTGCCGCCTACATGCAAAAGGACATGGATTTTCTGACCGCGCTCAGGACCGATGATCTGGTGTCGCACCGGATGCGCTACTACACCAATCCGCTGAGCGACGTGGAGGGATACCTGCACTCACAAAAAGGCGGCGGCACGACGAAGTACGCGAAGCCGGAGGATCGGAAGAAACAGTAAGTGTTGGAAGAAGATTCTTCGCTTTGCTCAGAACGACATTCGATTGTAGCCTTGGTTTTTGTGTCACCCTGAGCAATAGCGAAGGGTCCGGACTGAAACGCAGGCCGCAGCATGCTGCGCTCCTACGACGGAGACGATATGAATTTGCACACTCCGCTTTGCGATTTGCTGAACATTCAGGTGCCCATCATTCAGGCGGGCATGGGTTGGGACAAGGAAGGCATGACCACGCCGCCGGAACTGGTGGCGGCCGTTTCCAATGCCGGCGGGCTCGGCTGCATCGGCGGCAGCTCGATTCGGCCGGAAGTTATTCGAGAACGGATTCGGGCCGTGCGGCGCTTGACTGACAGGCCGTTCGGCGTCGATATCACGCTGCCGAAAATGGAAGACGTCAAAATTCCCGATCCGGACGAAGTCCACAAAGAAATCGAGGAAAAATATCCCAAGCACGCAAAGTTTACGGATGATCTGATTCCCAAGCTCGGCCTCGCGCCGCAACCGCCGGATCGCAAAAGCTGGGTCAAAACACCGGCGGCTACACGCGAGCAACTCAAAGTTATTCTCGAAGAGAATGTGCCGATTCTGATCATCGGTCTGGGCGACACTGCGGAAGTCGTGCCGCTTGCTCATGAGCGCGGCATCAAAGTGATGGCACTCGCCGGTGCGGTCAAGCACGCACTCAGCCACGCGCGCAAAGGCGCGGACGTGATTATCGCGCAGGGTTACGAGGCGGGCGGGCACACGGGGACGATCGGCAATTTTCCGTTGATTCCGCAGATTGTCGACGCGGTGAAGCCGAAGCCCGTGGTTGCTGCCGGCGGCATTTCCGATGGACGCGGTGTTGTCGCCGCGCTCGCCCTGGGTGCCGTTGGCGTTTGGTGTGGCACGACTTTCCTGGTCAGCAAAGAGTGCGGCATTAACCCGGTGTACAAGAAACAAATCCTCACCGGCAGCTCGGAGGATTTTGTCCGTACGGCCTATACCAGCGGCCATTACGCACGGCATTATCGCAGTCCCGTCATCAAAGCATGGCTCGACTCGGGGCTGGACGCGATGCCGACACCGTATCAGGGAAATGCGATGGATGAGATTCGCCGCGCGGCCGAAGCCGCCGAGCGCGTCGATTTGCTGCACGTGCCGGGCGGTCAAGTGGCGGGGATGCTCACAGAGGAGAAAAGCGCCAGGCCGGCAAAAGAAATCGTCGAACGGATGGTCAGTGAGGCAGCGCAAATTCTAAACGACATGCGCAGCCGCTATGTAGGAGCTTAAACCGTCTCGGGTACTAGAAATTGTGGCATACGCCTCTGTCATGCTGAGCGCTAGCGAAGCATCTCAATGCTTCAGTTTCTTGCAAAGAGATCCTTCGGCTCTTGTCTCACGATGACATCAACGGAACGGAAACTGTGAAGGCAGGACTATGAGTGGAGAATTTCTCAAAGGATTCAGAGCGCTGGACTTGACCGATTTGAGCGGGCAGCTTTGCGGTCGCGTGCTCGCGGATCTCGGCATGGAAGTCATCAAAATCGAGCCGCCGGGCGGCGACCCCGTCCGAAATTTGGCGCCATTCATTACCTCCGCCGATGGCAAACGCTTGAGCACGGTATTCGCTCATCTCAACGCCGGCAAAGCGAGTAAGGTTCTCGACCTGAACGCTGCAGCAGGGCGCGCGCAATTCCGCGAGTGGGTGAGAGACGCCGACGTGGTCATCGAGAGTTTTCAACCCGGCGATTTGGACGGTAAAGGACTCGGCTATAAAGATCTCGCGGCGATCAATCCAAGGATTGTGATGGCGTCGATCACCGGCTTTGGTCAAACCGGCCCGAAGAAAAACCTGGCCTGCAATGACCTGGTCGCTCTCGCGGAAAGCGGATTTTTGTATATCTCGGGAGATCCGTCCTTGCCGCCGGTAAAACCGCCCGAGACCCAGGCGTATTATTTTGCGAGCTTGTTCGCCACAGCGGGATTGCTCGCCGCGCTCTACCGGCGCGAGCGCACGGGGCAGGGCGATCATGTCGATGCGTCGATGCAGGAAGCTCTGGCAACGCAGGAGCATATCATTCGTTTGTGGGCCAACGAGCAGCAAATCGCGAAGCGCGCCGGCAGCCAACATGGCTCAGTGGCGCCGGCGAAAATATTTTCCTGCAAAGACGGCTTTGTCTATCTCTATGTCACGCGCCAGCACTGGAAGCTTTTCTTGTCGTTATGGAAGGAGCATCCGGCGGTTTTCGATGCGCCGGACTGGCTCAACAATCTTTATCGCCGCGCGCACGCCGATGAGCTGAATCCCGCCGTGGAAGCTTTCCTGAGCGGCTTCACGATGGCGGAAATCACCGAGTTCCTGCAAGCGAAAGGAATTCCCTGCGTGCCGGTGAACACGCCACTGGGATTTGCGAACGACGAACAAGTGCGCGAACGCGGTTTCATGGCGCCGGTGGAGCACGCCGGCTTTGGGAAAACCAAACAGCCGGCAATTCCGTTTATGATCGACAGCGCACGGCCGCCTGTCGGAAGCGTGCCGGTCTTGGATAGCTGGCAACCTTCGGTTGCCAGCCCGAACGAATGTGAGGGATCTAAGATTTCTCCCTCCGGTCGAAATGACAGACAACCTGGCGATAGCCCGCTCCATGGCATGCGCATCGTGAGCTTCGATCACGTGCTTGCCGGACCTTACGGGACGACGATTTTGGCCGAGCTCGGTGCCGACGTGATCAAAGTCGAATCGAGCAAGGGCGGCATGGACCCGTTTCGTTTTTTTGGCACGGGAGAAGATCCCAATCTGTCGCCGCGATTTTTGGAATTCAACCGCAACAAACGATCCTTCACCGTGAATCTGAAGCATCCCAAAGGCCAAGGCGTGTTGCACGATCTCGTCGCCAAGGCAGAT
>Ga0207683_10003762_pt1 | contig 13156 bp, 6 predicted proteins | sample KBSM73metaG_FD_184333 | JGI IMG/M metagenome (GOLD analysis project Ga0207683, IMG submission 184333) | Miscanthus rhizosphere microbial communities from Kellogg Biological Station, Michigan, USA - KBS M7-3 metaG (SPAdes) (version 2) | ecosystem: Host-associated > Plants > Roots > Rhizosphere >...
CGCAGCGGCTTCCGTTCACGATCACGGTCCCGTCCGGAGACCCCGCGGGCGGCGAGGGTTTCGGAGTCACCGGAACGGACTTCGCCCAGGGCGCGACCGTCACGCTCGGAGGCCAGCCGGCGACGAACGTGAACATCGCCTCCGCGACATCGCTCACCGCCACCAGCCCCGCGCTCGCCGCCGGAACCGCGAACGACCTCACCGTCACCAATCCGGACGGAACGACCGGAACGCTCGTCAAGGCCTTCGTCGCCGACTTCCTGGACGTTCCGTTCTCGCAGGGTTTCCACTCCTACGTCACGACGCTGGTCTCCAACGGAATCACGGCCGGCATCGGCGGCGGCCTCTACGGCGTCAACGACAACACCCTGCGCCAGCAGATGGCGGTGTTCCTCCTGAAGGCCAAGCACGGCCTCTGTTACGCGCCGCCGCCGTGCGCGGGGACGTTCCAGGACGTCCCGTGTCCGTCCACGTTCGCGAACTGGATCGAGGCGCTCGCCGCCGAGGGAATCACCGGCGGCTGCGGCGGCGGCAACTACTGCCCGCAGAGCCCGGTGCGTCGCGACCAGATGGCCGTCTTCCTGCTCAAGTCCGAGCACGGGTCGACGCACGTTCCCCCCGATTGCACCGGGACATTCACCGACGTGCCCTGCCCGTCCACCTTCGCGAACTGGATCGAGGAGCTCGCGCTCGAGAACGTGACGGGCGGCTGTGGAGGAGGGGGCTTCTGCCCGCTGGCGAACAACACCCGGGGGCAGATGGCGGTGTTCATCACGAGGACGTTCCACCTCCAGTGACCCTTCCTGGATCCAGCCGGCCCCCTCTCCGGACGCGAGAGGGGGCGCTTCCCTAGCGGCTCACCTTCCTCGCGACGTCCTCGAGCTCCTTCTGGCCTCTCGCGTCCAGGCCGCCGCGCTCGCGCAGCGAGACGTAGGCGGCCTGGCTGCGCGCGTACCAGCGTGACGCGTCGCGCCGCAGCGCGGTGGTCCGTTCTCCGTTGGTCTTCTCGGCGAGCGCGTCGCAGGCGGAGCCGAAGCTCTCGTAGAGGCGGGCGCGGCCGATGACCGCCCGGGTGTTCGCCGGGTCGTCCGCGATCAGCCCGTCGAACAGGCGTTCGGAGCGCCGGAGCTGGTCGAGGGGATCGCCGGAAGAGCCCGCGACGACCATCGCGTAGCCGACGCTGTTACAGGTCTCGGCGAGGAGAAGGCGCGCGTCGGCGTTCTGCGGGTCCTCGCGCACGAGCGTCTCCAGGATCGGCAGCGCGCGCGAGTAGTACGCGAGGGCGCCCGGGACGTCGCCGCTCCATTCGCAGAACGTGCCCATGCTGACGTGCGCATAGGCGAGCTCGCGGCGCAGCGGCGAAATTTCCGGCTTCTCCGCCTGAAGCCCCTCGAGGAGGCGGCACGCCTCCACGTAGCTGCTCTCGGCCTCGGCGCGCTCCGTCGTCCCGGCCAGTGAATAGACGATGTGCTGGTGCGAGACGGCCAGCTCGCGCCGAAACCCGAAATCGTTCGGGGCCGCCGCGGCGAGGGCCGCGAAGGCGTCTCGCGCGGCTCGCAGCTCGGCGAGCGCCTCGTGGCGCCTGCCGATCATCCCGAGAGCGGTACCCAGGTAGCGTCTCGACCGGGCCGCACGCGCCCGCAGCATCGAGTCCTTCGGCCTCACGCTCGTGGCGGCAGCGAGGATGTCCGACGCCCGGCGCGCCGCCGCGAGCGAGGCCGTTCCATCGCCCGTCATGAAGAGCACCTGGCAGAGCTGCAGCTCCGCATCCGCGAGCGCCGTGCGATCGGCGAGCGAGGCGGAGGCGGCGGGCTCGAGCAGTCGACGACGAATCGAGATCGCCCGCTCGAGGCTCGCCCGCGCCCCCGCCGTGTCGCCCAGGTGGGACTCGTACATGCCTCCCTGCACTCGGGCGACTCTCTCGTAGGCGTCCGCGAGCTCGCGCTGCAGCCCCGGATCGTCGGTCCGCATCCTGGACAGCTTCTCGAGGTACTCGAGCGCGCGCCGCACGACGAGCCGCCGGGCGGGGGTCGATCCCGGCAGGTCCTTGATCGCGTCGTGGAACTCGAACAGGAAGGTGTCGGCGAGCTGCCTCACGTCGTTGAAGTTCGCCTCGGCGGACGCCCTCTCGGCGCGCGCGATGCGGGTCTGACGGATCGCCGCTCCCGTGGCCGCGACGAGCAGGGCCGCGACGGCGGCGGTCGCCGCGACGGCGGTCTTGTGGCGGGAAACGAACTTCCCGGTGCGGTAGCCGAAGGTGTCCTTGCGGGCGTGGACCGGCTTGCCGTCGAGGTGCCGGCCGATGTCGTCGGAGAGCTGCTCGACCGAGGCGTAGCGCCTCTCCGGCTCCTTGCGGAGCGCCTTCATCACGATGTTGTCGCAGTCTCCCCGGAGCGCCGGCACGGAGACGCTCGGCCGCGGAGGCTCCTGCTCGCAGACCGCCCGCGCGATCTCGACGGACCCCGAGCCGCCGGTCGGAGTCCGGTAGGGCCGCCGCCCGGCGAGCAGCTCGTAGAGGACGACCCCGAGCGAGTAGATGTCGCTGGAGGTCGCGATGCGCTCGCCGCGGACCTGCTCGGGGCTGGCGTAGTCCGGCGTCAGGAACCGCAGCGCGGTCGCGGTGCGGTCGGTGCCCTCGTCGGAGAGCTCCGGCTGCAGGACCCGGGCGAGACCGAAGTCGAGCAGCTTCGGCTCGCCGTCCGGCGTCACGAGGATGTTCGACGGCTTCAGATCGCGATGGACGACGAGGTGGCGGTGCGCGTACGCGACCGCGGCGCACACCTTCCGGAACAGGATCAGTCGTTCGCGGATGCTCAGACCCCGCGCGTCCGACTCCTCGATGAGGTGCCGGCCCGGGATGTACTCCATGACGAAGTACGGGAGACCGTCCTCCGTCGAGCCTCCGTCGAGGATACGCGCGATGTTGGGGTGGTCGAGGTCCGCGAGGATGCGCCTCTCGTTGCGGAACCTCTCGAGGATGAAGTCGGTGTCCATTCCGCGGCGAACGAGCTTGACCGCGGCGGTCTTCTCGAAACCCTGGTCGCGCCGCGCGGCGAGGTAGACGGTCCCCATCCCTCCGTGCCCGAGCTCCCGCACGATCTCGTACGGGCCGATGCGAGTGCGGCGCTCCTCCTCGAACGGGTTCTCCCGCACGTGCGAGAGCGCGGGCGTCTCGAGGAACGTCTCGGCCGCCGAGCTGGCGCGGAGCAGCGACTCGACCTCCGCGTGGAGAGCGGAGTCGCGGGCGTCGAGGCTCGCGAGGAACGCCGCCCGCTCCGCCGCCGGGAGCTCGACCGCCTCGTCGAACAGGTCCCGCACGACGCGCCAGCGGTCGCTGCTCATCCCAGGCCCAGCTCGCGAAAGAGCCACGCTTTCGCCGATCGAAACTCTCGCTTCACGGAGGACGGCGACGTCTCGAGGGCCTCGGCCGTCTCGTCGATCGAGAGACCGCCGAAGAACCGCAGCTCGACGATCTGCGCCTGGGCGCCGTCGAGGGACTTGAGCCGCGTCAGCGCCTCGTCGAGCGCGATGAAGTCCATGTCGTCGACCGGCTCCGGGGAGGCGACCCCGACGTCGAGCGTCACGCGCCGCTCGGCTCCGCCGCGCTTGTCCGTCTGCCGGGCGCGGGCATGGTCGACCAGGATCCGGCGCATCGCCTGCGAGGCGATCGCGAAAAAGTGTCCACGATTCTTCCAGGTGACTCGCGTCTGATCGACGAGCCGGAAGTACGCCTCGTGGACGACCGCGGTCGGCTGGAGCGTGTGGCCGGCGCGCTCCCGGCGGAAGTGCCTCTCGGCGATGGCCCGCAGGTCGCCGTAGACGAGGGGCATCAGGCGTTCGATCGCCGACGCATCTCCGCCGTTCCAGGCGAGGAGAAGCCGCGTCACCTCGCCCGCCGGGGGGGAGACCTCGGGATCCTGATCGTCCATGGGAAGACGGGAGCGTAAGAAAGTCCTTTCCCCAAGTCAAGAAACCACTGAGCCGTCGAGACTTATCCCGCACCGCGACGAATTGACCCACCCGGAGCACAAATCTCGCGGACTGATGAGAGGAGAACTCCCCGTGAACAACCCCATCCGGCACAGGGCCTTCATCGCCGTCGCCGCGGGCGTGGCCGCGGCCTCCACGACACTCTCGGCGGCAACGTTCACCGTGACGACCACGGCGGACTCGGGCGCGGGGTCCCTGCGCCAGGCGATCCTGGACGCCAACGGGGCCGCCGGAGCCGACACGATCGTCTTCGCGATACCGGGTTCCGGCGTTCACACGATCGCGCCGACCTCGGGCCTGCCCTCCGTCACGGGGCCGACCACGCTCGACGCGACGACGCAGCCGGGCTACGCCGGCGCGCCGCTCATCGAGGTCGACTTCTCCGGCGCGGCCTTCCAGTTCTACGGGCTCCTGATCAACGGCGGCGACAGCGTCGTGAAGGGCTTCTGCCTCAACCACGCCACGGGCCCGGCGATCTGGCTCGCGAACGGAAACGGCGACACGGTGACCGCGAACTATCTCGGCACGGACCCCACGGGGACGATCATCCGCGCGAATGGCACCGGCATCACGGTGAACTCGACCGGCAACGTGATCGGGGGAACGACTCCGGCGGATCGCAACGTCATCTCGGGCAACGGCTCGGGGATCCAGTTCAACGCGGGACCCAGTACGGTCATCGGCAACTACATCGGCACGGATCCCACCGGCACGATCGCCGTCCCGAACTCGAACGGCGTCCTGATCTCGACGAGCGTCGGGAACATCGTCGGCGGTACGACTGGAACGACGCCGGGAGGCCCCTGTACGGGAGCCTGCAACCTCGTCTCGGGAAACGCCGGGTTCGGCGTCGACATCTCGCAGGCGACGAATGCGGTCGTCAAAGGGAACTTCATCGGCGTCGACGTGACGGGCACGCTCCCTCTTCACAACGGAAACTCGGGCGTCGCGCTCTTCTCCGGAGGCGGAAGCCAGGTGGGAGGCGCCGCGCCGGGCGAGGGCAACGTGATTTCAGGAAACTTCATCGGCGTCGCGTTCAACGCGAGCCCCGACAACGCGCACCCGGGCAACACGGTGCAGGGCAACCTCGTCGGCACCAACGCGGCGGGCACGGCGGCGATCCCCAACTCCTACGGGGGAATCGTGATGTCGAACCTGTCCTCGGCTGCGGCCGGCAACCTGATCGGCGGCACGACGGGGGTGACGGCCGGCGGCGCCTGCGCCGGCGCATGCAACCTGGTCTCCGGAAATACGGGGATTGGCATCGGAGTCGGCGTCGGCGGAAGCGCGAACGGCGGCACCGCGACGCTCGTGCAGGGCAATCGCGTCGGCGTGCAGGCGGACGGCGTCTCGCCCCTCGGCAACGGGACCGACGGAATCCAGATCTCGCAGGCGGCGTCGGAAACGGTGGTCGGAGGCACCGATCCGGACGCGGGCAACATCGTGGCGTACAACGGCGGCATCGGCATCCACGTTAGCGACGGAGTCCAAAACGCCCTCCGATCGAACCTCGTCTACGCAAACGGCGGGCTTGGCATCGACATCGCGCAGCAGGGGGTCACGGCCAACGATCCGCTCGACACGGACGGCGGATCCAACCTGGGTCAGAACTTCCCCATCCTGATCGCAATCACGATCCTCGCGCCGCAGGGCACCGGGACGCGCATCCAGGGCATCCTTCATTCGGCGCCGTCCACGACCTACGACCTCGACATTTTTTCCAACGACGTCTGCGTCCCGTTTCCGCACGCCTTCCTCGAGGCGAAGCGGTTCCTGGGCGCCGGCCAGGTGACGACCGACGGTTCCGGAACCGCGACGATCGACATCACGCTGCCGGCGACGATCGAGCCGGGCGAGCACGTCACCGCGACGGCGACGGATCCCGCCGGTAACACCTCCGAGATCTCGCAGAGGATCGTCTTCTCGATCAACCCGGTGTCGGGCGATCCGGCCGGAGGCGCCGTCCTCGCCGTCTCCGGCACGGACTTCGCGGCGGGAGCGGCGGTGACGATCGGCGGACAGCCGGCCACGGGAGTCGTCGTGGACAACTCGACGACGATCCACGCGAACGCCCCCGCGCTCGCCGCGGGCTCGCTCTCGGACGTGGCGGTCACGAACACCGACGGAAGCGCGGGGACGCTCGAGAAGGGCTACGTCGCGGACTTCCTGGACGTCCCGCCCCAGCAGCAGTTCCATCTCTACGTCACGACGCTCGTCACCAACTCGATCACGGTCGGCGTGGGCGGCGGCCTCTACGGCGTGGCCTCGCCGACGCTGCGCCAGCAGATGGCGGTCTTCCTCCTGAAGGCGCGCCACGGGCTCTGCTACACGCCTCCACCCTGCGCCGGCACCTTCGCGGACGTGCCCTGTCCCTCCACCTTCGCCAACTGGATCGAGGCGCTCGCGGCGGAGGGAATCACCGGCGGCTGCGGCGGGGGCGGCTACTGTCCGCAGAACCCGGTCCGCCGCGATCAGATGGCGGTGTTTCTCCTCAAGGCGGAGCACGGGTCTTCGTATACGCCGCCGCCGTGCACGGGGACGTTCGCCGACGTCGCCTGCCCCTCCACGTTCGCCGACTGGATCGAACAGCTCGCCGCCGAGCAAATTACGGGCGGCTGCGGCGGCGGCAACTACTGTCCGCTCGATCCGAACACCCGCGGCCAGATGGCCGTCTTCATCACCAAGACCTTCAACCTCCAATGAGGCGCCTCATCCGAGCCGTCCAGCTCGCGCTCCTTGGAGCTGCCGCAACGCCGGAGGGCGCAGACGCGCAAACCTACGAGGTGTTCCACTCCTTTCAGTACCCGGGCACGGGCCCGGCGTCTCCGTATGCCGCGCTCGTCATCGGGCCCGACGGGAACTTCTACGGGACGACGCGGATCGGCGGCGGATCGCTGGAGTGCGGCGGCGGCGGCGACGGCTGCGGCACCGTGTTCCGAATGACGCCGTCCGGAACGGTCACGACGCTCCACGCGTTCTCGCGGATTCCCGACGGCGCCTTCCCGCAGGGAAGCGTTCACATAGCGAGCACGGGGGACCTGTACGGAACGACGACGCTCGGCGGCTCGGAGGCCTGCAACTGCGGGACGGTCTGGCGGATCGACTCGAGCGGCATCTTCACGACCGTGCACACGTTCGAGGGCCCGGACGGCCGCACGCCGGAGTCCGCGCTGATCGAGCCCGTCCAGGGTGATCTCTGGGGAACGACGGCGTTCGGCGGAGCCGGAACGTGCACCGTCACTCCGGACGGGTGCGGGACGATCTTCCGCATGCACTTGAACGGCGACCTCGAGACGATGCACGACATGGACGACGACACGTATCTCGCGTCCCAGGGTCTTTTGCTCGCGAGCGATGGAAACATGTACGGCTCGTCGGTGACCGGCGGCGCGGACGGGATCGGCCTCGTCTACCGGATCACGCTCAACGGGAACTTCACGACCGTCCACGAATTCCAGAACGGCGACGGCGTCGGGCCCGGCCAGCTGATCCAGGCCGCCGACGGGAACCTCGTCGGAACGACGGTGCTCGGGAGCGGCACCATCTTCCGGGTCGCCCTCGACGGAGGCGGGTTCGATACGCTGCACGAGTTTCCCGACGACGCACACGAGGGGACGACGCCGTTCGGAACGGTCCTCCAGGCCGACGACGGCCTCTTCTACGGGGCGAACCTGTTCGGGGGCGTATCGCTTCCCTACGGGACGGTGTTCCAGATCGACGACGCCGGGAATCTCGTGGTCATCCATGACTTCGAGCTGTCGGATGGCGCGGCCCCGCACTCGGAGCCGATCCAGGGCCTCGACGGCCGACTGTACGGAACGGCCGCCGGCGGTGGCCCCCTCGGAGGCGGCGTCGTCTACCGCATCACGATGCCCGGCTCCCTACGCTTCTTCTGCCCGGACGCGTTCGTGCGCCGGGACCAGATGGCGGTCTTCCTCCTCAAGATGGTCCATGGCGCGGACCACGTTCCACCCGCGTGCGCCGGGGTCTTCGGCGACGTCGCCTGTCCGGGCCCCTTCGCCGACTGGATCGAGGAGCTCGCCGCCGAGGGCGTGACCGCCGGCTGCGGCGGCGGCGACTACTGCCCGCTCTCCCCGATCACCCGCGCGCAGATGGCCGTGTTCCTGCTCAAGAGCGAGCATGGCCCGGCGTACGCGCCGCCGGCATGCGCCGGCGTCTTCCTGGACGTCCCGTGCCCGTCGCCCTTCGCGCCGTGGATCGAGCAGCTCGCGGCCGAGGGCGTGACCGCCGGTTGCGGAGGCGGCAACTTCTGTCCCGACTCGCCCGTGACGAGGGCACAGATGGCCGTCTTCCTGCTCAAGGTCGCTCACGGCGGAGCCTTCGTCCCACCGGGCTGCTTCGGCCGCTTTGCGGACGTGCCCTGCCCGTCCGGCTTCGCGGGATGGATCGAGGAGTTGTATCTCGAAGGGATCACAGCCGGCTGCTCCGGCCCAGCGGCGCCCGAGCGCGCGACTCGTGCTGCGAAGGCGCGTCGCCACCGGGCTTCGCGAACCCCCGCCACGTGTGCGTTCGAGGAGGTGCCAGATGAGCTCGACCTGCTATGGCCGGGGCCTGGCTGCGACGGTCCTCGCCCACGCGCGGGCGCCGCGAGCGCAGCGACGCCGGTCAAGACGTCCCGCTTCCAGTGACGGCACCGATACATTAGCCATGACTAATACATTCTCGAGGCCCTCGCGGCACCCGCTCTTCGTGCTTTTGATTCTTCTCGGGTCCGCGGCAGGGCTGCCGGCCGCCGCCGGTGCTCAGGCCTACCAGGTCCTCCACACCTTCACGGGGGCCAACGGAGATGGCGCCTCGCCCCACGGAACGCTCGTGCAGGTCGGCAACGACTTCTACGGCACGACGCGGGCCGGAGGCACGACAGCACTCTGCACCGCCGGATGCGGGACGATCTTCAAGCTCGACTCCTCCGGCAACGTCACCACGGTGTACTCGTTCGACGCGAACACCGACGATTCGCTCACTCCGGTCGCGGGCCTGACCCTCGCTTCCGACGGCAATCTCTACGGAACGGCTCCGGTCGGAGGGGCGCATGCCAACGGCGCCGTCTACCGTTTCGAGCCGGGCAGCGGGCTCGAGACGACGATCTACAGCTTCGACCGCGACACCGAAGGATGGTACCCGGCGACAACGGTCACGGAAGGCAGCGACGGGATGCTCTACGTGGTGACTCTTTATGGTCACTGCGCCGACGACACCGACGGCTGCTCCCGCATCCTCAAGATGACTACCTCCGGGTCGGCCTCCCCTCTCCATACCTTCGATCCCGACGTGGAGGGTTCGCTGCCGTACTCGCCGCTGTTCCAGACCGCGGCATCGGACTTCTACGGGACGACGAGCAGCGGCAACGGAGCCGTCTACCACATGAGCGGCACGGGGACGGTCACGCCGGTCCACGTCTTCAACGACACGGACGGCAGGATTCCGATGGGCAGTCTCGTGCGCGACTCCGCCGGCAACGTCTACGGAACTACGGCCTTCGGGACGGCCTCCAACCAGGGAACGATCTTTCGAATCGACGGGAACGGAGACTTTGCGCCTCTCCACAGCTTCGACGGCACGGACGGCGCCAGCCCCGAGTCCGGGCTGATCCAGGCCTCCGACGGCCTCTTCTACGGCGTGACCGAGAGCGGCGGCGCGCACGGCTTCGGCACCCTGTTCCGGATGGACCTGGACGGGAACGTCGTCACGCTGCACGACTTCGACGGCACGAGCAACGGCCCGGCCGGCCGGCCGCGCGCGCCGTCCGGGTCCCTCACGCCCACGGCGGGGCTCGTCGAGGGAAGCGACGGGGCGATCTACGGCGTGCGCCACGACGGAGGCGACGCGGGGAAGGGCATCCTCTTCCGGTACACGCTCCAGCCTCCGGCTCCTCTGTACTGCCCGAACGCGTTCGTGCGCCGCGACCAGATGGCGGTCTTCCTGCTGAAGACGGAACACGGCGCCGCGCACGTGCCCCCCGCGTGCGCCGGCATCTTCCCGGACGTCGCGTGCCCGTCGCTGTTCGCCGACTGGATCGAGGAGCTCGCGTCGGAGGGGATCACCGCCGGCTGCGGCGGCGGCAATTATTGCCCGCTGGCGCCGATCACGCGGGAGCAGATGGCCGTCTTCCTGCTGAAGACCGAGCATGGCACTGCACACACGCCGCCGCCGTGTGCCGGTGTCTTCCAGGACGTGCCGTGCCCGTCCCTGTTCGCTCCGTGGATTGAGGAGCTCGCGGCGGAGGGCGTGACGGGCGGCTGCGGCGCCGGGAACTTCTGCCCGGGCAACCCGGTCACGCGCGCCCAGATGGCCGCGTTTCTCCTCAAGATCGAGCACGGCTCCGCCTACACGCCGCCCGCGTGCACGCCGTTCTTCGCGGACGTTCTATGCCCCTCGCTGTTCGCCGACTGGATCGAGGAGCTCTACGCCGAAGGCATCACCGCCGGATGCAGCTGACGAAGGAGGCACCATTGAAGCGTTTTCTCGTCTCGTCGATCCTGGTCCTGGCGGCTTCGACCCTCGCTGGCGCGACCTTCACGGTCACCAACACGAGCAACAGCGGCGCGGGCTCGCTGCGCCAGGCCATTCTGGACGCGAACGGAAACGTGGGCCTCGACACGATTTCGTTCAACATCACCGGTTCTGGCCTTCACACGATCCAGCCTCTCTCCTCCGGAATATTCATCACGGATGCGGTCGTCATCGACGGGTTCTCGCAGGCCGGCTCGACTCCGAACACACTGCTCGTCGGCAACGACGCCGTCTACACGATCGAGATCGACGGGACCGGCTTGGCGAACGATCTGTTTCGGGTCCAGACGTCGGGCGCCACGATCCGTGGACTCCTGATCAACAGGGTCCCGGGGGTGTCGATCCAGATCGACGGCGGCGACGACGACAACGAGGTGATCGGCAACTGGATCGGCACCGACGTCACGGGGTCGCAATACCTGGGGGCCAACAGCACCGCCATCCGCGTCGGAGGTTCGAACAACCACGTGGGCGGAACGGATCCCGCCGACCATAACGTGATCGTGGGAGGGAGCCCGTTCGGCTCCGCGACGCTCGACATCCAGGTGGGCGGCTTCAACGTGGTCCAGGGCAACCACGTCGGGCTGAACGCCGCCGGCACGGCGGCGCTCGCGCCGAGCCTGCCAAGTTGGGGAGTCTCCCTCAACAGCGGCGCGCACGACAACCTCATTGGCGGGACCGTGCCGGGGGCTCGCAACGTCGTGTTTGCCAACGCGGCGATCCTCCTCGGCTCGGGATCGCACAACGACACGATCCAGGGCAACTACATCGGGACCGACGCAACGGGGACCGTCGCTCTCGGGTCCGTCGTCGGCATCGACACGAACAACTCCCCGCACGACGACCTCGTCGGAGGATCGGTCTCGGGCGCGGGGAACGTCATCTCCGGCAACGCCATCGGGATCCACTTCGGCGACGGCGCCGCAGCGAACACGGTCACCGGAAACTTCATCGGCACGGATCCGACCGGACTCCTGCCGGTCCCGAACACCGGCTACGGCATTCAGATCGCCACACCCAGCGCGGGCAGCGCGATCGGCGGCACGAACGCCGGAGAGGGCAACACGATCGCCTTCAACGGCGCCGCCGGGGTCAGCGTCTCGAGCTCGACGGGCTGGCCGATCCGCGGCAATTCCATCCACGACAATGGCGGCCCCGGGATCGACCTCCAGAACGACGGCGTGAACTTCAACGACGCAGGCGACTTGGATGAGGGACCGAACCACCTCCAGAATTTCCCGATCCTGAAGACCGTGACGATCCTCGGCCCGCAGGGCACGGGAACGCGCATCCAGGGCAAGCTCGACACGACGCCATCGACGACGTTCGACCTCGACTTCTACGCGAACGCCGCCTGCTCCAACTTCCCTCGCGAGCTCCTCGAGGGCGAGACCTACCTGGGCTCGGCCCAGGTCACGACGGACGGAGCCGGCCACGCCGACATCGACGTAACGCTCTCCGCGACGATCGAGGCCGGGCAGAAGGTCTCCGCCACCGCGACGGACCCGGCCGGCAACACGTCCGAGTTCTCGCAGCGCATCATCTTTTCGATCTCGCCCGCGTCGGGGCCGGCCGCGGGCGGAAACTTCTTCTCCGTCTCGGGAACTGACTTCTCGAATCCGACCACGATCGCGATCGGCGGTGCCGACGCTGCGGGTGCCTTCGTCAACGACCACTCGCTGACGGCGACCGCGCCCGCGTTCGAGCCGGGGACGTTTCACGACGTCGTCGCGACGACGGCCGACGGTACGACGGGCACGCTCGTCAACGGCTGGGTCTCGGACTTCCTGGACGTGGCCGGTGGCCATCAGTTCTACTCGTTCGTGACCACGCTGGTCTCGAACGCGATCACGGTCGGCGTCGGCGGCGGGCTCTACGGCGTAGACGCCCCGACGCTGCGCCAGCAGATGGCCGTCTTCATCCTCAGGGCCAAGCACGGGCTCTGTTACGCGCCGCCGCCGTGCCAGGGCGTGTTCGCCGACGTGCCCTGCCCGTCGGGCTTCGCGCCGTGGATCGAGGCGATGGCCGCCGAGGGCATCACGGGCGGCTGCGGCGGCGGCAACTTCTGTCCGACCAACCCGGTGCGGCGCGATCAGATGGCCGTGTTCCTGCTCAAGGGCGAGCACGGCTCCTCGTATGCGCCGCCGGCGTGCGCCGGCGCGTTCGCCGACGTTCCCTGTCCGTCCGCCTTTGCCGACTGGATCGAACAGCTGGCCGCCGAGGGGATCACCGGCGGATGCGGAGGCGGCAACTACTGCCCGCAGAACCCGAGCACGCGGGGTCAGATGGCCGTCTTCGTCGTGAAGACGTTCCACCTCCAGTGAAGACCCCTCATCGCGTGAAGAAGGATCGTAGAACCCCTGTGGCCGCCCGGGACGCCGAACGCCGCACCGGAGTCCGCGCCCTCTGCGCGGCGGCGGCGCTTCTGTTCCTGTGCCTTCCCGGCGTCGCCGTCGTCGCCATCTCGGGCGCAGACGCGGCCGCGGACGACGTCCGGCTCTTCGATGCATCGTTCGCCGGCAGCATTCCCGAGGATCACGCATTCGCCATCGCGCCGCCGCTCGAGGCCGCTTGCCGCTTCGAGACCCGGCCGGAGACGCCTCACAAGCCGTCTCAGCCTCGCTCCCGCCGG
>Ga0207683_10003763_pt1 | contig 13155 bp, 9 predicted proteins | sample KBSM73metaG_FD_184333 | JGI IMG/M metagenome (GOLD analysis project Ga0207683, IMG submission 184333) | Miscanthus rhizosphere microbial communities from Kellogg Biological Station, Michigan, USA - KBS M7-3 metaG (SPAdes) (version 2) | ecosystem: Host-associated > Plants > Roots > Rhizosphere >...
GTGCGCTGTGCCGACAGCCAAAAAGTTCTGAATCGATGTGAGCCTCTGGGATTGCCGCACAGTTCAGCTCTACAAAGACGCGGTCGCGGCGGAGACTCTCCGCATGAATCGCGCGGGCAATCAGCTCTTTGCCGGTGCCCGACTCGCCATAAATCAGCACCCGGCCATTGGTCGGCGCCATGAGCCGAATCTGCTGCCTCAAGGCTTTTACGGGGACGCTCTCCCCGGTTAACACCGAGCCGACGCTGAACTGCCGTTTGAATTCGAGGTTTTCAGTTCTGAGCCGCCGCGCTTCAACCGCATTCTTCAGCACAATGAGCGTGCGATCCAGCGAGAGCGGCTTCTCGAGAAAATCGTAGGCACCCAGCTTCGTCGCCTTCACGGCGGCTTCGATTGTGCCATGGCCCGAGATGATTACAACTTCCGGACGCTTTTCCGCAGCGAGGCTGTGAATGTCGGCCAGCACGTCAAGCCCATCGCGATCGGGCAACCAGATATCAAGCAACACCACGTCGTAAGGCGCGTCCTCAATCAGCACCAGGGCTTCAGCCGCTGTGGCAGCCGTGGCCACCGCATAGCCTTCTTCATTCAGAATCTCTTCGAGAGAACTGCGAATTTCAGCTTCGTCATCCACCACTAAAACGTGATTCATGAGCGCGTCCCCGTAAGCGGCGTTGCTGTGCTGCCGTTCTCAGCCGCATGCTCCCCTGACTCCATTAATGGCAGCCTCAGCAAGAAACGTGCGCCCTTGGGGCTGTTGCTCTCGGCCCGAATGGATCCACCGGCTTCCTGCACAATCTTTGCCGCAATGGAAAGGCCCAGGCCGGTCCCGCGATGTTTTGTGGAATAGAAAGGCAGAAACAATCGCTCGCGAATGTCATCGGTTAGCCCATGGCCAGTATCGGAGATTTCAATCTCGACTGCCCCGCCCTCTTCGCTGAGACTGGTGCAAATGTTCAGCACACGCAACAGGCTGCCCTGCATCGCCTCAGCGGCATTGTCAATCAAGTTGGCCAGCGCGCGTCTGATCGCCTCATGATCAGCGAGGACCATCGGAAGATCCTTCTCAAGATCTCGCTTTACCGTGATTCCATCGAGCCGGCCGGCAAAGAGAGCAAGGGCTTCCTCCACCACCTGATTCATGTCGCAGGGCCGGGGCTGGGGTGCGGGAAACTGCGCCAACGCGGAGAACTGATCCACAAGGGTACGCAGCGTTCCTACGCAACCCAGAATCACTTCTGAGCACTTGCGAATGATGGAGGGCGAGTCCAGTTGCCCGCGATCCAGATGCTTGCCTATCCGCTCGGCTGAAAGCGCTATCGGCGTTAAGGGATTCTTGATTTCGTGTGCAACGCGCTGTGCAACTTCTTTCCATGCCAGTTGACGCTGTGCCCGCAGAAGTTCTGATGTGTCTTCCACCACCACAACAGTGCCTGGCCTCCCCTGAGCCAGTTCCAATCGTGCGCTGGTTACAGCCAAATGGATGGTGCGGCCCCGTGAGTGGAATTCGAATTCGGTGGAGGCTGCGCCCATTCGCTGCCCACGGCGAATGATGCCGGCAAAATCATCCAGGAAATCCGCTGGCAGAAGTGCGCCGAGTTTCTGACCCCGGAGAGCTGCATTTTCGTTTTGACCCATCAACAGCGCGAATGCGCGATTGGCCTGCAAAACGGTGCCTGTCTCGTCCAGTGTTACAACTCCAGAGGGGATGGTCTCGACAATTGTCTCCAGCTCGCGCCGGCGCTCCTCGATCGCCAGGTTGGCCGCCGTCAGCTGCGCCGACGAAGTCTCAGCGAGTTGGCGGCTGGCATCGAGATCGGCGGCCATACGATTGAACGAGCGCACCAGCTCCGCCATTTCCCCGGTTGTGACGAGCGCCACGCGATGCTGATACTTGCCGGCAGCGATCTCGTTCATCGCATCGGCCAACGCTTCGACTGGCCGCGTGATCTGCTTTGAAAGGAAAAGCGCGAGCCAGACGCTGGAAAAGAACACCACTACCGTTATCAGCAGCAGCATTAGGAAAAAGGTAGCGCGAATGTTGTTTCGGGTTCGAAACAGATCCCAGTAGGCTGCCGCTCCCGATCGAATACGCCTGGCAGTCTGACTCAGACCGCGCGGCATCGGCAGTCCCACCACAACTACTTTGCCGGAAGCAGTCGTCGCCATTCCCAAGGCATACTGTTGCCCCGCTATCTCTAAAACTGATTCTCCGCCGTGTTGCGCGGTCGCTAGCAGACTGGCCGAGAGTGGCCCCCTCAGGGGGACCGGTTTTTCCTGGTCCTTTTCACTAAGCCAGGGAAGAAGGTTTGCAGTGCTCGACTCGGGTGGCGCCTGGAAGCTCGCGATCATCCGCAAATCATTTCCGTACACCACGGCAAAACCGCCTGACAACGTGACGCGGTGCGATCCCAGTGCGGTGTTGAGTGTGGGCTGATCCAGGTCAGGAACCCCCGTCGAAGCAATCGACTCCGCCTCAACGCGCGCATTGCTGGTGACGTACTGTGCAAGTTCAAGCACCACGCGAGTCGAGTCTTCGCGCAGCTCCGACGTGTTGGGAGAAAACCATCGGTCGATGGATCGGTTCATCAATTGGAAACTGAATAGGAACATGAAGACGGCAGGAGTGAGGGCAATCAACACCGCTCCCAGCACCATCCTCGTGCGAAGGCGAGCACCTAAGGCGCTGCTGCTTTGATCGGCGTAAAGCTTCAGGATGTTTCTGAGCAAGAGCAGCAGAAAAACCAGCAGCAGCAAAAACACGACCACAGTCAAGCCGGTGAACGCCAGGGTTTCACCCGACGTTTCGGGGCTCAGGAACCGAACGTTCGATGTATTGAATGCCTGGAGACCGCCAAGCACGGCGAAGACAAGCAATACACCGGCACCTAGCAAGATTACCGATCGCCGCCGCGCATGCCCATCCAAAAGCATGGGGCGATTATAGTGCGGATGTCGCGATACAGGTAGAAACTGTTGTTGGATATGAGCCTTTGGGAAAGTGGTTGGTGCTACTTCGGTATACTTCCGATTCACCTGCGAGGGAATATGAGTTGTTCTGAGCGGCAGTACCGTGCGGGACAGGGTTCAATGACGAAGTTGATTCTCACAGCGATGGTTCTCGGCACTTGCATGATGACGGCATTCGGTCAATCTGCCTTACATGACCAGGAGGCAAAAGCCCCACCGCCCGGTGCAGAGCTCGCTCGGCACGATTTCTTTTACGCGGGAGAAGCGCAATTGGAGCGGATGTTTATTGTTCGCAATGGGCGAGTTGCGTGGTCCTTTACATATCAGGGTAAGGGCGAAATCAGCGATGCTGTTCTGCTGCCTAATGGACACATTCTGTTCGCACACCAGTTCACGGTGACCGAAATAGATCTGCAGGGACACGTTGTATGGAATCACGATGCGCCGTCAAATACCGAAATTCACACGGTACAGCGATATGGCGACGATAGCGTGGTCTTCGTACAGAACGGAAATCCGGCAAAGGCGATCGTGATTAACAAACGCAATGGCGCAATCGAGCGTGAGTTTTCCCTGCCTGTAGGCCATCCGGATAGCATCCATGGTCAGTTTCGTCGCGCGCGAATGACATCCTCCAACACTTTGCTCGCGGCACATATGGACATGGGCAAGGTCGCCGAGTATGACCTGACGGGCAAACAGGTGTGGAGCGTAGATGCGCCCGGCGTGTGGGATGCGGAGCCACTACCAAATGGCAACGTGCTGATCTCTGGCAACACAAACAAATACGTTCTCGAGTTGAATCGAAAGGGTGAAACAGTTTGGGAGTTCACCGCGGCCGATGCTCCCGAATACGGAATCACAAACATGCAGACCGCAACACGGCTGAAAAATGGAAATACGTTGATCACCCAATGGTTCAACGAGTGGAGTGGACCGGTGGACCGCGCGAATCCACCCGTCCAGGCGATTGAAGTAACGCCCGGGAAGAAGGTGGTGTGGGTGCTGCGTTCCTGGACGCCCCCCGCAGACCTCGGTCCTTCAACAACAATTCAAATGCTTGATGGCGAGATGGGTCTATCGATACCCTCGCCTGAATCTCATTAGGCGATAACCGCCCCTGGTGCTGTCCACTCGCGCTTCTGGCTTTCCGCGACGCCACGATGGGTCAATGTCCCCATCCAGGTATTCAAGCCTTCCGCGAGACCCGCATCCTGCTTGAGCGCTTCGCGTGCGCCCAGATTCGCGATCCTGAGCAAATACGGAAAGGTCGAGTTTGTCAGCGCAAGAGTGGAGGTGTGCGGCACTGCTCCAGGCATATTCGTGACGCAGTAATGAACCACACCGTCGACAACATAGCTTGGGTTGGAGTGCGACGTGGGTCGGGCGGTTTCAACGCAGCCTCCCTGATCAATGGCAACGTCGACGATGACCGCGCCCTTTTTCATCGCTGAAACCATTGCGCGAGTCACAATCTTCGGAGCCGTAGCGCCGGGAATAAGCACTCCTCCGATGACGAGGTCAGCTTCACGGGTCGCATTGGCGAGGTTGTAGCTGTTTGAAGCAAGCGTGTAAAGGCGCCCGGCAAAAAGGTCGTCCAGATCGCGGAGCCTGTTGAGGTTTACATCAACAAGCGTCACCTTGGCGCCGAATCCGAGAGCGATCTTGGCCGCATTGGTTCCGACGATGCCGCCACCGATGATCGTGACATTTGCTGGCGGAACTCCGGGAACACCGCCAAGCAGGATTCCGCGGCCGCCCCGTTCCTTTTCCAAATACGTTGCGCCAACCTGGACGCTCATCCGGCCTGCAACCTCGCTCATTGGCGTGAGCAGGGGCAGCGTACCCTGGCGGTCTCGGACCGTCTCATAAGCGATGCCGATCACTTTTGACTTGAGAAGCGTGTCGGTCAATCCAGGCAACGGCGCCAGATGGAGATAGGTAAAGAGGACAAGTCCCTCTCGAAAGAACTTATATTCAGGCTCGATTGGCTCTTTCACCTTAACGACGGTTTCGGCTTTCCCCCAAACGTAGCCCGCATCCCCAACGATCTCAGCACCGGCGTCCTGGTATTCACCATCGCCAAAGCCGGAGAGCTCACCGGCATGTGTTTCCACCAGAACGGTGTGCCCCGCTTCCGTCAGGGCTTTAACGCCCGCCGGGGTAACGCCCACGCGGGCTTCGTTGTCCTTAACTTCCTTGGGAACGCCGATGATCATCGTTTTAGCTCCTATGTATGGGAGGGATGCTCTTTAAGGTAGAAAGTCCGCAGGAAGTAGGCGCGCCGGATTTGCTTCGTTGGGGGAGGGCCTTGTTTCCGGCGCGCATCTGTCACTGGCTTTTGGCAACTGATTTCCTACTGACTTCCAGTTGCACGAATCCTATGCTGAAACCCCCTTCCAATGTGTGCAATCTTCGTGATAAAACAGGCTCGCGGGCACAAAACGTGATAGAAAGGCGGACTGCGTGCAAGAAACAAGCATCGAAAAGCCACAAGCCGGGCAAACTTCCGATCTGGATAGTTTAGACGCCGCAATTTTGCGCCATCTGGAGCGCCACGGCCGAGCCACTAACTTTGAAGTTGGCGAGGCGGTTGGCCTTTCAGCCTCTGCAGCGTCACGTCGCATTCAGGCGCTTGAGGTTGAGGGAGCGATTCGCGGCTACCGCGCCCTCATCGATGATCGATTGCTGGGCAAGCGCATGACCGTCTATATTCGCGTCACTCTCGAGCGTCAATCCGCTCCGGTACTCAGTGCGTTCGAGACAGCGGTACGGCACTGCAAGGAGATCGTCAGCTGCCATCTCATGGCCGGCCAATACGATTACATGCTCGTGGCACGCGTCGCAGGCATCGATGACTATGGACGCCTGCACCAGAACGAGCTATCCCGCCTTCCTGGCGTCACGCGCCTCGAAACCAGCTTTGCGCTCAGAGACGTGCTTGAGACGAACCACGCCTAGGAGTCATGAACCTATCTAGTCAATTTCCCAATGCTTGGAATTCGCACTTTGCGCGGTACATTGGTGATGTAACCCCTCAATTCTTTTGACTTTTGGCGTTGCCTCAGGGGCAGAGTTTCGGACACCATTGAAAGGGAAATAAGAATGTTCGAATCTGACCAGCACGATCCCCACGACGAAATCGCAGAAGTGAGCCATTCTGGATCGTCTAGCTCGAATCTGAATGCGGAACTACACGACCCCTCCCTCTACAGCGAGGAAGAACCGGAAGACGCTCCAAAAACCAAGGCCAGGAAGCCTTTTCCCATAGTCCTGGTCGGGTTCGGAGTTCTGGCCGCATTCATTGTCGTCCTTATTTACATGAACAAGCCCAAGCAGGAAGCCAACGCCCAACCGGCCGGCGATCTGGGTCCCGGAGTTGTCGCGGCAAGCGGGCTAAGAGGTCATCTAATAACGCAGTGGGAAGGCAAAGCAAAAGACGGAAAGCTGCAATATCAACTGCGGATCGAAGCCATGCAGCCGTCAATGGAGTCGGGGTTTGCATTAGTGGTTGCCAGACCGCCAGGGCCCCTTTATGTGAATATTCGTGTCCTCGACGCAAATGGGTTTGCACTATGCGGGAAGGACATTCTTTTCCACTTCGATCCCACAAAGTCCGCAGCTCCTCCTCCTGACGTTCCGCATGCCGGTTCAAAAAAGGCAACCGCCGCGCAACTGGCCGCGGAGCGAGCCGCAGCGCGCGACGCCCAGATGCAACGTTTGCAAACTGCCGAGGCTGACCGGGAACGCGGTAAGGACATGTTTCAGAATCTCGCCGGCTCAGACGGAATGATCAACGCAATCAGCGCTCAAGGAGATCTCCCCTGCTCTGCAGAGGCCTACAAGCGCGCCAACTATTGGGACTTCTCAACTAACTTCCCCACGATTGAAGAACAAGAAGCGTTGCGTGATCCCAAAATGAGCAAGGCGCAGCATGAAGATGACCCCCAGGAACAGGCTCGCGCAGCCAGGCGAAAAGCCCAAAGAAAGCCCATGTCAGCTTTTTATATCCAGGGTGATGAAAGAATCGTCGGATACGACGCGAGGAAGGCGATGCTCGAAGCTGAGGCAGGCAAGAGGTTCGTGATCGACAAAACATTGGATCAGGGCACCGCGTCGCGCTGGGCGTCAAATTTCGCGCTCATTCACTACAGATGCGACCAGCATGCAAGCTGTGCCCTCACCTCGGCAGGCGGACAGTCCGCCGTGCATGCAAGGCTAGACGAGTAACGAATCCGATCTTCGCCTCGGGTTACCAACCCGTCCTGGACCCTCAAGCCGAAACCCTTGTCACTCCGCGTTGTCGATCTGCGCCCTTTGCAGCTTGTCGGAGTAGTCGACGTAGACTGCCTTCCACGTGGTGAAGAAATCTATAGCACCATTGCCTTCGCGGTGGCCGTTGCCCGTGTGTTTTACACCGCCAAAAGGTAGATGAACCTCTGCTCCGATCGTCGGAGCATTGATGTACGTGATGCCGGCCTCGAGATCGCGCATCGCGGTAAAGGCGCGATTCACATCCTTGGTGTAGATCGACGTCGAAAGGCCATAGTCGATCGAGTTGGCGATCTCGATTGCCTGCTCGAACGTATCGAACTCAATAAGACTCACGACTGGACCAAAAACTTCCTCACGTGCGATGCGCATCGTCGGAGTGACTGAGCCGACGACCGTCGGCTCGAAAAACGTGCCTTTCGCATGCAGTCCATCTGTGAGAGAGTGTCCGCCGGCGAGGATCTTCGCACCTTCTCCCTCGGCAATCTCGACATACTTCTTTGAAGTCTCGATTTGACTCTTGTTCACCTGCGGACCGACTTCGATCGACTCGTCGAGCCCATTGCCGACCTTCAACTTCTTCGCACGCGCCACAAACTCCTTCGTGAATTTGGCTGCAATCCCCTTTTGCAGGAGGATCCGGCTTGTTGCCGTGCAGCGCTGCCCCGTGGTTCCAAAGGAGCCCCATAGCGCACCATCAAGAGCAAGTTCAAGATTGGCGTCGTCGAGGACAATCTGTGCGTTTTTCCCTCCCATCTCAAGGGATACGGGCTTGAAAGTTGCGGCGGCGCGCTGTGCAACGTGGGAGCCTACTTCGCTTGATCCGGTAAAGCTGATGGCTCGCACGTCGGGATGCTCAACCAGAGCCGATCCCGTGGCTGAGCCACTGCCGCTGATGATGTTCACGACACCCGCAGGCAGACCAGCATCGACAAGAGCCTGCACCAGGTTATAGGTCGATAGCGGAGTATCCGTAGCCGGCTTGATGACGCACGTATTTCCCGAGACAAGTGCCGGAAAAAGCTTCCAGCTCGGAATCGCCATCGGAAAATTCCACGGCGTGATGAGGCCGACCACACCGACCGGCATGCGCACGCTCATCGCAAATTTGTTCTGCAGCTCCGAAGGAGTAGTTTGCCCAAAGAGACGACGCCCTTCGCCTGCCACATAAAACGCCTCATCGATGGCTTCCTGGACGTCGCCCCGAGTCTCGGCGAGCACTTTGCCCATTTCGCGAGTCATATCGCGGGCGTACTGCTCCTTGCGCTGCTGCAACAGAATGCCCGCGCGCACCAGGATTTCAGCCCGCTTGGGCGCCGGGACCAACCGCCATGTGGCGAATGCTTTCTTCGCAGCGGCGACAGCCTTGGCGACATCGTCCCCTGTTGAAAGCGGAAACGCCCCGACAATATCGGAATCGTCGGCCGGGTTTACGTTCAGAATCGTCTTGCCGCTCACAGACGGCATCCACTCGCCGCCAATCAGGTTGTGGTATGTCGGGTAAGTCATGGGGACCTCATAGAATGCCCTGATAACTCAAAACCCATGGGACATCTGGTGGGCCGGGCACAATCTCTGAGTTTATCCCACCCATGCCGGGCGTCAAATGTGACCTCCGGGATTCCTTGTAACACCAATCACGTGCATCAGGGCTTGCTAGCCGTACAATGCTTATGAGGTTGATCCATCTTCATGTCATTGAACGGTTATCCTTCGCGCTCTACGCGATCGCACGGCCTTCGCTCACTCTTCAGCATGTTTTCGAGTGACCTGGCTATCGATCTTGGCACCGCCAACACACTGGTTTACGCGGCCGGCAAGGGCATCGTTGTCAACGAGCCCTCCATCGTGGCCATCAACAAGAACACCGGTGAGGTGGAAGCCGTCGGCAAAGAGGCCAAGGAGATGCTCGGGCGCACGCCCGGCAACATCGTTGCCATCAAGCCGATGAAAGACGGCGTAATCGCCGACTTCAAAGTCACCGAGAAGATGCTCAACTACTTCATCCAGAAGGCGCACAACCGCAAGATGCTCGTGCATCCCCGGATCGTCATCGGCGTGCCCTCAGAAATCACGCAGGTAGAAAAGCGCGCAGTTGAAGACTCCGCCTATCGCGCGAAAGCCAGCGAAGTTTACCTGGTGGAGCAGGCGATGGTAGCAGCGATTGGCGCAGGCCTGCCTATCACCGAGCCTGGTGGAAATATGGTCGTCGACATCGGCGGAGGCACCACCGACATCGCGGTGATTTCACTTTCCGGCATTGTCTACTCGCGTTCAGTGCGCATGGCCGGCAACCAGATGGACGAAGCCATCACCAACTATCTGAAGCGGAAGTACAACCTGCTGATTGGTGAGCGCACGGCCGAGCAAATCAAGATCGAGATCGGGTCCGCCTATCCGTTGGACAAGCCGCTGACCATGGAAATCAAGGGGCGCAACCTGATTGAAGGCGTGCCAAAGACAATTTCCATCGACGACAGCGAGATTCGCGAGGCGCTCGGCGAGTGCATTGCCGTAATCATGAATGCGATCCGGGTCGCACTGGAGCGCACTCCTCCCGAGTTGTCGGCCGACATCAGCGATCGAGGAATCGTCCTGACGGGCGGCGGGGCGCTCATCAAGAACCTTGACAAGCGCATCCGCGAAGAAACCGGTCTACCGGTTTCGGTGGCGGACGATCCACTGGCTTCGGTCGTATTGGGAACAGGCAAGATGCTCTCGGACTTCCGCCTCTTGCGCAAAATCAAGATCGATTGAGGTCAACGGCTCGGCCGCATCCTCTCTCCTCTCAACCACGACCCGTTACTTCAGCGAATCCCGTTGTGTTCAAACCACAACGGGATTTCGAGCTTTTAATTACACTGAAGTTGCCCCGCCGCCGATAATCGCCGAGCAAATCAGACGGGGACTTGGCCATGGAATCAATCTTCGTTCGCTATCGGAATCTACTGGTGCTGCTGGCTTTGCTGGTTGCCCAGATCCTTGGCCTGGCCATGCAGGTTCGTCGCGCCCGCACCGCCAGCGGGGGGATTGACCCCGGCGACGGGAAGAGTGTTACGCTGCTCAGGCTTTGGGCCAACGCGCTGGTCACGCCCCCTGAAAGGATGATTCACTCCTCCCAAACCGGAGTTTCCGGCATCTGGCGGAACTATTTTGATCTGCGTCACGTCAGGCAGGAGAACGTTGACCTTCAAAAGACTGTCGACAGGCTTCGCCTTGAGCAGGCTGCGCTCCTTGAAGATGCCCGCCAGGGCCAGCGTCTGCAGGCGATTCTCAACTTCCAGCAGAAATACATCTATCAAACACTGGCTGCACAGGTCATCGGCTCCAGCGGAACCGACCAGTCGCGGGTCTTCACCTTAGATAAAGGGAAGGACGCGCATCTGGAACGCGATATGGCGGTCATTACGGCGGATGGAATTGTCGGGAAAGTGCGCGAAGTGTTTCCGCATAGTGCACAGGTACTGGTCATCAACGACCAGACCAGCGGCGCGGGAGTGATTCTGGAATCCACTCGGGTCCGTGGCATTCTACGCGGGAACGCATCGGGACAATTGCAGATCGTCGACGTCATTGCGGACAATCGTATCCAGCCCGGTGAGAGAATTCTGACTGCCGGGGGCGATCAGATTTTTCCGCGCGGGTTGCCGGTAGGCGTGGTCGAAAAAGTGGTGCGCGATCCTGAACGCGACGCGTTTATCAACGTAATAGTGAAACCGGCCGCGCATCTTGATCGCCTCGACGAAGTTCTCGTGATCACTTCAACCGAGCCACGCTTTCCTCAGGAAGCTCAGCAGGACATTGCAACCAGTGAGTCCTTAAAGGGCGCAGAAGCGGCAGCCATCGAGCAGCAAAGAAGGGCTTCAGAAGGAATGGCAGAGAAACTGCCCGGCCTCATCGATCCCAACCTCCCTCCTGATCAGCAGCCACTGAAGGATACTTCGAACCCCAATCCCGCGGCTCACCCGCCGCTGCCGCTCCATCCCGATCGCTTCAGTCCGGGAGCGGCGGTAACTCCACCGGGCAGCGCAACATCGGCGCCTTCTCAGACAGCACCGGCAACGAACCCGGCAGTCAAAGCGAAGCCGGCTGGAGATAAGTCAGGCAGCCCGCCGGCTCGAGCACCGGAAAAGCCTCAAGTGGATGCTCCTCAAACTGATCGCTCCCCGCAGAGGAATCCATAGAATGTCAGTGCTTACGGCAGATAGTCGCCGCGAATACGAGATCCATCGCTACCCGGTACTCATCTACGCACTGGTGCCGCTGGTCGCTCTGGTGCTGCAGGCATGGCTGCCGAGGGTGTTGGGACGTTTTGCATGGTTCGATTTGCCGCTCGTCATCACTGTGTTCTTCGGCTTAGGCCGTCGCAATCCTATACAGGGGTCTCTCATGGGCGGGGCGCTCGGCATCTTTGAAGACGCGCTCACACATCTGCCCATCGGGATCAACGGCATTGCCAAAACACTCGTTGGCTACATTGCAGCATCGGTCGGGGTGCTCATTAATGTCGAGAATCACAGTATCCGCCTCATACTCACCTTCCTGCTCTCCCTGCTCGGAGGCGCAACTTATATCTTTGTCTACCGATTTTTGTTGGGAGTGGCAGTTGAAACAAACTGGCTGACCGAGCTCTATAAAGCTCTTGGCAACTCGCTCATTGCATTAGTGCTGTTCCCCCTGCTCGATAGAACAAAGATCCGGGATTGAGTACCTCGGGTTTTACGCAAACAGAATGCAACTCGATTGGATCGGGAATTCACGCGAAAATTCAACAAAGCGGTATCTTAGAAGTTGAGAAACATGGCTTTTGATAGGGTCACACGAGGCGAAAAGCTCTCCGGCGTCAAGCTGACGGTGGTGCAATACAGCATTCTTGCACTGATGCTGGCGCTATCCGCAGGACTGTGGAGACTGCAGATACTGGGCGCGGAGAACTTCCGCGTACTGGCCGAGCAGAACCGCATTCGCAAGGTGCCCGTGCTCGCAGGTCGCGGGAAACTCTTCGATCGCGAAAACCGCCTCGTCGTCGACAACTACCCGTCGGTTTCCTGTTTTCTGGTTCGCGAACAAAACCGAAACGTCGACGCCGATCTGCCGCTCATCGCGCGAGGCCTGCATCTCGATGTGGAGCAATTACGAGCCACGTTACGCCGCTTTCGCGCGGCGCCTGGATACCAGCCCATTCCAATCAAACAGGACGTAACCGCCGACGAACAGGCTTTTATCGAGGCCCATCGAAACGAGTTGCCCGAACTCGAGACGATCGAGGGCGAGCGACGTCTTTACCCTCGCGATGGGTTTGCCTCGCACGTGATTGGATATGTCGGCGAGGTCAGCGAAGAGGACCTGAACCAGACGCGCTATGCCGCCTATGAACCCGGCGACGTCGTTGGCAAGGGCGGCGTTGAAGAGATGTACGACCAACTGCTGCGCGGACAAGACGGCTCACGCGACGTAATTGTCGATAGCCGTGGTCGCGAGGTGGGTTATCTGGGTACGCAACATGCAGTTCCAGGCCAGGACCTTCGGCTTACCATCGACAACGACTTGCAGCGCGCCGCCGAACTGGCCCTTGGCGACCGCAACGGCGCGATAGTCGCCATGGATCCTCGCAATGGCGAGATTCTCGCGCTTGTCTCCAGGCCCAGCTTCGACCCCAACGCATTCGCAGTCCGCATCGAACGCGCTGAATGGAACAAGCTGATTACCGATCCCGATCATCCGCTCATGAATAAGGCGATCCAGGCACAACTGGCGCCTGGTTCCACGTTCAAGATTCTGATGTCGGTCGCCGGTCTGCAGGAAGGGCTCGCACAGAATCTCAGAGTGAACTGCTCAGGCGGAGCCAATTTCTATGGACGCTTCTTTGCCTGCGATGCGCGGCACGGCGCCGTCGACATACACAATGCCATT
>Ga0207683_10003764_pt1 | contig 13154 bp, 13 predicted proteins | sample KBSM73metaG_FD_184333 | JGI IMG/M metagenome (GOLD analysis project Ga0207683, IMG submission 184333) | Miscanthus rhizosphere microbial communities from Kellogg Biological Station, Michigan, USA - KBS M7-3 metaG (SPAdes) (version 2) | ecosystem: Host-associated > Plants > Roots > Rhizosphere >...
GTGTCATTTGGCCCCCTCGCAATTCGTAGTCGGGGTGGCGGATGGCGACGGCTTGGCCGCTCCAGGGGAGGCTGTGGCACTTGGCGTCGCCGTGGGGCCCGGCTTGGCCGTGCTGCCGGGGGAGGGGGTGGCGCCGGCGGCCGTCGCTGCGGGGGACGGGGTGAGGCATTCATCGGCAGGGGCGGTCGTGCCCGTGCGTTCCAGGTTTTTGACGATCCGCTGCGCGTCGTAGAGGTCGCGGGCGGGCACGGTCTGGCGCACCCGCTGCTGCGAAAATTCGGGAAGGTCGGACATCTTGATATCGGTTACCGCTTCGAGAGTGGAAAGCTGGATGGGCCCGAGACGCTGGGAGACGCCGTTGAAGATGGCCACATGCTGATCGTGTTCGCCGATGTAGTAGCGCGTCTGGGTCCAGGCGTAGCCAAGCCAGAGTCCGACGGCCAGCAGCGCGACGATCGCGGCGGCAATGGATACGGTCAGCCACCGGCGCGGCCGTCCGGCGGGCCTGAAGTCGTCTGCCTCCTCGCGGTCCTGTTCGGACTTGTGCGTGAGGACCGTGGCCGCGCGCCGGGCCACGGTGCGTCCGGCGATGGAAGGAATGGACCCTGATTCCGCCGCTGCGGCGGCGGCCCCGACAAGTTCGTGCGGGCGCGTGGAGAGTTCTTCCCGCAGGACTTCGGCCGAGAGGTGTTCGCCCAGATGCGGGTCGGTGGTGGTCTCGGGCTCCTTGCCCTCGGCGGCCTTCTGTGCGGCGGCGGCCGGCGATGTGCCGTCGGCCGGGGACCCTGGGGCCGGGTCGGCCGGCGGCGCCGAGGCTCCTGCCGCGGCGGCCAGCGCGGCGGACCCGGTGTCCTGGGCGGAGGTGTCCTTCTTTACGGACCCGCCGGGGGTTTTGGCGGCACCAACGGTGCTGCCGGCCAGGGGCCCGGCCGATGCCTTGGGCGCTGAAGTCCCGGCGGCCGCTGCGGGCGCGGGCACGACGTCGACGGCGGCGGTCCGGACGTCATCACGGGTCGGCTCGGCAATGTCGAGTACCACCACGGTCACGTTGTCCGGGGCGCCGGCCTCCAGCGTGAGTTCAACCAGCAGTTCGGCGCATTCGCCCAGGTCCTTCGTCTCCCGGACGGTGCGCTCCACGACGTGGCCGGCCACATAGTTCAGGCCGTCCGAGCAGAGCAGCCATCGTTCCCCGGCCTGGACAGCCAGTGTGTCAAGATCCAGCTCCGGGCTGGCATCGACGTCCCCCAGCACGCGCATGAGGACGTTCTTGTGCGGATGCGTTTCGGCCTCTTCGGGGCGGAGCCTGCCCTCATCGATGAGCCGCTGGACAAAGGTGTGGTCGACGCTGACCTGTTCGAACTCGCCGTCGCGCAGCCGGTAGGCCCGGGAGTCGCCGATGTGGGCGAAGTGGAGTTTTCCTTCGGCCAGGAGCAGGGCCGTGACCGTGGTGCCCATCCCGGCGAGCTTGGGATTCATGTGGACCAGTTCGGACAGCAGGGAGTTGGCTGTCTGGATTTCGTCGGCGAGGACGGTGCCGGCGTCGCCATCGTAGTCGTCATGGTCCAGGTGGATCATGTCCAGGACGGTCGCGGCGGAGGCAACATCGCCGCCGGCATGGCCACCCATGCCGTCGGCAACGACGGCGAGGTGCCGGCCGACGTAGGCGGAGTCGTCATTCTTGGCGCGGATGCGGCCGACGTCTGACCGCGCGGCGTAGCGCATGATGAGCGGCCGCTTCGGGGCAGTTGTCTTGCCTTCGGCCCTGTCTGCGGGAAATTCCGGGGCAGCCACGGCTACGGCCTCAATTCGATGACCGTCTTGCCGATTCTCACGGGGACGCCCAGCTCCACCGGGAGTGCCCGGGTCAGCTGCTGGTCTGCCAGATACGTGCCATTAGTGGAGCCGAGGTCCTCGATGAACCAGCGGCTGCCCTGTGGGAACAGGCGGGCATGGCGGCCCGAGGCGTAGTCGTCCTCCAGGACCAGGGTGGCTTCCTGTGCCCGGCCCAGGAGGATGGGGCTCGCCGCGAGGGCGATGGTGGTGCCCTTCAACGGTCCCTCGGTCACGATCAGCTGGCGGGCCTGCTGTTTGACGGGGGCCGGCGGCGGTTCGGCAAGGGAAGGATTCTTGCGCACCTGGCGTGCCGTGGGGGCGCCGGCGGCTGCCTTGCGGCCGATCATCAGATCGCGGCGCATGGCCGAGACAATGCTGAAGATCAGCACCCACAGGAGGATGAGGAACCCGAAACGCAGGGCCGTGATGGTCAATTCGCTCATGCGCGGCCGCCTGGGTGGGCGGGCAGTAGGCGGAAGATGATTTTGGTTCGTCCCATCATGATCGTGGCGCCGTCAGCAAGATCCGAACTGCCCACGATCTTTTGGCCGTTGACGTAGCTGCCGTTCGTGGAGCCGAGATCGATCGCCTGGGCCGTACCAGGCCCAGTCCGGATTTCCAGGTGGCGGCGCGAAACGCCGGTGTCGTCAATAAGGATGTCTGCTTCGGAGGACCGTCCGAGGACGATTGAGGGCGCGTTCAGCGAATAGCGCTGGCCGTCGATGTCCAGCACAGGCTGAAGCTGTGCCGGCTGGCGTGTCGGAGCCGCGGGTACGTTGCCGTGAATGCCCGGCTGAGCCGGGACGGAAGGGGCGGAGGCTTTCTCGGTCCGCGAGGTGATGTCGAAATTCCCTGCGCGGTGCTCCTCATCGCGGCGGAAACTGATCCGGACCGGGCCCTGGAGGGTGTACCCCTGGCTGCGGACATGGTTGATGACGACGTCGCACAGCTCCTCCGCGAGCGGTGTGCCCCATTCCTGGGCGCGCTGGAAGTCATCGCTGCTGAGGAGTACGTCAAAAACGTTAGGGGCCAGGGTGCGTCCCGCGGCAATCGTGATGGCCTTGTTGTCCACCTCGGTGCGGAGGCGGCTCGCGATCTCGACAGGCTCAACCTGGGCGCGGGAACCGGTGGAGAAGACTCCGCGGACGGCCTTTTCGATGCCGCGCTCGACTTTGTCCAGCAATCCCATGGTCCTTCTCCTTTCCTGGTGGCTGCGGGGCAGCGTTCGTTCCGGAACTCGGTTTCCAACTTTTGCGAGCCCGCGCTCAGCGGACACTCCTACATCAGATACTACTGGGCGTGTCTGGGAATGGCCTCAACGGACGCCGCCGGGGCGACGTCAAAAAGAGTGCCCGCCGCGCCCTGACGTGCGCGGACACCGCCGCCGGGACGGCCGCGGCGGGTCCCCGCGTGACGCCCGGCGGCGGGGCAAACGTGGCCGGCAAACGACCCCAATCAGGGGGCTCTGGAGCTCGATTGGTGTTTTCCGGCAATTGTCCGTTATGCTTGATCTCGCTGCTTTTACGAGGTTGGCGGTCCGGGAAACCGGCCCTATCCGAGTGGAAGAAGTTGCGCGCGAGTGGCGGAACGGCAGACGCGCTGGCTTCAGGTGCCAGTGTCCGAAAGGGCGTGGGGGTTCAAATCCCCCCTCGCGCACGCAATCGAAAGAACCCCGGTCTTGGACCGGGGTTCTTTTGTTTAACCCACGCGGGAGAACCGGCGTCGGGGTTTTCCGGTTTCCCCACATTCGAAGGCTTCCTCCGGCGTGTTGCGCCGACCCGCCGGTGTGGGGCGGCGCCGGTCCGTCAAAAGTGGGGAAACTCCGCAGCAGCGGACCACGCAGCGGCGGACCACGCGGCAAGACCGCTAGGCTGCCCGCAGCGCCCCGAGCCCGGCGAGGAGTGCCTCAAGTCCCAGCTTGAAGGCGACGTCGGCCGGTTTCTCATGGCCTTCCTCGGCCAGGCGCTGGACGGCGGCCGTGAAATGCGGTGTCGACGCGGCCATGGTGCCGGAATCGAAGATGTCCGCGGGTGCCGTGACGTCGTAGGCGGAGCCAAAGATGAACGATTCGATCGCGACAATGGCCGGGACAATGCGCTCCTGCGGAAAGCCTGCGCGGCTGAAACCGGCACTGACGGCCTCATACATGGCCAGTGTCTTGGGCGCGTCGGTCACGGGCAGTACGGCAATGACGGGAATCAGCGGGGTGTGCTTGGAAAATACGTCGCGGTAGCTCCAGGCCCAATCCCTCACGGCCTGTTCCCAGTCCCCGGCCTCGAAGGCGGTGACGTCCACGAACGAGGTCAAGTGGTCCTGGACGAGGACCAGCACGTCCCGTTTGGACGAGACATGGTTGTACAGCGCCGAGGGAGCCACGTTGAGGGTCCTCGCCAGGGCAGCCATGGTGAACCCGTCGTAGCCGCTCTTGCCAATCAGCTGCAGGGCCGCCGAAGTGATGCCGTTCTGGTCCAGCACGGCCGCGGCGGGCCGTCCCGCGCGGCGGCGGGGCCCGGCGGCGGGTCCGTGCGGATCGGCGGGGGCGCTGGTTGCTGCCGTCATTCCGGGCCTTTCGTTTCTGCTTGTCTACTCTGCTTGGTTGGCGGGTTCGGGGTGAGCCCGTTCTGCCCCTACTTTACGGGCGAAATTCATTAGGGGAGGGTCTTCCCCGAAGCGCGCGAAAGGTCTATCATTCTAAATGAACGCCATTCATTTAGTGGTCCGCATCACTCTAGCGACCACGGGGAGGAACATCATGCTGGAACTTGACCGCGACGTCGTCATCGTAGGAGCCGGCCCGTCAGGCTTGACCGCCGCCCGCGAGCTGAAAAAGGCCGGACTCAGTGTGGCGGTGCTCGAGGCGCGGGACCGCGTGGGCGGCCGGACCTGGACCGACACGGTTGACGGGGCCATGCTCGAGATCGGCGGCCAGTGGGTCTCGCCGGACCAGACCGGGCTCCTGGGGCTCCTGGATGAGCTAGGACTGCAGACCTATTCCCGCTACCGTGACGGCGAATCCGTCTACATTGGTGCGGACGGCAAGCGCACCCTGTACACCGGTGACAGCTTCCCGGTCAGCGAAACCACCGCCGTCGAAATGGACAAGCTCACGGCACTGCTGGACTCCCTGGCCGCGGAGATGGCTCCCGAGGAGCCGTGGGCCCACCCCAAGGCCCGCGAGCTGGACACCATCTCCTTTCACCACTGGCTGCGGCAGAACTCAACAGATGAGGAAGCCTGCAACAACATCGGCCTGTTCATCGCCGGCGGCATGCTGACCAAACCGGCCCACGCCTTCTCCGCCCTGCAGGCCGTCCTCATGGCTGCCTCGGCGGGGTCCTTCACCAACCTCACGGATGAGGACTTCATCCTGGACAAGCGGGTTGTCGGCGGGATGCAGCAGGTTTCGCTGCTGCAGGCCGCGGAACTGGGCGACGACGTCGTCCTCGGCAGCCCGGTCCGCACCATCAACTGGGCCGATGACGCGAGCGGCGGCTACCGTGTCACTGCTGTCTCCGACCGGGCCACGGTGAACGCACGTTTCGTCATCATGGCCGTGCCGCCGAACCTCTACACCCGGGTGTCCTTCAACCCGCCGTTGCCCCGCCGCCAGCACCAGATGCACCAGCACCAGTCACTTGGCCTGGTCATCAAGGTCCACGCCGTCTACAGCAGCCCGTTCTGGCGCGAAGACGGCCTGTCCGGAACCGCCTTCGGCGCCGGCGCCATTGTGCAGGAGGTCTACGACAACACCAACCACGAGGACCCGCGGGGCACGCTGGTGGGCTTTGTCTCGGATGAGAAGGCCGACGCCATGTTCGAGCTCAGCGCGGAGGACCGTCGCCGCGCCATCCTCGAGTCGATTGCGTCCTTCCTCGGCGAAAAGGCCCTGGAACCCGAGGTCTACTACGAGTCCGACTGGGGTTCGGAGGAATGGACCCGGGGGGCTTACGCCGCCAGCTACGACCTTGGCGGACTGCACCGCTACGGCAAGGACCAGCTGACGCCGGTCGGGCCGATCTACTGGTCCTGCTCGGATCTTGCGGCCGAGGGCTACCAGCATGTTGACGGCGCCGTCCGGATGGGGCAGCTCACGGCGGCCCGGATCGTCGCTGCAGCGGACCGTGCGTCCGTCGCCTCGTAGAAGATCCCAACAATTCAGTTGAATGCAGTCCAGTTCAGTTAGGAGAGCGGCCAGATGCGTTACGTAGTGGGGTATTCAGCCAATGCCAGGGGCCATGATGCGGTCAATCTGGCCGTCTCCCTGGCGCTCGGGCGGGGGGCGAGTCTGGACCTTGTGCTGGTGGTGCCTGAAGTGCAGCAGTCCGGGCACGCCCTCGCACCGAAGGCGGGCTTCGAAAATCTGCTCACCGAGCAGGCCCAGGAGTGGCTCGACCAGGCCCTGGCGCTGGTTCCATCCAGTGTCCCCGCGCAGGCCCACATCCGCAGCCATGATTCCGACGCGCACGCACTGATCGAGGCGGCCGAGGAACTGGGCGCGGACATGCTCATCATCGGGGCCACCAGCACCGGGCTCTTCAAACGGTTCACGATCGGGTCGGTGGCCAGTGCACTGCTCCACGCCTCGACCGTTCCGGTGGCCCTGGCACCGCACGGCTACCACCGCCAGGAGGCCTTGACCCGGATCAGCTGCGGGCTCGGAACCCGGGCCGGCGCGGAGAAGCTGCTCGAATTCGCCCTGGGCATGGCGGCGAACCGGGACGTGCCGCTGCGCGTGGTGTCGCTTCTGGCCCTCGACGGCGATGCGGCCGATTCAGCCGACGCAGCCCGGGAGTATGCGGCCAAGTGCCTTGCCGACGCACTGGCTGCCGGCGGGCCGGCAGACCCGGGCGAGGCGAAGGCAGAGGTCCCGGGGGAGGCCAAGACGGAAGCCCAGGTAGAAGCGAAGACGGAAATCGTCGTCGCCCACGGGCGCAGCATCGAGGAAGCCGTGGACCGCCTGGACTGGGAAGACGGCGAGGTCCTGTTGATCGGCTCCAGCCGGCTTGCCAAGGGCCGGTCCATCTTCCTCGGCAGCACAGCGGGCCGCATTCTGCGCGCCCTGCCGGTGCCGATGATCGTGGTCCCCAGCGACTATGAACTCAAGCACCTCAATCATTCAGCGTCGAGTGACACCCCCCGAGAGGCACAACAATGAGCGCAGACCATGCGATGTCCAAGCCGTCGCAGACAGGACAGCACACAGGACAGCACGCCGGATCCCACACCGAACAGCAGCACGGACTGAGTGAAAAGGGCCTGAAAGCCGGATCGGTGGGGCTCATTGGCGCCGTCGTCATCGGCATTTCCTGTATCGCCCCGGCATACACGCTCACGGCCGCCCTGGGTCCCACCGTGGCCGAGGTCGGCGTGCAACTGCCGGCGATCTTCCTGGTGGGCTTTGTCCCCATGCTGCTGGTGGCCTTCGGCTACCGGGAGCTGAACAACGCCATGCCCGACGCCGGGACCTCCTTCACCTGGGCCTCGCGGGCGTTCGGACCCTGGATTGGCTGGATGGGCGGCTGGGGACTCATCGCCGCCACCATCATCGTGCTCTCGAACCTGGCCGCCGTCGCGGTGGACTTCTTCTACCTCATGCTGGCGCAGATCTTCGGCAATCCCGAACTCGCCGACCTCACCACCAACCTGCCGCTGAATATCGCGACCACGCTGGTGTTTATCGCCCTCGCGTGCTGGATCTCCTACCGCGGCATGGAAACCACCAAGACCGTCCAGTACGTTCTCGTGGGATTTCAGTTGCTGGTCCTCGCCTGGTTCTCGATCTCAGCGTTCAGCCACGTCGCCAACGGAACCGCCTTTGACGCCACGGCCATCTCCCCGGACTGGTTTAACCCGTTCGCCGTGGGATCCTTCTCCGCCTTCGCCGCCGGCGTTTCGCTGTCCATCTTCATCTACTGGGGCTGGGACGTCACGCTGACCATGAACGAGGAGACCAAGAACCCGGAGAAAACGCCGGGACGTGCCGCCACCATCACCGTGCTGGTCATCGTGATCATCTACATGACGGTTGCGCTGGCCACGCTGAGCTACGCGGGCGTGGGCGACACAGGGCTGGGCGCCGGAAACCCGGAGAACCAGGGCAGTATCTTCGCCGTCCTGGCGGGACCGGTGATGGGCCCGTTCGCCATCCTGATGTCCCTGGCCATCCTGAGCAGCTCCGCCGCGTCCCTGCAGTCAACATTTGTCTCGCCGGCGCGGACCCTGCTGTCCATGGGCCATTACCGGGCGCTGCCGCAGAAGTTCGGCAGGATCAGCCCCACGTACAAGTCGCCGAGCTATGCCACGATCGCCTCGGCCGTCGCGGCCGCCGCGTTCTATGTCATCACCCGGACCACGTCGGAAAACGCGCTGTGGGACACCATCACGGCCCTGGGCATGATGATCTGCTTCTATTACGGCATCACGGCGTTGGCCTGTGTCTGGTTCTTCCGCGCCGAGGCGTTCAGCGGAGCGAGGGCCTTCTTCTTCAAGTTCCTCGCGCCACTCCTGGGCGGCGTCATCCTGCTGGTCATGTTCGTCAAGACCGCCTACGACTCCATGGATCCCGCGTACGGATCGGGGTCGTCGATCGGCGGTGTGGGGCTGGTCTTCATCCTGGGCATGGGCGTCATCCTGCTGGGCGTGGTGCTCATGCTGGTCATGGCCAAGCTCCGCCCCGAGTTCTTCAGGGGCCAGGTCCTGACCCGCGGGCACTGAGCCCACTGCCGGTTCAGGGAAGATCCCGGGAAGGTCTCCGGCCGGCAGCCATTGGAAAGTAAGCACACTTACCAATAGGCTGTCCGGAGGGGGACCTTCCTCCGTCGGAACCAGAACGAGGTGAGAGCATGTCGGATGCCGAAAGCATCAGCAAGGTCACGGACATCATCAACGATTCGCACATCGGAATGTTCACCACCATCAACGAGGCAGGCGCGCTCGTCAGCCGGCCGCTGGCCGTCCAGGAGGTCAAGGACGACGGCGACATGTGGTTTTTCACGTCGGCGACCACCTCTCAGGTGGCCCACATCCGCGCCAACCCGGCGGTGAACGTCTCCTTCGGCAAGCGCACCGAGTGGGTTTCGGTGGCCGGGACCGCTGAAGTGGTCACTGACCGGCAACTGATCCACGACATGTGGAATCAGGTGGTGGAGGCCTGGTTCCCGGACGGCCCGGACACCCCTGAGGTGGTCCTGCTCCACGTCGACTCGGACTCCGCCGAGTACTGGACCAGCCCGGGCGGCACGGCGGCGACCGTGTTGCAGTGGATCAAGTCCAAGGTGACCAGCAGCCGGATGAGCGTCGGCGACAGCGGCACGGTCGAGCTGTAGCGCGCTGAACCGCGCCACCGTCCGGTCTCACCGGTGGATATAGCCGCTTGATATCGCCGCTCCGTATGATCGCTCAGTATCACCGCTCTGGGCCGATGACGGCCGGTCGGGACCGGACTGCTCCTAGTCGATGATTTTCAGGCCGGTGCCCCAGTTAAAGGTTGGATACGCAGGGCTAGCCTGCAGCGCCATGACCAGCAGCATGAAGCCCTCGAGTTCGCGGGCGTGGCGCAGTCCGCCCACCTGGAGCGGACGCAGCCCGGCGGCTTCGGCGAAGACCGCAACCTCGTTGCGGGCCTCTTCGGAGTCCGAGGCGATGAAGACATCCATCGGCTGGCCACCGGCTTCCCCGGACCCGAGCGGGCCGGCGAAGGTGGTGTTGAAGGCTTTCACCACCCGTGCGCCCGGGAGCAGTGCGGCGATTTCCTCCGCCGCCGACGTCCCCGGGTCGACCACCAGCGAGTCGAAGGTTTCGGTGTCAATCGGATTGCTGATGTCCACCACCGTCTTGCCGCTGAGCGTGTCGCCGAAATGCGTGGCAACTTCCTTGGCCGGGCCGAAGTACAGCGCGAGGACGACGATGTCGCCCTCGGGAACCTCGCTCAGGCCGCCGGAGCTGGTGGTGCCGCCAAGTTCAGCAGCGAGCTTGGCGGCATTCTCCGGCGTCCGGTCCAGGATCTGGACGGAGCGCCCGGCGGCGACAGCCCGGGTCCCGATCGCCCGTGCCATGTTGCCGCTGCCGATGATCGTGATGTCAGTCATGATGGAACCTTTCCAAGGTGGCCGCGAACTGCCGGATCGGCAATTCCGGGGAATCAGCCGTGCGCGTGGTCCGGGCCGGGCAGCCCGGCGGCGCTGACGCCGGCCGCGCGTTCGGCGGCAGCCAGGGCATGTTCCAGCCGTTCCACGGCCGGGGCGTAGGCGGCATCGGTGCAGGCGCGGTCCGTACGGCCGCCGAGGCCCTCGGCGGCCTTGATCGCCCGGATCAGTGCCGCGGTTTCCGGTTGCCGGGCATCGCTCATCGCGGGATAGTCAATCGAGAATCCCGGATCCAGTTCGTACCGCTGCCACCGGGCGAGGGCGCTCCGGTGCCGTGCGGCGGCCGCCTCGTTCAAGAGCCGGGTTTCCCGGCTGGCCCGGCGGGCTTCCTGCCGGCGGAGCAGCCGGGGTGCCGCAGCCACGGCCGCCAGGGCAGCTCCCGCGGCCAGCATCCCGAGGGCCAGGCCGGCCCAAGGCCATGTGGAGGAGGCCAGGACGATGGCGGGGACAATGACGGCGAGTCCGGCGAATGCGTCCCAAAACGCGCCGTCCGCGCCTTCGGAAGGCCCGTCGTCGGCCGCCAGGTGCTTGCGGGCGAAATAGACCGAGGCGAACGCTGCCCCGGCAACCAAAATGGCGAGGGCCAGGAACTGCCAGGCCGCGAGGGCGCCGGATAATGAAAGCGTCATTGCACACCTCCCCGGAACGGTCCCGGGCGGGCGCTGTTCCGCTAGTTCCATTGGAATCCCTGGCGGCGGGGCCGTCAATGCCTGCCGGGCCGGGGCAATGTCCGGTGCCAGCGCGGACGCAAACCCAGGCGCCAAGGCCCGGTGCGGGGCCGCGTCGCGGTTCCTACACCGAGCCTCCCGGCGTAGCCTAGGGGCCATGCGACTGAAAATGTGCAGTATCCACGTCAAGGATCCAGCCTCGGCCCATGAGTTCTACACCGGCACGCTGGGCTTCGAAACGCTGATGGCCATGCCGGAGCACAACCTCTTCATCATCAAGGATCCGGATGGTGCCGGAGGCGCCGGACTGCTGCTGGAACCCAGTGACAACCCGATCGGAGCGGCCTACATGAACGGTCTGCACGACGCCGGGATTCCCGCGATCGTCTTTGGCGTGCCGGACGTGCGCGCCGAATACGACCGGCTGGCGGCCAAGGGCGTGATGTTCCAGGGGGAACCGTCCGAGGGGCCCGGCGGGACCAGTGTGGTGTTGGATGACGGCTGCGGGAACTTCGTGCAGCTGCACCAGGACTAGAGGCCGGACCACCGCGCCCTGACACTGCCTAACGGCTCGTCTTGTCCTTGTCCGGGTGCTCGTCGCCGATATGGCCCGGCGCGTTGGCGGCCAGGACCCGCGCCACGAAGGAGGCATACTCCTCCATATAGTGGCGCAGCAACCCGGCCGTAGCCTCGTCCTTGACCTCGCCGTCCTCGCCGTAGGCCTCCGGGACGAAGCGGATGTACGCCTCCGGAGCATTCAGCTGCGGCGCGTCGAGGAAGCTCAGCACGCTGCGGAACGAGGACTGCATCACGGCCGTCCCAATGCCGCCGGGGGAGGCGCCGATGATCCCGGTGGGCTTGCGGGCGAAGGAGTTGGTGCCCCAGGGCCGGGATCCCCAGTCGATGGCGTTTTTGAGCGCTCCGGGGATGGACCGGTTGTATTCGGGCGAGACGAACAGGATGCCGTCGGAAGCCGAGATGGCATCTTTGAGGGCCTGCCCAACGGGTGGGAAAGCGGCATCAAAATCCGGGCTGTACAACGGCAGATCCCTGATGGGGATCTCCGTGAACTCCAGTTCCGCAGGTGCAAGCCGGATCAGCGCCCTGGACAAAGTGCGGTTGATGGAATTGCTCGAGAGGCTCCCAACAAAATATCCGATCTTGAAGGCCATGGCCTTGTTCCTTCCCGATACGCCGCCGGTGGCAGGTGAATTGGGATACGGAGGGGATCGGACCGGCGGCCCCGACCCATTCCGCGAGCGTAGTCCTGTGTCCGCGGGATGAAAAGTGGGGCCGGGAGAAAGCGCGTGCCGCTATTCGGCCTTGGCGCGGGCTTTCTTGGCGTCCTTCTTGGCGGCCTCGTCCTTGACCCGCTGGGCCTCGGCGCGGACGGCGGCGTGGGTGGCGCGCTCGGCCACCAGCCAGGCCGGGGGAGCCTGGAGCAGTGCGGTGATTTCCGCCGTCGTCAGCGCTTCCTCAACACCACCGCGGGCCAGGCCGGCGATGGAGACGTTGAGCTTCTGCGCCACCACGGGGCGCGGGTGCGGGCCGTTGCGGCGCAGTTCCGCGAGCCACTCCGGCGGGTTGGCCTGGAGATCGGCAAAATCAGCGCGGGTGATGGTTGAATCCTGGAACTCCTGGGGTGTCGCCGGCAGGTAGATGCCAAGCTTCTTGGCAACGGTGGCCGGTTTCATGGACTGGGAGTTTGCAGAGGTCATAGTCCAAGGGTATCTGCCGGGATGCCCGCAGGGCACCAACCCAGTACCAACCCAGCACCGGATCAGCACGGTGCCGCCATCGAGACGGACCCCCGCGCCACCCCGGGCGGTACTGTGAACATGTGTCCGCAGCAGAAGAACCATCCCAGACCCCCGACGAAACCGCCGTCGTCCCAGCCGTCGCAGTCGGGCGGGAGCTGCGCTTCGCGTACGTGGCCGGTGTGACACCGGGCAAATGGATCCGCCGCTGGGAGGAACGGATGCCCGATGTTCCGCTGCACTCCTTTATGTCCGACGACGGCGCGCAGCTGTCCGTGCTCCGCGACGGTACCGCGGACCTGAGTTTCGTCCGGCTCCCGGTGGAACGCGAGGGCCTCAGCGTGATCCCGCTCTACGAGGAGCAGCCGGTGGTGGTGGCACCGAAGGGGCACGAGGTCTCCTTGTTTGAAGAAGTGGACCTGGCGGACCTGTCTGCCGAGACGTTTCTCGATGTGCAGGAGCTCGGCGGACCCGCGATGGCCCTGCAAGTGGTGGCCTCCGGTGCCGGGCTGGTGATCCTGCCGATGTCCGTGGCCCGGCACTTCAACGTCAAGGACACCGTGGCGCGGAAGCTCACGGGCGCGCCCGGCACGGAGATCGCCCTGGCCTGGCCGAGCGACGCCACGGACGAGGTCATCGAGGAATTCATCGGCATTGTCCGCGGACGCACCGCGGCGAGCTCCCGCCAGCCCTCGGCGCAGCAGGAAAAACCCAAACGCGAGCCCAAGCCGGACCGGCGGGGCACCGGAGCG
>Ga0207683_10003767_pt1 | contig 13146 bp, 9 predicted proteins | sample KBSM73metaG_FD_184333 | JGI IMG/M metagenome (GOLD analysis project Ga0207683, IMG submission 184333) | Miscanthus rhizosphere microbial communities from Kellogg Biological Station, Michigan, USA - KBS M7-3 metaG (SPAdes) (version 2) | ecosystem: Host-associated > Plants > Roots > Rhizosphere >...
GGACTCCGTCGGCCCGATCGTCCGCGCATCGCGGGCCGCCCGCGCGCTCCTCTCGTCCGCCCCGCCCTCCGAAGTCCTGCGACGGGCCGCGGAAGCGGACGCGGGCTGCGCGGTGACGGTGGCGCGCTGGGAGGGAGACCGCGTGGCCCTCGCCTCCCGCGGCGCGCCCGTGCCGTTTCTCCTGCGCTTCGGACGGCCCGTCCCCTTCGAAGTCCGCGAGTCCGCCGGGGTGTCCGAGGCGACGCTCGAGACCGCGCCGAAGGACCTGCTCGTCATCGCCTCGCGCGGGTTCTTTGCGTTGCAGCCGGATGGAGGATCGACCACCGCCGACCAGGCGATCCAGCGGCTCGCCCGCGGGTGCGAGACCCAGGGTCTCTCCGCCGCGTTCGCGGCGCTCGTGTCCGAGTGGAAGAAGCTCGGGATCGCACCGAGAGAGCGGGACGTGCTGCTTCTCGCGACGAAACGGCTCTAGGGGAACATTCCGACGCTTCCCCCGTCGTAGATCACCCTCGTCCCCTCGACCCGCGCGAACGTCGGCAAGGCATGCGGCCTCGCGGAGGTCGCCGACAGCGCGTCCATGACCTCGACGCCTCGAGCCACGAGCGCGTCGGCGATGAGGGAGCGGTGGCACCGCCAGGGCACCGCCTCGGCGCACAGGAGCGCCGGTCGCTTCGAGCCGGACCGCGCGAGCTCGAAGACGCGCGCGAGCCCGGCTTCGAAGTCGGGCGTGTCCATGAAATCGGCGTAGCCCCGGAAGCTCTCCTCCCGCCAGGCGACGTGCGGCGAGTCCGGCCGCGGCTTGCGCCGTCCGCCGAGCTCGGGCATTCCGGAGTAGGCGATCCCCTCCTCCGCCAGGGCGCGCGCCAGGGGTTCCGCGTCGAAGTGCGGCCACTTGCGGGACACCGGATAGCGCCGGACGTCGAGGATCCGGTCGATCGCATGCGCCTGGAGGATCGCGAGGAAGTCCGCGAGGGGGCGATTGGAGTGGCCGACGGTGAGGATCAAGGAACCGGGGGAAGCGTCTAACGTTTAGCGTTTAGCGTTTAGCGTTTAGCGTTCAGGGCAGCACCGACAGCGCGAGCGCTCCGGGGCCTCCATGGGCTCCGAGGGCCGGACCGCACTCGACGATCATGACGTCGGATTCCGGGTAGCGCTTGCGGATTTCGCGCGCCATTTCCTCGGCCACGTCCTCGGCGTCGCAGTGCGCGACTCCGAAGCGGCGCGAGGCGCTGGCGCGCTCGCCGGCTTCCTCGAAGAGGAGCTTGAGGGTCTTGCGCCGCGCGGCGTCATAGCCGCGAGCCTTGGCCACGGGCTCGGCCTTGCCCTCTTTCGAGATCGTCAGGATGGGCAGGAGCCCCAGCATCTTCGCGATGAGCCCCTTGAGCGGCGACACGCGACCGCCGCGCACCAGGTGGGTCAGCGTCGGGACCGCGACGAACGTCCGCACGCGCGCGGCCGTATCCCGGGCCACTTCCGCGACCTCGTCGGCGCTCTTGCCCGCGGCCGCGGCCTCCGCGGCGGCGCGGACGACGAGGCCGAGGCCGACCGAGACGTTCCGGCTGTCGACGTGGGTGATCCCGGTCTTCTCCACGGGGCGCGCCCCGACCAGGGCCGCCTGGTACGTCCCCGAGACCGCGGAGGAGAGGTGCACGGAAACGATGGATCCGGCGTGGGCCGCGACGTTGCGGTAGACCTGCGTGAAGTCCGCCGGCGGCGGCTGCGACGTCTTGGGCGCCTGGTCGGTCACGGAGAATCGCGCGTAGAACTCGGCCGGCGTGATCGTGACCTTGTCGAGATAGTTCTCGGAACCGAAGTAGACGCGGACCGGCACCACGCCGATGCCCAGCTCCTCGAGCATGGTCGCCGGCAGGTCGCAGGTCGAATCCGTGACGATCCCCACCCGCGACGCGCGGTTCTGGTCGAAGCGCGACTCGTGCTGGGCGCGCATGTCCTCGATCTTGGTCTGAGCGACGTCGGCGAACCGGGCCGCGACGGCGAAGAGTTTCTCCGGCTCGTTCGTGTGCACGTGGAGCCGCACGCGCGAAGCGCCTCCGGCGAGAACGATGGAATCGCCGAGAAGCGCGACCTCGCGGCGGAGAGCATCCCGGTCGATGGCGTCGCCTTCGAGGAGCGCCTCCGTGCAGTAGCGGAAAAGGATCGACTCGGGGGTCTTGTCGAAGATCGCGGCGCGGACCTCCTCCGGCTCGACCGGAGGGGGAGAGAAGCGCGCCGCCTCCCGGAGGTACTTGACGATGCCCTCGAGCAGGTACACGAACCCCTGGGCGCCCGCGTCGACGACGCCGGCTTTCTGGAGGACTTTCATCTGCTTGGGGGTGTTCTGCAGCGACGTCCGCGCGGCTTTCAGCGATTCGGGCAGCAAGACTCCGAAGTCCGCGACCTCGGCCGCGCGGTCCGCGACGTGCCGCGCCCAGTCGCGGATGACCGTCAGGATCGTCCCCTCGACCGGCCGGGCGATCGCGCTGTAAGCCGACTCCGCCGCCTTCACGACGGCGGCGCCGAAGGCGCGGGTCGTCACGCGAGGAGAGTCGGGCAGACCTTCGGAGAACCCGCAGAAGAACTGCGCGAGGATGGCGCCGGAGTTGCCGCGCGCTCCCCCGATCGCCTGGTCGGCGAGGGCCTTGGACATCTCGCGGACGTGCCGCTGCCGGATGCGCGAGATTCCCGCCGCCACCTTCTGGAGCGTCGAAGCGACGTTCGTGCCGGTATCGCCGTCGGCCACCGGGAAAACGTTGATCTTGTTGAGCGCTTCGGCGCGCTCGGCGACGAAGTGTGCTCCCGCAATCACGGCCCGCGAGAGCCGGTTGCCGTCGAGGTACCCGATGGCGATCAAGGCTTGATGGTCGCCGGGTAGCCTTCCGGCGCACGACTCGGGTTGGCCGATGTGCGGTACTCCTCTGCGATCGCCGGAAGCCGGTCGAGATAGAAGAGGACGACGCCGCAGCCCATGCACGCCCACGGAAACACCTTCTCGACACCCCACGAGAAGATCCCGGTCTTCCAGGGCTTTTTCCAGAAGTAGGACGTGTAGCCGGAGGTGTTCGAGCGCGAGCGCAACATCTCACCCCCGCAGAGCGGGCATTTCCTGTGGAAGGCGTCGCTCATGGCGCTCGTGGCCCCGGAAGGATATCAGGCGGTCTCGCCGAAAACCGGCCCGTCAGGGCTTCGCGGAACTCGTCGCCAGCAGGCGGGAGATCTCCTCGGACTTCTGGCGGGCGGCTTTCGCCATGTCGGCATCCTGGCTCTCGGATGCGACCTTCCGGAATGCGGCGAGCGCTCCCCGGTAGTCGCGCTTGTTGTAGAGGGCGATCGCGGCGTTGTAGGCGTCGACGGCCTTGTTCGACGCCGCCGTCCGCACGAGCTTCTCCCGGTAGCGCTCCAGCTCTGCCCGGGTCTCCGCGTCCGACTCGGGCATGAGCCCGTCGAGAACCTTGACGGCCTCGTCGAGCTTGCGCTCCTCGACCAGCCGGTTGACCTTCGCGACGCCGGCCTCGAACTCGGCCACCGGATTCGACGTGCCCTTCCCGGCGGCCGGCACCGCGGCCGGTCCGAGGAGCGCGTCCGCCCGGCCGGGCTGGTTCTTGCGCTCCTGGAGGGCGGTCAGATCGGCGGCTACGTCCTGGCGGGCGGCGAGCCGCGCCTTCGCCTGCTCGAGAGCCGCGATGCCTTCGTCCACGTTCGCTCCGAAGGGCTCGTACCGATAGGTGCGCCCGAACATCGCCAGGGCTTCCGCGAAATCGGGGTTGAGGTCGGCGCTCTTGCGGAAGGCGGCGCGCGCCGCTTCGAGCAGGGCGCGCTGCTCGGCGTTGTTCGAATCGAATCTCTTCCCGATCTCCTCCCAGCGGTACAGTCCGTCGTAGTAGTAGACGCGGAAGTCCTTCGAGCCCGCCGCGGCCGCGCGGCGCATCAGGCCCGTCGCCTCGTCGTTCTTCTCCTGCCGCCGTCGCATCCATCCGAGCCCCCCGAGCGCGGCCGCGCTCTCGGGATTCGCGGAGAGCGCGGCCTGATAGAAGCGCTCGGCGTCCGCGTATTGCTGCGTGTGGGCGAGCAGGTCGCCGAGCCGCACGACCACGTCCTCGGAGCTCATCGGCGTCGTCGTCGCCTCCGTCGGCGGCTTGAGCTCGGCGAACTGGAAGCGGTTATAGAGGAACCGCTTGTTGTTGCGGATGTAGGAATTGAGCTCGCTGTAGAGGGTCGCGTAGTCCGTCCCGAAGGCCTCCCGGAACGCCTCGTCCTGCGGCCGCCCCTGCTTGACGAGGCTCATGTACCGGCCCAGCTGCGGCGTGCGGCTCGGATTGCCCTGCATCAGGTAATGGGCGAAAGCCCACGACTCCGCGAAAAAGAGGCTCGTCCGGTCCGGGTCCATGTACTCGGGCGAATCGCGTCTGGCCGCGAGCAGGCGATCGAGCGGGATCCACATCCCGCGGCTCCGAAGCAAGTGGAGGTCGTCCTCCGGGACCATGCCCGTCCGCGCCTCGGCGCCCTCGGTCTGGAAAGTGCTGTAGTAGCCCGCGACGCCGACCTCGTACCAGAGAGGGAGCTCGTCGAAATTGGCGTCGATGAAATCGTAGATGTACTGGTGGTAAATGGTCGGCCGCGGATCGGTGTTCCACGCCGCGGACATCATCGCGTAGTTGCTGTCCCGGCCGCCCTGGTAGTAGGACGCCCACCGATGCTCGTCCCCCTCTTCGCGCGGAAGGAAGGGGTCGAGCGCCTGGGAACTCTTGAAGACGTAGAGGAAGGTGGGCATCATCGCATTCGCGGCCGACCCCCGCTTGAGCAGAACGAGCACGGCGCGCAGCCGCTCCATCTCGAGGCCGACTTCCCGGGTCTTGGACTCGCTGGCGTTGCCGTAGAGGGTGAAGTTCTTCGTCCGGACCTCGACCCAACGGTCGCCCTTCGACGGAAGTGGAACCGGAGCCTCGGCGGGGCGCGCGGACGCAGCCATTCCGGAAACGAGCGTCGCGAGGACCGCTGCCCGAATCGAAACGTTCAGGCCTTCAGCATACTCCCGGCGTCGAGGGGCCCAGGGCCTCCAGCGGCGGCGCCCTCAGGGGCGCCAGCGAAGGGTCAGCTTCTTGGCCGCGCCCACTTCGTCGACCCGCTTCACCGGAGTCGAGTGCGGCGCCGCGCGCACCATGTCGGGCGCCTCCGCGCACTCCCGGGCGATCTCGCGCATGGCGTGGATGAAGGCATCCAGGCCGACCTTCCCCTCGGTCTCGGTGGGCTCGATCATGAGCGCTCCGTGCACGATCAGCGGGAACGACACGGTCGGCGGGTGAAAACCGTAGTCCATGAGCCGCTTCGCGATGTCCATGTTCGAGACGCCGTGCTCAGTCTGCTTCTTGTCCGAAAAGACCACCTCGTGCATCGACGGCGCGTCGTACTTGAGGTGGTACAGGTCCGAGAGCCCGGCGCGGATGTAGTTGGCGTTGAGCACGGCTCCCCGGGCGACCTCGCCGATGCGGTTGCCATAGGCCGCGATGTACGCGAGCGCGCGCACGAACATCCCGAAGTTGCCGAGGAACGTGCGGAGCCTTCCGATCGAGTCGGGCCGGTCCGCGTCGAGGGAGTAGGTCCCGTCCTCACGCCGCTCGACCGTGGGCCGCGGCAGGAATGGCGCGAGCCTCTCCGCCACCGCGACCGGACCCGAGCCGGGCCCTCCTCCCCCGTGCGGCGTCGAGAAAGTCTTGTGGAGGTTCATGTGCATGACGTCCACGCCCATGAGCCCCGGCTTGGCGACGCCCACGAACGCGTTGAAGTTCGCGCCGTCGCAGTAGAGGTACCCGCCCTTCTCGTGCACGATCCGGGCGATGTCGAGGATCCGGTCCTCGAAGACGCCGAGCGTGTTGGGGACCGTGAGCATGAGGGCCGCGACGTCCTCGGTCATCGCGGCCTCGAGCGTGGCCAGGTCGATCGTGCCTCGGGCGTTCGACTTCAGCTCGCGCACCTTGTAGCCGGCAAAATGTGCGGACGCGGGATTGGTCCCGTGGGCCGAATCGGGGATGAGGACGGTCGTGCGGGCGCGGCCCGACTTCTCCAGGGCCTTGCGGACCATGAGAATGCCGGCGAGCTCGCCCTGGGCCCCGGCCGAAGGCTGCAGCGTGACGCGGGCGAGCCCGGTCAGCTCGGCGAGGATACGTTCGAGCTTCCAGGCCAGCTCCAGGGCGCCCTGGGACACCGACTCCGGAGCGAGGGGGTGCGCCGCGGCGAAGCCCGGCAGGCGCGCCATCTCTTCGTTCGTCCGAGGATTGTGCTTCATGGTGCAGGAGCCCAGGGGATAGAGGCCCTGGTCGATCGAGAAATTCAGGCGCGAGAGGCGCGTGAAGTGGCGGGCGATCTCGACCTCGGTGATCTCGGTTTCGCCGGCGATCTCGCCGCGGCGCAGGCCCTCGGGGATCGCGACTGCCGGCGGCACGTCCAGCGGCGGCAGAGAGTAACCGACCTTCCCCTCGCCCGAGCGCTCGAAGACCAGAGGCTCCGCGCGCGGCTCGGGGCGCCGCGCATTCAGGGCCGCGGCAGTCTTCTCCTCGATCTCGGCGCTCATGCCCGTGTCTCGGCTTCGGCGAGTCCGGCCACGAGATGATCCATCTCGTCCCGCGTGTTCATTTCGGTCACGGCGACCAGGAAGCGCCGGCGATCGGCGGCGGCGTCGGGCGGAAGCGCCCGCGGATCGAAGAAGCGCGAGAGCGGGATGCCAGCCAGGATCTTCCGGGCGGCCAGCCGATCGAGGAGCGCGGCCGCGTCGACGCCGGACGGAGCTTCCACCAGGAACTCGTTGAAGGTCGGTCCCGAGAACGGGAGCCGGTAGCCCGGGGTCGCCGCGATCCTGCCCTTCAGGTACTCGGCCTTCGCGTGGCTCTGCTGGGCCACTTCGCGCATGCCCTTCTTTCCGAGAAGGGACATGTGGATGTTCGACGCCAGCGCCATCAGGCCCTGATTGGTGCAGATGTTGGAAGTCGCCTTCTCCCGCCGGATGTGCTGCTCGCGTGTCGAGAGCGTCAGGCAGAACGCCCGCCGCCCTTCGGCGTCGAGCGTCTCCCCCACCAGCCGGCCCGGAATCTGCCGCTGATGCTCGATACGGCACGCGAGGAAGCCGAGGAGCGGCCCGCCCAGGTGCATCGGCACGCCCAGCGACTGCAGCTCCCCGCAGGCGATGTCGGCCCCTCCCTCCCCGGGCGGCTTGAGCATCGCGAGGGAGGCCGCCTCGGCCACCACCGCGACCGACGCGGCCCCCGCTGTCTTCGCGGCTGCGGAACCGACGGCCCAGTCCTCGATGACGCCGTAGAAGTTGGGCGACTGCACGGCGACCGCGAAGGTCGTCGCATCGACAGCCGCCCCGAGCGCCCGCGGGTCCGTCGCGCCGTCGGCGCCCAGGGGAACCTCGACGATCTCGAGGCCCAGGTTCGCGAAGTAGCTCCGCACGGTCTCCCGGTACTCGGGGTGGATGCCGGCCGAGAGAACCGCGCGCTTGCGGCCCTTCGAGAGCCGCTCGGCCATGAGCAGCGCCTCGACCAGCGCCGAGGCTCCCTCGTAGAGCGAGGCGTTCGCGACCTCGAGCCCGGTCAGCAGGCAGACGTGCGTCTGGAACTCGAAGATCGACTGCAGCGTTCCCTGCGAGACTTCGGGCTGGTAGGGCGTGTAGGCCGTCAGCCATTCCGCCCGATAGAGCATCTGGTCGGCGATCGCCGAGACGTAGTGGTTGTAGACGCCGCCGCCCAGAAAGAACGCCGTATCGCGGGCATTCGCGTTCTTCGACGCGAGCCCCCCCAGAAACCGGCGGATCTCGATCTCCGACAGCGGGTCCGGCAGATCCGGCGCCTGCCGGACGGCGGAGGGCACAGTGGCGAACAGGTCCTCGATGGAGGAGGCGCCGATCGCGGCGAGCATGTCGCGCCGCTCGGCGTCGGAGTTGGGGAGGAACTTCACTTCGACTGCTCTTCCTCGCTGACGTACTTCGCGTAGGCCTCGGCCGACATGAGCTTGCCGATCTCCTCGTCGGTCGAGAGCTTGATCTTGATGAGCCAGCCGTCGCCCTGAGGATCGTCGTTGATGATGCCGGGCTCGGAGACCGCCGACTTGTTGACCTCGACCACCTCGCCCGAAACCGGCGAGTACAGCTCCGAGACGGCCTTGACCGACTCGACGGTCCCGAATTCGTCGTCCGCGTTGTAGACGTGGCCGACCTCGGGCAGCTCCAGGTACACGATCTCGCCGAGCTGTTTCTGCGCGTGCTCGGTGATTCCGATCGTTCCGATCTCGCCGTCCACGCGGACCCACTCGTGGCTTTCGCTGTAATGCAGGTCGTCCATCAGCTTCCCTTCCTCTTGTAGAACGGTGTCGCCACGACGCGCGCGGCCGCGCCGCGTCCGCGAATGTCCACCTCGAACTCCGTCCCGACCGCCGACGCGGCCGTCGGCAGAAGGGCGAGGCCGATGGGCTTGCCGAGCGTCGGCGAGTGCGTCCCGGAGGTCACCACACCCGCTCCGGCCGCGGTCTTCGCCGGATATCCGTGGCGGGCGATGCCCCGGTCGACCATCTCGAAGCCCACGAGCTTGCGCGGCACGCCGGCGGCCTTCTGCGCGGCGAGCGCGTCGCGCCCGAGAAAATCTCCCTTGCCCATCTTCACGATCCAGCCGAGATCGGCCTCCCAGGCCGTGACGGTCTCGTCGATGTCGTTGCCGTAGAGGGCCATCTTGGCCTCGAGTCGGAGCGTGTCCCGGGCTCCGAGCCCGCACGGCATGACGCCGTCGGCCTGTCCTTCTTCGAGCAGCCGCCGGAAGATAGCCTCCGCGTCTTCGGGGCGGCAGTAGACCTCGAAGCCGTCTTCGCCCGTGTAGCCGGTGCGCGAAACGAGCGCCCGGAATCCGGCGACGTTCGCTTCGAGAAAACCGTAGTACGGCAGGCTCGACGGATCGGGGTCCGCCACGCGGCCGAGAAGCGCGGGAGACTTCGGTCCCTGGACGGCGATCAGGGCGTAGCGGTCACTGTGGTTCTCGACTCGGACGTCGCCCTTCAGCCGCTCCTGCGCCCACGAGAAGTCCTTGTCGGTGTTGCCGGCGTTGACGACGAGCAGATACTCGTCGGCCGCCTTGCGGTAGACGAGAAGATCGTCGACGAAGGTTCCCTTCTCCGTCAGGAACGCGGAGTAGTGGATGCGTCCGTCCGCCAGCTTCGCGACGTCGTTGGGCGTCAGGGCCTGGAGCCCCGCCAGGGCGCCCGCGCCGGCGACGCGGAACTCGCCCATGTGCGAAACGTCGAAAAGTCCGACGCGCTCCCGGACCGCCTTGTGCTCCTCGAGAATCCCGGCGTACTGCACCGGCATCTCCCATCCCCCGAAGTCGACCATCCGCGCGGAGAGCTCGCGGTGCAGAGCGTAGAGGGGCGTCCGCTTGAGTGCGGCGGGCGCAGTCGCAGGGGCGGACATGAGGTCGAGAAATTAGCACAAGGGTCGCGCTCCCGGTCAAAGCCGGCGAACGCCATAGAATCCGGGTGCATGACGGACTCGCCGGCGGAGCGGGCGCGGGTCGCGGCGCGCCGCTGCGAGGCCGCCGGGCTCTCCGGCGAGGCGGACATGCTCTTTCGCCTCGCCGAGACGCTCGAAGCGCAGGACCGCGCCGCGGCTGCCGCCTCGCTCGCTCGGGTCCTCCTCTCGGCGGGACGGGTCGACCAGGCGCGGCCCTACGCCCTCGACGGCAACGATCCCGTGCTGGTCGCCCGGCTGCTCCTGGAGGCCCACGACTTCGGGGAGGCGCGTCGCCTCCTCGACGAGGCGCGCCGCCGGGACCCGTTCGATCCCCGGATCGCCTCGGCGCGCGGCCGGCTCGGGTTTCTCGAAAAGCGCTTCGCGGAGGCCGTCCGGGATCTCCTGGAGGCCGCGCTGCTGAGGCCGGACGGCCTGCCGGACGGCGGCGATCGGCGGTTTCTGCGGGCCGCGCGCGCCCTGGCCCCCGGCGAGGTCCCGTCGTGGCCGGATGCCGTCGCCGCAGCGCGCGACCGGCTGATGGAGGAGGCCGAGCGCCGCGCCCCCGGGGTTTCCTGGCCGGACCACTCGGCGGACCTGCTCCGCTCCCTCGTCCGGCGCCGGGGCGCGTCCTCGGAAGGCATTCTGGATCGCGCGCGCCGGCTGGCGGAGATGCCGGCGCTCCAGGGTCTCGACGAGGGAGCCGTCTTCGCGGCCGCGGCCGCCGGCGAGCTGCGCCGACTCGCGACCGGAAGCCCGCTCTATCGCAGCGGCGAGTCCTCCGGAGAAATCTCGTTCGTCGTGCAGGGCACGCTGGACCTCGTGCGGCCGACGCCGGTCGGAGACCAGCCGATGGGCGAAGCCCAGCCGGGAGATCTCGTCGGCGAAGAGGCCCTCGTCGGTGCGGCGCGGACGTGCGATGCCCGGGCGCGGGGGCCGGTCACCCTGCTGGGCTTCACCGTCGATTTCTTTTCCTCCGACCCGGACCGCGCCGTCTGGCTGCGCTACCTGCGGATGCGCCTCGCCCGGCGTCTCGCCCGCCTGAACGATCTTTTCCGAAAGTTTTTTCCCGAGGACGCCGCCGTCCCGCGCGGCGCGAGGCGCATCGACGACGCCTCGGAGGTCGCAGACACCCTTTCGCTCGAGGACCGGTCCCGTTCGCTGACCTCGGTGGGGCTTTCGGAGTCCGACCGCTTCCTTTTCGCCGTCTTCGCCGACGAGAAGAGCTACCCCTCCGAGGCCGTGATCTTCCGCGAAGGCGACGCGGGCGATGCCATCTATGTCATCGCGCGCGGCCGCGTCCGCATTTCTCGGCGCATCTCCGGCGGCGAGGAGGCCTTTGCGGTCCTCTCGGCCGGCGAGATCTTCGGGGAAATGGCGATCCTGGATCCGGGCTCGGGCCGCTCGGCCGACGCCGTCGTGCATGAGGATGCCGTCGTCCTCGAGCTTTCGCGCGCCCGTTTCGAAGCGCTGGAAGCCGCCGACCCGGAAGGCTGCGTCGAGCTCTCGGCTCTGCTCTGCCGGCTTGCAGCGCGCCGCGCCGTCGAGACCGCGGAACGCCTGGCGAACTGGCGCGTGCTCGCGGGCCCGGGATAGCCGTCGCGACTCAGACCTCCAGCGGTCCGCTTCGCGGACCGTGGAAATGAGAGGGGAAGCCGCTTCAGTCTCCTCTCCCAGGAGACTTCGGCAGTTCTAGAAGCCCAGGACCTTCCGCGCGAACACAGGGCTCCTACGGCGCTTTCAGCTTCTCGCTGACTTTCGCCCGCGGCTTCCCGGCGTTCGGGGCCACGAGAATGCGGACGAGCCTGGGCTTGTAGCCGGGCGCGGACAGCATGAGATCGTGCACCCTCGGGCCCGAGAGCTTCAGGGGCGAGGCCGGGCCGAAGTCCGACGCGGGTCCGAGCGCCTTGCCGTCTTCGGACACGCCCGCGTCCGCCGGCGTGATCTCGAATTCGACCTCCGAGGTCGTGCGGTCGTAGACGGCCGGCAGCTTCTCGTAAGGGAGCCGTTCTCGCCGCTCGAGCTCTTCGTCGATCGAGACCGAATCGTCCCCGTCGGGCGTCACGTCGATCTGCAGATTCATGGGCCGGTAGCCGGGCAGCTCCATTCGGACGTAATGCGTGCCGTCCTTCTCGAGCTCGAGCGCCCGGCCTCCGCCCCGGTTGTCCCAGTCGTCGGCGATTCCGACGTAGCGCCCGTCGACATAGAGGCGGGCCTGCTCGGGGCTGGAGGTGAATCGCACGCTGCCGCGCGTCTCGTAGACCTTGTCCACGCGAGTCGGCCGCGCGGCAGCGGACGAAGCCGGCGGAGGCGGCGCTTCCACCTCGGCGCGCGCCGCGATCTTCGGAGCTTCGGGCGTCGGCACGGGGCTGGGCCGAGTGCGCGTCGGGCGAGCGAGCGGCGTGCCGACGAGACGCGAGGCGCCCACGGTGGCGTCGGCCGCTTCTCCGGGCCCCGGGGTCGGCAGGACGATTGGACTGGGCTCGGGCGTCGCGACCTCGGCAATCGGAGGAGCGGCCGGTGAGGGCAGCTGGGCGACGGCGACCGGAACCGGCGGGGCCGGCGCCGCGAGCGGCTTGCGGAACACGAGGAAGAGGACGATGGCGCCAGCGATCGTGGCTCCGGCGAGCAGGAAGATCGTGCGCTCGAACATGCGGCGGTCCGACCGTGCGGGCGGCGCCGTCGGCGCGCCCGTCGACACGGGCTCGGGAGGCGGGCCCGGCGCCGGGACGCGCGACGTCGGCAGCGGCGGAGGCGCCGCGACGGAGCCGACCGAGCCGACCGCCGTCCCCGCCGCCGCAGGGCCCGCCGCGACGGCGCGCCGCGTCATCTCGGATTCGCGCTGGAACTTCTCGATGCGGCGGAGCTCCCGCAGAAACTCCCGCGCGTCCGCCGGTCGGCGCTCGGGCTGCTTGGCGAGCAGGCGTGCCATCACCTCGCGGGTCGCGATCGGAAGATCCGACCGGATCTCGCGCGGGTCGCGCGGCTCCGTGTGCAGGATCTGGTACACGAGCGTGGTGATCGATTCGCCCGGAAAAGGGCGCGTGCCGGTGAGCAGCTCGTAGAGAACGACGCCCAGAGAGAACAGGTCCGAACGTCCGTCGATTTTCTCGCCGCGGATCTGCTCGGGCGACATGTACGCGGGGCTGCCGATCATCTGGCCCGTCCGCGTCATGTCGGACGTGGTCGCCGAGGTGAACTTGCCGATGCCGAAGTCGGTGACCTTCACGCGGCCGTCTTTGCCGATGAGGATGTTCCCGGGTTTGACGTCGCGATGGACGACGTCCCGCTCGTGCGCGTGGGCCAGAGCCTCGGCCGCCTGGCGGATGATCGCGACCTTGGCCGCGAGAGAAAGCTCCTCGCCACCGAGGTAGCGCGTGAGCGGTTTGCCATCGACGTACTCCATCGCGATGAAGTAGAGGTCTTTGTCGCGGCCCACGTCGAAAACCGTGACGATGCTGGGATGCTGCAGCCGGCCGGCGAGCTTGGCTTCCTTGAGGAACCGGGCCTCGATCTCGGCGCCGGACTCGCCGCGCGCCGCTTCGGGGTGGATCGTCTTGATCGCCACGGGCCGGTCGATGTCGGGGTCGTGCGCCAGATAGACGACGCCCATCGCTCCCTGGCCGAGCACCGAGGAGATCTCGAAACGCCCGAGCCGGGAGCCC
>Ga0207683_10003770_pt1 | contig 13141 bp, 7 predicted proteins | sample KBSM73metaG_FD_184333 | JGI IMG/M metagenome (GOLD analysis project Ga0207683, IMG submission 184333) | Miscanthus rhizosphere microbial communities from Kellogg Biological Station, Michigan, USA - KBS M7-3 metaG (SPAdes) (version 2) | ecosystem: Host-associated > Plants > Roots > Rhizosphere >...
CCTCTGTTCCGCGTGAGGAAACTCAGCATATCGCGCTCGGGAAGCCCATCTCGCGTGATGCGGCAAGTGCGCGATGCCGTCAAGGCGAAGCCTTGCGTATCCGATTCGAGGACCGCTCCAGCGTGATCGCCCATGGACGTGGAGTGTCATGGCGGCTTTGGAATCGCAGATTCATGTTGCGCGAGCCGATCGGCCTCGGCGGCATGCAGTAGCCTGTCGCCATGGACTCTCTGATCGCCGCCGCCGCGCGCGCCCTTGTCGTCGGCGACGCGCTCGGCGCGCTCAAGCGTGTGAGCCTGCGCGACGATCCGGCGGCGCTTGCGCTCCGCGGCATCGCCATGGCTCAACTTGGCGAGTACGCGCGCGCCCGCGAGTTGCTGCGACGCGCCGCGCGCGGCTTCGGGCCTCACGAGGAGCTTGCCCGCGCTCGCTGCGTCGTCGCGGAGGCCGAGGTGTCCCTTGCCATGCGCGACCTCCGCGGCTCGCCGCGCACGCTCGCGGCCGCCTCGGCCGCGCTCGAGGCGCGCTCCGATCGCGCCAACGCACTCCAGGGACGCCTGATCGCCGTGCGCCGGCTGCTTTTGCTCGGCCGCCTCGACGAGGCCACGTCCGCCCTCGCCCGCCTCGATGCGGGCGGACTGCCGCCGTCGCTGCGGGCAGTGGCGGAGCTGGTCGCGGCCGAGATTGCGTTGCGCTCGCTGCGCACCGCACCTGCGAAGGCGGCACTCGCCCGCGCGCAGGAGGCGGCCGAACGCGCACGCGTGCCGGCGCTCCTCGCCGAGGTGGCCGAGGCGCGCGCCGCGCTCGATCATCCTGCCGCCCGGCGCGTCCACGCGGACCACGATCAGTCGCTGCGCCTCGACGAGGTCGAAGCGCTCGTCGCATCGGGCGCGCTGGTGGTCGATGCCTGCCGTCGCGGTCTGCGCGCCGGCGCCACGTGGCGGCCACTGGCGCGCCGGCCGATTCTGTTCGCGCTGGCGCGCGCGCTCGCCGAGGCCTGGCCCGGCGACGTCGATCGGCACGCTCTTATTGCGCGCGCGTTCCGCGTCCGGCGTCCCGACGAGTCGCACCGGGCGCGCCTGCGCGTCCAGATCGGCCGTTTGCGCGCACTCGCCGCTCCGCTCGCACGCATCGAGGCCACCGCGCGCGGCTTCGCACTCATTGGACGGCCCTCCGCGCTTCGCGCTCCGGAGCAGCGCGCGCCTCGGGACGACCCCGCGATGCGGCCGCCGCGGGACGAGCGCGAAGTCGTCGTCCTCGTGCCGCCGATCGATGGCGATCAGGCGTCGCTGCTGGCACTGCTCGCCGATGGCGCGGCGTGGTCTACGTCGGCCCTTGCGCTCGCTCTCGAGGCCAGCCAGCGCACGGTCCAGCGCGCGCTCGTCGAGTTGGAGACCGCGGGACGTGTGCGCTCCATTGGACGCGCGCGTGCGCAGCGCTGGCTCGCTCCGCCCCTCACCGGATTCACGACGATCTTGTTACTCCCGGCTTCGCTGCCGCTCGGGTAGATTGGTCTCACGGCGGCGTTCCCGAGCGCGCCACAAGGAGACAGTCGATGAGCAGCAACCGAAGCAGGTCAGGAAGGGTGCAACAGCAGGCACCGGCGCGCGCAGCCGAGATCGTGCGCGAGTACGGCCCGTTCGCGGGTGCCGACCGCATCCATGGCGTCACGCACGACGGCCACCGCGTATGGGCCGCCATCGGTGCGAAGCTGATCGCCTTCGATCCCGAGAGCGGAGAGCTCGCGCGCACGCTCGATTGTGTGGGCGACGCCGGCACCGCCTTCGACGGAACGTACCTCTACCAAATCGCGGAAGCGCGCATCGACAAGATCGATCCCGCCACCGGTGACGTGGTGGCGTCGATCCCGGCTCCCGGACACGGCGGTGATTCGGGCCTCGCCTGGGCCGAGGGCAGCCTGTGGGTGGGGCAGTACCGCGATCGCAAGATCCACCAGGTCGATCCCGAGACGGGCGCCATTCTGCGCACCATCGAATCCAACCGCTTCGTGACCGGTGTGAGCTGGGTGGACGGTGAGCTGTGGCACGGCACCTGGGAAGGCGACGAGAGCGACATCCGCCGGATCGACCCGGAGAGCGGCGCCGTGCTCGAGCGGCTGGAGATGCCGCACGGCACCTTCGTCAGCGGACTCGAATCGGACGGGGCCAACCTTTTTTATTGCGGCGGCGGATCGAGCGGAAAGGTCCGCGCCGTGCGACGTCCCAAAGGAGAGCAATGATGAACGACCACAAGACCGGAACACGCAAGGAGTGGCTTGCCGCAAGGCTGGAGCTGCTCGATGCCGAGAAGGAGCTGACCCGGCGCAGTGACGAGCTGGCGCAGCGGCGGCAGGCGCTGCCTTGGGTGCGAATCGACGAGGCATACCGCTTCGAGACCGACGGTGGCGCAGCGTCGCTCGCCGATCTCTTCAGGGGACGCTCGCAGCTCCTCGTCTACCACTTCATGTTCGGGCCCGACTACCAGGCGGGCTGCCCATCCTGCTCGACGATCGCGGATGGGTTCGACGGCTTCGCCGTCCACCTGGCGAACCACGACGTCACGCTCACGGCGGTGTCGCGGGCGCCACTTCCGAAGCTGCAGGCGTACAAGCAGCGCATGGGATGGTCGTTTCCCTGGGCGTCGTCGTTCGGCAGCGACTTCAACGCCGACTTCAACATCGCGTTCACCGAAGAGCAACAGCGCAAGGGCGACATCGAATACAACTACCGGCGCGAGGCGGCAGCACGTGAGCCTCTCGCAGGTACGACTGTCCAGGAGTGGCAGTTGCGCGGCGCCGAAGGTCCCGTGGCGCAGATCGCGGCCATGACCGGAACCGACGTGGCCACCTACACACGCGACAGGCCCGGCATGAGCGCGTATGCGATCGAGGACGGCGTCGTCTACCACACGTATTCCGCCTATGCGCGCGGACTCGACGGTCTCTGGGGGATGTACCAGTGGCTCGACCGCACGCCCAAGGGGCGAAACGAGGCGGGCATCTGGTGGCGCCGCCACGACGAGTACGCCAACCAAGGTTCCGGTGCGGGCTGAGGCGCGTCGGGACGCTCGCCGACCTCGATGCGATGGCCATCGATCGGCGAGCGCGACGAACTGGAACGAAATTCGCGTCGATAGGCGCAGGGCGATGGGGCGGCTCGAAGGCCGCGCCGGCTTGCGGCGTTCGCGGCGCGCCCTGGAAGTCGCTCGCAGACGGTGCTGGTCCTCGCCGGCCTCTACATGCTCGACGCCTTCTTCCTCCTTGCCCGCGCGTTGGCAACTTGGGGTTGATGGCCGATTCCCCTTCGCGCAAAGCATTTGCGACCCGCACTCGGAGCAGCACGCCCCGGGCCTCTCGGGAATGGCGGCGCACCGTGCGTTCGCTGCGGATGTCATATCCAAAGACTGGCGCCTCGTTCTTCGAAGGTAGGATCTCGAATTTCTCTGGCGCGTAAACGGCGAGCAATTTGGACCGCGCCTCCGATGAGGGTGGTCGGAGACGCGGCGAATCGTTTATCGACGCGAAGAACCGGTAGCCTGCAGCAAACTGCTCAGCAAGGTGATTGCACGACCCGCGCGCGTAGGCGATGCTGTGCATCGTGATCCCATTCAAGGAACGTTCAAGTGGCCAAAGGCCGATACGAGGAAGGGTCGATCCGTGTACTGAAGGGGTTGGAGCCGGTGCGCGAGCGGCCGGGCATGTACACCCGGACGACCGACCCTACTCACATCATTGCGGAAGCCATCGACAACGCGGCCGACGAAGCATTGGCCGGATATGCCACGCGTATCGATGTACGGGTGCATGCGGACCAATCGGTCACCGTGGAGGATGACGGCCGCGGCATTCCCGTGGGTCCGCATCCCGAGGAGAAGATACCGACGATCGAGCTCGTCTTCACGCGATTGCACGCGGGTGGCAAGTTCGACAAGGGCCAAGGCCACAGCGCTTACGCGTTCTCGGGCGGCCTCCATGGCGTTGGCGTCTCGGTGACCAACGCGCTATCCCGCCGCCTCGAAGTCGAGGTGAAGCGGGACGGCAAGGTGCACCGCATTGTGTTTGCCGGCGGCGAAGTCGAGCAGAAGCTCAAAGCGGTTGGGACGACCGCCGCAAAGGCCACGGGCACGACCGTGCGTGCCTATCCCGATCCCAAATACTTCGACTCGCCCCACGTATCGGTCCCCGAGCTCGAGCGCCTGCTGCGCGCCAAGGCCGTGCTGTTGCCGGGCGTGAAGGTGACGCTGTACGTCGAGAAGGGCAAGGAAGTCAAGGCGAAGACATGGTCCTATCCCGACGGCCTCAAGGGTTACCTCGACGAGCTGGCGGACGGCAACTCTCCCGTCGTCCCGATCTTTCAGGGAGAAACCTACCTCGGCAAGCCGAAGGACGGCGACCTCTTCGCAGAGGGCGAAGGTGCGGCGTGGGCCGTCGCGTGGTACGAGAACGGCGGCGGTGCGGGCGAGAGCTACGTCAATCTCATCCCTACCGCGGCGGGCGGAACGCACGAGGCCGGCATGCGTGCCGCGCTCTTCGATGCCGTCAAATCGTTCGTCGACCATCATGGCCTGCTGCCGCGAGGTGCGCGCTTGCAAACGGAGGACGTGTCCGCGAAAGTGCATTTCGTGCTGTCGGCGCGCATCCTCGACCCGCAGTTCCAGGGCCAGGTGAAGGAGAAGCTGTCGAGCCGCGATGCGCTCAAGCTCGTCGCGCAGGTGCTCCGGGACCCGCTCGAGGTGTGGCTCAACTCGAACGTCGAATACGGCAAGCGCATCGCCGATCTTGCGATCCAGCAGGCGTTGACGCGAATGAAGTCGGCGCAGAAAGTCGAGAAGAGAAAAGGTTCCGGCGTCGCCGTGCTTCCGGGCAAGCTGACCGATTGCGAATCGGATGACATTTCGCGCCGCGAGGTGTTCCTGGTCGAAGGCGATTCGGCCGGCGGTTCCGCCAAGCTCGCTCGGGACAAGCAGTATCAGGCGATCCTGCCGCTGCGAGGCAAGGTGCTCAACACGTTCGAAGTGGATCGCGACCGGTTGTTTGCGAACAACGAGATCCATGACATCGCCGTGGCGATTGGTGTCGACCCGCATGGTGGCGCGGACGCGTCCCACCTCAAGGGCTTGCGCTACTCCAGGATCATCATCATGGCGGATGCGGATGTGGACGGCAGCCACATCAAGGTGCTGCTGTTGACGCTCTTCTTCCGCCATTTTCCGGAGCTTATCGCGCACGGTCATATCTTCGTTGCGAGTCCCCCGCTGTATCGCATCGACGTTCCCCCGTTGAGCAAGCGCCCGGCACGCAAGCTCTACGCGCTCGACGACGCCGAACTTGCCGTGATCGAGGACCGGCTCACCAAGGAAGGCGTCAAGAGCGGGTCCTGGTCGGTCGGCCGATTCAAGGGACTTGGCGAGATGAATCCGGAGCAACTCTGGGAAACGACGATGAATCCCGAGACCAGGCGGGTCGTGGCAGTGCGCGTCGCGCCCGAGCAGGCCGCCAATGCGATGCAGGTCTTCTCGAAGCTGATGGGCAAGACGGAAGCCGCAAGCCGGCGGGAATGGATGGAGCTGCACGGCAACGCCGTGGAAGTCGACATCTAGTCTTCGGGCACTAGACTGGACGCATGGCGACCAAGAGCACGAAGAAGGCGACCTCGGGCACGAAGCGCGGCCCCGCAGCCGCCGTCGACACCCTGACAGGCGAGCTCTTCACCGTCGACGACAGTGGTGTCCCCCCTCCACCTCCGCCCGCACAGCGGGACGGGGCGGAAGGCGGCGACGACGGCTCGATACCGCTCGCGCAGTTTGCCGAGCGCAGCTACCTCGAGTACGCGATGAGCGTCGTGATGGGGCGCGCGCTGCCGGACGTCGCCGACGGCCAGAAGCCGGTGCAGCGGCGCATTCTCTACGCGATGCACGAGCTCGGCCTGTATGCGCCGATGCGCCACGTGAAGTCCGCACGCGTCGTGGGCGATGTGCTCGGGAAGTACCATCCCCATGGCGACACGGCCGCCTACGACGCGCTCGTGCGCCAGGCCCAGGACTTCAGCCTTCGCTATCCGCTGATCGACGGGCAGGGAAATTTCGGGTCACGCGACGGCGACAACGCAGCCGCGATGCGCTACACGGAATGCCGGTTGACGCCGATCGCCGAGTTGCTGCTCGCCGAGATCGACCGCGATACCGTGGATTTCGTCGCGAACTACGACGGCGCCTTCAAGGAGCCGACGCTCCTGCCCGCACGGCTGCCGATGCTGCTGCTGAACGGTACGTCCGGCATCGGCGTCGGCATGGCGACCGATATTCCTTCCCACAATCTTCGGGAAGTTGCTCAGGCCGCGATCGCGGCGATCCGCAACCCGAAGATCACTATCGACCAACTGATGACGTTCATTCCGGGACCCGACCTGCCCGGAGGCGGCCACATCATTTCGGATCCGGAGACGATCCGCGCAATCTACGAGAATGGCCGCGGGAGTCTGCGCATTCGCGCCCGGTGGACGGTCGAGGAGCTCGCGCGCGGCCAGTGGCGCGTAGCCGTCACCGAGCTTCCGTTCGGCGTGTCGGCGCGCGTCGTGCTCGAGGATATCGAGCGCGCGACGAATCCGAAGCCCAAGGAAGGCAGGAAATCGTTGTCGCAGGAGCAGGTGAATCTCAAGAGCCTGCTGCTATCCGCCCTCGACGCCGTCCGTGACGATTCCGACAAGAGCTCCCCGGTGCGCCTCGTGCTCGAGCCGAAGTCGAGCCGTCAGGATCCGCAGGAGTTCATGAATCTGCTCCTGGCCAACACGCGTCTCGAATCCAGCCTGCCGATAAACCTCGTGATGCTCGGCCGCGATGGGCGTCCGCGCTCCAAGACGCTGCAACAGATGGTCGAGGAGTGGACGGCATTCCGCTTTCAGACGGTGACGCGCCGCATCCGTCACCGCCTGGGCCAGGTCGATCGGCGCATCCACATTCTCGAGGGACGTCACCTCGCGCTGCTCTCCATCGACAAGGTGATTCGCATCATCCGCAAGGCGGACGACCCCAAGGCCGATCTGATGGCCGGATTCGGGCTCACCGAAGTCCAGGCCGAGGACATCCTCGAGATCCGCCTGCGCCAGCTTGCGCGACTCGAAGGCATCCGGATCGAGGACGAATTGAAGACGCTCAAGTCCGAGCGCAAGGAACTCGCGCGTATCCTGGCGGAACCGAAAGCGCTTTCGAATCTGGTCGTCTCGGAGATCGAGGCGGATGCGAAGCGATTCGGCGATGCTCGACGCACGCTGATCGAGGCGGTTGCGCCGGTGGCTGCGAGCCGCATCGTTCCCGACGAACCCATCACGATCACGCTGTCGCGGCATGGGTGGATTCGCTCGCGCCAGGGTCATGGGCTCGAGACCGCGCAGTTCTCGTACAAGGCGGGCGACGGTCCGCTCGCTGTGCTCGAAATCCGCACCGTGAGTTCGGTCGTGCTGCTCGATACCGCAGGCCGCGCGTATACGATCCGCGCGTCCGAGGTACCGGGAGGTCGCGGTGACGGCGTGCCGGTGACGACGCTGATCGAGCTACAGCCGGGCTCGAAAGTAACCCAGGCATTGTCCGGCGCGCCCGAACAAAAGTACCTCTTTGCGGGCAGCGGCGGATACGGCTTCATCGCGTCGCTGCAGGATGTGGTGTCCCGCGTCAAGTCCGGCAAGACGTTCATGACGCTGGCGCCGGACGAGGAACCTCTCGCGCCCGTCGCGTTGGCCCCGGGACTCGATCACGTCGCGGCGCTGTCCTCGAGGGGACGCCTGCTCGTGTTCGCCCTCAACGAGATGCGAGAAGTGCCGCGCGGCCGCGGCGTCATCGTCATGGGACTGGATGGCGAAGAACGCTTGACGGCGATCGGACTGACAACGGGCAGCCGCGTCGTGCTGCAGGGAACGAACCGCGTCGGTCGCTCGGTCCTGCAGGTCATCGAGGGTGAAGAGCTTGCGCGATTCCGGCTGCGTCGCGCGCGCAAGGGTTCGCTGGTGACGAAGCGGATCAAGGTGCTGGGCTTCGGCCGGGAAGCCTAGATTCATTCGCAACGCGATCCAGCGACGCCGCGACGCTTCCGATGCCGGTCCTGTGCGAAAGGGCACCGACCGCGCAACGTCGACGTCAGCATTCGACGGCGGCACGCTCATCAGCGCGGGCCTTCGCATCGCGAACCGCCGAGATGGCGCCTCGCGCTTCCACTGGAGTTTCGCGATGCCGTGCACCGAGCGCTATCGCTCGCGCAGGTCGAGAACGGGTTAGGCGTGACGGATCGCAACGGAAGCGTAACGGCGCTTCACCCCGCGGGAACGCCGACAGTCGGGGCACCCCTGAACGTCACCGGGTCGTGAATTTGACGGTTATTCGTGCGGCGCACGACGGATCGACCAGCCGCGTGGGATTGTCGAGGAACGCCGACATCGTAGAGAGCGCGCACGTCGACTTTCCGAGCACCGAGTGCCCGGTGAACGGGAACGACACGACCTGGACGTTCTTCAGATCCGGTGTGATCAGATCGACCCACTCGGGCGCGGTGGCGGCGTCGAACGCGCCTTCGAGGATCAGGACCGGCACGTCGCTCACGGTTCGTGCGCTCACCGCCGCGTCCGCCTTTCCGCCGTTCCAGATCGGGCACTCGGTGAAGAGTCGTCCCTGCTTGGGCTGTACTTTCAGCACCCGGTCCGAGAACCCGGGAAGGGCCGCCTTCGCCTTCGCCAGCGTGGCTGCCTCGGTGGTGAGATTGGCGCTTTCCGCGCAGAACACGTCGAGGGCCAGACCCGTGCCGCCCAGTCCAACGAATCCCGGCGGGCCCCGCAGCGAGAGGTACGCGGCGGCGACCGCGGCGGCATCGCCTCGCGCCGTGTCGGCGATCATCCTGGGGATGCCAGCAACATCGCCGCGCTCGCTCGCCATGATCAGCGTATAGGCGAACGCGAATCCGTCGATGTTCACCGTCACCGGCGACCCGGACTCGTCCTTGACCTGCGTGACCACCGGCGTCGTGTCGAGACGGTTCACCGTGGCCGTAAAGTCTGCTTCGAGATTCGGGTACGCAGTGGCGCAGCTGGCTTCAGCAGCACACGCGGCGAAGATCGCCTTGAACGAGCTGGCCGGAGCCGACCACCACGTCTCGACGATGTTGACCGTAGGGGGCGATACCGAATCGAGGACCACGCTGCGGATGCCCTGCGGGTAGTCCCGCAGCACCATCAACGCCAGCCTTGATCCGTAGGAGACCCCATAGACGTTCCAGCGGTCGATGCCAAGCGCCATCCTGAGGTCGGCGATGTCGGCGGCGTTCTCCACGCTGTTGTAGGCAGCGAGGTCGACGCCAGTCGCAATCAGGCGATCGCGGCACGCCTCGAGCGCCGCGGCGTCCGCAGCAGTGGTCGACTCGTGCGCGAAGGGAAGGCCGACCGCGTCGAACAGAAATTGCTCCCATTCGGGACATGCGATGAGGGGGTCGGAGCGGTGCGTGCCGCGCTGATCGACGAAGATGACTTCGCGGTCCGCGTTGAGTCCGTGCTTGACCATGAAGGCAACCTCGAACGACCCGGCCCCGCCGGGCCCGCCCGAGAGGTATACGATCGGATCGCGCCTGGGCGTCGCAGAGACGGCGGACGCGCGCATCACGAAGACGCGGATACGGCGCCCGTCGGGCTTGGCCCGGTTCTCGAGCACCGTGAGATAGCCGCACTGAACACCTGACGGGAAGTCGAGGTCGGGGAAGCCCGCAATGTTCGGTTTTGGACACGACGTCGTCTGATACGACGTCCTGCCGGTGGTCCCGCTCTGCGGGCTCCTCGATTGCGTCGTCGCGCACGCGGCCATCAGGCATAGCGCTGCAAGCACAACGCAATTCCTCGCTGATGTCATCACGCTCGTCTCGCCGTTGCGGGGGTCCAATATGACGACAGAGACATCGATTCGCTAACCCCGGCGTGTCGGCGTTTGGGCGAATGCGTCAGGACGCAGTCCACGAAGGCTTTCATTTGGACGGCGGCTGGCATCGGCTCGGATGGCAACGATAGAGCCCAGGAACCGAAGGCGGAAAGCTCGTCGGTGCACGCTTCATTGTTTGCAGCGAATGAGCGGGCAAATCGTTTTCATCAAGGCGGTGAATTATCGAGCGAGTTGCGATCGGGCACCGCCGGCCAGATCAAATCGCGGTCAGGACGTCATGCACTTACGGTCTTGCCGCCCGGCCCGGCGAACGGTCGCAAGCCCATGTCCAGCAGCTTGAGCAGATCCGCCTCCTCCACCGGCTTGACGAGGTGTACGTCGAAGCCGGCTTCCAGGGAGCGCTCGGCTTCAGTCGGACCACTCCATCCGGTCACCGCGGCGATCAGAGGACGCGGCTCCTGGTTCTGCTGGCGAAGGCGTCGAGCCACCTCGAGCCCATTCATTCCCGGCATGCCGATGTCCAGCAGAACGACGTGCGGAGCGAACTCTCGTGCCATTTCCAGGGCCTTCCGTCCATCGACGGCCACTCGAACATCGTGACCATGGTTGTGCAGCAACGAAGCCAGCATGGCGGCCGCATCTGCGTTGTCATCGACCACCATGATGCGTTGGGCTCCCCTGCCCTCGTCGTGATGCGCAGGCTCATCGCCCGATTTCTTTGCCCCCCGCGAGTCGACGCCGGGACGGTTGGCAATCATGGGCAGGCAAATGACGAATTGCGCGCCTTTTCCCGATCCTTCGCTTTTTGCTTCCAGGGTCCCATGATGAAGCTCGACGATCGATCGTGCGAGCGCCAATCCTACCCCGAGCCCGGATGCGGGTCGGTGCAGTGCATCCCTTCCCTGCACGAACATCCCGAATATCGAATGAAGCAATTCAGGCGCGATGCCGCGGCCCGTATCGCGTACCTCTATCCGCACCTTGGGGCTTCCGTCGCTCTCGACCGCAGCGACTTCCACGTCAATGCTTCCGCCCGGGTCGGTGTAGCGTGCGGCGTTGTTCAGCAAGTTCGTGAGCGCCTGACCGAGGCGCACTTCGTCTCCGTTGATCTGAAGCGGAAACGGCGCGAGGGTCACTCTCAACGTGTGATGCGCATCTTCTATGGTCGGACGCGAGGTTTCCACGGCCCGCTCGATCACCGAGGCAACGTCCATTGGCTTCCGGTCGATGGAGAAAGTGCCCCGGGTCACGCGGTTGATGTCGAGGAGATCCTCCACGATGCGAGCCAGCTGGCCGCTCTGCCGATCGATGATCTCTCGCGCCCTCTCATGTATCGGATCGCCTGGCTTGGCGAGCCGCTGCAGGCCAACCGCATTTCTAATCGGCGCAAGGGGATTGCGGAGCTCGTGCGCAAGGACGGCAATGAACTCGTTGAGCTTGCCCGCCGATGTCGCCAGCGCTTCTGCCTGCCGCCGGTAGGTCAGATCCTGCGTAACCTTGGCAAAGCCACGAAGCGTGCCGTCCGGGTTGCGAAGCGCCGTCACGACGACGCGCGCCCAGAATCTTGAGCCATCCTTGCGGACTCTCCAGCCTTCGTCCTCAGCGCGTCCGGTTTCCCGCGCGATCGCGAGCTCGATCCACGGCTTGCCTTCCTTGATATCGTCCGCGGAATAGAACTTCGAGAAGTGGCTGCCGATGACTTCGGAGGCTCCATAGCCCTTGATGCGATGTGCGCCCGAGTTCCAGCTGCTCACGATGCCATCGGGGCTGAGCATGTAAATTGCGTAGTCGTGCACGCCATCGACAAGCAGCCTGAATCGCTCCTCGCTTTGGCGCAGCGTTTCTTCCTCCCTCTTTCGCTCCGAGAGATCGCGGGTGATTTTCGAGTAACCGAGAAGCGTCCCGTGGTCGTCCCTGAGAGCGGTGATGATGACGTTGGCCCAGAACCGCGTACCGTCTTTTCGCACGCGCCAGCCCTCGTCTTCGAAGCGGCCGTCCATCAGCGCCCTTTCGAGTTCCTGCGCAGGCCAGTTGCGGGCAATATCGACGGGCGTGTAGAAAATGCTGAAGTGCCTGCCGATGATCTCGCTCGCACGGTACTGCTTGATCAAGGCAGCGCCCACGTTCCAGCTTATGACCACGCCGTCGGTATCGAGCAGGAATATCGCGTAATCCTGAACCCGATCGGTCATCAGTTGGTAAAGCTTGGCGTCGGGCGTTTTAGACATTCATCACTCGGGGCGGCATGCGCGCGACGACGATGATCGCCGTTCGTTATCTCTAGCAGAAGCGCGAGTCCCCGGTTTCCTGGAGCACTCGGCTACGCTTGCACATGCCGAAGAAGTTTCGGGCAAAGGCCTATCCAATCGATTGGCGTGGTGACGTGGGATACACGACGTTGATTGCGTCTCGCGGAAGCCGGGATCCGGGCGGTGAGAGCGTGCTGTACGCACCCAGCACCTCCGCGGGAAGGTGACCGACAATCTGTGTGAGGTCCGCGAACCTGATGCCCTGACGAACGAGAAACGCCACGTAAGTATGCCGCAGGCTGTCCGAAGTGACATCGATCACATCTGCAATACCGGCGTCGTGGGCGGCAGAGAGTATCTGCGCCTTCACCGTGTCGGTCGTGGCTGGATGATCGGGAACGATCTGATTCGCTACTCGCTCGGCCAGCAGGGCGGGACGATTGGCGTGCGCGCCATTCAAGACCCGGTCACCGGCGTGGACTGGCACCAGTCGAACGGTGCGGACACATTCATCACCGTCAACAATCAGCGCGTCAACATCGGATCGTCCGCGACGGTGTTCCAGGGCGCGGGCACGACCGAGTGGTACGGCGGCGTCAGGCTCGATCTGCAATACCGGCTGGGCAACCCTCAGCTCGAGATCACGCGCCACTACGCCTGCTACCCCGGCAGCTCGGTGATTGAGACGTGGACGAGCGTTCATTCGACGGGCACAGCCGGCGTGTCGCTCTCGGATCTCACCAATTATTCGCTGACGGTCGGCAACGGCAGCCTCGAGTGGATCAGCGGAAAGAATGCCCCCGATGAGGACGGCGGGGCGTTCACCGTCCAGAGCGGAGATCTCGATGAAGGCCAGACGTTCAACATCGGTGCGGACCGCCGGGCCTCGGAAGACAACATGCCGTGGTTCGCGCTTCGAAGCAGCGATCAGGCATTCGCCGGCACGCAGTTGTTCGGCGCCATTCTGTGGAGTGGTCAATGGCGCT
>Ga0207683_10003776_pt1 | contig 13134 bp, 10 predicted proteins | sample KBSM73metaG_FD_184333 | JGI IMG/M metagenome (GOLD analysis project Ga0207683, IMG submission 184333) | Miscanthus rhizosphere microbial communities from Kellogg Biological Station, Michigan, USA - KBS M7-3 metaG (SPAdes) (version 2) | ecosystem: Host-associated > Plants > Roots > Rhizosphere >...
GAGCCGTGACGCTGGCGAACGCAGGTCACATCGCACCGTATCTGAACGGGAACGCGATGGAGTTGGAAGGATCGTTGCCGCTGGGAATGCTCGATGCCCCGGAGTTTTCGCTGATTCGGTTTAGTCTTGCGGCGGGCGATCGCTTGATGTTGCTGTCGGATGGAGTGGCCGAGGCAACAGACTCCGATGGTCGGCTCTTCGGCTTTGAGCGAGTTCAGGATTTGCTGAGAAATGCAACCAGTGCAGCCGAGGTCGCTCGCGAGGCCCAGAGATTCGGGCAGGAGGACGACATCAGTGTCATCTCCGTTACGCGAACAGCGGTGCGCGAACCGCTTCCGGCGTAATTGAAGCCAGATTCATTCGCTGGGTGTTTATCGGTTTGCGTCAGGCGGCTTTCTCGACCGGCTGGGCAGCTTTGTCAGGCGCGTTGACCGGGTGACGCGAAGCCCACAGGATGAGTCCCACGCCTATCAGGACCGAGCCCAGACTGGCCATTTGAGCATTCGATAGATTCCAGATAATCTTAGGGTTACGCCTAATAAATTCAACTAGAAAGCGAGCTATTCCGGTTAAAACGAGGTATTCACCAAGGATAGCGCCAGCCCCGCGCTGTTTTCCGCCTCGCCGCCACAGAATCCAACCGATGGCGAGGCCGGCAAAAAGCTCATAGAGAGGGGTTGGGTGCACACGAATGCCAAGCGGGGTTGGTTCAATTCCGTTGGGAAAACTCATTCCCCACGGCAGGTTCGTCTCGATTCCGTAACAGCCGTCGCCCGATAGAAAGCAACCCAGCCGGCCGATACCGTAGCCGATGGCAGCCGCGGGCGCGGCGAGATCGAGGATGCGCAAGCTGCCGATGCGTACCCACCAGCCTTGCAATAGCAGAGCAGAGATACCGAACACGAGGCCGCCGAACCAAGCAAACCCGGCCGTATCCCAAAGGACGCGCCAACCGGCCTCGCGGAACTCGCTGGGCGTGTCGATCACATGCCATAACTTGGCGCCTACAATCCCAGCTAAAACGGCAATCGCCACCATTCCGACCGCGTCGGCTTCGACTCCAGCGCGCTTAAAGCTGCGATCCATTATGATTGCGCCGGCCACCGCAGCCAGCCACAGCATCAGGCCGAAGGTGGGCACATTGAGATGCCAAATGTGGAGATAAGGGAGCATTTCACTTCAAGTATAGACGGACGACAATGGCAACGAGCATTGTATGGAAGAGAACGACTCGGAAAGTCCAGCGGCGTAGGTGTTGGGATTTTCACATGAGAGGTTGGCCGCCTGAGGCGTCTCCGGCGATACTGAGAACATGGCAACCATCACATATCAAGACCTCGAAGTTCTCTATACCCGCCAACAGATAGGCGACCGCGTCGCGGAGATGGGTGCGCAGATCACACGGGATGCAAACGGCGAAAAACTTGTGATGGTGGGCGTGCTCAAGGGCGCGGCGATTTTTCTGTCGGACCTGGCGCGTTCTGTTCAGGTGGATACGACGTTCGATTTTGTCGCGGTGTCGAGTTATGGACGGGGACAACGCTCCTCCGGCGCTGTGAAGCTGATCAAGGATCTCGACGAGCCGATCGAAGGAAAGAACGTGCTGATTGTCGAGGATATTCTCGACACCGGACTCACGCTTTCGTACTTGCGCAAGATTTTCCTTCAGCACCGTCCCAAGTCGCTGCGCATTGCAGCTCTGCTCGACAAGCCCTCACGACGCATTGAAAAGATCGATGCGGACTACGTGGGATTTTCGATTCCCAACCTCTTCGTGATCGGCTACGGCATGGACTATGCGGAGCGGTATCGCAACCTGCCGGACATTTGCCTCATGTCTCCCGATCATCCCGAATAGAACGCCCCAAACAATCATCTCTGACGGAGCAATGAACTGATGGACGATGAGCGAAAAGCCCTTGAGGGCGCTTATCGGGACTTCAACGCACGTCGCATTGAAGCGGTAATCGCGCGGATGCATCCCGAGGTGGAATGGGCAAACGGGATGGAGGGCGGTCATGTGCACGGGCACGACGAAGTGCGTGCCTACTGGACGCGGCAATTTGGGATATTCAATCCGAATGTTGATCCGGTAAGCATCGAGCCCGACGATCAGGGGCGCTGGGTTGTCGAGGTTCACCAGGTTGTGCGCGATCTACAAAGCAACTTGCTGCTCGATACGACCGTCTATCATACGTACCAATTTCGCGACGGGCTGATTGTGCGCATGGATATTTCGAAACCGACCGCGTAGAGCGGCGAAAACGCATGAGAGATGTGCTCATCTTCGGCTCTTTCGCATTGCCTGCCAAGGTGGGAAGGCACCGTTTGGAGCGGTGCTCTGTGAGGCACTATACTCAACTACCGTAGACGATGAAAGAAGCCGCCGATCAAGAGCGGCGCAAGAATGAAGGAGTAAGAGCAAATGCCTGCAATCACACCGATTCGGGATGAAGATATTGAGTTTGACCACGGTAGTTTCGATTCAGCCGGTTTTGCAAAACAAGCCCTCGCAAACTGGCAATCCCTCGCACAAGTCATCGACCATACGCTGCTGAAGCCGGAGGCCACGCGCGAGCAGGTCGAAAGCCTCTGCGATGAGGCCATCCGCTACCGGTTTGCGTGCGCCATGGTGAACCCGGTGTGGGTTCCCACGGCAGTCGGCATGCTCACAGGCACCGGAATTAGAGTCGGAGTCGTTATCGGCTTCCCTCTCGGCGCGTCTCTCGTTTCGACCCTGCGGCAGGAGGCTGCAGCCTTGGCTCGCCTTGGGGCGAAAGAACTCGATATGGTGATCCCCATCGGCCAGCTTAAGAGTGGCAACCACCACGCAGTCGAACACACCGTGCACGCTGCGGCGAGCGTCGCGCACCATAACGGCGCGATCCTCAAAGTGATTCTGGAAACCGCTTTGCTCACGGTGGAAGAGAAATTGCGAGGCGCGGAGCTTGCCATTCAGGCGGGCGCTGATTTCATTAAGACATCCACTGGATTCGCATCCGGCGGCGCAACGGCTGCCGACGTGGCCCTGATGCGCGGGGTTGCGGGCGGACGCTGCGGGGTGAAGGCTTCAGGCGGAATCCGCACGCTCGCCGACGTGCGCACCATGCTCGAAGCGGGTGCAAATCGCATAGGGGCTTCCGCGTCTGTAGCGATCGTCCGCGAACTCGGCGCGGATTAATCATCGCGTCTAGCTTGCGATCGAGCCCACGTTTCACATGCTGATGGGAGACGGGCACTCGTTTGCCCAGGTTGCGATGCACTTCAGGAGCCTGGGAGCGGACAGCTAAAAGCTAGGATCAGGATGCTGTCCTCCGTTATCATCACCTAGTCCCCATGCCAACGAGTCCCCCATCTTCGTCGACTGAAACGCACTTCGAGGGCGATTACCGCCCCGCAAACTCCGAGAACCCGCACGCCCATTTAGACCCGCAGAATGTGCGGGTTGAATCGGCTGACCTGCGTTACCTGGCTCAAATAGCCGACACGCTCAACACCACACTGGACCTGCAAACCCTGCTCAACCGCACGTCGGAGCTAGTTCAATCTGTCATTCGGTACCGTATCTTTTCGATTCTGCTGCTGAATGACCGGACCAACGAATTACGGATGCGATTCCAGATTGGGCACACGCGAGAGGCGCAACGAATGCGCTTCCCGCTGGGCAAAGGAATTGTGGGTCAGGTCGCCCTCACTCGCCAACCGATGCTGATCAACGATGTCACCACGGTGGAAGGTTACATTCCTGCGAATCCCGATGTGCGCTCGGAGTTGGCGGTTCCGTTGATTGCGAAAAATCGTCTGATCGGCGTGATCGATCTCGAAAGCGAGGAGGTCGGCTATTTCAAGCCAGAGCACCTGCATCTGCTCACGCTGACTGGGTCGAGAATTGCGCAAGCCATCGTAAACGCGCGGCTCTATGCGCGAGTCTCCCGCCAGGCCGAAACGCTGACTGTGCTGAACGAGATCTCGACGGAGTTGATATCCATTCTCGACGTGGATCTGTTGCTGGGCAAGATCGGCCAACTGCTGAGACGCCTGATCGATTATCAGATGTTCAGCATCATGCTGCTGGACGATAAAGGCGAGACGCTGATTACGCGTTACGCATGGCGATTTGGCTCTGCGCAGGCTCCCATGCGCCGCATCTCCGTGACTTCGGGGCTGGTGGGGGCGGCGGTGCGCGAGTGGCGGCCAATCAATGTGCCTGACGTGCTGAAAGACCAGCGATATTTGCCGATGAACGCCGAGACGCGGTCGGAACTAGTGGTGCCGCTCTTCTATAAGGACCGCGTCATCGGTGTACTCGACCTGGAGCATACGCGCCCCTCATTTTTTAATGAAGATCATGTGCGGATGTTAACGACTATGGCCGCGCAGGTTGCGATCGCGATTGAAAACGCACGGCTCTACCAGGCGGTGAAAAGACAAGAACAACAACTGGAGCGGGACATTGCAATGGCTCGGGAGGTCCAGTTGCGGCTGCTGCCCGTGTCTCCCCCACAGCACGAACATGCCGAGCTTGCGGTGAACTTTTTGCCTGCTCGGACAATCGGCGGCGATCTCTATGACTTCCTCGAGTACGGACCGGGACAGACAGCGATCGTGCTGGGCGACGTGAGCGGAAAAGCCGCCCCGGCAGCGTTGTTTGCGGCGCTGGTAAGCGGCATCATGCGCTCTGCGGCACAACAGCAACTCGCCCCGGCCGCAATGCTGGAATCACTTAACGATGCACTGCAGGAGCGCCGGCTGGACTCGCAGTACGTGACCATGCTTTTCGCTCTCTGGAACGATGAGAACCAGACTCTGCAGGTGGCAAATTCCGGCGCGGTGCAGCCGATCTTTTGTCGCGCGGGACAATCAGTGACGGTACGCGCGGAGGGATTTCCGCTGGGCATGTTCCCCAATGCGACGTATGAGGAATTCAACGTCGCGACACAGCCGGGCGACGCAATTGTCTTCGTATCAGATGGAATTCTGGACGCTGAAAACGAGCACGGTGAGATGTATGGCGAGGACAGGTTGGCAGGCTTTCTCTGCGGCCACCGCGACCGGCCCGCTGAGCAGATTGCCGCTGCCATCATGGCGGATGTCACTCGCTTCCAGGGCGGCCAGGATCGATTCGACGATGAAACCATTATCGTGCTGCGGGTGAAGTAGGCCGGGCATCGCAGGCATGCCATTTTGCTGGCTGCTGATGCTGTTCTGGGCCCTTCGCTAAACTTGAGTAGAGCAACATTCGGAGAGACCTTGCACACGACGACGCAAGAACGCATCATTCGCCCGGCGCGGAACATCATGGGCAGCCTGCGCCTGCCTGGCGACAAATCCATCAGCCATCGCTATGGAATGCTCGGCGCATTTGCCGAGGGCACTTCACGATTCAGGAATTTCTCGACCGGCGCCGATTGCGCATCGACTCTCGCCTGCATGGAAGAGTTGGGCGCAACGGTTCGCAAACTCGAAGATGGCGTAATCGAGGTGGATGGCGTTGGCGGCCGGGTAACTCCCACGTGCGAGCCGCTCGACTGCGGCAACTCGGGCTCAACCATGCGCATGATCTCGGGGCTGTTGGCGCCGCAGAAGGGGCGCTTCACACTAATTGGCGACGCTTCCCTCTCGCGGCGGCCCATGGAGCGCGTGCGCAAACCGCTGGCGGAGATGGGCGCGCGGCTCACGTTGACCGACGGTCATGCGCCGGTCGTGATTGAGGGCACTTCGCTTTCAGCCATCGATTACACAACGCCAGTTCCGAGCGCGCAGGTAAAAACGTGCGTGCTGCTGGCGGGACTGCAGACCGCAGGCACCACGACCGTGCGTGAAGCCGTACGTACGCGCGATCACAGCGAACTTGCGCTGCGAGCCTTTGGCGCGAAGATCACACGCGCGCTCGACTCAGTCTCTGTGACGGGACCACAAACCCTGCACGCGATTGACGCCGCGGTACCGGGCGACATTTCCTCTGCCGCATTTTTCATGTGTGCAGCAGCTCTCTTTCCCGGCTCTGGACTCCTGCTCGACTCTCTTGGCCTCAACCCCACACGCGCTGCGCTGCTCGATGTGCTGACAGCGCTCGGCGCCCGCATCGCGGTGCTGAATTTGGAAGAGCTTCACTCTGAACTCGTGGGCACCGTGCAGATCTCTGCCGATGAGGGCGGTCTGAAATCGACTGAAATCAGCGGCGCTCTGGCGGCGCAGCTCATTGACGAATTGCCGGTCCTTGCGGCGATCGCACCCTACACCAGCGGAGGCATTCGCATTCGCGACGCTAAAGAGCTGCGCGTCAAGGAATCGGACCGCATCGCGCTGGTTGCGCAGAATCTCCGTGCCATGGGCGCGGAAGTTGCGGAGTTTGAAGACGGACTCGACGTGCCGGGCGGACAAATGCTGCATGGCGCAACGATTGATTCAGGCGGTGATCATCGCATCGCAATGGCCTTCAGCGTGGCCGCATTACGGGCCGAGGGGGAGACTCTGACCCAAGGGGCGGAGTCGGCATCTATCAGTTTTCCGGAATTCTTCGAATTACTCGACCTGGTTGCTGAAAGGTAAAAAGCCCTTGCAAGCACAAAAAAAAGACCCGGCACTCGGCCGGGTCTTTTATTTTTGCAGTTCTGAGATTAGCGGCTCGTCGGCGGCTGAGGCGCTGGTGTTGCACTGGCCGGCGGAGGAGTCATCGTGGGTTCGTTGCCGCCCTTGAAGGGTTGCACTCCCGGCACTAACGGCACAGTCTTCACCTGGCCCGTGGCAGCTTCGCCCAGGTTAATACCGTAGTGCTCGAGCGTTGTTGCCAGCGTCTGATAGAGCCCTGCGCGATCTTTTGCGTACGCTGCGTTGGCAGCGATCAGATTGTTCTCAGCCGTCGCCAGATTGCGCTCCTGCAGCAGCACATTGGCCGTTGTCGATGCGCCCAGGCGCAATTTCTTCTGCTCGGAATCGAGGCTCTGCTGCGCGTAACTCTGCGCCGCTCGCGAGGCCACGACCTGTGCGCGATCGTTGGTAAGGGCGTATTGCGCATTCACCACCTGCATGCGAATCTGCGTGTAGAGTTGCTCGAGCCGCAATTCCGCCTGGCGGTACTCCATCATCGAGCGGGCCTGAACGGATTGTGCCTGCTTGTTGCCGATGGGAATGCTCAGAGTGAAACCGATGCCTTTGTCTGGCGCCGATCCGTTGAAGGCGTTGGTAAAGGCCGTCCCGTATCCGGTTGAATCGATCGCATTGCAGTTTGGATTGAACTGGACATTGCAATTCGGATTGATGGATCCGCCAATGCCTGTTCCGCCGTAATAACCGTATGCATCGAAAGTCGGCAGCAAGCCGTTGCGCGCGCCGCGCAACGTAATGGCGTCGTTTTTCAGAATGAGCACGGCCTGCTCCAGTTCCGGACGCTGGCGGAACGCAAGCTGCACGAGGTCCTCTGCCGGCTGTTTCTCTTCAGGCAGCTCTTCCAGGGTCACACGGTCAGTTGGAATGACCGGCGCAACTGAGAGCGCGGGATCATTGAGGTTGCGGGCGATTGCCTGCTTGATGATCTGCTGCTGGAAGTTCAATACGTTCTGCGAACTGATCAAAGCCTGCTTGTCGGTAGCCACGGTCGACTCGGACTGCACGACGTCGAGCGGAGCCATCGTCCCGATGTCAAGCTGCTTTTGGGTGTCCACGTTCAACTTGGTGCTTTGATCCAGAGCGCGTTGCTTTGCCTGCACATCTTCGTACGCGCTCACCAGGCCCCAGTAGATGCTTTCTACCTGGTTCACCGTGTAGAGAATCTGCTGGCGAAACGAGGAGTCGGTGATCCGGCGGTCGTTTAGTGCCTGGTACATGTAGCGCTTGTTCACCCAGATTCCGGCACCCTGAAGCAGGTGCTGCGTAACCTGCGCCCTGAAGCTTGACGTTAACTGCGGACTGTAGAGCGTGATTCCGTTGGAGGTTGTGGCGTAAGTGTTGTTGAACGTCATCGTGAATTGTGAACCGGTGACGAATCCCTGGTCGTAAATGAAGTTGTAGTCGTTGGTCGAACTGGTGCCGCCGGTAAAAAAGCTTGTGGAAGGGGCATGCGCACGATCGAACTGGATGGTCCCTGAAACCAGAGGTTCCGTCCTTGCGGGTAACGGACCTGCACCTGCAGTGGTCAGAGACAGACCGCCTGTGCCGGTCGCGCCGCCGCCGGAGCCGACGCTCGTGCCGCCGGGTCCTCCGCCAGAGGCAAGAGTTGCAACCGAGCCACCGAGGGTGTTGGTCAATAGTCCGGCCGGAGCACCCAAAGGAGCCGCGCCGGTGCGCGTCCTCAGGATGTCGGTATCGGCAATATCGAGGTTGTAGCGGGCAATGGCTATGTCGTAGTTATTTTCGATGGCCAGCGCGATGGCGTCGGAGAGGCTGAGATAAATCTTGCCCTCCTTGACCAGGTCCGTGAGTCGCACGGAGTTCACAAAGCTGGCTTTCTCAATGTTCGTTGGGCTGTACATCTTGAACGGATTGCCCAGCAGACGGCCGGCAGGTTTGGTAAAGTCCCGCTCCGACTGCCGCAGATCAGGCGGCTGGGTATGCGTTGGGGCTGGCTCCGCCGGCAGGTCAGAGGAATACTTGTCGGTGGGCACGGCCACCGTAGGCTGGCCTGCCTGTGGCGTTGCCGCTTGCTGCGCGAATCCAGAAGGCCCACCCGCTGCCAATGTCAGCATGACCGCTGCGAGAGCTCGCAGACGTTTCCCTGACTGCGATTCAACCTGGCGCACGGTCTTTTCCTGATGTTTAAACACACGAATACCGAACAATTGCATGTTTCCTCTCCACGAGTTCCTAAGGCATGTGGGGTGCCATTCTTCAAGACGTCCGAAGTGCCCCTCCGGACGCAGTTTTATGAGTCTTCGAGGCTTTTTCGCTCCCTGCCCTGACTGAATATTGCTCACAGGGCAATACGCGCCAGCCTGACAGTTCGTTCCCTCGTCCCGACTTTTGGGCTTTCAGAACGTTGTGGCCACGCGTGGGTTCGAAAGACTGAGTATATCCCACTGGGTCGACAGCCTCAGAGCGCGTTGCCGGTCGATTAACCTGTTATCTATACAGGTACCTTTGAACGAAACTGCCCAACTCGCCCAGCCCATGCAAACCTGGAAGTTGACCCTGGCCTATGACGGCACCGATTTCCACGGCTGGCAAGTGCAACCGGGTGAGCGCACGGTTCAGGGGGAGTTGCAGGCCGCGATTGGGCGCGTTACGGGTGAGGCGCCTTTGCCTCAAGGATCAGGCCGAACCGATGCTGGCGTCCATGCCCTTGGGCAGGTGGCAAGCTTCGCGCTCCAGGCGCGCATCCCGGCGAGCAATCTGCACCGCGCTGTGAACCGGACGCTGCCTGCGGAGATTCGAATTCTGGATGCGAAGGTTGTGCCCGACACTTTCCACGCTCGACACTCCGCCAGGGCAAAGACCTACGAGTATCGAGTGCTATTGACTGAACCGGGAAGCGCGCAGATCTGCCCGCCGTTTCTGGCACGCTATGTTTATGCCTACTCCTGGCGTGTGCAGATGGCGGCTCTCGAGCGAGCGGCACAGATGTTTGTCGGTACGCATGACTTTCGCAGCTTCACCGCGACGGAGCCCGATCTGGCGACGCGGAACAGCAACTTCGAAGAACAGCCGGATGGCGCAGTCCAGACAGAGTCACGAACGGCGATCCGAACCATCTATTCCTCCTCATGGACAGAGGAGAAGCAGGAAGCTGGCGATTTGCTCGTCTATCGCGTGCGAGGAAACGGATTTCTGCACCACATGGTGCGAAATCTCGTCGGCACCATGCTCGATGTTGGTCGCGGGTACATTCCGTGCGAAGATATTCCAACGATTCTTGCGGCACTCGATCGATCGACCGCAGGTCCCACGGCACCCGCGCGAGGCTTGTTTTTGCATTCGGTGGAGTACGACTAATTCTGGATGCGAGCTTTTGGCTTGCAGCTGCAACCAACATCGCAGGACTTTCGTTTTCACTGATCCTGCTACCCTGAGATCACTTGCATGGCTCTGTTCTCACGCACCACGCCTTTCTCGCGCGTAACAGCACTGGCATCTCAAAGGCCGGTCCATGCCGCTTTCGCATGGCTGCACAACAATCCGAAGACGATTATGGATTGGCAGACTGACCTGGTTGCGATTCCAGGCCCTCCGTTTGGAGAGACGCAGCGGACAAAATGGATAGCCGAGCGATTTCGCGACGCCGGAGTGCGGGATGTACAAGTCGACGAGATCGGCAATGTGCTTGGCTATCTTCCCGCTGCAAAACTGCCGCCTGAGAGCAGCGGCCCCATCGTTGTTCTCTCGGCGCACCTCGATACTGTCTTCCCGGCCGATACGCCATTGAATCCCACGGTAACGAGCGCGGATGGAGTTACGACACTGAACGCGCCCGGGGCGTGCGATAACGGAGCGGGCGTGGCAGGACTGCTCGCGATCGTGAATGCGCTCATTCAGGCGAAAGTGAATCTCGCATCTCCGCTATTGGTGCTTGGCAACGTAGGAGAAGAGGGTGAGGGCGACCTGCGCGGTGTGCGCCACTTCTATCATCAGGAGGAATTGGCAGGCCGCGTGGCCGCGCATATTGTCCTTGACGGCTCCGGTGCCGACTCGGCGGTTACACAAGCGCTAGGCAGCCGCCGCTATCGGATCACCATCTCCGGGCCGGGCGGCCACAGCTTTACCGATTCCGGAACTCCCAACCCGATTGCGGCCTTAGCCATGGCTCTTGCGACCCTTGCGCAAACTTCAATGCCCGAAACGCCCTCAACCACGTTGAATCTGGGGACCATTCACGGTGGAACAAGCGTCAATTCCATTCCTGAAAGCGCCACGGCCACTGTCGATTTTCGGTCGACCGATGCTGAAGAATTGCTGCGACTCGAAGTTGCCCTGCATAGAGCCGTTGAAGATGCGACAGAACAATGCAACACGACTGCAAGGAAGGCCGGAGGTCGCAGCCGCGGTCTCATCAGTTTCACTGTGGAGAAGATCGGCGATCGGCCTGCTGCGCAGTTAGCGGACGAGTCACCAATACTGGATGCTCTGCGGGCGGTTGATCGCCACCTTGGACTGCAATCCGAGTCGCGCCTGGGTTCGACAGACGCAAATATTCCTATTTCGCTGGGCGTGCCGTCGATATCAATGGGGGCAGGGGGCGAAGGCGCAGGCGCGCATACGCTGGCAGAGTGGTACAGCGACAAAGACCGCGAAGTTGGCTTGCGCCGGGTGTTGTTGCTGACACTCGCGATGACGGAGTGGGCGGCGGAACTCTGATCGCGCTCTGCTACACTGCGCGAATGCGCGCCATATTTTTCTTCTTTGTATCGGTTGCTCTCGCGATGCCAATCTGCTCCTCTCAAGCACAGTCCGCACAGGACGCGGCATCGAAGCGTGTTCAGACCATGCCTGCCGCATCGTCCAAGACGCCAGAGCTGATCTATTTCGATGGGATTATCTACACCGGAGAGGGATTCACAGACAATAGGCCGCAAATCGTGCAGGCCATTGCAGTGGGCGGCGGCAAAGTTATCGCTGTCGGCACGACTGAGAAGATCACGCGGCTTGCGGGCCCTAAAACGACGCTGCGCGATCTGAACTCCGCCAACACCGGTACCGTCATCTTTCCCGGATTCAATGATGCGCATACACATCTCGGCGGAGCAGGCCGCACGAAGTTGACTATCGACTTGACCGGAGTGAAATCGCTCTCCGCAATGCTGGCCATAATTGAAGCCGCGGCAAAAGAAGCACCAGCAGGACATTGGCTTACCGGCGGCAACTGGGACCACACGCTCTGGGAACCGAAAATCCTGCCTACACGCCAAGACCTCGATAAGGTCACGGGAGACCATCCGATATTTCTTGATCGCATCGATGGCCACATCGCGATTGCAAATACTGCGGCTCTCGCTGCGGCAGGAATCACGGGCAAGACAGTCACTCCGCAAGGGGGCAAAATCGATCTCGACGCAAGCGGGGCACCGACCGGCATTCTGCGCGAATCCGCGAAGAACCTGATCTACGAAATAATTCCGCCACCAAGTCACGAGGATCGCCGCAAAGGCGACGAGCTCGCGATCAACGACGCCCTCGCGCACGGCGTAACCAGCGTGCAGGACTTCAGTGACTGGCAGGATTTTCTCGTCTTCGAAGAGATGGAGAAAGAAGGCAGTCTGCATCTGCGTATCAGCGAGTGGCTTCCATTTGCGAATTCTCTCGACGAACTAAAGAAGATGCGCGCCCACCACAACATCAACGATCCTCTGCTGCACACGGGAATGCTGAAGGGCTTCATGGATGGCTCGCTCGGATCGCGCACCGCCGCAATGAAGGCGCCTTTTGCCGATGATGCCGGCAACACTGGCCTTCCGCAATTCAAGCAGGCGGAATTGAACAAGATGTCGGTCGAGCGCGCGAAAGCTGGCTTCCAACTCGGCTTTCACGCCATCGGCGACAAGGCTGCCGCAATGGCACTCGAAGCATTCTCACAACCCGGAGTGTCGAAGACTGCGCGCAACCGCATCGAGCATGCACAGGTGGTGGACCCGGCGGACATTCCGCGTTTCAAGAAACTCGGCGTCATTGCGAGCATGCAACCCAATCACCTGCTTACCGACATGAACTGGGCCGAAGAGCGTCTCGGTCCCGGTCGCGCTGCATATTCCTACGCGTGGAAGGCCTTTCTCGACGCCGGCGTTCCGCTGGCCTTTGGCACTGACTATCCGGTTGAGCCTGTTACGCCTTTTCGCGGACTTTATGCTGCTGTGACACGCAGGAATGAAGCTGGAACCAAAACTTACTACCCGGAAAATAAACTTACACGAGGTCAAGCCCTTTACGCGTATACGCAGGGATCTGCGTATGCCGAGTTTGCAGAGAAGCACAAAGGCAAGCTCGCGCCCGGCTATGATGCGGACTTCATTCTGGTCGATCGCGACCTCTACAAGGTTGATCCCGCTGCAATCCTCGACACTCACGTTCTGCAGACGTTTGTGGCAGGAAAGCAGGCCTTCCCGGTTCAAGCGAAATGAAGTTGCGCGCCTATGTGCTGATGGTGTTGGTTGTGGCGATCTGGGGATCTACCTTTGTAGTGATCAAGGGCGCGCTCAACGACGCCACACC
>Ga0207683_10003777_pt1 | contig 13133 bp, 8 predicted proteins | sample KBSM73metaG_FD_184333 | JGI IMG/M metagenome (GOLD analysis project Ga0207683, IMG submission 184333) | Miscanthus rhizosphere microbial communities from Kellogg Biological Station, Michigan, USA - KBS M7-3 metaG (SPAdes) (version 2) | ecosystem: Host-associated > Plants > Roots > Rhizosphere >...
TCATCTCCTTCATCAACAAGCGCAAGAATTGCATTGGCGAGACTTTGCTTTGCACCTGTAGATACCACAATATTCTCTGGTTTATAATCAAGGTTGTTATCTCTTTTCAGTTTTGTACAAACTGCTTCACGCAGGTCGGGAAATCCCGGTACCGGTGTATAATGGCTCCAATTGTCATCAATCGCTTTTTTTGCAGCGTCCTTTATGTGTTGCGGCGTATCAAAATCAGGTTCGCCAAGACTGAGGTCAATCACGTCAATACCTTTTGCTCTCAGCTCGCGACCGAGCTTTGCCATTTTTAAAGTTTCCGGCTCATTGAATCGTTGTAACAGGGAAGATAATTGCGTGGTGGATGCTGCTAACTCCATGGTTTATGTTTATTTTTTGCGGTCGCAAAAATACAGATATATAGAACACGGATGACACGGATTTATGAACACTGATCCCGGGATTTTGAATTTGATTTCATGGATAGATACTTAAAAGTGCAATAAAATCCTCGTAACAAACGGGTATTCTGAAACGAACAAACCGGAGGTAAAGCCCCTTTCCAACCGGTTGAAAACGATCCGGGTCAAGCGGTGCAATCCTCATTCAAAATACCCCATCCAACATGAGGTTAATCATCCGCGAAATCCATGCGCTGACAGCCCTATCAATCAGCGTTACAAGCTGTTGAAAACTATCCGTGTCCATCCGTAATAATCCGTGTCATACTGTTCCATATATGCCCGAAAAAGCTATCTTTGCACCTCTTTTTCAATTTACCGGATGCCCGGCAGCAGCAACAAGCACGCTCACCGGGCGTTAACATGTAAACCCAATAAATATGCAACTGAAAGGTTTGGTTCGTTTTTTTACGATCTTGCTTATTCTCTACTCTATCTATGAACTTTCCTTTACATGGTTTGTCCGCGGCCATGAAAAAAAGATGGAATCCCGCGCGAAGACTTTTGTAAAATTAAATTATCAAACAGCTGAGCAGAAATATCCCGGCAACAAAGAGTTGCAGGCATTGTACCAGGACACGCTTACAAAAGCGTACAATGATCGTTTAAAAAGATTGCTTGACAGTACAAAAGATGTTACAGTTACATATGGCTTTACCGGCAAAGTCAGCTATCAAAAAGCGAAGACAGAAGAACTGAATCTGGGTCTCGATCTGCAGGGCGGTATCAACGTAACTATGGAAGTTGAACTCGTCGGTTTATTGCGGTCGATGGCCAACAATTCAAAGGATCCAAGTTTTTTGATGGCGTTGAATAATGCCAATAAACGTAAGGCAAACAGTAATGCAGATTTTATTTCCATTTTTTACGAAGAGTATAGAAAAATTGCCGGCGAAGGAAAACTTGCCGGACTGTTTTCTGCCGCGAACCAGGATAAGATAAAAATCAATGACAACGACAGCAAAGTTTTAGGCGCTTTGCGCACCGAAGCAAAAGACGCCTTCAGCAGAACATACCGCGTATTAAACACCCGTATCGACCAGTTTGGTGTGGCCCAGCCCAATATCAACCAGGATCCGGACCGGCAGATAATAACGGTTGAGCTACCGGGAATCCAGGACCGCGAACGAGTCAGAAAATATTTACAGGCTTCAGCGAATCTTCAATTCTGGGAATTATACAATATTGGTGAATTGGGACAATCACTGACAAAAGCGGATGAGGCATTCAGTATAGTGATGGGTGGAAATAAAAAAGTTGATACCACTTCGCAAAAAACGGATACATCAAAATCAGTTCCTTTAGTAGGCGGTGATACTTCGAAGACAGTAACATTAGCTGATGCAGGTAAAACCACGGATACAACCAAAAAACTGCCTGCAGCAAATCAACTCAATGCGAATGCAAAAGAATCTCTTTCAAAATATATTCAGTTCATTCCGCCATCGCAGGATGCAAAAGGAACGATTGCCTATTCCCCATCAATCGGCATGGTTGCAGCAAGAGATACTGCCCTTGTAAGAAGTTATCTCGAAATGGATGCTGTGAGAAATAATTTTCCGGCAGACGTTGTATGGTTATATGGAATGCCGCTGAACAAGGAGTCAAAAAAGGCTGAAGTTCTGCCGTTATATGCAGTAAAAACGCTTGGTCGTGAAAAGGCGAAACTGGAAGGTGATGCAGTAACAGACGCAAGCCAGCAATTTGATCCAACCACCAATGAAGTGCAGGTGGAAATGAAAATGAATTCAACCGGTACAAGGATATGGGGCGAAATGACAAAAGCGGCAACTGCAGGTGGCAAACATGATCCGATTGCTATCGTACTGGATAATATCGTTTATTCAGCACCGAGTGTACGCAATGCAATTGAAAATGGCATATCCAGTATTTCCGGTGGCTTTACAACGGAAGAAGCACAGGATCTTGCCAACATTTTAAAAGCGGGTAAATTACCTGCGCCGGCAAAAATTGTACAGGAACAGCAGGTGGGGCCCACCCTCGGAAAAGATGCGGTGAATGGAGGTATGAAAGCGTTTGCCATTTCATTTATTGTTATTTTTCTCCTGATGCTAGTGTATTATAACACGGCAGGATGGATTGCCAACATTGCATTAATACTGAATCTTCTTTTTACCGTCGGTGTGTTAATTGGTCTCGGGGCCTCACTAACGGCGCCGGGTATCGCCGGTTTGGTATTAACGATCGGTATGGCGGTTGATACCAACGTTATTATTTATGAACGTATCAAAGAAGAATTGACAAGAGGCAAAGGATATATTCCTGCCATTAATGAAGGATATAAACGATCGTTACCGCCCGTCCTCGATGCACACATCACCACCTTACTTACAGCGATAATACTTTTTTATTTTGGTCTTGGCCCTGTAAGAGGTTTTGCTACTACGCAGATACTGGGTATTCTTCTTTCTTTGTTCTGCGGTATCCTGGTCAGCCGCTGGATCAGTGACTGGTTCACCAGCAAAAAACGTCATCTTGAATATTTTACCGGTGTCAGCCGTCGCATATTTAAACATGCAAACTTTAAATTTATTGAATACCGTAAAGTCGCTTATGTTATTTCATTCTTTGTGCTGGCGCTTGGTATCGGTTCATACTTTCACGGTTTTGATGAAGGCGTTGAGTTTAAAGGAGGCCGCAGTTATATCGTTCGTTTCGATAAGCCGGTAAATGAAGAACAGGTAAGAAACGATCTGCATACAGCATTTGAAGGCGATTATCCGGTTATTAAAACCATTGGTGATACCAGGACACTGGATATTACTACTGCTTATAAAATCGAAAGCACGGATCAGAATACAGATGAGCTGGTAGAGAGAAAATTGATTGAAGGTTTAAAGAATCATTTGCCGCCGGGGATTACGTATGAAAAATTTGATAAGCAATACAAGCAACAATCGAAAACGGTATTCCCTTCTATATCTGATGATCTGAAAAAAGGTGCTGTAAAGGCAACCATCTTTGCAATGATCATTATTTTCCTTTACATTTTTATCCGTTTCCGCGACTGGCGTTATTCCATGGGTACGATCATCGCCCTGTTGCACGACGTATTAGTTACGTTAATTGTATTCTCTTTTGCAAGAGGTCATGTGCCTTTCCCGTTGGAAATTGATCAGCATTTTATTGCAGCCATACTCACAGTGATCGGCTTCTCGATGAATGATACGGTAATTGTATTTGACCGTATACGTGAAGATAGCCGGTTGTATCCAACGATGTCAAGAGAGCAGGTGATCAATACCGCCATCAACCAAACGCTGAGCCGTACGGTGATGACATCACTGACAGTTTTCCTTACCATACTTATCCTGTTCATTTTCGGCGGTGAGGTTACAAGAGGTTTTGCTTTTGCAATGTTGATTGGTGTTATAACCGGTACATATTCCTCCATATTTGTTGCGGCGCCGATACTCGTTGACCTTGGCCGCAAAAGAAGATTGGGAGAACAGAATGATGCTGTTGCCGCCGGTAAAACAAAGCCAAAATCATCTGCTGCTCCGGCAAATCATTAATTGTTGCTAATTGCTTAATTTAATATACAACCTAAGCTCCCTTTCCAGGGAGCTTTTCTTTTATAGAAACAGGTGATATACTGAAAATAAAAATGTCCGTCACAAAGACAGACATTAATAATAATATTCAGACCCTCAGGCTCACACTCCGAAACTGCTTCCACATCCACAGGTAGAACTTGCGTTGGGGTTTCTAAATGTAAATCCACGGTTATTCAAACCTTCTTCCCAGTCTACTTCCATTCCATGCAAATACATTTCATGTGATCTATCCATAAGATAGGTAACTCCATCTACCTCATATTCCTGGTCATTTTCCTTCTTGCTGTCAAACCCAAGAATGTAACTAAGACCTGAGCATCCACCTCCTTTCACCCCTATTCTTAATTTTTGGGTGGTATCAAAGCCCTCAGCACTTATCAATTTTTTTACTTCTTTTACCGCACCACTTGTTAAAGTGACCGGCGCTGATAATATTGTTTCCATTCTGCAAAATTAAACATATTTATTAAAGCCGGAAACATTGAATGGCCTCAGATCAACAGAGAACCATTGATTGATTGTTCTCCTGAAACCATTTGTATGTTGTGGTTCAATTCATTATTAACTCTTACCTTTCAGCATATAATCAAAACCACGGGCAGTCATTATTTTTACTGCAAAACATTAACATAAATGAATGAAAACTTACTTCCTATAATCATTTCTTCTGCGGCATTTGTTATTGCGATGATAACATTCTTTATGGTGAGGAACAGGAAAGAAACTCCTCCGCCATCCGATACCTTCAGCAGCAAACCATTGCAGCTACAGGCCTATGAAAGGATAACGGTGCTGGCAGAACGCATTGCCATACCAAGCCTTGTAAGCCGAGCAAGTCAGCAATCAAATTTATCTGCGCGGGAAATGCAATTACTGTTACTGGAAAGTGTGAAACAGGAATATGAATACAACGCATCGCAACAGATATATGTAACACCGGTAGCCTGGGAGGCCGTCAAGAACCTGAAAGATCAGAATATGCTGATCATAAACCAGGTCGCTTCCACATTGCCGCCGGATGCACGAGGAATTGATCTCAATAAACGGTTAATGGACTTTATTATAAGTCAGCCGAAGGGTCAACTGCATACAATCGTGCTGGAGGCGTTGAATTTTGAAGCAAAGAAGTTGATGAAGTAATGCGATAGGCAATTGATAATACGCGATAGACAGTTTTCGCTAACCAATTTTTTAGTATGCCGGAAAAGAAAATTTTTACTGATAGCGGAATTGAAATAAAAGAAGTTTATGATAACCGGGGTACTCCCGAAGTTACTTCCACGGAGGGCAATTCGGGAGATGCTCCCGGCTCCTATCCTTTTACCCGCGGCATACAGCCTGATATGTATCGCGGCAAGCTATGGACGATGCGGCAATACGCTGGGTTTTCTACAGCAGAGGAAAGTAATAAACGTTATCATTATTTACTGTCGCAGGGAGTTATGGGATTAAGCGTTGCATTTGATCTGCCCACACAGATAGGTTATGATAGCGATCATCCATTAGCTGAAGGAGAAGTAGGTAAAGTTGGCGTTGCGATAGATAGCATTGACGATATGCGGACGTTGTTCAACGGTATAAAACTGGATGAAGTAAGCACATCCATGACCATCAATGCCACCGGTTTTATCTTGCTGGCATTATATGTCGCTTTGGCAAAAGAACAGGGTGCAGATTTAAAAAAAATAACCGGCACTATTCAAAACGACATCCTTAAGGAATATGCTGCAAGAGGCACCTACATCTATCCGCCAAAGCCCTCCATGCGTATCATCACCGATATATTTGAATGGTGCAGTACTGAATTACCCAAATGGAATACAATATCCATTTCGGGTTATCATATCCGCGAAGCCGGAAGCACTGCGGTACAGGAAATTGCTTTTACGCTCAGTAACGGCAAGGCCTATGTGAAAGCAGCCCTGGAAAAAGGAATGGATATAAATGTATTTGGCAAACGTCTCTCCTTTTTTTTTAATGCACATAATAATTTATTTGAAGAAGTAGCGAAGTTCCGTGCGGCAAGAAGAATGTGGGCAAAAATGATGACAGAGCTCGGCGCTACCGATCCAAAAGCCATGATGCTTCGCTTTCATACACAAACAGGGGGCAGCACGCTCACGGCACAACAACCGTTAAATAACATTTCACGCGTCACGATACAAACTCTTGCTGCGGTGCTTGGCGGCACACAATCGTTACATACGAATGGTTATGATGAAGCATTGAGTCTGCCTACAGAAGAGGCGGCGAGAATTGCATTGCGAACACAGCAGATCATTGCGTTTGAAAGCGGTGCCCCCGATACGGCCGATCCGCTCGGTGGGTCTTACTTTATTGAATCACTTACATCTGAAGTGGAAGAAAAAGCATGGCAACTGGTACATAAAATAGATGCGATGGGTGGCAGCGTTTCGGCTATTGAACAGGGTTTTATACAAAATGAAATTGCACACAGCGCCTATGAATATCAACTGAAGATAGAAACCGGGGAGAAAATTATAGTCGGCGTCAACAAATTCAAAACGGAAGAAGGGGCGACTGTTCCACCATTTAAAATTGATGACAGTATTCGAGATGTACAAATAAAAAAAATAGAACGGTTAAAAAACGAACGGAACAATCCCAAAGTTGATCAATGCCTGCAGGAACTCAATGACGCAGCTAATAGCACAGAGAATATTATGCCTGCCGTATTGAACGCCGTAGAAAATAAATGCACCCTCGGTGAAATAGCGGATACACTTCGTGAAGTATTCGGAGAGTATAAATAATTCAGAAAACCGACTAATTGCCAATGAAAAAACTTGTCTTCCCTTTTTGTCTTATTGTCCAGTTTTGTTTCGCACAAACAAAAGAAGTAAGTTCTCCAAATCTGCGTATTAAAGTTACCCTGGAGGTAAGCAGTACCATCAGCTACGCTGTCCTTTTCGATAACAAAATAATTGTTGCGCCTTCTTCCATTGATCTGCTGTTAAACGAAAACAGAAGTCTTTCTAATAAAGCTGCCTTAAAAAAAGCTTCTGTCAAATCAGTAAGAGCAACCATTATTCCAGGCGTACAGGAGAAAAGAAAAAAGATACCGGATAACTACAATGAACTGACGCTTACATTTAAACAACCTTTTGCTGTTATAGTAAGAGTGTATGACGATGCGGTGGCATACCGGTTTCAGACATTTTATAAAGATTCAATTACCGTGCAGAATGAATCGGCCAATTTCATTTTTCCTGAAAATCATTACCTGTGGTACCCGGAAGTTGCGAAGAGACAGGACGCAGATATCTTTCATACAAGTTTTGAAGAACTCTATAAGTTTAAACCCCTGGATAGTATTGGTGCAAACAATACATTATTCAACCCGGTGCTGATCGCTCCAAAGCAAGGGCCAAAGCTTTTAATTACAGAATCTGATATTGAAGATTACCCGGGTATGTTTCTTACAGGAAATAACGGCACTCAACTAACGGGTAAATTCGCCCCATATCCTTTAAAGGAAAAAATGACAGAAGGGGGTTATCAGCAATATCTCGTTACTGAAAGGGCAGATTATATTGCTAAAACCAAAGGAACAAGAGTTTTTCCCTGGCGTGTTATTGCAATTGCTGAACAGGACAAAGACCTGCCGGGAAATGATATTGTTTATCGTCTTGCCTCACCCTCCCGCGTAGCCGATGTGTCGTGGATACATCCCGGTAAAGGGACAGATGAGTGGATCATTGGCACCAATGTTTTCAATGTTTCATTTAAAACGGGTGTTAATACTGACCTTTATAAATACTACATTGATTTTGCAAAGCGATTCGGCTTTGACCGTATTATGATGGATGCAGGCTGGAGCGATACAAAAGATCTTTTTAAGATAGCACCGGACATAAATATGGATGAGATCAGTGCGTATGCAAAACAAAAAGGGATTAAGCTCAGCATGTGGACATTGGCATTGACGTTAGATGCGCAGCTTGAGCCGGCATTGGAGCAATTTGAAAAATGGGGCGTTGATTTTATCATGACCGACTTTATGGATCGTGATGATCAGAAAATGGTTAATTTCTATTATCGTATAGCAGCCGCCTGCGCCCGGCATAAGATCATGATCATGTATCATGGGGCCTATAAGCCAGCCGGTTTTGGAAGAACATTCCCCAATGCAATTACACGTGAAAGTGTGCTTGGTTCCGAGTATAATATATGGAGCGATAAAGCTACACCGGATCATAACCTGATGTTACCCTTTATCCGCATGGTGGCCGGCCCCATGGATTATGAACCGGGCATTCTCGATAACGCAACAAAGAAAACATTCCGGTCAATTGAAGAAAAAGTAATGGCACCCGGTACACGTTGCCATCAGCTGGCAATGTTTGTTGTGTATGATAGTCCTCTGCAAATTTTTTCAGGGAATCCGGCGCAAGGCTACCTCGAGCCGGCGTTTATGGAATTGTTGGGCAGCATCCCGACTGTATGGGACGAGACTAAAATTATTGATGGTAAAGTAGGCGAATATATTATTACGGCAAGAAAAAAAGGTGAAAATTGGTTCATCGGCTCTATGAGTAACTGGCAGCCGAGAGAATTAAAACTATCATTTGATTTTCTGGATGCATCTTCTGAATATAGTGCCACAGTTTGCGAAGACGGTGTCAATGCAGACCGTTATGCCTCGGATTACAGGATCAGCGAAAAAAAACTGACAAACAAAGATTCAATCACGATAAAACTTGCACCGGGGGGTGGCTTTATGATGCGGCTGAAAAAACAATAATCGTATTATTGTGTCATGATTTATGCAACAACTGTCAGTACAAAAGATGAGCTGCAGCAGATTCTTGATCTTCAAAGAAAAAACTTAAAACAACATATTACTGTTGATGAAAAAGAGGAACAAGGCTTCCTGACAATGCCATTTAAAATGGATATGCTGGAAAAGTTTCATTCTTTCGCTCCGGCAGTTATAATAAAAGATGATGATCACGTTGTTGCTTATGCAATTGTCGTGTTGCAGGAAGGTCGTAAATCTTATCCTGATCTTGAACCGATGTTTGTTAATCTTGAAAAACTTACCTGGAAGGATAAATCATTACCTGATTACAAATTTTATGTGATGGGGCAGATCTGTGTCGATAAAGCCTATCGCAATAAAGGGTTATTCGATATGCTTTATCACAAGCACAAAGACATATATCAGCATCAGTTCGATTTTATTGTCACCGAAATTTCCACCAGTAATTACAGATCACTAAAAGCACACAAACGCGTGGGGTTTGTTACGATAAATACATTTAGCGATGTATTGGATGAATGGGATGTAGTGTTGTGGGATTGGACGTGATGTTTAATTCCCGAAGACCGAAATAATAAACATTTCACGCACTCCTTACTATATACTGCTCAAAAAACTCTTCACCATTCAACACCTCAATCTCTGAAAAATAAAAATTACATTTATCTTTTGTAATAACTTTATGGAGCAGGAATCCGACAAGCCTTGAAAGACTGATATTGTTCTTTTCTGCATACCACTTGCCTTAACTGATAACATCTTCATCACCACTCAGCGTGATCATCGCATCTATAATTGCCAATTTTACCCATATAACCACTTATACGACAAGAAATTATTTTTTGTATGTATAAGCAGTACAACACTTGCAACGGTTTTCCGCTTTCCCTTATCTTCACAAAAAAGAAATATTACATGAAACGGTTGACAGGCACCGGGTTTTTACTATTTTTTTCTATTCTCCTCTTCGCACAAACTCCTTCTTTCATTACCGACAGTCTTGACAGCTATATTCAGCGCGGTATCAATCAATGGCAGATTCCTGGTCTCGCCATCACCATTGTAAAGGATGGAAAAGTGCTCGTAAAAAAAGGATATGGCGTACTGGAAATCGGCAAACCGGAAAGGGTGGATGAAAACAGCCTGTTTATGATCGCCTCCAATTCCAAATTATTCACGGCTACTTCGCTTGCCAAACTTGATTTTGATAAAAAATTATCCCTGAACGATAAAGTGACAAAGTTTATCCCGTGGTTTACATTGTATGATAACCACACAACAGAACTGGTGACAATAACTGATCTTTTATGTCATCGCCTGGGTACAAAGACCTTCCAGGGTGATTTTGTTTTTTGGGATTCAAATCTTCCAAAAGATTCTATCATCTGGAAGATGCGTTATCTCAAACCAACCGGCGTTTTCAGGCAGGATTATGGTTATTGCAATTCAGCATTTCTTACAGCAGGGCAAATACTCAACTCCGTTAGTGGCCAGACCTGGGAGAGTTATGTGAAAGAAAACATTTTGTTGCCGCTGGGTATGAACAATACCTATATGAATACCGAAGATTTGCCTTTACGGAATAATGTAGCTAAACCTCATAACAACCTGTACAGCAATCTAACCGTAATTCCCTATGATCATATCGACAATCTCGGGCCTGCCGCGAGTATGGTCAGCAATGTTAATGATCTCAGTAAATGGCTGATCATGCAATTGGATAGTGGCCGCTATGAAAATCGTGAAGTGCTGCCCTGGCCTGTTGTACAAAAAACAAGAGACGCAAATATCATTGTAGGCAGTCGCAAATCACCCTATTACCCGACACATATGCGGGCATATGGACTTGGTTTATTCATGACCGATTATGCCGGTAAACAGGTATACTGGCATACAGGCGGCGCATTTGGATATGTTACCAATGTTTGTTTTGTACCTGAAGAAAAATTGGGAATAGCCATCCTTTCCAATAATGATAATCAAAGTTTTTTTGAAGCCTTGCGCTACCAGATATTAGATGCCTTTCTGAACGTTCCATATACCAACCGGAGTGATTTTCAATACCAGTTTTTTCAGCAAAATAAAAAGAGGCAGGATGATGGGCTCGCCGTAATGAAAGACCGCGTGGAAAAAAAGAATTTACCCGATATAAAGATGGAAGACTTTACCGGTGAATATGTGAACACCCTGTACGGTAAAATCATTGTTGCTAAAAGTGGTGAGTTACTCATTTGTCATTTTGAACACCACCCTGAACTGCTCGGGTATATGGAGTATATGGATAACAACACGTTTCGCATGACCTACAACAATATTGCCTACGGCATTTACCCGGCAAAGTTTACCATCACTAACGGCAGGGCCACAGCGCTGGAAATACAGGTCAATGAATTTGTAGATCCGGATACCTATTTATTTGTGAAGGATCAGAATGGAATGATAGTACGATAAACCTCGATTTTATTGATCAAGAAGGATTTTAAGAATGAGATAAGATATCCTGCTTCCAAAAGACACCCGCTAAAATCGCGCAAATCCATTTTAATCAACTAAATCCTAGCCGGGTTTCCATCCATCTTTTAAGGTCACTGTCCTATTAAAAATAAACTCACCGTTTTCGGAATCTTTATCCAGGAAATAATAACCTTTACGCAAAAACTGAAAATGATCTTTAAAGCTGGCATTCAAGAGGGCCGGCTCAGCATATCCCTTTACAATTTTAAGTGAGTCAGGATTTATATAATCTTTAAAATCACCTTCTTCGTTGGAAGGGTCTTCTACGCGGAATAACCGGTCATACTCCCTTACTTCCACTTCCACCGTGTCGGCAGCGTTTACCCAGTGCAAGGTGCCTTTCACTTTTATATTGGAAGTATCGTTGCCGCTTTTACTTTCAGGAATATAAGAGCAACGCAGCTCCACTACCCTTCCGTCGGCATCCTTTATCACTTCATCGCAGCGGATGATATAAGCACTTTTTAAACGCACCATTTGTCCGGGTGCAAGACGAAAATATTTCTTTGTCGGGATCTCCATAAAATCATCCCGCTCGATATAAATTTCATTGCTGAATGTCACATCTCTTGTTCCAGTCGCCGGGTCTTCAGGGTTATTTTCAATCGTAACTACTTCGTCACTTACAACAACCTTTGCTCCTGGTTCGCCATTCGCTTCAGATGATTCACGACTCACGTAATTTGTAATCACCACTTTAATCGGATCAAAGACGACCATCCTTCTCATTGCTATTTTGTTTAAATGCTCACGCACACAAAATTCCAATAGTCCGACGTCGACCATGTTCTCTCTTTTGGCAACACCGATACGATCGCAGAAATCACGGATACTTTCGGGCGTATAACCGCGTCTGCGCATTCCACTGATCGTCGGCATGCGCGGGTCATCCCAGCCCGTAACATATCCCTCATTCACGAGTTGTAACAATTTTCGTTTGCTCGTCACCGTATAATTTATATTGCGGCGTGCGAACTCATACTGGCGGGACGTATATATCTCCAGTTTTTCTATAAGCCAATCATATAATTCCCTGTGCGGCACAAACTCCATCGTACAGATACTATGGGTAATATGCTCGATAGAATCACTCTGTCCATGTGCCATATCATACATCGGGTAAATGCACCATTTATTCCCTGTACGGTGGTGATGCGCATGTTTGATGCGGTATAATACGGGGTCGCGCATGAGCATATTCACATGCGTCATATCAATCCTTGCACGCAACGTTTTACTGCCATCGGGAAATTCGCCCGCTTTCATCCGGGCAAAGAGATCAAGATTCTCTTCTGTACTGCGATCACGGTAAGGACTATTTGTTCCGGGCTCAGTAGGTGTACCTTTCTGGGCGGCCATTTCTTCACTGGTGCTGTCATCTACATAGGCAAGACCTTTTTTAATGAGCTTTACAGCCATTTCATACAACTCGTCGAAATAGTCGCTGGCATATAATTCATGTTGCCAAACAAACCCCAGCCAGTTGATATCTTCTTTAATGCTCTCTACGTATTCGGTATCTTCTGTTACAGGATTGGTATCATCAAAACGCAGGTTGGTATAGCCCGGATATTTCAGTGTAAGGCCAAAGTTCAGGGAGATGCTGCTGGCATGTCCGATATGCAGGTATCCATTCGGCTCAGGCGGAAAACGGGTAATCACCTGCTGGTACTTACCGGCTTTCAGGTCTTCCTCGATGATCTCCTCTATAAAGTTCAGGCTTCGTTCTTCTGTATTTTTTACTTCTTCCATAGTGTATCAACTGCAAGCATGCCGTACCGGGCAATTGGTATGGCATGTTGGACTGCG
>Ga0207683_10003778_pt1 | contig 13131 bp, 6 predicted proteins | sample KBSM73metaG_FD_184333 | JGI IMG/M metagenome (GOLD analysis project Ga0207683, IMG submission 184333) | Miscanthus rhizosphere microbial communities from Kellogg Biological Station, Michigan, USA - KBS M7-3 metaG (SPAdes) (version 2) | ecosystem: Host-associated > Plants > Roots > Rhizosphere >...
GACATCGTCGCTGTCGAGCTCCAGTTGCCTGCGGTCGACACTTCGCCGTCCTGCCTGCGGTTTGGGATTTGCGATTTCGCTTAACGGAACTGAATACGTCACGCCTGCCCGAAGCCACACTGCCGAATGCACGCGATAGGATGCGGCGCGCTCTCCGGGATCGAAGCGCACACTGCTGCCGAGCCAAAAAAATGCTGGCAGCGTGAAGTTGACACGGTTGTATCCGGCAAAGACCGGCATCGTCGTCGATTGCGCCTGGTTCCAGCGTTCATTCCTGGAATAGAACACCTGCGCCGTGTCGTTCGCATCGGCGGTCATCTCGACCAGTAGCCGGGTAGGTGCCAGGTTGACGCCGAGATAGATCGTGCCGAGCAGCCAAAGGGCCAATGCAAACAAGGCATCGCGCGATGTCATGAACTTGAAGTGGGTCATTTCGATTGGCCGAGGCTCCTTGCTGACGGGCAGCTTGCCGGAATCATGGCCTCGGCGCCAAGGTTGAGCCAGGCGGAGCCATCGCCTTGGCGACCGCTTGTTTACCCACCAATTCAGCTCTGCAGATCCGCCCGCAGTGCTTCGAACAGTTGCAGGGCCTGGGGATTGGCCAATGCATCCGTGTTCTTCACCGGCCGTCCGTGGATCGTGTCGCGCACGGCCAGTTCGGTGATCTTGCCGGAAATCGTGCGCGGGATATCGGCGACCTGCAACACCTTGGCCGGCACGTGGCGGGGGGTCGTGTTATCACGAATCTGTTTGCAGATGCGCGCGCGCAAGGCATCGTCGAGCGTCAGACCCTCGCGCAGCCGCACGAACAGGATCACGCGCACGTCGCTGTCCCATTCCTGCCCGACCGCGATCGATTCGAGCACCTCGGGCAGCTGTTCGACCTGTCGATAGATCTCGGCCGTGCCGATGCGCACGCCGCCGGGGTTCAGCACCGCGTCGGAGCGGCCATAGATGATCACGCCGTCGCGTTCGGTCAGGAGCGCATGATCGCCATGGCACCAGATGTTCGGCACCTTGGAGAAATACGCATTACGGTATTTCTCGCCTTCCGGATCGTTCCAGAATCCGATCGGCATGCTCGGAAACGGCGCGGTGCAGGCGAGTTCGCCCTTTTCCTCTCGCACCGGCTCGCCGGCGTCGTTGAGGATCTCGACCTTGAGGCCGAGGCCGCGGCACTGCAGTTCGCCGCGATAGACCGGAAGCACCGGACAACCCAGCGCGAAGCACGAAACGATGTCGGTGCCGCCGGAGATCGACGACAGCATCACGCGCTGCTTCACGTCGCGATAGACGTACTCGAAGCTCTCGTCGGAAAGCGGCGAGCCGGTCGACAGGATCGTCTTGAGCGTCAGCAACTTGTGCGACTCGCGCGGCACGATGCCGGCTTTTTCGACTGCGGCGATCCACTTCGCGCTGGTGCCGAACACCTCGATGCCGACTTCGTCGATGAGGTTCCACAGGACGTTGCCGTCCGGATGGAACGGCGAGCCGTCGTAGAGCACGATCGTTGCGCCGACCGCGAGGCTCGACACGAGCCAGTTCCACATCATCCAGCCACAAGTCGTGTAGTAGAAGATCGTGTCTTCACGCTTGAGGTCCGTGTGCAGCACGAGTTCCTTCAGATGCTGGATCAGCGTGCCGCCGGCGCCGTGTACGATGCATTTCGGCACACCGGTCGTACCGGACGAATACATGATGTACAGAGGATGGTCGAACGGCAGCAACTCGAATCGCGGCGGATGCAGTTCGTGGCCGAGGAAATCCGGCCAGGCCACGGCGTTGCGCAGGCCATCGAGCTTCAGTTCCTCGCCGCCGTAGGGCACGACCACGACTTTCTCCACGCTCGGCAGTTGTTCGAGCACGGAACGGATCCGCGCCAGGCAATCGAAGCGCTTGCCGCCGTAGCCATAGGCGTCGGCCGTGAACAACACTTTCGGCGCGATCTGGCCGAACCGGTCGATCACCCCGTTGATGCCGAAGTCCGGCGAGCACGACGACCAAACGGCACCGATCGACGTCGCCGCCAGCATCGCGATGACGGTCTCTGGAATATTCGGCATGAAACCAGCGACGCGGTCGCCAGCGACTACGCCGGCTTCACGCAATGCGTAGCCCAGTTTGCCGACCTGCTCGTGCAAATCGGCATAGGTGAACTGGCGATTGTCGCCCCATTCGTTGCGCGCAATCAGCGCGACGCGGTCATCCTTGTGGCGCAACAGGTTCTGGGCGAAGTTCAGCCGCACCCCGGGAAACCAGCGCGCGCCAGGCATCTTGTCTGCGTCGACCAGGACCTCGTCGAAATCGCCGCTCGCGCGGATTCCACAGAACTCCCAGACGAACTGCCAGAATCTTTCCGGCTGCCGAACCGAAAAATCGTACAGCGGCGCGTAACGGCGGATGTCGTCGTTGTTGGTCTGCTGCTGCACGAAGCGCATGAACCGGCTTATGTTGGCGCCGTCGACGCGCTCCTTGCCCGGCTCCCAGATGGGTTTGATCATGATATTCCCGTGAACGGCCTTCGATCCGCAGCTGGATCATCATGCGCGCGTAGCATAACCCAAGCCCGTGCGGACCCGCCCCCGGGACCAAGGTCCTATTGCACGGAATAGCTGCCGTTTGCCCGCATCGTCACGTGATCTCCGCTGTGTGCGGTTGCCGTGTACGAACCGCCGGCAAAGCGCACCGTGATCGTATAGGCGCCGGGGTAGGGCGTGGCGAAGGTCAGGTTGTAAGGTCCATTTGCCATGTATCCCGAGCCGCCATCGACGACCTGCGTCATGGTCTTGTCGGGCCGCACCGTGGATCGGACACGCACGACGCGGCCAGCCTGGTTCTGCTCGCCATTCGCGCCGACGACTCTGACCTGCAGCACGTCGCGATTTGTGGATTGCTGGATCGACACGTACAACCCGGAGTCGCCATTGCCAAGCGAGCGCGTGACGAAGTCGGGCGTCCCACTGTTGTCGAAATCGGCATTGGCCTCCAGATCGCGCCAGCCACGATTGGTCGGCACCCGCCCATCATCGAAGAAATCGTGCAGGACGAACTGGCCGCCACGGTTGACGAGCAGTTGCGGGGGTGCGTGCTTTTCGCACTGGGGATCGAATTCGTCGCCGCCTGCGCCCTCCCAACAACCGCCGCCGACGACGATATCGCTGAGACCATCGCCGTCGACGTCGGCGGCGGTGAAGCCCCACACGTTCTCCATGACTATGGGGGGAATCACGTCGACGTCGAAGAAGTGCGCCACGCCGTCGAATTTCAGAATGCGCACGTTGTTCGGCGAGTCCTCACCGTTCAGGGCGAGCGCCAGATTGCCTGAATTGTCCAGGTCGATGAACTTGGCGCCTTCGTCGAAGAATGCCGGCAGTCCGATCGGTGAAGGCTCGATTGCCGTGCAAAACCAGTCCACTATTGGTCCGAGAGCGGCGAACGTCGGCGTTCCGCCCTCGACGGCGGTGGTGTTCAGAAATAGTTGGCTGCCAGCATACAAGTCGATACGGCCGTCGCCATCGATGTCGGCGGCTTGCGCGCCTTCCGGGCGAAAACACGGTGGGACATGGCCCATGGAGACTCCTGCGGCAGCGGCGACATCGCTGAAATGGCCAGTGCCGTCGTTGACAAGCAGGAAGTTGTGCTCGGCCGGATCGTAGCTTGTGTACTTCGGGATAAAGATATCGAGGTAGCCGTCGTTGTTGAAATCAGCGACGACGATGGTCTCGCCAAAGCCGCCGCCCGGCACGCTCAACTGCGCGAAGGCCGGGTCTTCGGTAAACGTGCCATCGCCATTGCCAAAGAACAACTTGAGCCGCGAGTTGGTGTCGTTGCCGCCGCATCCGTCCGCATCGCAGGCGTACACATTGGCGATGGCGTCGAGGATGCCGTCGCCATTGAAGTCCGCAAAGCGCAGGTCGCGATACGCGCGGCCCGGCGCCGTGAGTGAGGCAAGTCCCATCGCCACTTCGCCGACCACCTGAAAATGACCATGACAGTCGCCGACAACGCCGAGGATGTCGTCGCAGCCGTCGTTGTTGGTGTCCGCGATTGCCAGCGCGCCCCACACAGGCAACAGCGTCGACGTGAACTCGACGACGTACGCCTGTGGACTTGATGGCAGTTGAATCCCCAGGTAATTCGCCGAGACGGCAAAGTAGCGTTTGTCGGCGTAGCCGTCGTCGCTGCGCCCGAACGACAGCGAGGCGCTCGCCGTTTCGACCGGCACGCCGGTCGAAACCGGGTCGTCGTTGGCCGACGCATAGACCACGTAGTGCTGAGGTCCACTGAATGGGCTCCATGCGACTGTCACCTGCCCGTCGATCTTCGTGACGGTCGGACGATCGATCGCCATGCGCCAGCCGTTCAAGGCCGTATACGGCATGTCGCCGCTGGCCGGGATCAGGCTCGTCGCCTGGATCGACGCGCCTTGCATCTGCCATATTTCGGTGTTGCCCAAACCGTCGACGAGCAGGACATCGGCGCGTCCGTCGCCGTCGAAGTCCGCGGCGCCGGCGATCGTCCACGCGGGAGTAAGCGCCGTCGCCCGTTGCGTACTGCGTTGGAAATCGCTGGCAAATATCGTGTCGGGCGCGGCAAACACGTCCGTCGCGGCGGCCGAGACCGACACGTTGGTATGCGTCGCGCCGTTCATCAGCCAGATCGCCGTCTGCGTTCCGTCCGGGCTGCGCCAGAGGATATCGGAGAAGCCGTCGCCATCGAAATCGGCGATTGCCGCGATCTGCCAATCGGCAAACGTGCCGGGCGACAGCGTCGTCGACAAGATCGACGTCTCGTACTGCAAGCGCCACAGGATCACGTTGCCGGCCGCATCGCGCCAGAAAATGGCTCCCGGACGGCTGTCAACCTTGCCCACGCCCGCGAACGTCCATGAGGCCTGCGCTGGCGTGCCGAGAGTAATGGTTTGCGGAGCGCTGCAGCCATGCATCAGGTAGACCGCGACGCTGTTGTCCGGCAGGCGCCAGAGCACGTCCGTGACGCCGTCGCCATCGAGGTCGCCGGCGCCGAGGAACGTCCACGACGCATCGATGCCGCTGGCAACGGTGCAGGTGTGAGCGAGAGCGCCATCGCTGATGCGCCAGATCGACAGTTGACCGCTCGAATTCACCCAGAGGATTCCGGCGGAATTATCCTCGAAGAAATTTCCCGTGCCGATGATTGCCCATGCGGCGTCGTGCCCCGTCGGCAACGTGATTCGCGAACCGGCTGCGAGGCCGTTCATCTGCCAGATCACCGGATTGCCCGAATGCGTTCGCCAGACGATGTCCTGCTTGCCATCACCATCGAAGTCGGCGGCATGCCCGCTGACGCCGAACGCCAGCAGTGCGCACAGCAAAAGAAAACGCATAGGGTCGATCTACCTTCTGGAAGTGGAAAGGAAATGCCGCTGCCAATTCATTGCACTACATAGGTTCCATTGGCGCGCATCGTCACGTGGTCGCCGCTGCGTACGGTCGCCGTGTACGAGCCAGCGGCAAAGCGCACGGTGATCGCATAGGCACCCGGATAGGGCGTGGCAAACGTCAAATCGTACTGGTTGTTGGCAAGGTAGCCGGAGCCGCCGTCGACGATCTGCGTCATGATGACGCCCGGCTTCAACACAGGACTTACCCGCACGACGCGGCCGGCCTGGTTATGTTCGTTGTTCGCGCCGACGACGCTGACGAGAATCGTGTCGGAACTCGAAGCCTGATTGATGAACGGCGTCAGTGAATTCGAGCGCAACGCCAGATCCATCGTCCCGCTCAGGTCAAAGTCGGCGGCAGCCGGCGAGTCCCACCAGGTGACGACAGTCGGGTCGAGGCCATCCTGGTAGAAATCGTTCTGTACGAACTGGCCACCGCGATTGAGCAACAGGTGCGGCGGCACGTGCGGATTGCCCGCCGTCACGCAATTGGAATTCTCCGGCGTCGGGACGAAGCTCTCGCCGCAACCACCGATCAGCAGGATGTCGGCCAGGCCGTCGCCGTCGACGTCGGCCGTCTGGATGCCCCAGGCACTGAACATGTAGAAGTGCGGGATGACGTCGCTGTTGTCGACGAGGTTGCCGAGTCCGTCATAGGTGAATATGCCGACGCCCAGGCCGCCTTCCTCGGTTGATTCCGCGCCGTCGATCAGCAGGGACAGCCGGCCCGAGTTGTCCATGGCGAATATCTTGGCGCCCTCGTCGTGGTAAATCGGCATGCCGATCGGCGACGGCGTCGTGGTCACGCATGCGTAGTAAAGATACGTGCCCGGAGTGAAAGTCGAAGGCTCGATTCGGGGGCCCGTGTCGAGAAAGTGCGGCACGCCGCTTGCGTCGTTGTACTGATTCAGGAACAGGTGGCTGGCGACGTACAGGTCGATCCGGCCGTCGCCATTGATGTCGGCCGCCTGTGCGCCTTCGACGCGGCAGTTGCTCGGCACGGCCCGCAGCGCGACGGTTGCGTTCGGGTCGTTCGGCATGCCGGTCAGGTCGGACACGTCGGTAAAGTGCCCGTGGCCGTCATTCGTCAGCATCCAGCTGTGCTCGAGCGGGCTGTCCATGCTGTAGTTCGGCAGGAAGACGTCGAGGTAACCGTCGTTGTTGAAGTCCGCGACGACGATGGTTTCGCCATGGCCGCGGATCTGCAGGTTCGTGAACGCCGTATCTTCGACGAAGTGGTTGTTGCCGATACCGCGGAAGAACAGCACCTGCGAGGACGTGTCGTCGATGTCGGAATAGACATTCGAAATCAGGTCGACGATTCCATCGCCGTCGAAATCGGCGTAGCGCACGTCGCGATACTTGCGGCCGTTGGCGCCGAGCGCCGCCAGGCCCATCGTGATCGAGTTGAGCGCGGTGAAGTGGCCGTGGCAATCACCGAGCGAATAGAGCACATCGACGCAACCGTCGTTATTGATGTCGCCCAGTGCCATCGCACCCCAGATCGGGATCACATAGGGCACGTACTCGACGATGTAGGCTTCCGGGCTCGGCGGCAATTGCACACCGTGGTAGCTCGCGCCGATCGCGAAGTAGCGCTTGTCGGCATAGCCATTGTCGTTACGGCCGAATAAAAGCGACGTGCCTGCGACGGGAACCTGCACGCCGGTTGCCGCCGGGTCGTTTGCCGCCGAAGCGTGCACGATGTACTGCTGCGGACCGCTGATCGGATTCCAGGCAACCGTAACCTGGTTGTTGCTCTTGGTGATCCATGGCCGATCCAGCGCCATGCGCCAGCCGGTGAGCGCGGTGTATGGCATGTCGTCGACGGGCGCGATCAATGAGGTCGTCTGGACCGATGCGCCTTGCATCTGCCAGATCGCGCTTTCGCCATCGCCATCGGCCAGCAGGACATCGGCGCGGCCGTCGCCGTTGAAATCCGCGGCACCGAGGATCGTCCATGCGGCAGTCAGCGGCCGCGCAGCGCGCACGTTGCTGTCGAATCCGGAGACGAAAATGCTGTCCGCGGCGGCGAAGGCGCCTGGCGTTCCTGCGGCGACGGTCGCCGCCGTGTATTGCGTTCCGGTGATCAGCCACAGCGCAGTCTGCGTGCCGCCGGCATCGCGCCAGAGGATATCCGAGTAGCCATCGCCGTCGAAATCGCCGATCGCGGCGATACTCCAGCTCGCGAATTCGGCGGCGGCCAGCGTCTTCGAGAAGATCGCCGTACCGCTCAGGCGCCAGAGGATGACGTCGCCGTCGCTCTCGCGCCAGAACACGCCACTCGCGGGCAGGTTGTGGTTGTCTTCGACGGTACCGATGCCGGCAAATGTCCATGACGGGTCGGCCGTCGCACCGAGCGTTGTTGTTGTTGGAGCAGCGCATCCGTTTATCAGGTATGCGTTGACACTGCCGTTCGGCAAGCGCCAGAGGACATCGTCGATGCCGTTGCCATCGAGGTCGCCGATGCCGAGAACCGACCATCCAGGATCGATGCCGCTGGCGACGAGGCAGGACTGCGTGATCGCGCCGTTGCTCACGCGCCAGAGCGACAGTTCATGGCTCGAATTGATCCAAAGGATGCCACCTGCGCCGCCACTGAAGAATTTGCCCGCGCCGACGATCGCCGATGCCGCATCCAGTCCCGTCGGCAGCGTCGCCCGCGAACTCGGGGTGACTCCATTCATCTGCCAGACCACCGGCTTGCCGGAATGCGCGCGCCAGACGATGTCCTGCTTGCCGTCTGCATTGAAGTCGGCTGCGTGGCCCATGGGGCACGCGGCCGTAAAAAAAGCCGAGGCAATGAAGATGGAATGCAGGCGCGTCAACATGCGATCGGTGGATGCAGCGACTTCACGCAAGTATTTCCCGAAACGAAAAAAAACCCAAGGACTGCCGACACATTGATACAACTGTTTACAACTGGAGCGATCACGTGAAACGCCGCGACGGCCTGATTTTCGAAACTGCCGCGCGCATCGTCGCGGCTCGCAAGCCAGCCGACTGCCTCAACCGGAGCCAATGCATCCGCGCCCTCCCCAGTCCGCCGGAGAGTAGTCCAAACACTGTGAAGGCGGCCAGCACGCCCGTGGCAAGCGCGATCCCAAGCGGTCGCCCCGGCGGCACATAGTCGAGCGCAATCGCGTGCGTGCCGGCAGGAACCAGCGCAGCGGTCAGCCCGTAATCGGCGCGGAACAGCTCGAGCGGCTCGCCATCGAGCGTCGCGCTCCAGCCACGATCAAACGGCATTGCGAACAACAGAAGCGAGGCCACCGGGGTTGAAATTTCTCCGGCAAGCTGGTCGTCGCGCAGCTTTCGGACATGGGTTCGCCGCTCCAGACCCGGTGATCTGGAGACTGCACTCAATGCTGCGAGTCGGGCGCTCACATCGGCCACGTTTTCGACGACGGGCCTGGAAAGCAATGTGGCGTCGCGCTCGGGAATCGGCAGCGACCCGGCTTCGGACTCGGACCCCACCGATTCGTAAAGCGTAGCGAACGTGTGTGCCGCACCATTAAGATAGACGTCCACGTCGCCGACCTTGGTCAGGTGAATCATCTTGCTGGCGCCCGCTGGTGCCTGGCCACGGCTGAGCACGTACTTGACCGCCAGCAGGCTTAGTACGTCAGGACGCGTCGCCATCGAACTGATGTAGTTCGGATGCGGCACCGGCCGGGGTAAACCCATGGCATCGACGAACCGGCTGAGCGACGAGCCATGAAAGGTATACGAGGCGGTGCCGGAGTAGTCCTGAACCAGAGCGTCATCGAGAAAAACCGAGGAGTAGGTTTTCTCGATCCGGAAGAATTCGTCGTCGTCGGCAGTTTGGCGGATGAATTCCAGCGCCTGCTTCGTACCGTCGTCATAGCGGCCTACGGGACTTGAGCCGTCTGCGCCAACCGCTTCGCGCTCGACGACGGCCGGAAGCGCGAACGTAACGAGTTCGCACGCGCAAATGGCGACCAGCAGGTAGACATTGATATTCCGATTGTCTCCGGCGGCCAGCATTGCAATGGCAGCGTAGACGCAGGTGAATGCGATGACGCGTGTGGCGTGCTCGACATTCACGGCAGCGGGCGCCACGAGCATGGTTCCAAGCACGATGATCAGTATTGCCCCTGCGCCGATCATCACCCCCCTGCGCCACCATCCGGACTCGAGCGCCCGATTCAGGCCAGCGGCGCCGAGAACCAGCAACAGCACGGATATCCAGTACATCGAAAAGCGGAAGGCCTGGTGGCCATAGCCATACACGGCATGCCGCAGTGCCGGCCAGACGAAGTATGCCGCCACGCCCGAGATCCCGATCAGGAACAAAGTGCGCTCGCGCGCGCTGGCTCGCGGTCCCAGCAATTGCGGAATGCACATCAACGGCAGCAAGCCGACATAGAAACCCGGTCCTTCAAAATAATTTTGCCAGCCGGCGTACTGGCCATTCGATCCGAGCAAATCTTTTCCGAGCAGGCCGGCGATTTCCGAACCGATCGTCCACGCGTCGTTGATCGAAAGCAGCGAGCTTTTCAGCAACAACAATGACCCGTCGCCCGAAACGCGGGGGCTATCGAAAAGATAGTAGAGCGCAGGAAACAGTATCGGCGCCGTCAGCGCAACGCCAACCACGCACCAGGCCGCGAAAGCCAGGAACGCCAGCACAAGATGTTTGCGTTCGTGCGGTGGCTGGATTCCCAACCTGACGCAGGCATAAGCAACGGTCAGCAGCGCGAACATGTACAGTCCCAGCGGATGGCCGATGCCAACCACGATCCCAGCGGCGACGGCGGCCCATCGGTTGCGCTGATGCAGGTAAAGTTCAAGCAGGAACAGCAGAGCGGGAAGTTGCATTAGCTCGGTGCCCTGCATGGCTTCCCACTGGGCATTGATCATCGCGCAGGACGAAAATGCATACCCGAGGCCGCCCACGACCGCGACTGGCTCGCGAAATCCTGTCTGGCGCAAGTAGCCGTAAATAAATCCGCCGCCAACAAGCATCCGCGCGACGAACATCGGCAGGCGCAGCGAAAGTTGCCAGGAGTCGGGAAACCAGCCGGTGATCAGCCACAGCGGATCGAACCATGAACCCAGAAAACCGCCCAGTCCAAGGTCGAACGACCAGGTGAACGTGTGCAACTCTTTCAACTGTTGCGCCACCGCGACCTGCAGCGGGTAAAAGCAATAAAATGTATCGGACCCGAAATTGTAGAACGCGAACGCTTTTGACTTCGCCAGGAAGCAGAGCGACAAAACGAAAGCCGCCGATGCGGCAATAGCCAGATAAATCCAGAAACCATGACGTTTGGTTTTCAGGATCGTATCTCCGGACCAGCTTCCCTCACGTGCGGGATTTGACTTGGAGCGGCGAAGTCGGATTGCGCCACGGGTGGACAAGATGCGCGCGCGGACAGCGGTCCGGCGCTGGCTGGACATTCCCGGTCGGGCATCCCTCGTATCCTCAGCCGTCGAGTGCCTGTTCCAGTTCCGGGATGATCTTGAACAGGTCGCCGACGAGGCCGAAATCGGCGATCTCGAAAATCGGCGCTTCACCGTCCTTGTTGATAGCCACTATCGTGCCGGCATCCTTGATGCCGGTCAGATGCTGGATCGCGCCGGATATTCCGACGGCAACGTACAGTTCGGGCGCGATGATCTTTCCGGTCTGGCCGACCTGGAGATCGCTCGGCACGTAGCCGGCGTCGACCGCCGCGCGCGAAGCGCCGACCGCTGCGCCGAGCTTGTCGGCAAGCTTGAAGATGACCGCGAAGTTCTCGGCCGAGCCGACGCCGCGGCCGCCGGAGACGACGCGGCTCGCGCCCTGCAGGTCGGGGCGATCAGACTTGCCCTGCGCCAGTTCCACGAATCGCGTGTGGGTCGGAAGCTCGACGGCGAGCTTCAACGCTTCGACCGGGGCCGCGGACGCGCCGTTCGCTGCCGCCGCGTAGGATGCAGTGCGCACGGTCGCGACCAGCGTCTGGTCGGAAGGCGCAGCGACAGTCACGATCGCGTTGCCGGCGTAGATCGGCCGCTGGAATGTGTGCGTGTCGATGACTTTCATGATGTCGGACACCTGCGCCACGCCGAGCAGCGCGGCGACCCGTGGCAGGATGTCCTTGCCGAACGTCGTCGACGGCGCGAACACGTGCGTGTAGCCGTTCTTCGCGACGGCGGCGATTTGCGGCGCGCAGGTAGCGGCCAGCGCGTGCGCATTGGCCGGATTTTGCGCCGTGAGGACCTTGCTCACCCCATCGATCGTCGCCGCTTCGGCGGCGATTGCTTCCGGCGCGTCGGCGAGCACGAGCACGTCGATCGTTTCGGGCTTCAATTCACTCGCGCAAGTTACGCAGCGCGCCGTGGAGGAATTCAGTTTGCCGTTGAGGTGCTCGGCGACGATCAGGATCTTGGACATGGAGTGGCTCTCTTGAACCCCTCTCCGATCGGGAGCGGGGCAGGGGCGAGGGTCCGGACTTCGCGAAGCGCTTGGCGTACCCGGACCCTCATCCGGCGCTTCGCGCCACCTTCTCCGGCGGGAGAAGGGAGCAGTATCGATTCGTTACAACAAACCCTTGGTCTTCAATGCTGCGACCAGTTCGGCTGCATCCTTGACCATTACGCCCTTGCTGCGTTTCGGCGGCGGGGCATACGTCGTCGTCTTCAGGTGATCGCCGGACTCGACGCCGAGGCTGGCGAAGTCGATCGTCTCGAGCGGCTTGGACTTGGCTTTCATGATGTCCGGCAGCTTGATGAAGCGCGGCTCGTTGAGGCGCAAGTCGGTAGTGATCACGGCCGGCAGGTCGACTTCGATCGTCTCGAGGCCGGCGTCGACTTCGCGCGTCACCTTCGCGACATTGTTCGCAATTTCCACTTTTGACGCAAACGTCGCCTGCGGCCGGTTCCACAGCGCGGCCAGCATCTGTCCGGTCTGGTTGCAGTCGTCGTCGATTGCCTGCTTGCCGAGGATCACGAGCTGCGGCTGTTCCTTTTCGATCAGTTTGAGCAGCGTGCGCGCGGCGGTCAGCGGCTGGACGGCGTTGGCGGTCACGACATGAATCGCGCGATTGGCGCCCATCGCCAGACCGTTGCGCAAGTGGGCCTGGGCGTCGGCCGGGCCGATCGTGACGACGACGACCTCGGTCGCGATGCCTTTCTCGCGCAGCCGCAGCGCTTCTTCCAGCGCGATGTCGTCGAACGGGTTGGCCGACAGCTTCACGCCATCGGTCGCGACGCCGGAGCCATCCGATTTGACCTGAATGCGCACGTTGAAATCGACGACGCGCTTGTAGCCCACCAAAATTTTCATCGGCCCAGGTTCCCGGCACAGTGCAAAAAGGGACCGCAATTCTAGCGCGTACGGATGCTGCTGAGCAGGTTGGCGAGCGATATATAAAGATAACTACTCGTGCATTTCAGCATTTGGACCGGACTGCTGGCCAAATTTGCTCTTGCAATTTCGATATTTGGCCAAGCCCCTTCGTTTTGACGATGTCGGACCATCGAGGCACCCGCCGGCCGAAATTTGCTCCTGCAATTTCGGCATTCCGGCCATCCATGGCCGTCAAAAATTGCTCCTGCATTTCCGGCATACATGCCGTCCATGGCAATAAAAAAGAGGGCCGCGTGAGCGGCCCTAAGCGGGGAAGGCTCTTGCCTGGAATTTTCAGTCGTGGCTTGGGCCGTTGCCCAATCCGGCCCAGTGGTGCGCGTTCCTGGTCTCGTCG
>Ga0207683_10003781_pt1 | contig 13125 bp, 19 predicted proteins | sample KBSM73metaG_FD_184333 | JGI IMG/M metagenome (GOLD analysis project Ga0207683, IMG submission 184333) | Miscanthus rhizosphere microbial communities from Kellogg Biological Station, Michigan, USA - KBS M7-3 metaG (SPAdes) (version 2) | ecosystem: Host-associated > Plants > Roots > Rhizosphere >...
GAAGAAGCATTAAGGATAACTATGCCGCCGTTCTCGGTCGTAAGCTCGATCATCACTGCCTTGTCGGAATTTCTGTCCCGTATCTGGCTCCTAAATGCCCACCCGGTAATATCCACAGGTAAGCCATCCGGCAAATGCTGGAGGTTAAAAACCACGTTATAATGTGAGCCACGCCAAATGGTCATCGTGTGTCACACTGTGCGAACCTCGGGAAAGACCAACGCTGCGCGCCGTATGTATTCTGATGGTTCACCGCTACGCGAGCCTTCGACATACTATTACGAAACTTCTTGCCGTGATACAAAAAGCCCTCTCGCGAGAAGTAGGGCTTGGCAGGCTGTGACATCATCCGGGATAAAACCCCATCAGTAATTTCCTGCTTATAATGAATGAAAAACCAATCAGGAAAATCAGGAAGAGAGTCGTTAGCGTCCACCGGATCAACGACCGTAAGAGCCACCAGCACGTTATATTCGTTAGTGGTACCCTCAGGAGGGACGCCGGGGTCACGATGCAACACAAGCAACTCTGGTTCAGGTAGCGTAACATCATAGATTGGCCGCTCGTCTATGCCCGAACCTGCAGTGACAGAAAGAAGTCTTATAATTCTCGCGCGGTTCTCTTCAGGCTCTATCTCATATTCAAACTGATCGTGGACGACGGGAAGAATAATCTTCTCCTGCCACGCGTTTGTTTCCTTGCAAAAGTCATCCAGCGTGTAAAACAGCTCCCACTTAATAGCATCGTCAGATGCACCGGGTAGGCGCATGCGCGCATCGTTCATAAAACGATCAAGCTGTGCACTCACTCTAGCTCCTACCTAGCTATGCTTTGTGGCATCATGGGTTCAGTCAGCATAGTAGTAAACCTACTTATGAAAGCTATGGCGCGAACATCCGTAACGTCTTCTTCGTCACGTAGCTGTGCCTGCCCCGCAATAAAATACACCAACGCCATGCGATATTGCTGATCTATATCAACAATCTCACTAGTCGCAGAGTAAGAGGGCACATCAGTAGAAGTGTACAAAAACAAATCTGGACGCAACCTGCGTGCGTCCAGAAGTCCCGCATTAAGCTCGTTTATAAGATCGGCAGTAGGATAGCGAAACGGCTCAAGCGTGTCCTGCAACAGGACCCTAGAGTAATCTACTATCTTCCCGACTGTATCGAGAGCAGGCATCTTACCCCCACGGGTAACCCCCGGCTTTAAAGCCGGGGGTACAGTTCAAGGTAAAACTACCTACGGGTTCGCCACTCCGGGAGTAAGCTCCCTAAGTACAATCGCCTGTACCAACGCTTCCGGCGCAATGACCTTCCAGCCATACACCTGAAGTCCACGCTGGAAGTCACCAAACGCTCGCTCGGAGCGAATGATTTCCATGTTGGTCATCTGGGATGCAAACGTAAGTGCATGCGGATGACCAGCGTAGAACACGGTTTCGCCGGTTGTAAGTGCTGCACCAACACCCGTATCACCAGCCTTCGGAAGTAGGTTCGACGTATAAATCGTAAACCGATCCACCATGCCGATGCGACCGTTACGAAGCATACTCACTGCATCGCCAGACAGGTAAGCCTGACGAAGCTCGGAACGCTTAATCAGAGACGCTGCCCACGGCGGGATAACAAGCCAACGTCCCGTCTCCGGGATATTCTGTTCATCCAGCGCCTGCCCCATACGCAGGATAGCATCGAGAATTTCGACCTCACCAGACGCTGGTCCAGTGGCTACAAGCTCAAGGCAATTAGTTGTAACACCCAAATTAAGCGAACTAGTCGCTACACCAGCAGTAAGGCCCTTGTTAGAAGCATGCGCCGTCCCAAGCATGCCAAGCAGAACTGAACGATCAATAGTGATCTTCATCTGCTCGGCGGCGTCGTCGGCCCACATAGAAAGAATGTTAAGGTCCGACTGCACGCGCATCACGTCATCAAGCATGACGTTCCAATATTTACCCTTATCAATAACCAAATCAATCACATTACCTGCTGGGCGCTCTGTCAACAGCTCCTGATCTGCCGTGTAGTCCCTAATAGTAACTGTCGGCTTACTACGGATTTTAACCTTGTCGCCGAAAGACTTGATCTCGCCCTCGTAGTCAGTATTGGAGATAGCAGCGAGGACGGTGCTGTCGTAAAACTTCTCAATCAGCTTCCCGGACCAAATTTCCGGGATAAAGCCAGTAGTACTAAACGTATTGCTGGCGCTACTTGCCGGGTAAGTAAGAGTAGCGTTTGAAAAAGGCGGTACCCGGTCTGAAGTGGCTACTGGTGCAACTGGAAAATATGAACCAACTGGCATAGTTATCCCCTTTGAGAAATTATCTCCGGGGAGTTAAACTCAACCCAGAGAATTAAGCCGTGATCCGTCCATCAGTTTGCGCCTCGAAAATCATTCGTTCGAGACGGTTTCTTTCCTGCTCGTTGCCACGGTATTTACCCGCAGCGCATTGAGCATAGAAATTAGTGATCTGGGATCGTGAGATTTGGGGCTTCTCAGCGGGGATACTGCCTGCCGCTGACTTGGCTCTGCCCGGTGCCGCAAAGGACTCTAGCGGAACTTTCCCATTTGTGCGCCCATTAGTATATTCGGGGGCTTGGTACTCATTCGGCTGACCCCTTGAGGGATCAATGGCAGCCTCTTCAGCGAGGAAGCCTTGGAAGAAAGCTGCTGCACGAGGGGTATCGTTCCGCTCCCACGCAGCTTTCAGCAGATTGTGACGTATAACACCAGAATAAGTGTCTGGCAAGGCCAGCCACTGTAAAAATCTCGGGTCCTTGTTTATCTCCCTCCACGGCATATTAGTACCGTCAAGTTGCGCAAACATAGTTTCTCTTGCGTTTTGCGCTATAGAACCACCAACGCGACCAACTTGCTGCTTAAGCGCATCTATCTCTTGCCTAAGCTCATGAACTAATGGGGTTGTAGCTTCCTGAGCTTTCTTACCAACCACCCCAAGGAACTCTTCGCCGTACTCACTTACTTCTTCGGGCGAGAGCAAATTATTAAACTGCAGCTCGGAATTTCTGGTAGGAGCCGGAGCAGAATTAACAGTGGCGAGCACGTTTTGCAGGTTATTAATCTGCTCAGCCATCTGCTTGATGCTATCTTGGGCTTTGTCGTGTCGCCCTTTCATCGAATTAAATCGATGCTCCCAGTTTATGTCTTGCCCTCTTTCACTAGAAGAAGGCGTATCACCCGAAGGAGCAGGAGCTACTTGGTCTTGAACCGGGGTTTGGGGTTGGTCAGGACTAGCAGCTCCTGCAGGCTCTCCTGCAGCTGGCTCGGGAGGATTAGCTTCTGCAGGAACTTGGTCTGGATAAGCAGCTCTAAAGGCAGCATCTGCCTTCGCTGCAGAGGCTCTTACCCCTGCGGGTATTCTTACATCCGGGTCACTAGGCGGAACGACGTTACTACTAAACACTTTAGCAACCATGTTACTTCCCTTTCAGCTTGTCCGCCAATTGTGTACAGCTTTGGAACATCTTCAGGAGATGGGCGAGTTCGCGCGCATGTCCCTGATGTTCCTGAAGGGTACCAACGGGGGAGTTAACTAAAAGATTACGCATGTGTTCAGACCGCACGCCCAACCCCTCAAGAAATTTTCTCCAATTTTCAGGAGAAGCTCTAGCAAGGTCGGCAGCTGCCAAAATTAAATCTTCATCAACAAGCATTAGCAGCAGGTAGCAGGCTTGGATTTCTGCTTACCTACCATGTGACCAGAACCACCGTGGGCAAACCCACGACTAGCCGGACCATGCGCTGCGCCGGAAGTGCCAGCGACCTTAGGTGTCCCCGCACCAGTCTTACCTACCATATGTCCAGACCCGCCCTTGGCGGCACCGGGCAGAGGCCCACTGGATTTCACCTTACTTTTATAAGTCTTCATCTCTGCCATCATTACCTCCACGGGTAAGGGGACTTATCCCCATAGTTATCCACACTATTCCTCACTGGGACATACAGCGAACTATAAGTTATCCAGCACCACCACCAACAGGACCAGCACCACGACTAATGTTAGTACGAGGGCCACTGTCTCCAGTCGAGGTAGCACCGGGTTTGCTCCCCTGAGCTTCTGCAGCTTGCTGCTGCATCAGAGCTTCTTGCTGAGCTTGAATTTTCTGTAGTTCGTCGTCAGGCGGTACAATAGTATCGCCATCCATCCCAATGGTGTTAGAGACAGTGCGTAGGACCTTGGCGCGTCCTTGCGTGCCAATGATCTGGGCGTCAAGCGGATTTGCCGTAATAGAAAGGAACTCAAGCTGGCGCGCACGTTGAGTTTCACGCTGCATCGCAACGTTGACACCCATAACGCGAATGTTCTCGTCCCCACGGAACACCCCCGACTGATCGGTGAGCATTATCATGTCAAAAAGCTGCTGTAGGGCTCCGAACATAATGTCGCGGTCGATATTAGCTGCGACGGTTTGCAGTATCTTGCTGGCGTTACCCATGAGCATTGCCAGTCCTGATGCTGTCCTTCCAGCACCACCTGAAGTACCGGAGCCTGACATGTATTTTGGGATAGCGCTGATGTCGTCAGCAATGATGTTAAGTTCTTTGTAGACGGTAAGTAGCTCTTGAGCCACGCTATTGGGCTGGAAGAATCTAATAGCGGGTTGGGAATTATTCCCCATTGGGTCGGTAGTGGTGTGCCAGCGCTTCCACGGGAACATGTCATCGGGGTTTTCACCGGGCGCAAGACGATCAATGTTCACATCGACTTGGGGGCCAGACGCGATAGAGAGGTTGTTGACTAACGACCTCAGGACTGCATTGCAGACTTCCTGTATATCGGCAAGCAAGTCCGGGAGGCCATTCCCTACGGGCGTCCCCGGTACCTTCTCGAAACTGGTTATGAAATAAGGATGACGCTTCCGTGGGGATGGCGTCAGCTGTAATTTTATAATATGCCTTCCAATCAACCATAGCTGCACCATGTAGTCACGAACAGGATCGGGTATCTGGTCAGGAGGCATACCCTGATCCAGAAGCATCTGCCCCTGCACATTCCCATGAAAAGTTATACAATGTATCATCCCGGAGAAGTTACTCTGCGGGTTCTCGCGCTTCTCATAGACGGCGCGTTCGCTATCTGCAGTGTCCCAATCGCCCGGTAACCCACCCTGCCCGTGCTCGGTCAGTACGTTCCTAATTGCTTCAGTGTCGTACCCCGGTAAATCTAAAAGATCGTTCAAATCTGCACGTGTAAGAGAAGTACGCTCTATGACGGAAGCACTCTCTATGTCGGCAACTCCAGGAGTGAACCAGATATCGAAAGGCGATACCCTCTCCCAGAACATCCGGGGCTTTTCACTGACTGTAGGAGCAACATTTCCTTGAGCATCAGGCTCCCATGTAACGTCGGGGACAATACGAACAACCGGTCCTTTAAGACAAGCAAATGGGAAGAGCGGAAGGTCCATAAGCACTTCCGCCATTGCTTTGTAGAACCCGCCGCTCTCAAGTATCTCCTCGATCTTGTCCTGTGCCAGCGCAGCTCGCTTACGTGCATTTTTCTTCTCGGCGTTTCTAGCTGCCTCCATCAACTGATTAACCCGATCACGGATCATCGCTGGATTAGGAGGCTCGGGCGGGGGAGCACCCGGCTGAGATAAACTCTGTTGCTGAGCAAGCTGCTGATAACTCATCAGCTCGGTCTGCACCAGCGTCTGGATGGACTGAATTACCTCTGCGGGTAAGTCCGGGTCGGCGGGCGCTTCAATGGCCCACGGCCTGTCTGGTGCCAGATAAACATCTCTTAGGAGCGAGTTAGCTCCTCTACATTTCATTGCGACAATTCGGGCATACACCATAGACCCGCCGAACTTTCTTATTTCGGCTATCTTGGTACTATCATACACCCCATTGAATGTGCGCAACGCCGAGAGCATTCTCTCGGTCCAACCAGAAGCGGCATCGTTCCTATGCCGCTGGAACATCTCGAATTGGCCCCTTACGTAGGCGGCCAACGCGCTCATATCCGGCTGGGGAGGATTTTCTAATTGTATCTTGGCGGCGGCTTCAGCCTGAAGCTGAGCTTCCAGCTGGGCACCGGGCACAACCCGCAGTACCCCACGCTGTGGCAAAGTATTTACCATTGACAAGGAATACTATACGTTGCAGACACTTAGCAAGTAACCATATAGTAACGGGAAAATAACATGGCGGATACATTAGAAGTAAAAGAGCCTATGCGCGACATAATGCTAATACAGCTCGCACGCGAGATCGCCATAGACCATCTCTCTATTGACGATATACTGAGGCTTTACAGATTAACCCCAGAAGAATGGTACGATATTAAAGAAAACCCAAGATTTGCCCAAGTACTAGAACAGGAAATACTTGCTTGGCAGACCGCAACAAACACCACGGAGCGCACCAAGCTCAAGGCTGGCGCAATAATAGAGAACTGGCTACCTGAAAGTAATATGCGCCTGCACGACCAGCAGGAAACACTTCCTGCGAAGGTAGAACTCGCCAAGATGATCGCCCGTATAGCAGGGCTAGGGATGGATAGAGTAGTGTCAGGCGAAAGTGCAGAGAAGTTTTCGCTGGTCATAAACATTGGAGACGGTAACAAACGCGAGCTTATTGTTAGTAAAACTAATACAATAGAGCACAACGCCAATGACTAGCATGATGTCGTATACCGCCCCGCCCACCATAGCAGGGTTCATGCAGAGCGAAGCTTTCGTGCGGGTAATACTGGGACCCGTCGGTAGCGGCAAGAGCACGGGCTGTCTCATGGAGATCGTCCGTAGGATGACGGAACAAAAACCCGGTCCAGACGGCATACGACGCACTAGGTTCGCAGTCGTGCGTCAAACGTTATCCCAGATTAAGCAGACCATACTTAAAGAGTTCTTCACTTGGATCGGACCAATAACCAACTTCAAGGTGTCCGACAGCACGATCTACATTAATTTCAACGATGTAGAGAGTGAGATACATCTCATACCACTGGACGACGAGCAGGACATAAGACGACTGCTCTCGATGCAGCTGACGGGAGTGTGGATCAATGAGTTTCCTGAAATCGACTCTGCCATCATACCATCCGTATGCGGCAGGTTGGGACGTTACCCATCTGCAGCGCAGGGAGGACCCTCTTGGTTTGGACTTATCATGGACGGTAATTTCCCCAACGAAGGAGGACCGTGGTGGGAGTTATTGGAACCAAACCTCCCTGCAGACTGGGACTTGTGGAAACAACCCGGAGGGCGTGATGAAAAAGCCGAAAACGTCGAGAACTTACCGGGGGGCAGGGAGTACTATGAACGTCTGGCAAGGGGACAGTCCGACATATGGGTTCAAAGATATGTTGATGCCAAATACGGACCTGACCCATCAGGAATGGCAGTTTTTTCAACAAGTTTCAAAGACAGCTTCCACACGGTTGAAACTCTTGATCCGGTACAGGGTCATCCGATCCTTATTGGGCAAGACTTCGGGCGGGACCCGTGGTCAGTGATCTGCCAACTCGACCACAAGGGACGCCTACTCATTTTGGAGGAGGTTGAGGCAGAGGACATCGGTCTGGAGCAGCACATCCAGCGCAGCCTTAGGCCAAAGCTCATGCAGGAGCGTTACTTGGGGAAGAAAGTAGCTATCATCGGTGACCCAGCTGGCCGGTCCAAAGACAGCATCTATGAAGAGACCAGCTTTGACGTTCTCAAGCGTGCCGGCTTTCAGTGCTTCCCCGCCCCCACCAATGATATCGATGCACGCCTCAGGTCGGTGGAGGCGATGCTGCTTAGTCAGCGAGATGGCGGACCAGCTATTGTCTTCAACAAAAGCCGCTGTCCCACGCTCGTACGCGCCATGAGCGGGGGCTATCGTTATGGGAAAACCCGTCAAGGACAGCGCAAGCCATCCCCCGACAAGAACGAATACTCGCATGTTGCGGACGCCCTCCAGTATGTGTGCCTAGGCGCGCATGGCGGCATGGTCACCGGCATGGTGATGCGGCACCTTGGAGATCGTAAAGTCACCCGCCCGGCAATGTCTGCAGCGGGGTGGACCTAGAACTTACCCTTCCAGTAGCGTGAACTGCGCGCCATATCCTGCGAGGCGTCGATATCGGCCTCCACACCACGCTGCACGTCAGGCTCGCTAATGGCTGGCAGGTTACGCTGCAGGTAGCGCTTCGCGGTTTCACGCGAAGGAACTGCACCGCGCTCGTCAACGATGTTGGTGGATTGCCGTGGCATTTTCTTCATGGAACATTGCTCCTGCACTGGTGTTTAATCAGGTCTACTTCCCCCAACATAAGGAGTTGCTACTATGCCCCTCTATCAGGGAAAGGAAGTTACTGTAGTCCGCCCGGCCAAGCAGGGCGACAAGGACTTTGATCCGGCAAAGCCAAAGAGCGTTATTGCCATGCCGGACGGCACGCAGAAGACCGTACCGGAGACAGAGATCACCGAAGAGAAGTAGCATTTAGGGGCGCAACCTAACCCCTAGGTTTGCGCCCCTTATTAGACTTCCCCGCTTTTTGAAGGGCGATAGCAACACTTTGTTTCTGCGGGTACCCTTCCTTCTTAAGTGTACGAATATTGGCAGACACGTCCTTATTGGACTTGCCGGATTTGAGTGGCATGAGTTTTTACTCCTCTGTGCCGCATTAATACTTGATTGGTACTTGCTCCTTTACTTCGTTAGACTGCTTCCTTAGCTCTTTCTGGGGGACTTAGCGTAACGCTCCCAGTTGTGTGGCCTGCAGCGGACAACCGCTACGTCCAAACTGCCACAATCGATGCAAACGGGCGCATTGGTCCAGTCCTCCCAACTGATCCACCTGCACTCGTAAAACATACAATCGAGGCACTGGATGACGACATAACGTAATGCTCCATCTACATTATCTGGCATAAATCACCCAGCCTGATTGGGCGGCTCAGGAAACTCCTCCGTATCCACTTCCTTGTCGTGCCAGAACTCCTCACACAGCCGCCAATTCGTCAGGTTGACCGAAGAGAGTAGGCTGGACAGATACCTAGGGGACGAAGACGAGTAGTAGCCCAACCGGTCCTTGGGGCCGACAAGGGCAATGGCGCAGGCAAGCACATTGCCCTCCTTCGCATCGGCAAGCGCCCGTTGCAGCACGTCGATGACAGAGGCTATATCCGGCTGGTCAGCACTGGGTAGCGTCTCCACTAACGTCAGTTTTGGCTTATCTGTCATATGGTTACACGAAGTTGTTAAGAAGATTGGAAAATTTTACCCCTATAGGTAAGGAGGTAATCCTCACACCACTACCGATGCCAGCCAGATTAAGCAGGAACACGACTAGAATTAACACTGCAACCACTACAACCACCACGCGGATGATACGTCCTAGTGGCTCCGGCGGGTTAAATTGCGCCAGCACGTAGAACACCAGCCAGAGCAATATTCCCAGCACCAGCAGGATGATTATCAACGTAAAAAGCGAACCTATTGATACTGCCATTTAAGTGTCTCCTATCGGTTCTTAAACGCACCCCCCACGCCTGTGTTTATGCTTCTTCCGGCAGCGCCACCATAGCTACCGCCTTGGTAATTTCCGCCCGAGTAGTTGTTGCCGGCGTTGCGGCTCATGCCCTCCCTGACCGCACTGCTTGCCCGCGAGCCTATGTCGCTTGCAACGTCGGCTATATGCCCGACAGGCACACCATATTTTTCGGCAAGGGCCTGCAGGTCACCCAAGCTCATGCCTGCAGTGGGGACCGCCTGCTGCGGCGGCTGGTAGTCCGGTCGTGCGCGCGGGAGGCGCGCTGTTTGCGTTGGTTGCACGATGGCGTTCGCGCCTCCGGTGGACATGGTGTAGGGGTCCATAAAAGAGGGCGTCTGTGGCACTGGAGCACGCGAAAACCCGCCAGCCAGCACCGGAGCCGTGGTAGGCGCGTATCCACCACGGGTGGGCACTGGACGCCCTCCCTGTATTGTCATGCCACTAGCTGTCTGGTCGTCGTAATAGCCCGGCAGGGGCGACTTATGCGCCACGTCGCTTTGTATCGGCACCGCCTGCACAGTCCGTATGTTTGGATTAATGCTGCCCCCTGTGGAGCCTGTGTAGGGGTTATTGTAGTAGGGGGTTTGCGGCGTAGCCGCTGCAGGGGTGTATGGCTGATTGGTGCTGGGGGTGGACGCTACGCCGGCACGGGGGATGCTCCCCTCGTCGCCCCTGCCCGATGTATAGGACTGCCGATTGGTGAAGCCGGGCGTGGACACGTAGTCCTGCCGCTGGTTCACGGTGCTGGTAGGAGAACCCTGCAGGCTCGACCAGTTGTTTGCGGTAGTAGCGGGCGGGTTGGTGAAGCTCGGCGTGCGCACGCTGGTGGGAGAGCCGTAGAACTGCTGCGCTGCCTGTCTGGTGAGCGGACCCTCTAGCCCATCCACGGTGAGCTTAGCACCTCTACTGTTTAAGTCCCTCTGCATTGCAGCAACGTCGTCGCCTCTTCTGGAAATACTACCTAAACTACTTGGCTGACCTGCTGCTTCCGCAGCTGCAGCTTGTTGTGCAGGGGTTAACTTTGCTCCTGTAGAAGTATAAGCCAATGCTGTAGTGGGTGCACCAGCTACTATACTATTCGCATACTTTAGGCGTGAGCCATAACCTTTAGTATTTTTCCCTGCTTTCTCATACGTTCCTTCAAACGCATATACGGCGTCTTGAACTGTATTAGCTTTCTTCACAGCAGCTATTGCGCCCTTATATGGGCCGGTAAGTTCTTTCTTTAGAAACCCATAATTCGCTTCGTACGATTGTGGATGGAGGTTATTCTGCTTGGTGTAGTTCTCAAAGTCAGTGCGGCGTGAGCCTGTCCACTGTGCCCAACCTGCACCGCCGCGCCCGGATGTTGGGTTAACCTCCTGATATTTAGTAAAGCCCCCGCTTTCATGACCGAGATTACCTACGATACCTGCAGCTTGATTGGCACTAAGTCCAAAATCACGCTGCAGATCATTGGAAATACGCGATCCTACATCGTTAAAATTACCGTATCCGCTACCCGAACCACCCGCACTGCCTAACCCGGCACTGACGGCAGAGTTGCCATACAACCGGTTGGAAGGGATATCACGGCTGGCAGCACCAACGTCGGAGCCAATACCACCTCCTGAAGCCTGTGGGGTAGCTCTGGAAGGACCCTGAGGGGCACCCAGCAGCCCTGCAGCTGCATGGGAGAGGAACCCTGCACCGGTTTTTAGGCCCCTCTCGACTGCACCGCTAGCGGCACGAGCGAGGGCTATTGGATCACGATGCGATGTTACGTCGGGGCCATAGAACTTTTCTACGTAACGCTGGTAGGCGGTTTTGCCGTCTTTGTCTTCTCTGGGGCTGGCTGCATTGTAGCCTGCACCGAAGGCGTTGATGGCACTCCTGCTGAAACTGGCCATGGGGGTACCTTTGCTGACCTGTGGATGACCGTACAGCGGTTTTGAAGGGTAGGGGGTAGGTGGGGCGACCATCCGACCGCAATACCGTCCAGTGGGCCTCCTATTGGGTCTGGAAGTCAAGGGATTTGTGGGTTATTGTAACATTGATGTTACTTTGGTGTTACTTTACTATTTTTTATCTTGGATATTCGTCAAACCCCTAAGAAGGCGCGCGGGGGGGTGGGGGGCCGCGTCCATTACCCCCGGGGGTAAGCTCCCCCGCCCCCGCCCGCACGTATACGCGCGCGTAACCCCCCAGCCGCTAGGATGTGAGCCGGGCCGGAGCCGGAGCCGACAGAGCAAAGCCCTTGGGTCGTCCAAGACGTCGCTAGCTTGTAGACCGCCGGGTGACCGGCCTAACGTTCCCCGCGCAGAATTGGCGGATAGGGTGACATCATGGGTCTATCCCATGCGGTAGTCCGGTGCCTCAGACAAAGAGGAACGTAGCCGGGATCGTGAAGGCTCCTAGGCCTCCCGGTTCGTGACGGCCGGATAAATCTCAAGTCACCGGTGACAAGCCTCCAAAGGGCCCTCGTTCAAAGCGGCACCGCGCGAACTAATCGCTGGCAGTCGGGCGCTCCCAAGCGCCTGAACGAGACGGCCGGATTAGAAAGGGCTAGGGGGACTAAGGTTTGACAAGGATCGGTAACGGGAGGCTAGCGCATGCTCTAGGGAGGGCATGGTGAGACGCTAGCCTCTCGTTAGCTTGGTTGATTACCCGCACGGGTAATCTGCTGATCTAACGAGAGGGTTCCTCGACTATGGCCAAGATGACGAGCGCGGAGCTTGCTAAGCTCTGCGCAAACTACACTGGCGCGATAAAACGCCCGATGATTACGAAGTATCGATATCGCGCCGCATCGGGCAAGCTGGTGACGCCAAAGCATGAAGCGCCCGTGAAATATCTGAAGGACGCGTATCGAGCCGACAAGAAGCGCGCCGGTAATGCGCCCCCTAACCTGTGGTTCGCCCGCCCGGTAACCCCAACCTCTAACAAGACGAGGGATTGACATGAACGAAGCCGACAAGATCATTGCCCGCCGACTGTGGGCCGCTGCCAAATGCCTCTGGTGGCAACAGACTGAAGCCGAGGCAGCTGCATACCACGCGATCATGCAGCAACTCTACGCTCTGCCGGGTTCCGATGACATGTCTCAGTGGAACGACTGACATGAGCAAACGCGGTAACCCCTTCCCCAACTCGATAGTGCCGGTAATTCGCAAAGCGAAGCCGGCGCGTATCATCTGGGACCCGAAACCCTATCCGCCTGAGAAACCCGATTGGTGGCGTAGCACTCTAACGGGCTTAAGGCTCGAACATCGGGAGTGCAGCATGTGGGGCGAATGGGACGAGGCATGCGATCTTACCTGCAAGGGTAAGTAACCAATAGGTTGCATTTGGGCAGCGCACACGCTAAGGTGTGCGTTACCTTAACGTAACCTGAAAGTAACCCGGAGGTAACATTCAATGCTTCTCTATATCGTGGTGAACACCACAGACTGGCGTATCACATGCGATACGCCATTGAGCTACGAAGTCGCGAAAGAGCTACGCGACGATCTGCAATGGTTCGCAGACGTGGCAGACAATCCCAACAAGCCTGCAACGCGATACGCTATCGCGCAATGCATCACGGACTAACGGCACCCCGCAGGGGGATGGGATTAAATACAACCCCCCCCCCCCCCCCC
>Ga0207683_10003782_pt1 | contig 13121 bp, 6 predicted proteins | sample KBSM73metaG_FD_184333 | JGI IMG/M metagenome (GOLD analysis project Ga0207683, IMG submission 184333) | Miscanthus rhizosphere microbial communities from Kellogg Biological Station, Michigan, USA - KBS M7-3 metaG (SPAdes) (version 2) | ecosystem: Host-associated > Plants > Roots > Rhizosphere >...
CGAATACAGAGATCGAGCGTTAGAAGGGCGGCTTCTTTGAGCATCTTCGGTAGCCATTCGAAACAGTAGGAAACAACCGGGACACGACGATGGCATAGAACCGCGTTTCCGGAGGCAACCTGGAGATCCGTGAGTTCGCTCTCGATCAATAGACCGTCGCGGAGAAGAGCGGGTATAGTTCCGTCATCGACCAATTGCCGCCAACGGACAAGATATGCAGGCTCGAGTGCGCGATAAATCCCGCCACGCCACTCGAATACTCGGCCATTGGGGTCAACAAAGGAATTGTTGACCCAATCCACTTCCTCCGCAGGGATTTCTCTCACTAGCACCGCCGTTGAAGTCGCTAAACCTCTAGACCGCTCCTACCGATCTGCGCATTAGCTATCGGCGGATGATTTTACACTATTACTAGAAAGTTGGCAGTCTTATATTATGTTAAAGCTTCACTTTGGCGAACCGAATGTGAGGTGAGAAATACGAAACAGAAAGACTGAACAGTTTTGCAGATCAGCGGTTCGGCTCCAAGCTATGATTGCAACCAGCCGATGAAGCTCATCTGCCTGCCCGTTTCACCGTGCTCTCGCCGATAGGAGAAAAACTCTTCCGCTGCGCAGCTCGTACACGGGCCGATTTCGTGGAGTTGTTTACCGGGCACGCCCGCGGCCCGCAATATATCGCGATTGAGGCGACGTAAATTGAGGAATGTTTTTCCGTCTCGGACCTGAATGCTCGGCGTCGTCAAGCTGCCCCATTTTTTCATCAGCGGTTTAGCGACATCGTCTTGGACTTCATAGCAGCAGACGCCGATGGCCGGCCCCAAGGCGACTTCCAATTCTTCCGCCGAAACCCCATATTGCTGCTCGAAACGCTGCACCGTCTGCTCCGCGATGCCGGCCAAAGTGCCACGCCAGCCCGCATGGACGGCGGCGACTATTTTGTTTTTCGGCGCGACAAACAGCAGCGGGACGCAATCGGCCGTCAATACGCTGAGAAAAATTTCTGGCTCCGCGGTAACCATGCCGTCCGCTTCACCGGCTTCTTTCAAGCTCCGATCTCTCACCTCGACTATGTTGTCGCCGTGCACCTGGCGCATGGTGACAATCCGACCGTCATGAATGCCGACCGCCAGCTTCAGATCGCAAACGTTCTGGCTCACGGTTTTCGGATCATCGCCGACACGATAAGATGTATTGAGACCTGCATAAACTCCATGACTTTTGCCGCCGCGACGGCCCATGAAGCCATGCAGCAAGCCCTGGTATTTGTCCCAACGGGGCACTTTATGGTGATCTATAGCCATGGCGGCATTATTATGAGTTGATGTCTTGGTTGCAAGTAAAACCAGCAGTCGTCACTTGACGAATACTGAACCATTTACAGAATGGGCTGAAAACCCAACATCCCCCCCAAAATCAATTAGGGCAGATTGCTTGAAATTTTGGTCAGTTTAACCAAACAATAGGACCAGCGCCGACCGATTGATGCGACCATGACCAACGGTAACTACAGTGATACTCTCAAGCAACCCGGGTTCTTCGCTTTTTTCTGCACGCAATTTCTTGGCGCCTTCAACGACAATTTCTTAAAAATCGTCGTTTCGTTTGTGGCTCTCGACTTGGCCACCAGCGGTTCGAGTAATTATGTCGAGCTGATCGCATTTCTCTTTATCTTGCCGTCAGCGCTCTTTTCCGGTTACGCGGGCCATCTCGCCGACGTCTGTAGCAAGCGCACGATTCTCGTTTCCGTAAAAATTTGCGAAATCGTCATCATGTTTTTGGCCTTGGCGGCGTTTTTCATCGGCCACATTCAATTCATGCTCGCCAGCGTTTTCCTCATGGGGGTGCATTCCACGTTTTTCAGTCCGGCTAAATACGGCATCTTGCCCGAGATGCTCCCGGAATCGGAGCTCTCGCGCGGCAACGGCCTTCTGGAAATGAGCACGTTCATCGCGATTATCCTGGGCACCTCGGTGGGCGGCGCCGTTTTCGCGGTCTGGAAACAGAATTTGCCCTTGATCGGTGTCCTGATGACGGTCATCGCCGTGCTCGGCGCGCTAGCGAGCGTCGGCATCACGCGCGTTCCCCCGTCCGGCGCGAACAAACCTCTCCGACTCAACCCGATGCATGAGGTTTTCGCCGGGCTGCACAAGTTGCGACGGGATCGACCGCTCTGGCTTACAGTGATTGGGATCTCCTACTTCTGGTTTCTCGGCGCGCTTGTTCAGATCAATATTCTTTTTTTCGGTAAAGAGCTTTTGCATCTCGATGAGTTCCACATCGGACTGCTCGGAACATTCCTGGCGCTCGGTATCGGCGCCGGGAGCCTCAGCGCCGGCCGGCTCTCGGGCGATCACATCGAATTGGGGTTAGTGCCGGTGGGCTCCATCGCGATGGCGATTTGCCTCGCACTGGTCGGGCTTTCTTCGCAATCCTATATGTACACCTGTGTCTCGCTCGCTTTGCTGGGATTTTCCGCCGGCCTTTTTGCGGTCCCCTTGAACGCTACGCTGCAGCAAAGAAGCGGCAAAGAAGAAAAGGGGCAGCTGATCGCGACCAACAATTTTATGAACACCATCGGCATCTTTCTCGCCGCAGGCGTGCATTGGTTTTTTAAAGATCCGCTGCGCTTCTCCCCGGATACGATCATCTTGTTGACCGCCGCAGTGACGCTGGTGGGCACTTTGACAATTTTCTATCTCCTACCGGATTATTTCGTGCGCTCCATTCTCTGGCTGTTGACGCATACGTTGTATCGAATTCGCGTCGTGGGTACGGAGAATTTGCCCCTCCACGGTCCCGCATTGCTGATCTCGAATCACGTGTCATTCGTCGATGCTTTTATGATCGGAGCTTCGCTGCCGCGTTTCGTGCGTTTCATGCTGCACCGCGATTATTACGATCTCAACGGGCTGTCCGGGTTTTTCCGCATGATGCACGTGATCCCGATCTCCGAAACCAATCCGCGCGACACCGTGCGGGCGATCAGAGACGCCCGCCATCAGTTGCAACAGGGACATATCGTCTGCATTTTCGCCGAAGGGGCGATTACCCGGGTGGGACATTTGTTACCGATAAAGCGCGGCTTCGAAAAAATCGCCGAAGTCACGAATGCGCCGATTGTCCCTGTGCATCTGGATCGATTATGGGGAAGTATTTTTAGCTTCAAGGGCGGCCGTTTTTTCTGGAAAAGACCACAGCAATTTCGTCGTCACGTGACTGTTTCTTTTGGCGCGCCGTTGCCGGCGAGGTCGAGCGCTCGGGAAGTACGCAGCGCTATTGCGGAGCTGGAAAGCCGCGCCGTCGGGTTGCGCGAAAGCACGGTTGGGTTGCTGCACACGAGCTTCATCAAAACGGCCAAACGCCATTGGTTTTCTTTCTGCATGGCGGACACCACCGGAACAGAGTTGACTTACGGAAAGACCCTGGTTGGCAGCCTGCTCCTGTCGGAGAAGATCGAAAACCGCTGTGCCGCTGAATCGATGATCGGCGTCCTGCTCCCGGCTTCAGTCGCTGGAGCGTTGACGAATCTCGCGATCCTTTTCGCGGGCAAAGTTCCCGTGAATTTGAACTTTAGTGCAGGCCGAGAGGCGATGGAATCGGCGATCGCCGAATGTGGCATCAAGACGGTGATCACCTCGAGGCTCTTCTTGTCGCGAGCAAAGTTGGAGATATGTGAGGGGATGGTCTTTGTCGAAGATCTCAGAAAACAAATCCGTCCGTTCGATAAGTTTTCGACTTTTCTTCGTGTGTTCCTTTTGCCATCGGTTTGGCTGGCGCACCGCTATCGAACTCAGCAAGCGAACGATCTCGCCACGGTGATTTTCTCCAGCGGCAGCACCGGAACTCCGAAAGGCGTCATGCTCTCGCATCATAATATTCTCGCCAATGTCGAGGGTATCGGTCAGGTAATTCATTTCACATCCGACGACCGCATCATGGGAGTTTTGCCGTTGTTTCACTCGTTCGGGTTTACCGGCACGCTTTGGCTGCCCTTGCTTGCCGGGTTCGGCGTGGTCTATCACCCAAATCCTATGGACGCGCGCACTATCGGGGAAACGGTTCAGAAATACCGCGCCACACTGCTGATCAGTACGCCGACCTTCTACGGTAGCTATATTCGGCGCTGCACCAAAGAAGAATTCGCCACGCTGCGCTATGTCATTGCCGGTGCTGAAAAACTACGCGGGCAAATCGCGGCTGGTTTTCAGGAAAAATTCGGTATGCCGATTCTGGAGGGTTACGGCTGCACCGAACTGGCGCCGGTCGTCTCGGTAAACATACTCAATATCGGTTTCGGCAAAGACGCTCAGATCGGCAATAAACCGGGCACGGTCGGCCATCCGATCCCTGGCGTGTCGGTCAAAGTCGTACACCCGGACACGTTCCAGCCGCTCCCCTGCGGCGAAGAAGGCTTGCTACTGGTCAAAGGGCCGAATGTGATGCTCGGTTACCTCAATCAACCTGCTCTAACCCAAGAAGCGATTCGCGACGGCTGGTATGTGACCGGCGACATCGCGGCCGTGGACGAAGACGGATTCATCCGGATCACCGATCGGGTTTCCCGCTTTAGCAAAATCGGCGGCGAAATGGTGCCGCACATGAGAGTCGAGGAAGTGATCAATAGCATTCTCGGCAGCGCCGCCTCGGTGGTCACGGCAGTTCCGGATTCCCAGCGCGGCGAAAAATTGATCGCGCTTTACTCTCAAAACGGTATCACCAAGGAAGAGCTCTGGCAGCGACTCAATGACTCCGACCTGCCGAAACTCTGGATTCCCAAGCGCGACGACCTGTTCGCGATCGATTCACTTCCTGTGCTCGGATCGGGAAAGATCGATTTGAAAGCGGCCAAGAATCTCGCACGCGAACACGCAAGCAAAGAGTGATTCCGCCGATTAGAGTTCAACCCATAGCGTTAGCGATCAACTTTTGATCTCGCGGTTAATTGACAGCTGGGCTCCGCGTGCGACCGAGTTCCAGAATACGGAAGATTATTTGCAAGCTTTCCTGACGCATGCTAGAAACTTTCTGACTCGGAGGTAGGAATGGATTTTCATCAGCTCGCGGACAAATCACTTCGAAGCATCATCCCCGAACGGGCGGAATTGAAAGCCGTCCTGGAAGCGAGCGAAGAGCAATTGCCGGAGCTTTTGAGCGCAGCGTTCAAGGTGCGTCGTCACTATTACGGCAAGCGCGTGCAAATCCATGTTTTGCAGAACGCCAAGAGCGGCCTCTGTCCCGAAGATTGCCACTATTGCTCGCAATCGTCCGTCTCCGAAGCACCCATCGAGCGTTACAAATTCATGTCCAAAGAAACTCTCGTCGAACGAGCCCGCCAGGCGAAGGCAGCCGGCGCAGTGCGCTTCTGCATCGTCAATAGCGGCCGCGGTCCGACTACAAAGGAAATCGATGAGATCGCCGAGGCCGTCCGCGAGATCCGCGCCGAAACCGGTATGAACATCTGCTGCTCGCTTGGCCTCATGACCGAGGACAAAGTTCACAAGCTCAAAGAAGTGGGCGTCGGACGGATCAATCACAATCTCAATACTAGCCGCGCCCATCACCCGGAAATCGTCACTACGCATACCTATGACGACCGACTAGCGACCATCGAGAGCGTCAAAAAAGCCGGCGTCAGTACCTGCTCAGGCGGCATTATCGGTATGGGTGAGACCGACGATGACATTATCGATTTGGCTTTGTCGCTTCGCGCCATGGATATCGATTCGATCCCGGTCAACTTTTTGACCTCCATTGCCAATACGCCTTTCGAGAACAAACATGAGCTCACGCCCCAACGCTGCCTAAAAACCCTTTGCCTATTTCGCTTCGTCAATCCCAGCAAAGAAATTCGCGTCGCCGGCGGGAGGGAAATCAATCTGCGCTCGCTTCAACCTCTAGCGCTCTATCCAGCCAATTCGATCTTTGTCAACGGCTACCTCACCACGCCGGGGCAGGAGGCATCCGACGCGCACCAGATGATTCGGGATCTCGGTTTCGAGCTCGATCAGCCCGCCGCGATCTGATTCTTAGCAGCAATACCGTTTCACCACGAAGACGCGAAGCACACGAAAGCGTCAATAGCAAAGCCGTACTTCTGCCTCGGTCGGAAAAGGTAAAACATCACTGAGTACGAGATAATATTCTTGTCATTCCGAGCTATCGTTAGGCGAGGCTAGGACCTTAAGTGGATCACTTCAATTTAGTTTGCGCTGTCTACCAGCGCTCGTAGTACCTTCTCCGGAGTAATCGGTAAATCGCGGATGCGCACGCCGACTGCATCGGCAATCGCATTGGCTATCGCCGGAGCGACCGTCAACGCGCCGGTCTCCCCTACCCCTTTGGCGCCGAAGGGTCCGTCTTCGTGTGGCACCTGGACGATAATCGGTCGCACCGTCTCGGGCATGTCTTTAATGGAGGCGACTTGATAATCCAGCAACGAGCCGTTGACGAGTTGCCCATCCTGAAAAATCATTTCCTCGAACATCGTGAGGCCTAGGTGCATGAGCGAGGCGCCGACCAGTTGCTGTTCGCAATGACGAGGGTTGATCGCCGTCCCTGTGTCACCGACGCTGATCAACTGTAATATTTTCACCTGACCGGTTTCCGTGTCGACCTCGACCTCCGCCGCCGTCGCCGAGGGAAACCAGTATTCCGTGCATTTTTCCGACTGACCGGTTTCCGGGTCCATGTGTGCCGCTGTGGGTTGGCAAACCGCTTCGGCCGCAAACGTAGTTCCGAGGCTTCCGAATTTCGCCAAAAAAATCTCGCCGATCGCCATGCCGCGATCTTCGTTTCCGCGCACGACGATTCGGCCATTGCGCGCCATTAAATCGTCAGGGTCGACTTCCAGTTTCGAAGCCACGACTTGGCATAGCTCCGTCTTGATTTTTCCTGCAGCCATGCGCACCGCGTTGCCCATGTGATAAGTCGAGCGGCTTCCCGCGGTGATCGTGTCGTATGGCGTGACATCGGTATCGGGCTGCACGATGTGGACGCGATCCGGCGCGATTGCCAATTCTTCGGCGACGATCTGCCCCATCGTCGTCTCCGACCCTTGGCCCATCTCCACCGTGCTGCTGAGCACATTGGCTGAGCCGTCGGCATTGAGAATGACGATGGCACCCGAGATCGACGGCGTCAGGACTGCCTTCACGCCGGCGCCAATGCCTTTGCCGCGCCGCTTGGTTCCCGCTTGCATCGGCTTCGGCTTGGACCATTCGATTCCTCGAGCCGCCTGGCGAATCGCTTCTTTGATGCCGAACGATCGCACCACCGTGCCGGTGGCGAAGCGCTCGCCCTCGTCCAGCGCCGGATTCAAGCGAAAATCCACCGGATCGGCGCCGAGAGCGCGCGCGATGATATCCGTCTGCGAGTCATAAGCCCAGATGACTTGTGGGACGCCGAAACCGCGGAATGCGCCCGCCGGCACTTTGTTGGTATACACACAATAGGAATCAATCCAGACATTGGGAATCCGGTACGGTCCCGCTGACGTATATCCTGACTTGTGCCCGATGCGCGGGCCGATTTCGGCGTACGCGCCGGTATCCCAATAAACTTCGCATTTGCGCGCCGTGATCGATCCATCTTTGATCGAGGTTTTGATCTTGGTCACTACTTTGTGTTTCGTGATCGTCAGAAATTCTTCTTCCCGTGTGAGCGCATAACGCACCGGCCTTTTCGTGATCAGCGCCAGCACAGTGCAAAGCGGTTCCAGCTTCGCATAGAGCTTCGCGCCGTATCCGCCGCCGATGTAGGGCACGCGCACGCGAATGCGATTCATAGGAATGCCGAACGTTGCAGAAATTTCCGTGCGCACATAGGAAGGCGATTGGCTGGCCGTCCATATGTTCAAGCGCTCATGTTCATCAAAATACGCCAGCGTCGTGTGTGGCTCCATCGGCATATGCTGTGCCGGGGGCGAGGTGAATGTGTCCTCGAAGATTCGATCCGCGTCGGCAAAAGCTTGATCGACATCGCCGGTACGAAGCTTGAAATGATAACAAATGTTCGATTGCTGTCCGGCTTTCACGTGCGCGAGATCCGCAAACGCCTTCGCCGGTCGGTGCTGCTCATGGACGAGGGGTGTTCCAGGCTGCGCCGCTTGCAACACGTCATGCACAGCGGGCAGAGATTCGTAATCGACTTCAACGAGCTGCAGCGCGTCTTCAGCAGTGCGCCGATCGACTGCTGCGACGGCGACCACCGGATCGCCGATGTAGCATGCCCTCTCGACCGCGAGAATCGGCTGATCGCGGAACGCGGGGCCGAAATGCGGATCGATACCCGGCATCCTGGCGATCTCGGCGCCCGTCAATACAACGGCGACGCCGTCCAACGCTTCCGCCTCTGATTTTTCGATTCGACAAATGCGCGCATGCGGATAAGGACTCCGCAAAACTGCAACGTGCAGCATACCCGGCATTTCAATATTGCCGACGTGCAGCGCCCTTCCGGTTACTTTCGGATTGGCGTCCGTTCGATACACCGATTGCCCCACGACGGAGTAATTAGACATTGCCGAACCTCATAAAGTGTTCACGCACCTCATAGCTCTTTTGCATCGGTTTGGAAAGAATGTCGCGTTTTGAATTTGGAACAAATCACTTCCAGAGCGTCAACAACACTACACCGCAAACGATCATCGCCGCGCTAATGACGATTCTGAGGGTCACTTTTTCCACATCGCGCAAAAACATTGCCGCGAGAATGAGCGAGAAGAACGGCCCGGTGCTGCTGATCGGAATCACCACCGAAACTTTGCCGAGATCAAGAGCATAGTAAATGCAGGTCATGCCCAGGCTGATCGTGACACCAGCTGCGAGAAACCACCAAAAACATTGCCGGTTCATTTTCCATGTCTCCTGACTTTTCTCGACGTACCAAAGCGTCAGGATCGACACAACGAACGATGATGTCGCGGTGACTGCGGCAGCGAGGAACGGATGCGGCACCGCGGCCATCCCGAACTTGCGCACGACTTGAGTGGCGCCGGCGAGCGCCGAAGCGGCGATAGGATACCAAAGAAAAACTGCCGAGCCAGCAAGCTTGACCGAGCCGCTGCGCCACGACAGCAGTGTGATTCCCGCAATGATCATTAATGTGGCCACAATGATCGGCAAAGTGATCTTCTCGCCGAGAAAGATGATCGCCATTGCCGCGCTGAAGAGTGGCGTGGTCGCACGGATCGGATCGGTGATAGCGACACCCAGCGCATCGATACCTTTGTAACTGAGCAAGCGAGTCAAGCCCGGCTGAAAAAATCCCACGACGACAAAGATCAGAATCGAAGCGCTGGTCAACGAAGAGAGCGGCACGAATAAGATCGATACGCCCCAGAGAAAAAGGATATTGATTAACAGACTGCTGATCACCGCTGTTGCCGGATTGGAATAGCGGAGCGCCTTTTTCGTGAACATATTGTGCAGCGCGAACAAAAAGGCGTTGGCGAGAGCGTAAAACTCAGCGGGAATGGAAGTCATGAGGATTAATATTACGGAGAAAGTCAGGAATTATCTTCCGGAATGTTCGCCCCCTTGAAAAAGGGGATGTAGGGGATTTGAACAGGAAGCTAAGATTGCGGTTTCGTATATTTTGAAAAAAACAGCCGGTCCCGACAACCGTCAGCGCGCGTCAGCGAGGATCACATCGGCGGCCTTTTCGGCAATCATATATACGGCGCTCACGATGAAGTAACCAGGGATTCGCGGAAACACCGACGCGTCCACCACTCGGAGGTTCCGGGTTCCGTAAACTCGGAAATCGCTGCTCAGAACTCCGCCGTTTTCGCGCGCGCCAATCGGGCAGGAGCAGGACGCATGGTGCCCCCAAGCATTGCTGCGCACGAACTCCTTTAAATCCTCGTCCCTCTGAACGTTATCACCCGGCACTTCTTCTTTGGCGATTAGTTTTTCTCTTTTAAGCTCAGCGCTGATCGCGCGGACAAACTTGATGCCGTCGACCACCGCCCGCAAGTCCTCATCGGCGCCATCTCCTTCGTCAAAATAGTGAAAGTTGATTTCCGGCGGATCGCGCGGGTCGGCTGATCTGAGCTTCACGGTCCCCGCTCTGTTTTGGGTATGCGCCTTTAAGATTACCCAGCTAAAAAAATCGTGGCTTGCGGAAATGAGCTTCGAGTAGCCTGGGAAGTACCCTTCGAAGCGCGCCAGCAAGCTCATGCAAAACAGATCGGGAAGCGCCTGTTGATCGCGCGAGTTCTTGATCACCGTGAGCAGGCCGCCGTTGGTCGCATAAATGCCTTTTCTTTTCTTCTGCCATTCGGCAAATTGTCGATCGCCCCGGGCGAACTCGGCGCCCGCCATACATTCCCAATCATCTCGCATTCGATTGACGACGCTGACTTCGTAACGATCCTGCAGATTGGCGCCGACTCCGGGCAGATGGACGCGCGGCTCGATGCCGTGCCGCCCAAGCTCGCTTTTCGAACCAATGCCCGAAAGCATAAGCAGTTGTGGTGTGTTGAACGCGCCGCCGCATAGGATGACTTCTCTGGTTGCTTTTACCTGCCTTAGTTGACCCGAATTTTCACCCACCTGATCGTGAGCGCGATAGAGGTTTTTGCCCTTGAGATATTCCACGCCGACGGCGCGATGATCAGCGTCGAACATAATTCGGCTTGCCAGAGCATTAAGCTCGATATGCAGTTTTTCTGGATAACGCGCCGCGACGTCCAAGAGCCTCTCGCGGCTGCCGAAGCGCTGGTGATCGGAGGTGGTCAGCGGCAGATAGCGAATTCCGAAAGCATTGCGACGCACGCTGCGCCAATCGTTGGGATCGCCCTTCGATCTGAGAAACCAGAATAACCGCTTGAGCGGCTGATCGAGTTGAGCGATGGCGGCAAACGCCGACGCTTCGATCACGTCCATCATTTCTCGATCGCGCAACGCTTCTTTCGGTGGGTGAGCCCGTTCGATGGGCAGCCAGCCGGCAAACCCGTGCAAGGTGGGATTGATGCGCGTGAGCTTCTGGACAAAGCGCCACACCGGACGATGACGACAGTTTTCGAGACGCTGGAAATACCGTCGCATTGCTGCGGCGCGCCATGAGACATCACCGGTGATTTCGGCAATGTAATCCCAGTCCGAATTGTTCGGATAGACGAAGATCATCGCGTGATGCGCGGTGCAGCCGCCGAGGGTGCCGGCCCTGGGATAGAGCACCCCATTTTTTTTCAACGTATACTTCGGATCGCGCCTTTGCTGCTCTTCATCGGCATAGTGGCGCACGAAGAAATCCCATCGCAAGCGCGGGTTTTCCGAAGCGAAGGCATGGAATGCCGGCACCTGGTAGTCTTCGGGCAGTCGTTCGTCTTTGAGCTGAAGAGGGTCGCCGCCGGCCTCGAGAATCAGCACGGAGTGGCCCGCCTCGGCAAGTCGGGCCGCTACCGTACCGCCGCCAGCCCCCGAGCCGATGACAATGAACTCGTACTCGGTCCGAAGCGCGCTGGATTCAAACATTAAGTGGGTTTCGGAGCGCTAGAGCGTCTTCAAAAATTCGATCAGCGCCCGCTTGTCCTCATCGGCGAGCGGCTGTTCTTCCTTGAAAAAGCTCGTGCCGAAATAGTGACCCTTATTGACGATGTAATCGGGACATTTACTGACCTTGATCAGATCGGGAACGAGATTTTTGAGCACCTGAGCGGCTTCCGCGTCTCCTTTGCCCTCGACTCGCTCGAGATCTTCTTTCATCTTGAGCAAGAGGCTGGCGAGATCGAGCTTGTCGGTCTCGAGATCGATGTTGGTAAGCAAACTGACCGGTGTGCCCTTCGGAATCGGTCCGATCCTCACGCCCTCTTCGCTAAAAAGCCAAGGAAATAAGCGCGCCAGCCAGTCGTTCCAGCTGAGCAACTTGTGCAGCGAATCAGGCAGAAAACCCGGCGCGAGCTTAATGTAGCTCGTAGCTGTGGTGCGATAAACAAACCCCGGCACTTTATCGCCGAGAATCGGATCTTTGTCCCGTTTTTCCGGCCAGAGCATCTTCTCGATAGCGTCGTTAAAAGCGTCCATGCGCGATTCTACGGAAGCCTCCCAATTGAATTTGCCGACCGAATTGTTCAAGAGAAACGGCGCCGTCGACCAGAGGCTGGTCAACGACGGCACTCGCGTATATCCACGGCCGCCGGCCGGCAATTCGTATTCGAATGGGCTCGCATCGATGGGATTGTAGAAGGTCATCTTACCGGCCGAAGGCAAGTTCTTGTAAGTCTGGGAGGAAAAGTTGTCCCAAATATTGCCGCCCAGTGCATTGGTGGCGAGTGGACTACAGGCATTGGTCTGCAGCAACGTCACGGGAATCCGGCGCTCCGTTGAAAGATAGTTGTCCGTGAGGAAATCATCCGCAAGCACAATCGTTTTCATTTTTTCTTTAAAGTCGTCGGTTTTAGTCCATGCCCAGTATTGACTCCAGTCGGAGTCGTTGACATTCGCCGGTGCAGCGGGAACCTTGCTCGAATGACAGCGCGCACAGTAATTGGCGAACGCTATTTTGCCGCGCTCGATGATCGCTTTATCGGCCGTCAGATACTTCTCGCCGCCTGCAGCGTTCTTCAGCGAGTCGGGTTTTGCCGTTTTCAAGAAGAACAGCGCCACGTCGGCTGTCTGGTTCACCGTAGCGTTCCAGTAACTAGAATTTTTTTCCGCGTCTTCGATCCGGATCGGCGTAATTTTTTTTCCGCCCACCAGCGGATTGAAATGCAGCGTCCATTCTTCGCTAAAAAGACCGATGTTGATGAAAACTCGATTCAACGCACCGAGCAGTCCGACAGAGTCCGCCCCGTCCTTCAACACCCGTGGCGTCATCACCGTATCGGGTTTTTGAAAGAACTGAGAGAGCGCGGCCGTCTGGGGAAAGTCTTGTAGTTGCTTATTTTTAAGTTCATCGCCGGCAAGCTTTTCTTTGCCCCAGCGCAGCGCCGGCGCGAGTCGTGGACCAACGCTATAGACTGCGTTCATCGTGCGTGGATTATTGATGTAATCGCTGGAGATAAAGGACGTATCCAACGTTCCCGGCAATGACGTGTGGAGCAGCTGATAAATGAAATTGCCTTCGTCTTTATTCCAGAAAAGAATGCGGTCAACCCAAAAATACTGTGCGCCTGGA
>Ga0207683_10003783_pt1 | contig 13118 bp, 9 predicted proteins | sample KBSM73metaG_FD_184333 | JGI IMG/M metagenome (GOLD analysis project Ga0207683, IMG submission 184333) | Miscanthus rhizosphere microbial communities from Kellogg Biological Station, Michigan, USA - KBS M7-3 metaG (SPAdes) (version 2) | ecosystem: Host-associated > Plants > Roots > Rhizosphere >...
CCTCGACGTCCGCCACGACGCCATCGTCTCGATCGGCGCGGTGCGCATCGTCGGCAACCGCCTTCTCACCAGCGAGCGGCTCGAGCTCCTGGTGCGGCCGGAGAAGGCGCCGCTGAAGGCCGCGAGCGTGCGGGTGCATCAATTGCGCGAGAGCGACGTCGCCGCTGGCCTCGACCCCGAGGAGGCGGTCGCCCGGCTGCTCCGGTTCATCGGCAGCCGGCCGCTGGTCGGCTACTACCTCGAGTTCGATGTCGCGATGCTGAACCGGGTGATGTGGCCGATGCTCGGCATCCCGATGCCGCAGAAGAAGATCGAGGTCTCGGCGATGTACTACGACTACAAGAATCGCCGGCTGCCCGCGCACGAGCGCGGCGGCACGATCGACCTGCGCTTCGCGACCATGATGGGCGATCTCGAGCTGCCGCTGCGCGGCGAGCACGATGCCCTGAGCGATGCGGTGATGGCCGGCCTGGCGTTTCTGAAGCTGAAGTGGCTCCTCGACCCGAGGGCCGAACGCCTCTAGTGCACCTGCGGCGTGTTGGCCAGCGCACGTTTTCGGCACCGCAGCGCGTTGCGGCGGGGGCGCCGCTCCCTAGCCGGCTCGCGCGATCCCTGGCTGCGTCGCGAGCGCGATGACGGCATCCTCGGAAGCGGTTGCGCCGGCGGTTAGCCACATCGCCAGTTCCTCCGCGGAGTGCCGCGCCTCGAGGTGCGCCAACGCCTGATCGTGGGCGCGCTGCTCGTTCTGCACCCGCCGCCCCTTGCGGAACCGGATGTAGCCGGCCTCCGCGTAGCCGAGCATCTGGGCGGCGTCGTCGTCCCGTCCCTCGGCGATGGCCAGAAGCGCGATGTGGTCGAAGACCCAGTAGCTGAAGTCCAGCCGGCGAAGTTCGTCCAGCGCACGCGCCCAGCAGCTGCGCGCCTGGTCGAGGTCGCCGCGCGCGAACCAGGCAGCGCCCAGGTTGGCGAGCGCGCGCCCGAGATCCTCCCGGTGCAGGTCCCCCTGCAGCCGGCCGACGCACTCCTGCCCCATCGCGATGGCTCGTTCGACCTCGCCGGCCGCGAGCCGCAGGTCGGCCAGGTGCAGCATCGCCCGCGTCTCTCCGTGCCGGGCGTGGCAGTCGCGATAGGCAGCGCGGGATCTCGAAGCCCAGCTCAGGGCGGCGCGCACGTTGCCGCCGAGCTGCGCCGCCCACGCATGCGAACCGCAGTACCACGCATAGGCCTTGCCGCTGCGATGCTCGCGAAGGACGGCGTCGATGCGGTCGAGGCACGCCTGGTGCATCGCGGTGCTGCCGAGTTGCGCGAAAGCCGAGGCGAGGCACAGCAGCGAGTTCGCCGCACCGATCACGTCGTCCACTCCCTCGAAGGCAGTGACGGCCTGGGCCGCCGCAGACTGCACGCTCGACGACTCGCTCGAGGTCGCGTGCAGGCTGTAGGCCAGCGCGAGCTTCAGCCTGGCCTGGCTAGCCGCCGGCGCGGTCGCTTGCAGCAAGGGGTGCTGCAACAGCTGCCGCAGCTCGTGCATCGCTCCGATCGCACGCCAGAGCCAGATCGACGACCCGACCAGTCGTGCCAGGAGGGTAGCGTCGGACGCTGCCGCCGCAAACCGGATGGCCGCCCGCAGGTTGTCGCGCTCTGGCCCGTAGCCGGCGATCCAGGCGGCATCCGGCGCGCTGTCCCACCCGAAATAACTGGCCTCGAACAGCGCGGCGACATGTGCTGCGTGCTCGGACGCGCAGCGCTCGTGTTCGCCGTGGGCCTGGAGTTTCTCGAGGGCGTAGAAGCGTTGCGCTTCGAGCATCCGGAACCGTGGCGATTGGGCCGAGCCCTCGGAAACGATCATCGAGCATTCGACCAGCTCGGACAGGCGGCTCGCGACCTCGGTGAGGTCATGCAGGCCGACGCTGTCGAGCATCGCGATCGCGGACGCCATCGTCCATCCGCCGGCGAACACGCCGAGCCGCCGGAACACCAGAGCCTGCTCGGCGCTCAGCAGCGCGTGGCTCCAGTCGATCATCGCGTCGAGCGAGCGATGCTTGGGCAGGACATCGCGCGGTCCCGCGGCGAGCAGGTCGAAGCGACCGGCCAGCGCGGAGTGCGTGGCGGCCAGCCCGAGAGCGGCCACGCGCGCCGCCGCCAGCTCGATCGCCAGCGCATTGCCGTCGAGCTTGCGGCACAGCTCGGCCGCGCTGCGCAGGTCTTCGTCGTCGAAGGTCAGCTGCGAGCTGCAGTCGCCCAGACGCGCCATCAGCAAGCGCACCGCGGGCGCCGCCGCAAGCAGCTCGGGGTCCACCGTCCCCGGCGGAGGCAGCCCGAGCATCGCCAGGCGCACCCGGTGCTCGCCCGCAACGCCGAGCGGACGCTGGCTCGTGGCCAGGATCTTCAGTCCCGGGGCGGTCTGCAACAGCTCGTGGATGGCCGCAGCGCAAGCTTCGACCAGGTGCTCGCAGTTGTCCAGCACGAGCAGCGCCCGCGCCTCGCGCAGGGCGTGCCGGATTCGGGCGAGCGGCGGGACGCTCGACGGGCCGGCCAGACCGAAGGCGGCTGCGACCGCACCCGCCACGGAGGCGGCATCGGCGGTCGCAGCCAGCTCGACCCAATGGGCCTTCGAGGTGGTGCGATCGGCCCAGCGGCGCGCGACTTCGAGCGCCAGGCGGGTCTTGCCGACTCCGCCGGGGCCGAGCAAGGTCACGCAGCGCCGCTCGCCGAGAAGGCCTTCGATGGCCTGCAATTCGTCCTCGCGGCCGATCAACGGCGCCAGCGCTGCCGGCAGCGGGGGGCCTTCGTCGCTCTCGCCGGCTGCTGCGCTCTCGAGGCTGACCTCTTCGCAATCGCCGGCGAAGCGATACCCGGCCCGCGCCACCGTGACGATCAATCCGGCCTGGTCGCCAAGAGCCTGGCGCAAGGCCCGCATGTGCTGGTGCAGCGCGTTCTCGACGACCACCACGTCCGACCAGGCCGCGTCGAACAGCTCTTCCTTGGAGACCAGCCGGCCGTGCGCCTGCACGAGCGCGCCGAGCAGGTCGATGGCGATGCGGCCGAGCGGGACGGGTACGCCGTCGCGCAGGAGCTGGCGGCCGGGGTGCAGCTCGAAGCCGCCGAACCGGAAAGCCGTCCGCCGCGGCGCCGGCGGCCGGATTCGCTCCCCGCGCGACCGGTCCATGGGCGAATGCTAGGGGAGCCCGGGCCGTCGGTCGAGCGCAAATCTCAGCGTTTCTTCAGAGTTTGCTCACCGCGGCGGCGCTAGCGCGGCCCACAGTGGGGCCTCTGAGCGAATCAAACCGGGGAATCGTATGTCTGACATCGCTGCGCGAGACCACCGCCCAGGAGCAAGGACCCAGCCTCCGTGCCGGGCGGTCGCGGCTCGGGGACCGAAGCCCGCAGTACTCAGGCGGCGCCGCGCTGCCGTTTGGTGGTGGTTCCTGTCAGTAGCCACCGCTGGCTTGGTGCCCTCTTTGTTCATGGGGCGTCGCGCAGTGTCGGCGCTGACAAATGAACGGCGGGCCCCGCGGACGCTGGCAAGAACCGCCATTCCTGTCCTCGCGGGAATTGCGGTTGCTTCGTTCAGCCCGGTGGCGACCAGCGGCGTTGTTGTCGGTAGCGGAAGCACGGTCGATGTGACGATAGACACCGACCTTGGCCACTTGACGATGGATGGGGGCACGTTGCGAATCGGATCTCCCGTCGTCGGGAAAGCGCTGACGGTCTCGGCGACTGATGCGGTTCTCAACAGCGGCTATATCTATAACTGGTATTGCCAGCTTTGCGGAGCGACGATCAATCTTTCAGGCACGACATCCGTGTTGGGCGCAAACCCCGCCGCCGTCCCGCCGGCCAATGGCATGTACATGGGCGCCAATCCGTTCGACGCCGGCCCCTTGCAAGTGGTCAACTATGGAACCTTCGTCCAAGCCTCCAACGGGGTCATCACGCTTGTCGGCCGCGCCCGTTTTGTCAACCAACCCCTTGCAATCTACGACGTCGAGAACGACAGGGGAATGGAAAGTCTCAATAGTGTTGAGACGTCTTTCTTGAATTTCGGTCGGCTCTGGAAGAACGGACCAGACATCGCCAACTTCAACGTGCGTTTCGATCAGGCAGGCGGTCAAGTCGAGTTATATCAAGGGCAGCTCTGGTTCAATAGCGGCGGGAAGCATTTCAATTCGCAGTTTGTAGCCGAATTCGGTCCTCCATATCTTCCGAATCCCGGTGGTCAGATCGGATTCGATGGGTCGCACGACTTCATCGGCGTGACAACGCAAAACGGCAGCTTTCGATTGGCTGACACCGGCATCATCAATGTGACGTCGGGCACATGGTCCCAGCAGGCCTCCTTTCAGGCGGGCGGTCAAATCGCGATCGAGGCGGGAGCTACGCTGGAGAATTCCGGGGTGCTCACCTTGGGTCGAGGTGCGTTTCTGACGAATTCCGGCACCCTCACCACCGTGTCCGGCGGTGTGATTCAGGGCCTCGGGACATTGCGCAATCGTCCGGGCGGTGTCTTCGACGGCGATCTTCGGTCTGCCGGAGTGGACATCAATACCGGCCAAGCCATCGTCATGGGAGTCGAGAACGAGGGCACGTTCAACGTGAAGACGTCCCGAGTTGTGGAGGCCGGTGAATTCTTCAACGGCGCGGGCAAGCTGATCGTCGATGGCACCCTGACGACCCTCAACTCCGGACAGCTCGTGATTGTGGGCGGCGTTCTGAGCGGCTCCGGAATCATCAATGGCGACGTATTCGTCGGCGGCGGGCCGGGGGTGGCATCGTTCACCCCAGGCTCAAGCCCCGGAACGATGACCATCAATGGCGACTTTTCACTCCTCCCAGGTGGTGTCCTGGATCTCGAAGTGGAGTCGATCGGCGGCGCCATTTCCTTTGATCGTCTTGTTGTCGGCGGTGGCATATTTTTGGACGGCCAAGTCAATCTGCTCATCGGGCCGGGGGTGAGCGACAGCGATGTACGGGATTTATTCTTCTTCACTTGCGCATCAGGCTGTGGGATCGACTATGGCGATCAATTCAGCTGGAGCTTCCCTGGACACCCTGGCGCTTCGCTGGTCGCCAGCCCCTTCGGTCTGCGCGTTGTGACGCTGGGGGCGGTGCACGCGGTCCCCGAGCCCGAAACGTGGCTGCTGCTGGCGCTGGGTCTGGGCGTTATCGGACTGATGCGCAGGCGGCCGACAGGAGCAGGTCAGGCCCCAGCAGCGGCGGTGCGCTCTACGTCTTCGGCGTTCTGACAAATCGCGGCCGGTTCGAAGTGGCGCGGGGTACCGCAGGCGGCGCAGCGAGGTACGCGTCGCGACGCCAAGGAGACGACCATGCCGGACAGCCTGTCCACGACGCAACTCACGCTCAACGAGGCTCACCAGCTCTACGAGAACGGGAAGCACCGCCGCTACTCCCTGATGTTCGCGGTCAATGGTGGCGCATTCGCGATCGCGAAGCTATTGACCGGCGAACCGGGCAAGTCGGGCGTCGTTCTGGGCGGCCTCACGCTGCAGGAATTGGCGATCGGCATGGCGCTCTTCACCGCTTTCATGGCTTGGGACATCTACGTCTTCGGTCAGAAGATGCGCGCTACCTACCTGTCGGATTCCTTTCAATGGCGAGGCAAGGCGGTCCTCGTCATCCTTGGCGCCTTGCAGTTCATCGGCTGGTTGCTGGTGGCTGGGTCTCGGGAAGGAGGCGCCTGACCTTCATCGGGCGGGGGGGGGTCGACGGCCGCTTCGCGTCTCGGCAGGGGTTGCCGTTGCGTGCGCCGTGCCTTTCAATGCACCTGCGGCGTATTGACCCACAGCACGCGCGCCTCGCGCGGCCCCGGATTGCGGTAGCTGTTGGTGAGGTGGTTCTTGAAGAAGAAGGAATCGCCGGTGTTCAAGAGATACCGGGTGCCCTCGATCGTCAGCTCGAGCTTGCCCTGGATCACGTAGCCGACCGTCTCGCCCTGGTGCGTGATCGGGTCGTGCTTGGTGCCGTCGGCGGCGATCACGTGGATGTTGCCTTCGAGCAGGTTGCCGGCGCCGAAGGGCACGAGGCGCTCGTAGCTCACGCCGCGCCCCTTGCGTATCGGATCGGTCGTGGCCACGGGCCGCTCTCGCGGGCGCTGAACGATGCCCGGCGCCTGCGGATCGGAGCCGAAGAAGGAAGTCAGGTCGCGGTCCAGCGCTTCGACCAGGCGTTTCAGCATCGGCAGCGACGGCACCACGCGGGCGTTCTCGATCTTCGAGATCATGCTCTCGGTGCAGCCGACCTTGAGCGCCAGCTCGCGCATGCGCACGCCGGCAAGCAGCCGGGCGTGCTTCAGGCGGCCGCCGATCTGCAGCTCATCGCGCCGCGCGGGCTCCGGCGCGGCCGCAGCGGCCCGCGTCGCACGCGTGCCGTTCCCGCTTGCCGGCTTTCGCTTGGCGACTGACTTCCCTGCGGCGCTCTTCACGCTGATCTTTGTATCACCAGCGTCATGCAACGCCCTGCGCGACGCCGGCAAGCGGCGGCCCCGGCCAGCGCCCGCGCGGAAACAGCGACTCGACGACTGCCGAGAGCGCCAGGACGCCGCGGTCGTCGAGATGGCGCCCCGTGATCTGCAGGCCGATCGGCTGGCCGTCGGCGGTGAGGCCGATGGGCACCGAGGCCGCGGGCAGGCCGGTCAGGTTGGCCAGCGCCGAGAAGGCGATCCAGGCCGTCGGCGCGACGGGACGCCCGTCGATGCGCTCGGGTCCGTCGAGGTTGATCGGGAAGGCCGGCGCAGCCGTCGTCGGCGTCAGCAGGAAATCGTGCTCCTCCATGAAGCGCCAGGTCGTGTTGACGATGCGCTTGCGGGCCATCGTCGCGGCGGTGAACTCGTCGCCGGTCCAGCGGCGCTCGACCAGGCTCGCGAGCCAGCCGGTCAGGACGACGCCGCGCTCCGCCGCCAGCGCCTTCAGCCCGGCGCGGTCGGTGTCGAGGGCGACCAGCGTCTCGAACATCGGCTGGGTGTCGCCGGTCGCTGGGCAGGCCCGGTCGAGCGCGGCGCCGAGCGCGTCCTGCAGGCCAAGCGCCGCCGATTCGACCGCCGCCGCAACCTCGGGGTCGACCGCGGCGTGGCCCATGTCGATGCTGAAGGCGATGCGCCGGCCGCGCAGCGTCTCCCTGCCGGGCACCCGCCAGTCGGTGGACTCCGCCGGCAGCGAGTGCCGGTCGCGCGGCGTCGGCCCGGCCAGCACCGAGAGCGCCAGCGCGGCGTCGGCCGCAGTGCGCGTGATCGGGCCGATGTGCTCGAGCGACTCCCAGCTCGAGATGCCGGGATGGCGCTCGTCACGGCAGCCCGGGTACACGGGAACGCGGCCCCACGAGGGCTTGATGCCGAACACGCCCGCCAGCGAGGCGGGGATGCGCACCGAGCCGCCGCCATCGCTGCCGAGCGCGAGCGGCACCATGCGCGCGGCCACCGCCGCGGCCGAGCCGGAGCTCGACCCGCCGGGCGTGAGGGCGGGGTTCCAGGGATTGCGGGTGGTCGGGAAAAGCGGGTTGTGGCCGACCGCGCCGTAGCCGAACTCCGAGGTGTTGGTCTTGCCGAGGATCACCGCGCCGGCATGACGCAAGCGCTCCACGACCACGTCGTCCTCCTCGGGAACGTGCTCGGCGTAGAGAAGGGAGCCGAAGGTCGTGCGCAGCCCGGCGGTGCAGATCAGGTCCTTCACCGCCACCGGCACGCCGGCGAGCGGCCCGCAGTCCTCGCCCGCGGCCAGGCGCGCGTCGATGCGCTCGGCCTGCGCGCGGGCGCCGTCGGCATCGAGCGTGCAGAAGGCGTGCAGGCCGGCGTCCATCTGGGCGACGCGCGCGAGCGCCGCCTCGGTGACCGCGGCCGCGCTCCAGCGGCGCGCCCGAACCGCGTCGGCCAGGGCGCCGAGGTCGAGCGCCAGCGGTGAAGGCGACGCGTCGCCCGCTTCCACGTCAGCCATTCGCCATCCTCCTTGTTGGCGAGCGGATAGCAAGTCGTGCGCCACACGGAAGGGGCGACGTCCCAGTCAAGTGACTTGAACGACGATCAAGTTTGGTGCACCACAGTCAGGGTGCCCTGCCTTGAGGCGACGCGCGCCCGGTTTGCGGGCTCGCACCCGCCGCTACCAGCGAGTTCTTCCTCTGCCGTCGCGTCGAAGACCCTTTGGCACTCTTTCTGCTTTAGCGCGCTGGCGTCCTCGGCCGATCGGCCGCGCGCATCAACGCCCTGAAAGGAATACCTGCATGTCGCACCTCTCCTTGCTGCGCCGCCGCGTCCTCGCGGCGCTGTCGCTCGTCGCCATCGGCATGGGCACCGCCGCGGCCGCCGATCCCCTCGCCATCGGCGTGCTGCTCCCCGGCTCGAAGACCGACAAGGGCTGGATGGAATCAGGCTACGACGGCCTGGTGGCCGCGCAGAAGCGGCACGGCGCCGCCATCAAGGTGCAGATGATCGAGAACATCAGCAATGCCGACATGGAGCAGGCGCTGACGACCCTGGCGCAGAAGAACAAGCTCGTCATCGGCATCGGCGGCCAGACCCAGGCGGCGCTGATGAAGGTGGCCAAGCGCTTCCCGAAGGTCAACTTCGCCATCATCGGCGGCAATCGCGACGAGAGCCTGGCCAACGTCAGCGGCTACGACGTGAAGCAGGCCGAGATCGCCTACGTCGCCGGCGCGGCCGCGGCGATGCTGTCGAAGAATGGCGCCATCAGCTACGTCGGCGGCCTGGAGATCCCGCCCATCGTCAACGCCGGCACGGAGTTCAACAACGGCGCCAAGTCGATCAACCCGAACATCAAGTTCTTCGTCAACTACACCGGCGACTTCGACGACGTCGCCAAGTCGAAGGAAGCAACGCTGGCGGCGATCGCCCAGGGCGCCGATATCCACTATCACATCCTCAACCTCGGCCTGCGCGGCATGGAGCAGGCGGCCAAGGACAAGGGCACCAAGATCATCGGCAGCTACACCGACCGCTGCGGCAGCGACCCGCTCTACATCGGCTACAGCATCACCGGCGTCGGCTACCTGACCGAGTACGCGATCGACCAGTCGGTGGCCGGCACCTGGAAGGCGGGCTACAAGCCGTTCGGCCTGGCGATGGGCCCCAAGGCCTCGGGCATCGCGGTCTGCGGCGCGACGCCGGCGATGACCAAGAAGCTCCAGGAGATCGAGAAGGCCATCCTCGACGGCAAGATCAAGGTCCTCGAAGGCTGAAGGCCTTGCTCGCCGAGACCGTGCCGCGGCCGGCGGAGACGCCGGCGCCCGTGACGGCGGCGCCGCTGCTGTCGCTGCGCGGCATGTCGAAGCGCTTCGGCAGCCTGCAGGCGCTGGCCGACGTCTCGGTCGACATCGCCCCCGGCGAGATCCATTGCCTGCTCGGCGAGAACGGCGCCGGCAAGTCGACGCTGTGCAACCTCGTCTTCGGCGTCTACCGGCCCGATGCCGGCGAGATGCGGCTGGCCGGGGAGGCGCATCGGCCGGCCGGGCCGGCGCAGGCGCTCGCCCAGGGCATCGCCATGGTCCACCAGCACTTCAGCCTGGTGCCTGACATGACCGTGGTCGAGAACCTCATGCTCGGCCAGTCGGCGGGCGTGCTGCGGCGCCGGGACTATGCCGGGCGGGTCGAGGCGCTGTCGCGCGAGTACGGCCTCGCCCTCGACCCGTATGCGCGCATCCAGGACCTCTCCGTCGGCGAGCGCCAGCGCGTCGAGATCGTCAAGTGCCTGATGCGCGAGCCCCGGCTGATGGTGCTCGACGAGCCCACGGCCGTGCTTCTGCCGGCGGAGATCGAGGGCCTGCTCGCCGTCTGCGAGCGCGTCGCGGCCCGCGGCTGCAGCGTCGTGCTCGTGACTCACAAGCTCGCCGAGATCAAGAAGGTGGCGCACCGCGTCACGGTGCTGCGCGGCGGCCGGGTGGTGGCGCAGTCGTCGGCGCCGGCCGAGGAGATCGGCCGCCTGGTGCGGGCGATGATCCAGCGCGACCTCGAAGGCCTCGGCGCCGGGGCGAGCGCGATGCTTGGCGAGGTGGCGGCCGGCGACGACGCGGCTTCGGCCGCGGCCCCGCAGCAGAAGCACCTCGAGACGCCCAAGCCCGCGGCCGACGAGACGCTGCAGGTCGATGGCCTCACCGTCCGCGATGCCGAAGGCGTGACCCGGCTGGCAAACCTGACGCTGATCGTCAACCGCGGCGAGATCGTCGGCGTCGCCGGCGTCGAAGGCAACGGCCAGAGCGAGCTCGCCGCGGTGCTCTCCGGCATGACGCCGGCGAGCGAAGGGCGCTTCTTCGTCCGCGGCCGCGAGATGACGGGCGCCTCGCCGAAGGCCCTGACCGCGGCCGGGGTCGGCATCGTGCCCGAGGACCGGCACGCGGTCGGCTGCATCACCGCCATGAGCTTGGCCGAGAACCTGATGCTCAACCGCCTCGAGCGCTTCCGCCGCTTCGGCCTGCTCGATCGCGGCGCGCTGCGCCGCGCCGCCGAGGAGACGATGCAGCGCTTCGACGTGCGCGCCGCCGGCCCGGACATCGCCTTCTCCGGGCTCTCGGGCGGCAACCAGCAGAAGGCCGTGCTCGGCCGCGAGATCACGACCGAGGATCTGGTGTTCCTGCTCGCCGCGCAGCCGACGCGCGGCCTCGACGTCGGCGCGGTCGAGGCCGTCTATGGGCAGATCCGCGCCGCCTGCGAGCGCGGCGTGGGCGTGCTCCTGATCTCGTCGGAGCTCGACGAGCTGCTGAGCGTCGCCGACCGCATCGTCGTCCTCTACCGCGGCCGGGTGATGGGCCATTGCGCCGCCGAGCCCGGGGCGCGCGAGCGCATCGGCGCCATGATGGCGGGGCACGAGGCATGAGCTCCCTGGCAGGCACCGCGACCCTGCTGCGCCAGAGCGTGCGCGACCGGCCGGCGATCCTGGTCTCGATCGTCGCCGTCATCGCCGCCACGCTCTGCGGCATGGCCCTGGTCGTCGGCATCGGCGTCTCGGTGCCGAAGGCGCTCGCTGCCTTCGCCGACGGCGCCTGGGGCTCGCCCTATGCGGTGGCGGCCTCGATCAACCGCGCTCTGGCGCTGGCCCTGGTGGGGCTCGGCTTCGTGATCGCGCAGCGCGCCAACCTCACCAACGTCGGCGGCGAGGGGCAGATCGCGGTCGGCGGCATCGCCGCCACCGCCGTCGCCCTCTACGGCGGGGCGAGCGCGCTGCCGGTGCCGCTCTCGTTCGGCGTGCCGATGCTGGCCGCGGTCGTGGCCGGCGGCATCTGGGGCGCGATCGCCGGCGTGCTCAAGGCCAAGGCGGGCACCAACGAGGTCATCAGCACCTTGCTGCTGTCGTTCGTCGCCGTCTGGATCCTCTACGGCTCGGTGCAGAGCGAAGCCTTGCTGCGCCAGCCGATGACCAACACCGCGACCCTGCCGGAGTCGCTGGAGATCCCCGACCCGACCAAGCTGCCGCTGCTCAGCGCCAACGCCGACACGCCCCTGCACGTCGGGCTGCTGATCGCGCTCGCCATCGCCCTCGTCACCGCCATCGCCCTCGAGCGCAGCGTCTGGGGCCTGCGCCTGCGGGCGATCGGCCTCAACCCGGTCGCGGCACGCCGCGCCGGCATGCGCATCGCGCCGGCGATCGTGCTGGTGCTGTTCCTCGCCGGGGCGCTCGGCGGCCTGGCCGGCGCCTTCATGCTGCAAGGCGACCAGGGCAGCCTGAAGGCGCGGTTCTCCTCGGGCTACGGCTTCGACGGCCTCGTCGTCGGCCTGCTCGCCCGCGGCTCGGTGCCCGGCGTGCTGGCCGCCGCGGCGCTGTTCGGGTTCCTGCGTTCCGGGGGCATCAACATGGAGCTCGAGGCCGGCGTGCCGAGCGCGGTGGTGCTGGTGATCCAGGGCCTGATCATCCTGATGCTCGCCGGCACCGCCTTCTGGATCGACAGCCGCAAGGAAGGCACGCGATGACCGACGAGATGGCCGCGGTGTTCGTCGGCTCGAGCCTGCGCCTGGGCATGCCCCTGATGCTCGCGGCCACCGGCGAGCTGGTGAGCGAGCGCGCCGGCGTGCTCAACATGAGCGTCGAGGGCATGATGCTCACCGGCGCCTTCGGCGGCGCGATCGGCGCCTGGGCCACGGGCAGCCCGATGCTCGGGCTGGCGATCGGGCTGGTCGCGGTCCTGCCGGTCGCCTTGCTGCAGGCCTGGCTCAGCATCACGCTGCGCGCCAACCAGATCGTCACCGGCATCGGCATCAACATCCTGGTGCTCGGCGGCACCACGGTCGCCTACCGCGAGATCCTCGGCCGCCACAACCGCACCGAGATCCCCGGCCTGGCGCGCTGGTCGCCGCCAGGCCTCGGCGACATCGCGGTCTGGGGCGATGCCGTCTTCCGCCAGACCTGGCTGCTCTATGCCGGGCTGGTGCTGGTCGTGCTCGCCGCCTGGGTGCTGCGCGACACCGCGGTCGGCCTGGCGGTGCGCGCGGTCGGCTCGGAGCCGCGGGCGGTCGACAAGTCGGGGCTCTCGGTCACCCGCGTGCGCTACGGCGCGGTGGTCTTCACCGGCCTCATGTCGGCGTTGGCGGGCTGCTTCCTCTCGATCGGCGACATCCACACCTTCACCGAAGGCATGACCAACGGCGCCGGCTACCTGGCCCTGGCGGCGGTGATCTTCGGCAACTGGAAGATCGGGCGCACGGTGCTCGCCTGCCTCTTCTTCGGCGCGGCGACGGCGCTGCAGTTCCAGCTTCCGGCGATGGGCGTGAACGTGCCGACGGCGCTCCTGATCATGCTGCCTTACCTGATGGCGCTGGTGGCGGTGGGCGGGCTCGTCGGCCGGCAGACGGCGCCGTCGTACCTGACCCGGGCCTACGTGCGATGAGCGCCGCGGCCGGCTCCGCCGACGTGCGCATCGCCGCTGCGGGCTTCACGTTCCGGGCGAAGTTCCATCCCGACGCGCCGCGCACCGTCGCCGCCTTCCGCCGGCTGCTGCCCTACCGGCAGCGCCTGATCCACGTGCGCTGGAGCGGCGAGGCGGTGTGGATTCCGCTCGGCGACTTCGACCTCGGCGTCGGCTTCGAGAACCACACCCGCTTTCCCTCCGCCGGCGACGTGCTGTTCTATCCCGGCGGCGACAGCGAAGCCGAGCTGCTGATCGCCTAC
>Ga0207683_10003787_pt1 | contig 13115 bp, 15 predicted proteins | sample KBSM73metaG_FD_184333 | JGI IMG/M metagenome (GOLD analysis project Ga0207683, IMG submission 184333) | Miscanthus rhizosphere microbial communities from Kellogg Biological Station, Michigan, USA - KBS M7-3 metaG (SPAdes) (version 2) | ecosystem: Host-associated > Plants > Roots > Rhizosphere >...
CCGTAGTAGATGCCGGCGAGCATTATCAGCGCTGAGACCGGCGGCAGCGCGTAGGTGATCGGCAGCAGCATCGCGATCGTCGGTACCGGGCCGATGCCCGGCAGCACGCCGATCAGCGTGCCGAGCAGCACGCCGACGAAGCAGTAGAGCAGGTTCGTCAGCGTGAACGCGACGCCGAAGCCGAGCGCGAGGTTGCTGATCAATTCCATCGCGCTAGCCTCCGAGGAACGCCGGCCACGTCGGCAGCTGCAGCTTGAGTCCGTAGCCGAACGCGGCGACGACGAACGCAGCGAGGATGACCGACGCGATCACCGACTCCTTCCAGCGGAACTCGTGGCTCGCCGTGCTCGAGATGACGATCAGCAGGATGGTGGCGAGCACGAGGCCGAGGGGCACGACCGCCAGGCCGAACACCACGACGCTGCCGAGCACGATCAACAGCGGCCGCAGGTCCTTCATCGCGATAGGCACGCCGGTCTTGCGGAAGCTGTCGAGGATCTGGATCGCGCCGAGCACGAGCAGGATGATCCCGAGACCGCGCGGGAAATAGCCCGGGCCCATGCGCGCCGCGGTGCCGACCGGGTAGGACGCGCCGATGCCGATCGCGGCGAGGCCGAACGCCGCGAACAGGCACCCCGAGCCGAATTCCTTGGGATTGCGGATCATCGCCATGCCTCCTCCGAACAGTCGTGCGACCGGCCTCTTGTCGCGCCCCGAAAGCCATGGGGGCCGGGCCGGCGTCGGAGCGAACGATACCATCGAAGGGGTCACGCTGACGCCGCCGTCAGGAAGCGCGGCGCAAGAAAAAGGGCAGGCCGCTTCCGGCCTGCCCTTCGCGTGCGAACCGCCGTTTCTACAGCCCGTTCTTCGTCCGCAGTTCGCGGAAGTACTTGTCCAGATGCTGCGCCTGCATGCGCTGCGCAAGCTGGGGTTTCACCTCGTCGTAGCCCGGCACCTTCGCGTCGCGCGTGTCCTCGACCAGGATCACGTGCCAGCCGAACTGCGTCTGCACCGGCTGCGGCGTGAACTTGCCCTTCTCGGCCTTCACCATCGCGTCGCTGAACGGCTTCACGAAATTCGCGGGCGCGTTCCAGTCGAGGTCGCCGCCGCGGTCCTTGCTGCCCGGATCCTTCGAGCGGGCCTTCGCGACGTCGGCGAACTTCGCGCCCTTCTGGAGCTCCGCGATCACGTCCTTCGCCTCGTCTTCCTTGTCGACCAGGATGTGCGCGACCTTGTACTCCTTGTCACCGAGCTGCGACTTGATCGCGTCGTATTCCTTGCGGATGTCGGCTTCGGGAACCGGGTTCGCCTTGATCCAGTCGGCGACGTACGCGCGCACGAGCACGGTCTGCGACGACAGGTCCATCTGCGTCTTGACGTCGGACTGCTTGTCCATGCCCTTCTTCTTCGCTTCGCGCGCCAGGAGCTCGCGCGTGTTGAGCTCCTCGCGGAGCGCGGCGCGCAGGTCGGGCGAGTCCGGCTGCCCCTGCGAGGTGCGTTCCTTGAGCATCAGGTCGAACTGCGCCGCCGGGTAGAGGGCCTTGGTTTCGGCGGCCTTGGGGGCCGCTGCGGCCTTGGGCGCGGCCGGGGCCTGCGCCTGCGCGGCGGCCGGGAGCGCGAGCGCGGCCATGAGGGCGAGCGCGAGGGTCGTGCGATTCATCGATGCATCCTTTCGGGGGAAGTGAAGTACTCGTCAGGGGTGAACGCGCGGATCGCCAGCGCATGCACCGGGTAAGGGATCAGGTCGGCAAGCCGGTCGAGCACCGCCCGGTGGCGGGCGAGGCGCGCGGCCCCGGAGAAGCGGTCTGACACGATCGTGAGGGAAAAGTGCCCGGCCCCGCCGGCCGCCCCCGGGTGGCCGGCATGGGCCGCGCTGTCGTCGTCGAGGGCCAGGTGGACGGGCTCGAGCGGCGCGAGGCGCGCGGTGATGACTTCGGCGGTCGTCACGGCCGCGGCGGCGCGGGCTCGGCCGGGTCCTGCATGTGCCGCGCGAGCCACAGGCCCTGCACGACGGCGAACGCGAGGACCAGCCCGATGCCGCCCCATACCTTGAAGTTGACCCAGGTGTCGGTCGGGAAGTGGAACGCCACGTACCAGTTCGCCACCGCCATGGCGACGAAGAACCCGACCCACGACCATGTCACCGTCGACCAGACCGGCGCGGGGAGCGTGATGTCGCGCAGAAGTCCCGCGATCAGGTCGCGCCGGAAGACGAGCTTGCCGACGGCGAGCACCGCCCCGAACAGCGTGTAGAGAACGGTCGGCTTCCACTTGATGAAGGTCTCGTCCTGCAGCACCAGCGTCGCGCCGCCGAACACGGCGATGATCGCGAACGACAGCCAGTGCACGGCCGACACCTTGCGCTTCCACGCGAAGTACGCGATCTGCACGACCGATGCGACGATCGCGACGGCGGTGGCGGCGTAGATGCCCTGCCACTTGTACGCGACGAAGAACAGGATCAGCGGAAAGTAGTCGGCGAGGAGCTGCATCGATACGAAGGACGTTGTGGGTCCGGCTTCCGCCGGACGCCATTGGCCGCGCCCGAGGCGAATCCGCCATTATAGCCGGGGGGGCGCCCCGGGCTTGCCCGAGGCTATCGGGCGATGAGGCGCCGGAGCCGGGGCCAGTCGAACGAGGGGCCCGGATCGGTCTTGCGCCCCGGCGCCACGTCGCTGTGCCCGGCGATGTCCTCGATCGGCCACGAGCGCTTCAGCCGTCGCACGAGCGCGGCGAGCCGCGCGTATTGCTTCGCCGTGTAAGGGCGCTCGTCGGTCCCCTCGAGCTCGATGCCGATCGAGAAGTCGTTGCAGCGCTCGCGCCCTTTCCAGCGCGACACGCCCGCGTGCCACGCGCGGTCGGCGCACGAGACGAACTGCGTGAGCGCGCCGTCGCGGCGGACCAGGAAATGCGCCGACACGCGCAGGGCGGCAACGCTCGCGAACGAGGGATCGGCCCGCGGGTCGAGGCGGTTGGTGAACAGCCGCTCGATCGCGTCGCCGCCGAAGTGCCCGGGCGGCAACGAGATGCCGTGCACGACGACGAGCGTGACGTCGCCCGCGTCGGGCCTGGCGTCCGCGTTGGGCGAACGCACGCGGCGCGCGCCGGGCAGCCAGGCCTCGCCGGCGCTCAAGCGCTGCACCGTTCGTCGCAAGCGGCGGCACCGCTCGGCGGCCGATGCGACAATCCGCCGATGGAACTCGTCATCGGCATTCCCGTGCTGATCGCGCTGGTCGTCGGCTTCATCGCCGTGCGCCGCGTGATCCTGCGCCGGCGGCGAAGTCTCCAGGCGTACACGCGCACGCGCGACGAGCGCCTGCGCCGCACGCGGCCGCGCTCGCGCCGCACCTCCCGCGCCGAGATGCGCGCGAACGAGGATCCCACGACCGTGATGGGCGAGATGCGCACCAAGGCGCGGCGCAACGGCAACGGCTCGGCGGCATAGCGGCGTTCGCGTTCCTCATCGTCGTTCCGGCGGCGAGTATCCCGTGTTTTGTGCGATGCGTGCTTGACAGGCGCGCCACCCGCGGCCTAGCCTTTTCCATCATTCGACAACGTTTTGCGAAGGACGAAAAATGCCAGGCGGACGACCGCGCACGCGAACCGAGCCGGACGCGGTCAAGAGCGTGGGCAAGGTGCTCGACATCCTCGAGCACCTCGGCCAGGCGCGCGGCCCGGTGAGCGTGTCCGACGTCGCGCGCGACACCGGTCTCAACGTCAGCACGGCGTTCCGCCAGTTGCAGACGCTCGTCTCGCGCGGCTTCGTCGAGCAGGACGCGGCGCATCGCGGCTACGAGATGGGTCCGCGCCTCTACCAGATCGCGAGCGCGTACCTGCGCGGCCACGACCTTGCGGCCCTCGCGCGTCCGCATCTCGACGCGTTGCGCGACGAGATCGGCGAGACCGCCTACCTCGCGACGTTGCGCCGCCACGAGATCGTGCAGCTGGGCAAGGCCGACGGCCAGCAGGTCGTGAGCGCGACGATCCGCACCGCGCAGCGCGAGCCCGCGTATTGCACGGCGACCGGCAAGGTGCTGCTCGCCGGTCTCGCGCCGGACGCGCTCGCCGGCTACCTCGCGAACGTCGAGCTCCGCGCGTACACGCCCAACACGATCACCGATCGCGGCGTGCTCGAGCGCGAGATCGCGTCCGTGCGGCGGCAGGGATTCGGCCTCGACGTCGAGGAGTACGCGGAGGATCTTTGTTGCCTCGGCGTGCCGGTGCGCGAAGCGCAGGGCGGCGTCGTCGTCGCGGCGCTCAGCATCGCGATGCCCAAGCTGCGCTTTCGCCGCGCGCTCGTCGCCGGCTGGCGCCAGAAGCTCGAGGACAAGGCCGCGCTGATCTCGCCGCAGGCGGGGCTCATCGGCGCATGAGGAGGGCGCGATGCCGTTCGTGACGATCCGGATCCTGGCGGGCCATTCGCAGTCGCGCAAGGACGAGATGTCGCGCCGCGTGACCGACGCGATCAGCGAGGTCGCGGGCCTGACGCGCGACGCGGTATGGGTCGTGTTCGAGGACGTGAGCGCCGAGGACTGGTACGTCGGCGGCGAGACGGTCGGCGAGCTCAAGCGTACCGGACGCTTGTGAGCGCGAGGAGACGCACCGAGCGAGAGCGCATAGCGAATCGCTCGGAGCGGAAGGCGCTCCCGTGACTGTCGAGATCCGCGACGAGCGCTTCGCGCGCGTCGTCGGCGATGCGCCCGCGTTCGAGGCGCTCGCCGACGGCTACGGCTTCCTCGAAGGCCCGGTGTGGGACGCGCCCGCGCGCCGCCTCCTGTTCAGCGACATTCCCGGCGATGCGATCCACCAGTGGAGCGAGGCGGGCGGGGCGCGCGCGCTGCGCGCCCCGAGCCACATGGCGAACGGTCTCACGCTCGACCGCGACGGCAGGCTCGTGTGCTGCGAGCACGCCACCAGCCGCGTGACGCGCATCGAGCCCGACGGCCGCGTCACCGTGATCGCGGGCGCGTGGCAGGGCCGCGAGCTCAACAGTCCGAACGACGTCGTCGTCGCGCGCGACGGCGGCATCTGGTTCACCGATCCGACCTACGGGCGGATGCCGTACTACGGCGTCGCGCGCGAGCCGGTGCTGGGCCACCGCGGCGTCTATCGCGCCGAGCCCGACGGATCGCGGCTGAGCTTGCTGGCCGACGATTTCGCGCAGCCCAACGGATTGTGCTTCTCGCTCGACGGACAGCGCCTGTTCGTCAACGACACCGAGCGCATGCATGTCCGCGCGTTCGACGTGCGCGACGACGGCACGCTGGACGGCGGCGCCGTGTGGGCCGAGGTGCGCGGGGAAGGCAGTGGCGCCCCCGACGGCATGAAGCTCGACCGCGAGGGCAACCTTTGGTGCACGGGCCCCGGCGGCATCCACGTGTTCGATGCGAACGCGCATTGCCTCGGCGTGCTGCACGTGCCGACGCCGGCGGCGAACTTCACGTTCGGCGGCGACGATCGCCGCAGCCTGTTCGTCGCCGCGACGTCGACGCTCTGGCGCGTGCGCGTGCGGACGCCCGGCGCTATTTGATCCCGAGCCGCTCCATCCGGTAGCGCATCGCCCGGAAGGTGATGCCGAGGAGCTTCGCGGCAGCCGTGCGATTGAAGCGCGTCTTCTCGAGCGCCTCGTTGATCGCCTGGCGCTCGACGCGGTCGAGGTAGTCCTGCAGCGGCCACTTCTCGCCGGGCGGCGACGCGCCGTCCTCCTCGGACTCGTAGGGTGTCAGGTGCAGGTCGGCGGCGGTGATGCGCTGCGGGTCGGCCGCGAGCGACAGCCCGCGCTCGAGGATGTTCTCGAGCTCGCGCACGTTGCCCGGGAACGGGTAGTGCTGCAACGCGGCCACCGCGTCGGTCTCGAGGCGCGCGGCCGCGCCGCGCGCAAGCCGCGCGAGGATCGCGTTCGCGATGCCGGAAATGTCTTCCTGCATCTCGCGCAGCGGCGGCATCGCGAGCTCGATCACGTGCAGCCGGTAGAACAGGTCCTGCCGGAACGCGCCCGCGTCGACCAGCGCCGAGAGCTTCTTGTGCGTCGCGCTGATGATGCGCACGTCGACCGGCTCCTCGGCGGTCGCGCCGACCTTGCGCACCTTCTTCTCCTGGATCGCGCGCAGGAGCTTCACCTGCATCGCGAGCGGCAGGTCGGCGACCTCGTCGAGGAACAGCGTGCCGCCGTTCGCGGCATGGAAGAACCCGTCCCGGTCCGCCTCAGCGCCGGTGAACGCGCCCTTGCGGTAGCCGAAGAACTCGCTCTCCATCAGCTGCTCGGGGATCGCGCCGCAATTGACCGCGATGAACGACTGCGCGGCACGCGGCCCGCCGCTGTGGATCATCCGCGCCGCGAGCTCCTTGCCGCTTCCCGACTCGCCGTTGATGAACACCGGCGCCTGGCTCTTCGCGAGGCGCTCGATCAGGCCGCGAACGTGCTCGATCGCCGCCGACTCGCCGAGGAGCTGGCTCGCGACGGCGGAACCGCCCGACGGCTTGTCGGGAACCTTGAGCGCCTGCTTGACCAGCGCGCGCAGCTGCTCGAGCGCCACCGGCTTGCTCAGGTAGTCGAACGCGCCGGCCTTCAGCGCCGCCACCGCGTTCTCGGCGCTTCCGTGCGCGGTGATCACCGCGACCGGGACGTCGAGGCCGTTGTGGTTGATGTGCTCGACGACGCGCAGCCCCTCGCCGTCGGGCAGGCGCCAGTCGGTCAGGCACAGGTCGAAGCTTTCGCGATCGAGCAGCGCGATCGCCTCGGCGACGTTGGACGCGCGCTCGGTGTCGAGACCCATGCGCGACAGCGTGAGCTCGAGGAGCTCGAGCAGGTCCGGCTCGTCGTCGATGACGAGGACCTTCGGTTGTGCGCGGATTTTGCGGGACACGGTCTCTCCTGGGTACTACGGTGTGGCGTCGGGCGGCTCGGCCGCAGGAGGCGGGGCGGAGCTCGCCGACGCTCTTTTGAGGGTCATTCTGAACTGCGCGCCGGGCGACTTGGGCAGAAGCTCGAGCGTCGAGCCGTTCGCATCGGCGAGCTCGCGCGCGATGTAGAGCCCGAGCCCGGTGCCGCCGACGCGCGTCGTGAAGAACGGCTCGAAGATCTGCCCGCGCAGCTCGGCGGGGATGCCCGGGCCGTCGTCGGCGAGCTCGAAGATCACCGCGTCGCCCATGTAGCCGGCGCGCGCGTTCAGCCGCACGCTGGCCTCGCGCTTCTGGCAATGCTGCCACGCGTTGCGCACGAGGTTCCACAGGATCTGGTTGAAGTGGCCGCGGTCGAAGATCACGACGAGGTCGTCCGGCGCGATGATCTGGATGCTGCCGGCCGGGATGTTCTCGGCCTGCACGATCTCCTCGCACAGCGAGCGAAGGAAGTCGGCCAGGAGGATCGTCTCGGGCTGCTGGCGGTCGCGGCGGTTGAGCTGCAGCACCTCGCCGACGATGCGGTCGATGCGCTTGCTGTTGTTGCGGATCATCGCGAGGAGGCGCATGCCGTCGGGCGCCACCGCCTTGTCCTCCTCGAGGAGCTGCGCCGCCTGGTTGATCGCGGACAGCGGGTTGCGCACCTCGTGGGCGATCGACGCGGTCAGCCGCCCCATCGCGGCGAGCTTCATCTGCTGCGCCTCGGTCTGCGCGCGACCGAGGTCCTCGAGGTAGATCAGCGTCCCGCCGTTGAGGCCGGAGCCGATGCGCACGAGGCGAACGCGCAGCAGGCGCTGCGTGACCTCGACCTTGAACGGCGGCAGCGCGATCGTGAAGTCGTCCTGCCAGCGACGCCAGTAGTCGTGCAGCGTCGAGCTGAACTCGGCGAGCCGCATGCCGCCGCGCATCCGCCCGAAGCCGCCGAGGAGCCGGGTCACCTGCGCGTTGTGGCCGCGCACGACGCCGTTGAGGTCGACGACCAGCACGCCGTCCTGCATGTCCTGGATGATCAGCCGGTTGACCTGCTCGAGGTTCGCGACGTCGATGCCGCGCTGCGCCGCCAGGTCCTCGGACTCCTTGGTGTAGCGCCCGAGCGCCACGGCAATGCCGACCGTCGCGAAGTAGCCGAAGCCGACGATGCCGGTCTGCACGATCTGCGCGCCGCCGATGCTGCCCTCGATCGCGCGCCAGACGTCGAGGCCGAGCAGCACGACCGAGGCGAGCGCCGCGTGGAAGAACGCGGTCTGCGTGCGCAGCAGCCATCCGCTCGCGGCGAGCTGCGGGAACAGCAGGATCGGGATCGGCGCGACCGTGTTGCCGCCCGCGATGATGACGAGCGACAGGAAGAAGATGTCGCCCGCTAGGAGCGCGAGCGCGAGATGCGGCAAGGCGAACGGCAGCCGCTCCATCTGCACCCACGCGAACGCGGCGAGCCCGAAGATGAAATAGAGGGCGGTGCCGGTGATGAACGCGTTGGGCGCGATCGCGGCCACTCCCTTCAGGTCGACGAGCAGCGCGATGCCGAACAGCGCCGCGCCGCAGACCGCGCGGTAGAGGCCGATGATCCACAGGATGCGCCGGCCCGACTCGGTGAGCGAGGCGGGCAGCGGCGGCGGCTCGAACGGCGGAATCGCCGGGGCCGGGTCAGGAACGGTGTTCACCGGGGCAGGCACGTCGGGTCGTTGCAGCGGAAGGTCTCGCCGATGCGGACGGCGTCGGTGCGCGGCAGGAACACGCCGCACGTCGCGCAGCGGACCATCGGACCGGCCGCGCCGTGCTGTTCCTCGCGCTCGCGCCGCTTCTTCGCCTGCGCCGCGCCGACCAGCCGCACGGCGAACAGCACGACGAACAGGACCACGATCCAGAAGACGACCTTGCCCATCGCTAGAGCACCTTGCCCGGGTTGAGGATGCCGGCGGGGTCGAGCGCGGCCTTGATCCGCCGCATCACCGCGAGCTCGAGCGGCGCCTTGGTGCGCTTGAGCTCGGCGCGCTTGAGCTGGCCGATGCCGTGCTCGGCCGAGATCGAGCCGCCGCGCGCCGCGACGAGATCGTGCACGATGCGCTGAGCGCGCTCGAGCATGGCGGGCGCGACGAACGATTCCGGCGACGTGCCTTCCGGCGCCGACAGGTTGTAGTGCAGGTTGCCGTCGCCGAGGTGGCCGAACACGACGAAGCGCACGCCCGGAATCGCCGCACGAAGCGCGCGCTCGGCGTCGTCGAGGAAAAGCGGGATCGACGACACCGGCAGCGAGATGTCGTGCTTGAGGTTGGGACCTTCGCGCCGCTGCGCCTCGGAGATGTTCTCGCGCGCGGCCCACAGCGCATCGGCCTGCGCGACCGAGCGCGCGACGGTCGCGTCGACGACGAACCCCAGTTCGACGCCGGTCGCGAGCATCGCCTCGACGCGATCCGCGAGCGTCGCGTCGTCGGCGCTGTCGTCGGCCTGCACCAGCGCGTACCAGGCGTGCCCGGGCAGCGCGTCGGGCGTGCCCGGATGGTGCTTGCGGGATAGTTCCAGCGCGACGTCGCTCATGAGCTCGAAGCCGACGAGGCGGTCGCCGAGCGACTGCTTCGCATGGCGCAGCAACGCGACGGCGCCGCCGACGCTCGCGAGCGCGGCGAGCGCGGTCACCTGGGTGCGCGGTGCCGCGTAGAGCTTGAGCACGGCCGCGGTGACGATGCCGAGCGTGCCCTCGGCGCCGATGAAGAGTTGCTTGAGGTCGTAGCCGGTGTTGTCCTTGCGGAGGCCGCGGGCGAGATCGAGCACGCTGCCGTCCGCGAGCACGACCTCGACGCCCAGCACGAGGTCACGCGCGTTCCCGTAGCGCAGCACCGCGGTGCCGCCGGCGTTGGTGGCGAGGTTGCCGCCGATCGTGCACGAGCCCTCGGATGCGAGCGACAGCGGGAACGCGAGGCCGGCCTCGCGCGCCGCCTGCTGGACGCCGGCCAGCGTCACGCCGGCTTCGACGGTGATCGTCGCGTTGTCGGCGTCGACTGCGCGCACGCGGTGCATGCGCGTGAGCGAGAGCACGATCTCGTTGCCGGACACGTGCGGCGTGCCGCCGCCGACCAGCCCCGTGTTACCGCCCTGCGGAACCACCGCCGTGCGCGCGTCGGCGCACGCCGCGACGACCGCCGCGACTTCTGCGGTGGCCGCGGGACGCACGACGGCCAGCGCCGCGCCTCGATAGCGGCCGCGCCAATCGGTCGTGTGCGGAGCGACGTCGCCGGCAGCCGTCAGGACATGATCGGCGCCGACGATGGTGGCAAGCCGCGCGAGCAAGGTTGCGCCGGGGTCCGCCATGGGCCAGCATATTAGCCGAATCCCCCCTCTGACGCTCCCTCACGGACCCATGGCCAAGCCGCCCGACGACACCCCGCCTCCCACATTCCCGACGCCTCAGCAGGCGCTCGAGTTCATGCAGAAGATGTGGAATCCGCTCGGCGTACCGATGCCGGGCTTCGGGATGCCCGGCGCGCCGGCGTCGCCGGCGATGGCGCCGCCGATGGCCGGCGGCATGCCGTTCCCGAATCCCGCGATGATGTTCGCCGCGCTCGATCCCGTCGAGGTCGAGCGCAAGATCGGCGAATTGCGCGTCGTCGAGAACTGGCTCGCGATGAGCCTCGCGATGATGCAGATGAGCATCAAGACGCTCGAGTTGCAGAAGGCCTCGCTCGAGGCGATGCGCGGCACCGTGGGTACGAAGACGAAGAAAGGCGGCGACTGATGATCACGCTTTACTACGGTTCCGGCTCGCCCTATGCGTGGCGCGTGCAGCTCGCGCTCGAGGCGAAGGGATTGCCCTACGACCGCAAGGTGCTGTCGTTCGCGAACAACGACACGCGCAAGCCCGAGTTCGTCGCGCTGAACCCGCGCCACCGCGTGCCGACGATCGTCGACGGCGGTTTCACGCTCTACGAGTCGAACGCGATCGTCGAGTACCTCGACGAGGCGTACAAGGGACACGGCACGTCGCTGTTCCCGGGCGACGCGAAGAAGCGCGCGACCGTGCGCCGCCTGATCAGCGAGGTGGACGGCTACACGACCGAGGCGGTCGAGGCCGTGGTCGACCGGCTGCTCGGCGTCAAGCCCGAGGAGCGCGACGCCGCGAAGATCGACGAGGCGCGCGCGGCGATGGCCGAGGAGCTCGCGTTCATGGCGCGCTACGTCGAGGGCGAGTTCCTCGTCGGGCCGCTGTCGGCGGCGGACTTCGCGCTCTATCCGTCGGTCGCGTTCATGTACCGCTGCCAGCAACGCGTGCCGACGTTCGACGCCGCGTCGCTCGTGCCGCCGGCATTGATGGCGTGGAAGCATCGCGTCGAGGCGCTGCCGTACCTCGACAAGACCTATCCGCCCCACTGGCGCGCGTGAGCGCTCCCGCGGCGATGCCCTAGGGCAGCGCGAAACCGCTCGCGTTCGCCTGCCACAGCAGGAACGCGAGCGTGTCGGTGATCTCGTCGATCGTCTGGTCGAGCGTCGCGTCGATGCCGTGGCCGCCGGCGAAGTCGGTGCGCATCAGCACCGGGTTGCCGCTCCCGCCCGGCGCACCGGCGATCGCCTGCAGGCGCGCCGCCATCTTGCCCGGGTCCCACGGCAGCACGCGAGGATCGTTGTAGCCCGCCGTGAACAGGACCGAGGGATAGGCCGTCCCGTCGACCGCGTTCGCGTACGCGCTCATCGCAACGAGCGTGCGATAGCCCTCGAGGGTCGCGACCGTGCCGAACTCCTCGACGTTCGCCGGACCGGTCGCGGCGAACTCGCCGCGCACCGCGTCGTGGAACCCGACGTCGCTCACGACGGCGTGGACGAGGTCGGGCCGCAGCTCCATCGCGTTGACGACGGTCAACCCGCCGGCGCTGCCGCCCCGGATCGCGAGCCGCGCGCGCGCGCCCCAGCGCTCGGCGACGAGATGATCGGCGCAGGCGATCAGGTCGCGCCAGCTGTTGGCCTTGCGTTCCTTCCGTCCAGCGAGGTGCCATTCGCGGCCGTGCTCGCCGCCGCCGCGCACGTGCGCGACCGCGAACACGCCGCCGCGGTCGAGCCACGCCTTGAGCCATGGGCGAAAGCGCGGCTCGTACGGGTAGCCGTACGCGCCGTACGCGTCGATCAGGATCGGCGCGCGTCCGTCGCGCGCGAGCACGCGAGGCGCGACGATCGTGAGCGGGACGCGCGCGCCGTCGTGGCTTATTACCTCGGTGCGTGTGACGGCGACGTCACCGAGCGAGACCGGCGATCGGGGCAGCAAGGTGGTGTGCGCCACTGCGCCGGTTCCCGGCGCGACCACGTAATAGCCGGGCGGCTCGATCCAGCCCGCGAGTCGCGCGACCGCGCCGGCGTGGAGCGGATCGACGACGAGGTCCGACAGCGATCCTGCGAACGGCAGCACGATCGCGGTCGTGCGGGCGACGCCGGCCACGGGCTTCGGCGGCATCGGTGGCGGCGACCTGGCTTTGCCTTTCGCGCGTGGCGCGGGCGCCGGCGCGGCGGTCCGGACGTTGAACTCGTGGCGCGTCATCCGGGCGACGCCGGCGTCGCGCAGGTGCACGTACAGCGCGTCCTTGGCGACCGCGAAGCCCGAGAGGATCGCCTCGCTTTCGCCTTGCACGACCTCGGCGGCGTCGACCCGGTACGGCGTGGCCGACTTCAGCGACCAGCGCACGAGCTTGTAGCGCGGCGCGCCTTCGCTCGTGCGGAGGTACAGCCACTCGCCGCGCATGTCGACGTGCATGACGAGCTGCGAGCGATCGACGATCTTGCGCCACGGCGTGTCGGGACCCCGCAACGCCGTGAGCGGCACGGCGAACACCGTCTTTTCCGGCGCGACGCCGTGGTGCACGATGCCCAGCGCCCACGACGACACCGGCGAGACGACGACCTCGGGAGTGTCGTCGGGCGAGATCGGCAGCCCCGCGCCGACCGTACGGCCCATCACGGCGACGTCCGCGCCGGGCACGCCGTCGCGGAACTCGCGCATGCGCGCGACGACGTCGCGGTACTTGTCGGCCGGATCCGCGTTGTCGGGCAGGTCGCGCGCCTGGCGGTAGTAGAGCACCGCCGAGTCGAATCGCCACGACACGGAACCGAAGTCCGCGCGCGGGATCGGCGCGCCGATCTCCGCGCCGCTCTCGACGTCGATCACGTGGATCGTCGCGGCCTCGCTGCCGCCGAGCGACACGGCTGCCGCGACGAGGCGCCCGTTGGGCGCGGGCGCG
>Ga0207683_10003788_pt1 | contig 13112 bp, 9 predicted proteins | sample KBSM73metaG_FD_184333 | JGI IMG/M metagenome (GOLD analysis project Ga0207683, IMG submission 184333) | Miscanthus rhizosphere microbial communities from Kellogg Biological Station, Michigan, USA - KBS M7-3 metaG (SPAdes) (version 2) | ecosystem: Host-associated > Plants > Roots > Rhizosphere >...
AATCGTCGAATCACGGCAGAGAATATCCGCCAGAAGATGTTTGCACTCCAATAGATGCCCCAGAGGGGCAGGCAGGTTCTAAATCTAGTGTACCGAACGGAAGGCAAAGGGGTGCCAGGTGAACACACGCCGCCTCCCTATCGCAGGATTTCTCAGTTTTTTGCCCTGAATTATCGGCTGGCAGTCGAATGAATCAGTTGCGAAGCCAGTGAGCACAAGCCCTGCCGGAAGACCACACGCACCGCATCCGGCGTCCACCCGGCAGCCTCGGGTCCACCGTGGCAGCCCAGCATAACCGACGTATCCTCTGCCGTAAATCCCGCGACCGCGCGCAGAACGAAAATAACCCGCATCTCCGTCGGCAGGCTCGCCAGCCAGTTCCGGACGCTGTCGCGATTCGGGCCCGACAACATCGCCTCCAGCTCTTCTGTGGAAATTCCGGCCCCGGACAAATCGTCATCGTCAATACATCCGACCGCAGGCTCGACACTCCTGGGGGCGGCCAGGCTGCCGGCATCCCGTTTTGCCAAAATCTCGATCGCCGCCGTGCAGAGTACCCGACGACTGCTCTGGCGCGCGTGCAGCGCACCGTCACACGCCGACATGTCCGTCTTTGCAACCGCGATCTCAACCAGGCGGATACTGTCTTCTCCTTCGCCCACAAGCATCGATGCCAGGCTGTACAGCCCCGCTGCAATCACGTCCAGAATCTCGTCCATGCCTTCAAGTGCCTTGCTCACTGTGGCATCGTCTTTTGGCTGGCCGTCCAGCAACCCATGCACCTGCTTTGAAAACGCCTCGGCACCGGCCGGAACCGGCTGTGCAGGAATCAGGCTTTCCTTCGACATATTTGTTTCTTGTGTCATGAGGAGCGTTCCTCTCTTTTTTGGGGGGATGGAGCGAACTGGGTCCACCTCTATCCTCAACCCGTCGGGTGGAATGGTCAATGCACGCGCCGGGAGTTCCCTCAATTAGTCAAAAAATAGTCAGCCTGCATATTCGCATTCCTTCAACTCGTGTTCATGTTTCTTCTGTAGGAATTGTTATTGGACTTTCCTGCTTTGATCACCGTGCCAGATGCGGATCCCCGTGGAAACGCTGTAGACTGGCCAACACGGAGTTCGGACGAATTCATGGCCAGAACTACACAGAAACTAAAGCTCTTCACGGGTCGCGACCATTCCTGGATGCAATTCAATCGGCGCGTCCTTGAAGAGGCGGAAGACCCGACCAATCCGCTTCTCGAGCGGGTGAAGTTTCTGGCTATTACCGGCTCCAATCTCGATGAATACGTCGAAATCCGCCAGGCCGGCCTCATGCAGCGCATTGAAGACGGCTATCGCGAACAAGGCTACGATGGCCTGCGCCCTGAAGAATCTCTCGCCGCCCTCACCGCCGAAATCCACAGCTTTGTCGATGCCCAATACCGCTGCTGGAACGATCTCTTGCTTCCCGAGTTGCGCAAACAAGGTATCCGGCTGCTTGAGTGGGAAGAATTGGACGAAGATGCCCGCGCCTACGCCCAAAGCTACTTCCTTCGCGAAGTCGATCCCCTCCTGACCCCCATCGCTATCGATCCTGCCCACCCCTTTCCGCGCGTCCTCAACAAGGCGCTCTGCCTCGCCCTTCTCCTCCGACGCAAACGCAAGAGCTCCGGCCCTCAAGTCCTCGGAGTGGTCACCGTCCCCAGGGCCCTTCCCCGGTTTGTCCGCCTCCCCACCGAAGACGGCAAATTCGACTACCTGCTCCTCCAGGACCTGATCGCGCAGAACCTCGCCGGCATGTATCGCGGATACGAAGTGCTCGCGCGCGTAGCTTTCCGCGTCACCAGAAATTCCAACCTCTACTTCGAAGAAGAAGAGGCGCGCTCGCTGCTCGAAACTATTCGCGTGGAACTCCACAACCGGCGCAAGGGCGACTCCGTACGTCTCGAAATCGAAACCGGCGCGGACACGGAGATCGTCGAACGTCTCCGCATCAACTTTGAACTGGATGAAGATCAGGTCTTCCGCGATGACGGTCCCGTCAACCTCTCCCGCGTGATGTTCTTCTATAGCGACATCAATCGTTCCGACTTGAAGTTTCCGCCCTTCTCTCCCAGGGCCCTCCACCTGAGTCGGAAATCAGAAAACATCTTCGATGAACTCCGACAGCATGACATCCTGCTCCATCATCCATACGATTCTTACGACCCTGTCGTCGACTTCATCCAAACCGGCGCAGAAGACCCCGCCGTTGTCAGCATGAAGCAGACCCTTTATCGCACCAGCCAGGACTCGCCCGTATTCTCCGCCCTTATCGAGGCCGCGGCCACAAAAGAAGCCACGCTGGTTGTCGAGCTCATGGCCCGCTTCGACGAAGCGTCAAACATCCGCTGGGCGCGCAGCATGGAAGATGCCGGCGTGCAGGTGTTTCACGGCGTCGTCGGTCTCAAGACTCACTGCAAGCTCGCCCTGCTGGTGCGCCGCGATGAAGATGGCGTAACCCGGCGCTACTGCCACCTCGGCACCGGCAACTACAACCCCGTCACGTCCCGTTTCTACACAGACCTCAGCGTACTTACCTGCGACCCGCAAATCACCGAGCGCGTGCACATGGTTTTCAACTACCTCACCGCACACGCTGAAATCGACGACTACCGTCCTCTTCTCGTCGCGCCACTTACTATGGCTGAAAGTTTCCTCGGTCTCATTCGCCGCGAAACCGAACACGCCAGGGCCGGCCGACCCGCACACATCGTCGCAAAGATGAATGCGCTCCTCGAGCCCTCCGTGATTGACGCTCTGTATCAGGCCTCCAACGCCGGCGTTGAAATCGACCTGATCATTCGCGGCCTCTGCATTCTGCGCCCCGGCGTCAAAGGCATGTCCCACCGCATTCGCGTTCGCTCCGTCGTCGGCCGTTTCCTTGAACACTCGCGCATCTTCCACTTCGCCAATGGCGGCGACGACGAAATCTATCTCGGTTCCGCCGATTGGATGCCCCGTAATCTCTTCGAACGCTGTGAGGTCGCCTTCCCCGTCCGCGACCCTGCCGCCAAAGCCCGCATCCACGACGAGATCCTGCCCGCCTACCTTGCCGACACCGTCAAAGCGCGCCTTCAACAGCCCGACGGAACTTATCTGCGTGCCTCGCGAGTACTCAAAGACTCCCCTGCCTTCTCCGCTCAGGATTTCCTCATGAAACTGGCCGAGGGCAAAGCCGACCCCAGCGCCATCCCCCAATCGACGTCCGCCAAGCCGGCCAAAGTTTCCTCAAAGGTCTCCGCCAGTCCCGACACCAAAAAAGCCGACGCCGCCGAATCAGCAAGTCCCGATTCGTTTCTTGCGAAAACTGTTGCCAGAGACTCAGACTCAGATACCGGTCAGCAACTTCCGGCGCGGTCCGCGACTGACTTCGCACTGCACCGCTTCAAATAAATCCCTTCCACTTTGCAGATAATTAGCCCCGAATGGCGCACGATGAATATAGGAGACCCCAAGGCCGGGACGGACCCGGCATCAGTGATCACCGAGATCGCTTGGAGAGGAGTACCACCCCCGGTCAAAATAAATATTTCTGTGGAAATTTGCAGATCATTATGCGGTTTTGTGAAACACCCAACCGCACGATCGCCCAGTTTACAGGCCACCTGAGAGGAACAGAAGGGTACGGGCTTCAGCCCTTACGTCCCCTCGCTGCCCCGAAACAGAAACATAGTTGTCATCTTGAGCGGAGTGAAACGGAGTCGAAAGATCCGCGGTTGTTCTTCGGCACAAAAGCTTCTGCTGTATGACAGCCCGGGCCGGAGACCCCGGTCATCAAGATCGCTTGCTGAGGGATACCCCCGGTCAAAATAAATATTTCTGTGGAAATTTGCAGATCATTACGAGGCTTTGTGAAACACCCAGTGGACCATCGATCAAGCCACCTCGCCGGTGAACAGACCAGCCGCCACGCAGACTGGCGGCGCAACACAAAGCCCAGAGTTCGCTTCGATCTCTGGGCTTTGTTATTACAAACGTTGTGCAACCTTCTGGTTACTGATTATTTCCTCCGTTCAGTTCGCTCGCCACAGGCAATAGGTAACCAAACAGGCCGTCTGCCCCATGGTTAGGACCGGCCGTAAAGTAGAGCTCCGAAGCCGGTGCTCCCTTTGGGTCAAAGTTATTTGGAGAAGCGCCATTCCCAGGGGCGATCGCCCACAGACCGTTGACAGCCAGCGTCCCTCCTGCGGCATTTTTCATCTGCCCAAGAAACTTCCCAGTCGCGAGGTCGTACGCCGCAATCGTTCCGCTGTTCTGAGAGAAGCCGCCGCCGGCAAACTGACCGATCAGCAAACTGTGACTGAACACGCCAAAATCCAACGGAGCAAGAGCCACACCCCATGGCGCATTGAGCCATGGGCCGCTATCGAGGCTCCGCAGCAGCAGACCGTTTGAAGAATAGATATCCACCCTGCCTAAGCCAGGTCCATCTGTCTCGATTGGGTTGCCATCCTCGTGCAGCGCATACGTGACAACAATGTCGTTGCCGATATTCTGCACGTTAAACGGCACGTAGTTCACGGGGAGTCGACTGTCAGTGAATGGTTTGTCAAGATCGTTCCCGTTGCTTCCCTGGATCGCCGGCAGGGTAACCTTATGAAACGCATTGTCCCACACATCCACTCTTCCCTTTGAGAAGTTGGCGGCGTAGAGGTAACGCTTCCCATTGATTGTGGCGCTCGTGAGTCCCGTAAAAACCGAGCCATCCGTGGTCTTCACCATGATCACAGAATGCAGAGCAGGCGGGTTGGCGCCGGTAGCCACGCCAACCGTTGGGTTCCACCCTGAGATCGTGCCGTCAATAGTCGCAAACAGAAAAGCCGCGGGTTTCCCCGGCGCCAGCAGAAAGTCCGTCGTGCTTTGGTTGGAAATGGTGCCGGTCGGCGTTCCCGCCTTGAACGGACCCGTGGTCGGGTTTGATCGAGGAATTGACACGTCAAGCGGAATAACCGTTCCGGCCCCGCCATAGAGGCTGCTGAACCCTGAGCCGTTGTCCGCGACCCACCACGGACTCCCGGCCGCTCGCGACATGCCCCAGGGATTTACGAGAAACTTGTCAGTGACAGGGGCTTTGCCAACTCGATTCGAAACGAGGTTAACCTGCGTATAGTGCTGGGCGTTCGCAAAGGTTGCAACCGACACGGCCAACGATGCTGCAATTGGGAAATAGGGGAACTTCTTCATTACTGGCCTCCGAATGGTTAGGCCCCGCCTTAAGCGGTTACCGCCTCGCACGACAGATTCGGGCGGCAGCGGTCGGGCCCCCTACGGGGAATTCAGAAAGCCCACAGCGAAGGTAATCGCACCGCTGCGTGACGGATGTCAGTAATCTGTAATTGCATTGTCTCCAAATTTAAATCCCGGGCAAGAGTCCAAAACGCCACGTCTTCGTAGATAATCCTCTTCCCGGTACAGTCGAGCGATAATCCACCAACAGGAGCCACGCACCACAGCCCGCCCATCGCTCTACAATGGAGAAAGTGCCACTTCCCCTGGCCAATCCGCAGGCGAAAAAACCAGCCACCACGCAACTTCGTCAAGCCCATTGCCTCGCCAAAGCCCCGGCAGTCCTACGCCTCTGGCATTTAACGAGTCTCGACGCACCCACCGTCGCCGTCGTCTGGACACTAGCTTTCGCGCGCGCCACGGGAGTGCAACTGCCCACCTGGGTTCCCCTCCTCATCGCCCTTGGCACATGGACCGTTTATGTCGGCGATCGCCTTCTCGATGCTCGATCCGGCCTTCGCTCGTGCAGTTTCAACTGCCTACGGGAACGCCATTTCTTTCACTGGCGTCATCGACGCTGGCTCAGCATCCTAGCCGCGTTCACCGCATGCTTCGCCGCCGCCATCATCTTCAGACAAATGTCCCTCGCCGCTCGCGAACGCAACTCTGTCCTTGCTGTGGCTGCCCTCACCTACTTTTCCAGTGTCCATTCCCACCGGAAGCCGCCTGTCTGGCTTCGCTCGTTCTCTTCCAAGGAATTACTCGTCGGTATTCTCTTTACCGCCGGTTGTGTGCTCCCGACCCTGTCGCGCATACCCAGCGGTTTCAATCTCGTGCTTTCATGGCCGCTGCTGGTGTCGGTAGTCCTTTTTGCCGCGCTCGCTTGGCTCAATTGCCACGCAATCGAGCGCTGGGAATCGCAAGGCGCCTCGCGGATTTTTCCCCCCGCGTGCATGGTAGCTCTTGCAGGAATCGTTCTCGCCGCCTCAGCGGTTTCCGCACATCCCAATTTTGCCGCGCTGCTTGCCGCAGCGGCAGCCAGCGCCATCCTGCTTGCGATTCTCGATCACATACGAACGCGGCTCACGAAGATCGCACTGCGATCGGCTGCTGACCTCGTCCTACTCACCCCAATTCTTTTGATTCCCTTCGCAACCCATATCCGATGATCACTGCCGCAAACATTCGCCCGCCATCCGAAATCAACTCCGCAGAACCGCCAGGCGTGACGCGCACCAACGCATCCCCGGCTCACGGCGTTCCAAACTTTAACCGTATGGCCCGCATCTACCGCTGGTTGGAGTGGCTCAGCTTTGGTCCGTTTCTCCAGCGCTGCCGCTGCGCCTTCCTCAGCGAAGTTGGTTCACCCTGCAAGGCACTCGTTCTCGGTGATGGCGATGGCCGCTTCACCGCCAGGCTCCTCGCCCAAAATCCAGCACTCCAGATCGATGCGGTTGACGCCAGCCCTGCGATGCTCGACCAACTCATCCGGTCCACCAATCGAAATGCAGACCGGGTGCGACCCCACCTCGCAGATGCCCGCACCTGGGAGCCCGCCGCCTCCCATTACGACTTGATCGCTACCCACTTCTTTCTCGACTGCCTCACAACCGAAGAAGTCGACGTTCTCGCCTCGCGAATCCGATCGCGCATCAATCCAGCATCCCCTTGGCTCGTCTCTGAATTCGCTATCCCAACTGGACTCTTCGGTAAATTTGTAGCTCGCCCCCTGATTGCCTTGCTCTACTGCGCTTTCCGATTGCTCACCGGCCTGAGGGTCCGCCAGCTGCCCAATCACCGTCGCGCTCTGGCCCATGCAGGATTCACCCTCGCCCGGGAAACGAAATCGCTCGGCGGTGTTCTGGTCGCTGAACTCTGGATCCCCGATCCCCTGCAGCCGGGGAAGATGAACAACCAAATGTTACAGTCGTGTTAAAATCAAGCCTCAATGGAAGTGGCGCCTGCCTCGCACCGCCCCACCCTCTGCCATGAACCTTCACCTGATGCGCCATGCCAATGCCGGAATTCCACGCGACAGCGCGAAACTCGATGCCAAGCGCGGCCTCATCAAAGAAGGGAAGGAACAGTGCATGCTCATGGGCCGCATGCTCGGTACACTCAAGGTTCAGCCCGACGTAATCATCTCAAGCCCGCTGAAACGCGCCTTGCAAACAGCGCAATTTGTTGGCAATGAGCTTGGCTACGATGGCAAAGTTGAAATCAGCCCCGCCCTCACGCCGGATGCCTCCTTCGCCGACTTCAGCAAAATGCTTGAAAAGTACGCCGACCGGCAAGACATCCTGGTAGTCGGCCACAATCCCAGCCTGTTTCAGTTTCTAGGCCGCCTGATCACCGGCAACGGAGCCGCCGGGGTCCGCATGCGCAAGGGTTCTGTCGCGCGCATCGACATGGACAAGCACCCACCGCTGCTGCAGTGGCTCATCGATCCCCGCATGGCCCGGTGGATCTACGCCAGCGTTGCGAAAAGCTCCCGCCCAAAGACTTCGCGGAAGTAGTCCCCTTCCTTGCGCAGCGACCACAACTCCAGCTCCGCGCCTGTCCGTCCCGGTTGCAACTCGAGATAGATTCGTTTCGGATAGACCCTCGCCACTACCTTCAGCACATCGCTCGCGCGATCCTGGTTCAGTGCCTCCGCAAGCCGAAGCAGAACCACCGCACGCTGCACATGTTTGTGCTCTTCCGCCGGAATATTGCGTAGCGCCCGATCGCCGGGCTGTGGCCTGCTTTTGCCAAGGTACCGCGCAAGCGCCGAGACCACCGTCCGCTGCACCTGGGTATATCCGTACATCTCGGAACTCGACACGATGTACTGCGTGTGCCTGTGATGCCCCTGGTGGTTGATGAACTTGCCCGTATCGCGCAGAACTGCGGCTGCGGCGAGCCAGTCCTTATACTCCGCTGGCAACTGGTGCAGAGACTTCAAGTCGTCGAAAAGCTGCACAGCATGTGCTCGCACCGGCTCTGCCTGGCGCGGGTCGACGCCATAACGCTTCGCCGTCGCCATTACGCTCTCCCAGCGTTCCAGTTCAAACTGCCGATGCCCAGGCGCGCGATCATCCTGTGCGGCCAGCATCTGCGCGAGAATGCCATCACGCAAGCCGAGGTCTGAATATCGAAAACCCGGCAGCGCAAAACTCTCCAGCAACTCCGCAAAAACCTGCGCCCCGGCCACAATGATCTCAGCTCGCCGTGGCCCGATCCCGGGTACCGCTTCCCGCTCAGGCAGCGGCATCCTCGCAACCTTGCCCGCAATCTTGCGGACGAGATTTGTTGGCGCCAGACCAAACGTGTTTGCCGCACCACTCTTTGCCGACTGCCGCGGCTTTCTCTGGCTCTTCGCGAATCCTTTGCTGCCCTTGCTCATCGCCGCGCACGCTTCCGCCAAGGCCGCCGCGGTTCCCGAGGTGGCGATCACCGTTTTCACTCTTCCGGGCTCAATCTTCCTATGCGCCCTCCGCAATTCCCGCGCAATCAGTCGACGCATCCGCGCCAGGTCTTCAGCCGGCGGCGGGTCGACAGACAAAAACTCCTCCGTCAGCCGCACAGCCCCAAGCGGCAGGCTGATGGTCTCCTTCAGCCGCTTGTGCTCTGACAGCGTGATCTCGCAGCTTCCGCCACCGAGATCGACCAGCAGCACTCTTCCTCCCGCTGCTGGCTCCGCGCTCATCAAGCCGCGGTGAATGAGTCGCCCCTCTTCAAGGCCGGAGATGATCTCCATGTTCCAGCCGGTCTCCGCTTTCACCCATGCGTGAAACGCCGCCGCATTGCGCGCATCCCGCATGGCCGAAGTGGCTACCACCCGAATTTGGTCGACGCCATGCGATTGCACAGCCCGCTGAAAACGCTTCAGCGCTCGCAACGTAGCTGCCATAGCCTCCGGCGAAACTAGGCCTGACGCAAACACGCTTCCGCCCAGCCGCGTCACCTCGCGGTCCTCGTGCAGCGTCCTCAACTGGTGCGCCACAACCTTCGCGATCTTCAACCTGCAGGAATTCGAACCGATATCAATAGCGGCAAAAGTGGGCATCGGGGACTTACACCCTCCACGAAATATGGATCAGGTATCTTCGCCCAAGATACACGACGCAGCGATGTCAGAGGATTCTTGGAAAGTTCATAAGAAGCAGCCACGATACGACCCGATTCATGACTCGCAAACCATCTGACCATGCAAATGCCTCATGCCAGTTTCGCGTCCTCAAGCGCGGAAATAACCATTGCGCTTCGTCGCGGCGGCTTCCGGCCATCCCCCATAAAAGACTTGCTGGTTTCCCTGTCGCTCTTCAGCAACCGCGCCGTCAGCCGCTCGCAAACTTCCAGAGCCTTCTCCAAAGATTCGGCCGTCAGTGCCTCCAGCAGTTCCGAAAGCTCGTCATATTTCTTCCGGCCCTCGTGCATCCGCCGCGACATTCTGGCCAACTGCTGCCAATCGTGCCATTCCCCGATCGCTGATTGCATCTTCTTCAGCAAAGCGGCTGGTTGCCGCGTCTCAGGATGATCCACCGCAAGCATCTCGGCCAGATAGCGCACCGTTTTGATCCGTTTGCGAAATTCGTGCAAATTCTCGCCATCGAGCGTGGGAAACTCCGCAGCCACCTCAGCAAACTGCTTCAGGATGTCCTCGGCGCCGCCATCCATTTTCCCCGCGGCCTCAGACTCAGCCATCCCTTCAACATCCTTGCTGATTCCGACCATCTGCTTCCGGCAGTCTTCGAGTTCTCCCTGCAGATCTTTCTCCAACTCGCGGCGTTTGAGGTGTAGCTTGCCTTCCAGACGATCGATCTGCCGCAGGCATTCGCGATTCGAGCGAGGCACGTACGTTCCTGTTTCCCTCAACGACGTCCGCAAGCTGCCCAGCTTCCCAATCCAGACATCTGTCTCGCGAGTATCCCCCATCACTTGACGCAGCTTTTCAGCCTGCTTGATCCAGCGATTCACAGCGATCGCGCTCTCGGCTTCAGCGCCATCATGATGGAACCGATGCTGCAGCTCCGCCTGAATCCGCAAAGTCACGATTCGCAGATTGTGAACGCGCTTCCTTGTCGGCTTGCGGCTGCATTGCGCGAGCATCTGACGCCACTCCGCGAGACGCGCAGCGTATCCCGGCGTCCCGACAGCGACCTTTTTCTCTCGAGGCGTCCGCGATCCCGCCGCCATATCGTTAGAACCTGCTTCCGTTAAATCTTGCACGCTCTGCCGCTTTCGGCAACTGCGCAACGTCCTCGCGCGTTTCGAGCCGTGGTATGAACAATTGAAGTGACTGCTATTCTTCAAACAATGACGCACGAACAGGACATGCCGAGTCGCCAGGCGAAGAATCCCTCCACGCTAACCACGTGGGTGCTTCTGGCAATCATATTCCTCGCCGTCCAGTTCGCTTCTCTCTTCACTCCGCCCCTGCTCGACGACGCCGACGCCTCCCACGCGCAAATCGCGCAACACATGGCCGAAAGCGGCGATTGGGTCACCATGAAAGTCGACGGAATCCGATATCTTGAGAAACCGCCGCTCCCGTACTGGCTCGACGCCGCTCTCTATCGCATATTCGGACAGAACGCCTTCGCCACACATCTGCCCAACGCCCTTTCCTTGCTTGGCTGCGCCTGGATCGCATGGCTCTGGGCAACGCGTGCATGGGGCCGCCGTGCCGGTCTTTATGCCGCTCTAGGCGTACTTACCTCGATCGGCCCGTTTCTCTTTACGCGCTTCTCCATCCCCGAAGCACTCCTGAGCTTTCTGCTGCTTTTCGCGCTCTACAGCTTTCTCACCGGACTTGAAAGTCCGATTCCCACCACTTTCTACGGAATGTGGGCGGCGCTCGCCCTGGCCACGCTGACCAAAGGACTCATCGCCCCTGTCTTCTTCGCCGCCGCAGCCATTCCCCTGCTTTTGCTGAGTGGTCTATGGCGTCGTTGGCGCGACTTGAGGCCCTTCACGGGAATCCTTCTCTTCCTCGCCATCGCCGCCCCGTGGCACATCCTCGCCGGACTCGCGAACCCCGACCAGGGCCATCCCATCGGCAACCATCCAACACCCGGCAACGTTCACGGCTTTTGGTACTTTTACTTTGTCAACGAACACTTCTTGCGTTTCCTCGGCCAACGCTTTCCCCACGACTACAATCGCCTGCCTTTCATCGCCTACTGGCTGCTCCATCTCGTCTGGCTCTTCCCATGGAGCCTGTTCCTCCCCGCGCTTATCGTTGCCGCGTGGAAGACACGCCGTCGATGGATGCAGCATCTTCATCGCGACGCTGGCCAGACAGTAGACTTCTACCTCGAGCACGCCGTCCGCGAAGATGTCGCCAGCTATGTCGCGCGTCTCAAATTCCGCGTGCGCTCTACCTGGTTGCTCGGTCTCTTTTCCGCATTCACGCTGCTCTTCTTCTCCATCTCGACCAATCAGGAGTACTACACATTCCCCGCATGGACACCGCTGCTCATCCTCATCGCCGGAGTTCTCGCTGGAATAGAAGAAGGTCGCGCTTCTGATGGAGAGAAGCCGCTGCTTTCAACCTCATGGTTGACCGGCGCGCAGGCATTCTTCGCCATCGCCGGCGTTCTTGCCGCCATCGCCTTGGGCTGGGGCCTGTGGCAGTCGCGAAGTCTTCCCTTCGTTGCGGATATCGGAACGCTGCTCGCTCACCGCAACGTTGGCGGCTATACCCTCTCTATGTCGCATTTCTTCGATCTCACCGGCCCATCGTTTGCTGCGCTTCGCCTGCCCGCGGTTCTCGCCGCCATAACACTCCTCATCGGACCGGGCGCAGGTTGGATACTCCGTCTCCATGGCAAACATCTCGCAGCCACCATCAGCGTTGCCCTCACCACCGCGCTCTTCCTCGTCGCCGCGCACATCGCATTCGCACGCTTCGAGCCCATGCTCAGTTCCAAACAGCTGGCCGACACTATCGATCAAAAAGGATCACCCTCCGACTCCTTCATCATTTACGGGGACCAATCTGACGCCTCGTCCGTCGTGTTCTATACGCACGCGCTTTTGCGCAAGCCGGCCTTCGTCGTTGTTGAGCCCTGCTCCCCCCACGGACACGGCTCTTCCCTGCTTTGGGGTTCCTGCTATCCCGACGCTCCCAGAATCTTTTTAAGCGATGATGACTTGAAAAGAACGTGGGGAACCGGCGAGCGCAAATGGCTCTTCGCCCAGGACACCAATCAATTCAAAGTCGAACACCTCCTCGCAGATCGCCTCTATCCGGTCCAGGCCGTCGCCGACAAGCAACTCTGGACCGACCGGCCGCTCAACTAACGAAGCCTGTCCGCCTTGCTCGCGTCACGATGTGCGAAGCTTAAGCCGCATGATCGGTCTTGAAGCAGTACGGTGAGCCACGGTCTTGAATCCCGCCCGCGCGAACGTCGAGACATATCCCGTCCCCGACGCGCTCGGAGACAGTTTTGCGTCAAGTGGATAAGCTTCCAGCGCCTGCGCGCCCGCCTTCTTCGCAGCCTTCACCGCGGCATGAATCAAGGCGAACGTAACGCCCCTCCTGCGGTATCCCTTCCGCACATAAAAGCAGGAAATCGACCAGACCGACGCTTCATCGACAGGCTTCCACCTGTGGTCAAGCCACGGCAATGCTTCGCGCGATGTCAGTTGACACCATCCAACTGCGACGTCAGCATCAAACGCGATCAAGCCCGGCGGAGGACCCTTCATCACTACTTCGTGAAACGCAGCCTTGTTTGCCTCGCGTGGCACCCGCCTGTACGCCGCGCCGATTCGCCAATACATGCACCAGCAGCCGTTACAAGCGCCCTTCTCGCCAAACAAATCGACGAGCGCGGGCCAAAGGTCAGGAGTAAGCGGAAGAATCTTCAGGGC
>Ga0207683_10003793_pt1 | contig 13096 bp, 12 predicted proteins | sample KBSM73metaG_FD_184333 | JGI IMG/M metagenome (GOLD analysis project Ga0207683, IMG submission 184333) | Miscanthus rhizosphere microbial communities from Kellogg Biological Station, Michigan, USA - KBS M7-3 metaG (SPAdes) (version 2) | ecosystem: Host-associated > Plants > Roots > Rhizosphere >...
TCGCGGCGCTGTACGCGACGTCCGACGAGATCCATCAGCGCTTCGTCGAGGGTCGCCACGGCGCCCCGCTCGACGTCGCGATCGACACCGTCGGCGCCCTCGCCGGGATCCTCGCCTGGCGCGCCGTCGGCCGGCGCCGCGCTCCGTAGAATCGTCGTCGTGGAACGCTTCGACGTCCCCGACCGCCAGCTCGACGCGCTGCTCGAGCGCCTCGACCGGATCGCGGAGCAGCTCGAGCGGATCGACGCCCGCCTCGAGGCGAGCGAGGGGCTCGTCCAGGTGAGCCGCGAGCTCCGAGCGCTGAACGACTCGCTCAACGCCGTCGCCTACGCCGCGCTCGGCCAGTCGCCGCAGGTGCGGCGCCGCGCCGGCTGACTCCGCGCGAGGCTCGCGCTACAGCGGCAGATCGCCGCGCAGCGCGGCGCGGTAGCGGGAGACGCTGCGGCGCACAGCGTCCTTCGCGTCCGCCGGCACGACGCGGTCCCACCAGGCGCCGTAGATCCGCTCGAACGGCCACGGCTCGAGCGCAGTGCCGATCCGCTCCACCTCGTCCGCCGGGAGCGGGACGAGGTTCGGATAGCTCCACATGAAGGAGACGTTCCGGTCCGGGAGCGCCATGACGACGTCGCCCGAGAGGAGCGCTCCGCGGCCGTCCGCGCCGCCGGGCCAGTGGAGCACCGTCGCGCCGGGGAAGTGACCTCCGAGCCGGAGGAGCCTCAGCCCGCCGGGCAGCTCGCGGAGATCGCCCTCCCAGTGCTCGATCGCGGCGTCGGGCCGCGTCACCCACTCGGCATCGGCCGCGTGGAGGAGCACGGGTACGCCGCCGAGCGCCTCGCTCCACGCGCTCGCCGCGCCGTAGTAGTGCGGGTGCGAGATCGCGATCGCGCGCGCGCCGCCGCGGTCCCGCACCGCCGCGAGACCTTCGTTGCAGACCACCGGGATCATGTCCCAGAGGACGTTCCCCGAATCCGTCTCGACGAGCAGCATCCGCTGCCCGATCGCGAACGACGGCGCGAGCCCGATCCCGGTGAGCCCCGGCTCGTGCTCGCGGACGTCCGAGGAGCGGCCATCGACGACCTGCCCCGGCGTCGTCCAGCGCTGGCCGTCGGCCGGCACCCACTGCCGGTCGTCCTCGCAGATCGGGCATGCGTCGGGCGGGTGGTCCGCGTCCGGGAACCAGGCGCCGCAGGTCGCGCAGACCGGCGTCACCGCGCGAAGCGGTAGATCGTGCCGCCGCCGGAGACCGCGTAGAGCGTCGCGCCGTTCAGGCTCTCCCCGAAAGACGTCAGCTGGTCGACCTTCACCGGCTCGCGGCGAAGCGCGCCGCCGCGCGCCGCGATGCTCCAGATCGTCCCGCTGCAGTAGTCGCCGAAGACATAGCGGCCCTTCAGGCGGGGCACCGCGTTGCCGCGATAGACGAACCCGCCGGTGACGGAGCAGCCCGCGGCGTGGGTGTACTGCGCGATCGGCTGGATCAGCGTCCCGGGCCCGAGCGTTGCGTCGGAGAAGCGGCTGCGGCCCTCGTAGACGTTCCAGCCGAAGTTGACGAGCCCGGTCGTCGCGCGCGGCAGCCGGTCGATCTCCTCGATCTCGCCCTGCCCGACGTCGCCGATCCAGAGATCGCCCGTGGCGCGGTCGAAGCTGTACCGCCATGGGTTGCGCAGGCCGATCGCGACGAGCTCGGGCGTGGGCTTCGCCTGTCGCACGTCGAGCCGGAACAGCTTTCCGAGCAAGACGTCCGGATTCTGCGCGCGGTTCTCCGGATCGCCGCCCGAACCGCCGTCGCCCAGGCCGACCCACAGCTTCCCGTCCGGCCCGAACTCGAGGTTCCCCCCGTTGTGGTTCGAGTAGGGCTGCGCGACCCTGAGGATCTCCTGCGCGCTCCCGGGCAGGGCGCGGCCGTTCGCGGAGCGGTAGCGGACGACCCTCGTCGAGCCGTCGCCGCGCGCGGTGTAGTTCACGTAGAAGGTCCTGTCGCGCGCGTAGCCGGGCGAGAATGCGAGCCCGAGCAGTCCCTGCTCGCCGCCGGCGACGACGAGCGAGCGCACATCGAGGAACGTCCCGCGCACGCGACCGCCCTGCACGATCCGGATGCGACCCGGCTGCTCGACGACGTAGAGGCGGGTCGGCTCGCCCGGTGCCTGGACGACGTCGACGGGGCTCGAGAGGCCGCGGACGACGACGGCGAGCTTCGGCGTCGCCGTCCCCGCTGCGAGCGCCGCCGTGACCGCCGTCGCAGCCACAAGGATCACCAGAGCAAGCGAGACCCCGCGCACCGTGTTCTCAGGGTATCCGTCGGGGTAGGCTCCGCCGCGGCGTGAAGATCATCGTCGTCGGGGCGGGGCAGGTGGGGTCGACCATCGTCGAGGCGCTCCACGGCGAGCACGACCTCACGGTGATCGACACGGTTCGCGAGCGGCTCGAGCCCCTCGCCTACCGCTACGACATCGTCACGATCGAGGCGAACGGGGCGAGCCGCCGCGCGATCCAGCAGGCGGGGACGAGCGGCGCAGACCTCTTCATCGCGTGCACCTCGAGAGACGAGGTCAACCTCGTCGCCTGCTCGTTCGCCCGGGCCGAGGCGCCGCGCGCGACGATCGTGATCAGGACCTCGAACGTCGAGTACATCGACCTCTGGCGCGAGGGCCGCCTCGACGTCGACTTCGCCGTGTCGTCCGAGCTCGAGACAGCCCGCGCGGTCGCGCGGTCGATCGGGATGCCCTCCGCCCGGCAGACCGACGTCTTCGCCGACGGCCAGGTCGAGATAGTCGAGTTCGAGATCCCGGCTGGCGCCGATCCCGCCGTCGTCGGCCGCCGGCTCCGCGAGGCGCGCATCCCCGAGGACTCCCGCGTGCTCGCGCAGATCCGCGGCTCGTCGCTGACGCTTCCGGGCGGCGACGACACCATCGCGGAGGGCGACCGGATCGTGGTGATCGGCTCGCCGAGCGCGGCCCGCACCTGGGGCGCGCTGCTCGCCCCGGGCCAGGGCCGGGTCGAGGACGTCGTCGTGTTCGGCGGCGGCCAGGTCGGAGCGGCGATCGCCCGGACGCTGTCCGAGCAGGGCATCGGTGTCCGGCTGATCGAGCCCCGGCTCGACCGCGCACGGGAGGTCGCCGAGCAGCTGCCGGAGTGCCGCGTCTACAACGCCACCGGCATCGACGCCGACTTCATCGAGCGCGAGCGGATCGGGCGAGCGCAGGCGGCCGTGTTCGCGATCCGCGAGGATGCGATGAACCACTACGCGGCGACGCTGGCCCGCGTCCACGGCGTCCGGTTCACGATCGCCGTCGTCCACGACACGATCTCGACCGAGGTCTACGAGCTCTCCGGCGTGGACGTCACCGTCAACCCGCGCGGTGTCACGGCAGAGGAGATCGTGCGGTTCGCGCACGACCCTCGGACGCAGCAGGTCGCGATGCTCGAGGGGAACCGCTACGAGGTCCTCGACATCACGACCCAGCCGACGAGCGAGTACGTCGGGCTCCGGTTCCGGGACATGCCGATCCGCGGAGCGCTGATCGGCGCGATCGTTCGCGACGGCAAGGCGCTGTTTCCCCACAGCGACGAGGTCCTGCAGGCGGGGGACCGCGTGATCGTCTTCACCGAGAGGTCACGGGTGCCCGACGTCGAGAAGGTGCTGTGAGCCCCGAACGTGCCGCGGCCCGGATCGGCGGGCGCGCGAGGGTCGGTATCGATCTCGCCGGCGCGCTCGGTCTGACCGGGACGATGCTCGCCTACCTGAGCCTCTCGTCACTCATCCCGACGGCCGTCGCGATCGGCTACGGGGAGCCGTTCTGGCCGTTCCTCGCCGCGGGCGCGATCACGGGTGGCATCGGCCTCGGGCTGACGAGACTCGGACGGCGCTCTCCCGGGTCGATCGGCTTCCGCGAGGGCTACCTCGTCGTCTCGCTCACGTGGTTGCTCGCCGCCGTGTACGCCGGCCTGCCCTACCTCCTCTCCGACGAGCGGCAGCTGTCGCAGCCGATGGATGCGTTCTTCGAGGGGATGTCGGGCTTCACGACGACAGGCGCCACGGTGGTGACCGACGTCGACGCGCTCGACCGGTCAATTCTCCTCTGGCGCCAGCTCAGCCAGTGGCTCGGCGGCATGGGGATCATCGTGCTTGCCCTCGCCGTCCTGCCGCGTCTGCGCATCGGCGGCCGCCAGATGTTCGAGTCCGAGCTCCCCGGGCCGGAGGTGAACCAGCTCGCCGAGCGGATCCGCGACACCGCGCGCAGGCTCTGGATGCTGTACATCGCCCTCACGCTCGTCTTGATCGCCGCGCTGCTGTTCGTCGGCGCGGTGGGGCTGGACGACCGGCTGACGCCCTTCGACGCGATCGGCAATGCGCTCTCGACGATGCCGCTCGGAGGGTTCGCGACCGACAACCGCTCACTCGAGCCGTTCGCGCCGGTCACGCAGTGGATCGTGGCCGCGTTCATGGCGCTCGCGGGCGTCAACTTTGCGCTGCTCTACCGGACCTTCGTGCGCCGCGACCCGACCGCGATCCGCCGGGACGAGGAGGCGCGGCTGTACGGCGCGCTCCTCCTGCTCGGGTCGATCGTCGTGTTCGCCGAGCTCGTGCACGCGGATCTCTTCTCGGGGGGCGAGGCGGTCAGGCAGGCGTTCTTCCAGACGACCTCGCTGATGACGGGCACCGGCTTCGCGATCACCGACTACGTCAGCTGGCCGACGCTGAGCGTGATGGCGATGATCGGCCTGATGTTCATCGGCGCGTCGGCGGGCTCGCCGACGGGCTCGGTGAAGATCGTGCGCCACCTGCTCGTCGCCCGGATCCTGCGACGCGAGCTGCGCCAGACGATCCATCCGGAGCTCGTGATGCCGATCCGGCTCAACGGCCAGGCGGTCGAGGAGCGCACGTTGCGCGCCGTGCTCGCGTTCGTCGTGCTCTACATCGGGATCTTCATCGTCGGCGCGGCCCTGCTGGCGATCGACGCGCGCGTCTCGAACGTCAGCCTGGGCATCACCGACGCGGTGGCGGCCTCGGCGGGGACGCTCGGCAACGTCGGGCCCGGGCTCGGGTTCGCCGGGCCGATGGGGAGCTACGAGCCGTTCAGCGACTTCTCGAAGCTCGTGATGGCGCTCCTCATGTGGGTCGGCCGCCTCGAGGTGCTGCCGGTGCTCGTGCTGCTCACGCGAGGCTACTGGAGGGTGTAGGCCTAGCCCTCGTCGCCCGGGCCGTCGGCGAGAAGGGTGCGCACCTTGCCGAACTGCCCGGCCTTGCCCACCACGACGATGGTGTCGCCGTCGAGGATCACGTCGTCGGGCTGGGCGCCTGCGATCGACTCCGACTCGCGCAGGATCGCGATCACGGTGACGCCCGTCCGCTTGCGGAACCCGCAATCGGCGAGCGTGCGCCCGTTGACCCAGCTGTCGTTCGGCACCTTGATCCACTCGATCTGGAACTCGCCGAGCGCCATCTCCAGCTCCTCGACGATCCTCGGCCGCTCGTAGGCGCCGCCGAGGAGCGCGCCGAGCTGCCGGGCCTCGTCGTCGTGCAGCTCGAGCACGACCGCCGGCTCCTCGTCGCTCCGGCGGCGGTGGACGTAGACCTCCCGGTCGCCGTCGTTGTGCTGGATGACGGTGATGCGGCTGCCGGCGGCGGGCGTCATCGTCCACTTCACGCCCACCCCCGGCAGGCGCGTCTCTTTCAGTTCGAGTGGCATCGGCTCTCCTTCAGACGACAGTCAAGCAGCACGAGGCTCATTCCAGTGCCGCCGCGGGCCGAAGCATGCGCCCGAGGCGTTTCGACTCCTTCATCAGCACGACGCCGACGGTCGCGCTCGCGAGCACGTAGAGGCCCGCGAAGGCGACGATGTCGTCCCGCTGCTCGAGGCTCAGCGCGGCGTTTCCGGCCGCCAGCTGGGCCAGGATGATCGTGAACTCGCCGTGGGCCACGAGCGCGGCGCCGGCGTTGATCCCCTGGCGCACCGAGAAGCCGCCCAGTCGCCCGGCGACGACGCCGACGCCGACCTTGCCGATGAGCGTCGCGACGATCGCGAGCGCGACGATCCAGCCCAGGTCGCTCCAGCGCGAGAGGTCGATCGTCAACGCGAACGCGAAGAAGAACAACGCGGCGAAGATGTCGCGCATCGCGAAGAACCGCTGCTCGATCTCCTCGCGCACCCCGCTCTCCGACAGGATCACGCCCGCCATCAGCGCGCCGATCGCCTCGGACAGCTCGAGCTCCATCGCGATCGCGCTCATCGCGATCACGAAGCCGAACACGGCGAGCAGGAAGAACTCGAGCTCGAGCCTGCCGAGCTGCCGTCCGATCCACGCGCCGAGCCACCGTGAGGCGGCCAGCGAGGCGGCGACGAACACGAACGCCTTCGTGGTGACGCCGGCTGTCTCCGCGACGCCGCCGCCGCCCGTCGCCACGAAGCCCAGGACCCCGGCGATCGCGATGTCCTCGAAGAGGAGGATCGCGAGCACGAGGTCGGTCTCGTCGTCCGCCAGCCGTCTGAAGTCGATCAGCGCCTTCACGGCGATCGCGCTCGAGGAGACGTAGATGCACGCCGCCAGGACGATCGCCGCGAACGACGGTCCGAACGCGATCAGCCCGACGAGGAGGCCGAGCCCGGCGTTCGCAATGAGGTCCGCCGCGCCGCCCAGGCCGACGTGCCGGCCGCTCCGCACGAGCCGCTCGAGGCTGAACTCGAGGCCGAGGAAGAACAGCAGGAAGATGAGCCCGATCTCGGAGACGAAGTGCGTCACCTCCGACGGCTGGACCAGCTGGACGATGTCGGGCTCGTTGGGGCCGAGGATGATCCCGGCGAAGAGGTAGGCGGGAATCGCGGAGAGCCCGAACCGGCTTGCCGCGAGCCCGAGAACGCCAAGCACTCCGACGGTGACGGCGAGCTCGGCGAGCGTCATCCTCGCGCATTCTTCCTGAGGGGCCGCCGCGAGGCGGCGAGTGCGGTCTGTCCCTTACCCGACGACGGCGCGCCTGACGCGGTCCTCGACGCCCGGCTTCAGGATCGCAACGACCTGGTCGCCCGGCCGGATCACCGTGTCGTCCCGGGCGATCTCGCCCACCCCGTTGCGCATCACCGACACGAGCTTCGCGCCGTCGGGAAGCGAGATCCCGGCGATGCGCTTGCCGGCCGCCGGAGCGTCCGGTGGGACGTGGAGCTCGACGAGCTCGAGGCCCTCGCCGCGGAGCTCGAGCAGCTTGACGAACCCGTGCTCGGGCACCTCGTGCTCCACGAGGCCGAGGAGGCCGGAGGTCGCACAGACCGTCTGCGTGATTCCGAGGACGTCGAAGTACGGCTGGTTGCGCGGGTCGTTGACGCGCGCGATCGCCTTCGGCACGCGGTAGCCCTCCTTGGCGAGCTGCGAGATGACGATGTTGTCCTCGTCGTCGCCGGTGACCGCGAGCACGATCTCGGGCGGCCGGGCGATGCCCGCCCGCTCGAGGATGTGGAGCTCGGTGGCGTCGCCCTGGAGGACGATGGGCCCGAGCTCCGCCTCGAGGTGCTCCCAGCGGTCGCGCCGCTGTTCGATCAGCGTCACCTCGTGCCCCATCTGCACGAGCGAGCGCGTGATGTTCGCGCCGACCTTCCCACCTCCCGCGACGATCGCGTACACGGCTCAGCCCGCGCTTCCGACCGGGGCCGCATCGCAGGCGCGGACGATGTCGGCGAGCGTGGCGATCGACGTCTTCGTCGGGCACACGGTCCGGAGCCCGCGCTCGGCGTAGAAGTCCGCCCGGCGCGGGTCGAAGATGCGGGCGACAACGCAGCCGATCCCGTAACGCCGCTGGAGCATCTGCCCGATCACGACGTTCGAGTTGTCCCCGTCGGTCGAGACGACGGCCGCGTCGGCCTTCGCGACGCCCGCGCGATCGAGCACGTCGAGATCCATCCCGTGCCCGACGACGAAGCCGCCGCGCCAGTCGCCGAGGCGGGTGAGCGCCATCTCGTCGTCGTCCACACAGGTGACGTCCCAGCCGTCGCCGGCGAGCTGCTTCGCGACCGAGGCGCCGACCCGGCCGCACCCGATGACCACTGCCTTCATCCCGTTGAGGTTACTCGTCGAACACGCCCTCGGGGAACGCGACGACGAGCACCTCGCACGGGGCGTGGCGCAGGACGTGGTCGACGGTCGGCGAGAAGAACCGGGACTGCCTCCGCCAGCGGGGCGACGAGCCGAGCACGATCAGGTCGGCCTTCCGGCTCGTGGCCTCGTCGACGATCGCATGGCCGATCGAGCGGGCGTGCACGGCGTCGGCGCGCACGTCGACGCCGTTCTCCTCGCCGAGCGCGCGCGCCTCCGCGACCGAGGCGTCCGCCTCCTCGGCGACGTCGGGTGGCAGCGGGGCGCCGAGCTCTCGCTCGCGCGGCACCTGGACGACGGTGATCGCCTCGATCGTCGCGCCGCTCTCCTTGGCGAGCGCGACGGCCGTCGCGACCATCTCCTCGCCGATGTCGCCGAGCTTCATCGGCACGAGGATGCGGCGAAACGACGCCCCCACGGGCAGCGCCGGGCGCGGATCGACGTCCTCGAGCATCCCCTTGCGCTCGCGCACCCGCGTCGCCCCGTAGACCACGAGACCGATCGCCAGCCAGGCGGGGCCGGCGTAGCGCGCGCCCTCGTGCGTCACCATCGCGAGGACGAAGATCGCGCCCGTCAGCGGCGCGCCGATCAGCGCGGCAAGCGGCACGTCGACGCCGCCGATGCGCACGTCGGGCCGGGCGTGAAACGGTCGATGGAGGTCGGGCTCGAGCCGGCGCAGCCGGATCACGGCGAGCTGCGCGAGCGTGAAGGCCAGCAGGACGCCGAACGAGTAGGTGCTCGCGAGCAGCTTCGCCTCGTCTCCGATCGCGGCCCCGACGAGGACGATCCCGATCGCGACGGCGGTGATCGCGGCGATCGTCTGCCGCGGAACGAGCGTCCGGCGCTCGAAGCGGCCGATCGCGCGCGGCAGCATGCCGTGGGTGCCCATCGAGTGCGCAAGGCGGGCGCAGCCGGAGATGGACGTCGTGATCGCCATCAGGAGGATGAGGGCCGACGAGAGCCCCACCGCGATCCGGAGCACCTCGACGAGGCCCGCGGGCAGCTCGCCGTCGAATGCCGTCACGATGCCGACGAGCGGCGCCTCGAGCCACGTGCTGCCGAGCTCGGACGTGCCGTCGTCCGCGGCCGGGAAGGCCGTGACGCCCACGACGGCCACGAGCACCGTGAGGATCACGACCAGCCCGATCGCCGAGAACAGCGACCGGGGCAGCGTGCGGCCCGGCTCGCGTGCCTCCTCGGCGAGGTTGGCGACCGTCTCGAGGCCCGTGTAGGCGAGGAATCCGAGCGGAATCGCGAAGAGGAGGTCGTCGAGCCAGTCCTGGCCGGGGGCGAGCGACAGGCCGTCGACGAGGGTCGACGGGGAGAACAGGAGCGCGAGGCCGAGGACCACGAGGAGCGACTGCACGAGGAGGTCGAGGAGGGCGACGACGAGCGCCGGCCGATGCAGCCGTGACCGTCGCGCGAGACGCACGCTGCCGATCAGCGCGATCGCCGAGACGGCGACCACGATGTCCCACGGCCGGTCGCGCAGCGCATCCGCCTGGAGCGCGGCGCCGACGTAGTGCGGCAGGAACAGCGCCGAGAGCGCGATCACGATCAGGTAGTCGAGGAAGAGCGACCACCCGGTGACGAAGCCGACGAGGTCGTTGTAGGCACGCCGTGTGAACGTCTCGGCGCCGCCCGTCTCGGGGATCGCGGCCGTGCCCTCGGCGTAGGACAGCGCCACGAGGCAGAACACGAGCCCCGTGATCGCGAGCACGACCGGCGTGAGCCCGAGCGCCGAGGCCGCGACGATCCCGAGCGCGACGTAGATCGAGGACCCGATCTCCCCGTACGCGATGGCGAACAGCGCGGGCGCGTCGAGAACCCGCTCGAAGCCCCTCACCTTGCGCGCCATCAGCGGGCTCCGCGCTTGCGCTCGAGCTGGATCCGCGCCACGCCGAGCGCCACGAACAGGCCGCCGAGGAGGAAGCCGATCACCCCGCCGCCGTGCACCGCGGTGACCACGAGCAGCGCCGCGCCGATCGCGACGAAGACCGCACCGAAGACGTAGACCGCCTGGCTGTACCACTTCATGCCGCGCTCCGCTCCCGGGACGCCGTGACCATGACGCGGCAGGGCGCCTTCCGCATCACCCGGTCGACGGTCGACCCGAACACGCCGCGCCGGCGGCTCGTCAGGTCCTTCCGCGGCGAGCCGAGCACGATGATCTCCGCCCCACGCCGCTGGGCCTCGCGGACGATCTCCGCCGAGGCGCTCCGCCCGCGGACGAGGCGCGCGGTGACGCGCACGCCGTACGTCTCGCCGATTGCGACCGCCTCGTCCAGCTCGTCGTTGGCCCGCCGCTCCTCGTCGGGCAGGTCGGCGTCGAGCGGCAGCTCGAGCGGCACCTCGATCACGGTCAGCGCGACCACACGCGAGCCGCGCTCTGCCGCCAGGCGGCACGCGACGTCGAGCGCGTCGTCGGACGGCCGCCCGGGGACGATCGGGACGACGATGCGGCGGTACTCGAGCGCGAGGGCTGCGCCGAACGCCGGCGGCGCCTTCACCGTCTTCGTCACCGGCGCGCGTACCCACCAGCGGCGGTAGGCGAGGTACCCGGCGAAGCCGAGCACGATCCAGCCGAGCCCGACCCAGCGGGTGAGCGGGTTCTGGAAGAGGATCACGAGGAAGGAGGCCCCGGTCGCGATCCCGCCGACGATCGCGAAGAGCGGCCAATCGACGCCGCGCAGCCGGAGATTGGGCCGCGCGCGGTACGCGACCGCGGGGTCGGGCCGCATACGGAGGCGGACCATCGCCGCGTGCGCAACCGTGAACGAGAGCGTCGCGCCGAGCGAGTAGAGCGTCCCGACGAACTCGACGTCCCCCGGCAGCAGGATCACGATCGGCGCGATCCCCGCAAAGAGCACGAGCGCGATGTACGGCGTCTTGAGCCGCGGGTGCAGGCGCCGGAAGACCTCCGGCATCTGACGGTAGGTCGCCATCGAATAGGTGATGCGCGAGGCGCCGATGATCCCGGCGTTCGTGGCGATGAAGAGGATCGTCGCCGCCAGCACGCCGACGTACAGCTGCAGCGCCCGGAGCGTTCCGCCCTCGAGGCCGAGGTTGTCGACGACGCCGAGGATCGGGTCGTTGGCGAAGCCTCCCTGCTCGGGCGGCAGCGCGAGGAGCGTGGTCAGCTCCCCGTCGATCATCTTCACCGGCAGCGCCGAGAGGGCGATGAGCGGCAGCGTGAAATAGATCGCGAAGACCGCTACCGCGACGAGCTTGTAGGCGTTCGGGACGCTCTCCTCGGGCTCGCGCGCCTCCTCGGCAAGATTCGAAACAGTCTCGACACCGGTGTATGCGAGCATCGCGACGGGGATCGCGACCGCGAGGTTCGCCCAGGTCGGCGCGGTGCCCCAGTGGACGTTGTCGACGAGCACCTGGGGGCTGAAGACGAGCGCGAAGCCGAGCGCGACGAGCAGCACCTGCGTGCCGAAGTCGATCACGGCAAGGCCGATCGAGAGCTTCGCCGCCTCGGTGACTCCGACCACGTTGAGCGAGACGAGCACGACGATCACCACCGCTCCCCCGACGATGTCCCAAGGGTTCGATCGCAGCGGCTCCCAGAAGATCGAGAGGTAGTGCGGGACGAAGAACGCCGACGTCGCGATCGTGACGATGTAGACGAGCATCTGCGACCAGGCCGCACCGAAGGAGACGAGCTCGTTGAAGCCGTGTCGCGCGAAGCTCGACGAGCCGCCGGCCTCGGGAAAGCGGACCGTTCCCTCGGCGTACGTCGCGGCGGTCGCCGCGAAGACGATCCCCGCGACGACGAAGACGAGCGGTGTCAGCCCGAGGGCGAAGACGGCGGTGAGGCCGAGGGCGTAGTAGATCGACGAGCCGACGTTGCCGTACGCCGTCGCGAAGAGCGCCGGCGTGCCGAGCACCCGCTCCATCCGCACCTCGCGCCGCCGTCGGCTCCCTGGCACGCGCGCGAGTCTACGCCGGGGCACGGGCGGCCCGCCGCGATCCGGCGACACGGCGGGAACGCGCAATTGAACAACGCCGCGAGGGCGCCTAACGTTGTCTCGTACGGATTCGCACGTGAACCGCGTGCGGCGACGTCAGGGGAGAGAGCCGCAAACCAGGAGGAGTCGACCATGTCCGAGCTGAACCGGCCGGTGCGCGTCGCGCGCGCACGTCGCTGGACGTTCCCGTCGAGCGCCGTGCTCGCCGCTGCGGTGACCGTCGCCGCCCTGCTGAGCGCGGGAGCGGACGCGCGCTCCACCGCGACGCCCTCGAACACGACACCGCCGGCCGTCACGGGAACGGCCGTCCTGAACGAGACGCTCACGGCCGTCCCCGGTTCGTGGACCGGGACGCCGCCGATCTCCTTCGTGCTCGCCTGGCGGCGCTGTGACTCCGGCGGCGGCGGCTGCGCGTCGATCCCCGGCCAGACGGGACAGACTCACGTCGTCACGGCCGACGACATCGGCTCGACCCTGCGGGTGCTCGAGACGGCGACGAACGCCGAGGGGTCGGCGACCGCGGAGTCGGCAGCGACGGCCGTCGTCACCGGCATCTCGGCGCCGGTGAGCACGGGCGACCCCGTCGTCTCGGGTGCGTCCTTCGAGGGATCGACGCTCTCGACGACGACGGGCACGTGGAGCGGCACGTCGCTCGCGTACGCCTACCAGTGGGTGCGCTGCGGGGCGGACGGCGGCCTGCCGGACGGCTCGAATTGCCCCTCCATCCCCGGCGCGACGGGTTCCTCCTACACTCTCGTCGCGGCCGACATCGGTCACCGGCTCCGCGTCCAGGTCACCGCCTCGAACCCGGCGGGCTCCGCGACGGCCGCCTCCAACCCGTCGGCGCTCGTCGAGCAGTCGACGACGACCGGGCCGCCGCGAAGCGTCGTCGAGCCGTCGATCAGCGGGACCCTCGTTCTCGGCAGCATCCTGTTCGCGAGCATCGGCACCTGGGCAGGCGAGACCCCGATCTCGTACGCCTACCAGTGGATGCGCTGCGGCGCCGACGGCGGCCTCTCGGACGCCTCGAACTGCACCGCGAT
>Ga0207683_10003794_pt1 | contig 13092 bp, 14 predicted proteins | sample KBSM73metaG_FD_184333 | JGI IMG/M metagenome (GOLD analysis project Ga0207683, IMG submission 184333) | Miscanthus rhizosphere microbial communities from Kellogg Biological Station, Michigan, USA - KBS M7-3 metaG (SPAdes) (version 2) | ecosystem: Host-associated > Plants > Roots > Rhizosphere >...
GCCCGAGCCGCCGACGCGGTCGCGTGCCCGGACAGGCTGGCCACGGGCGCGCTCTCCGGCCCCCGGGCCGAGGTGCAGCCCGCCGCGAGAACCGCCACCCCGGCCAGGACGGCAACAGCAAACCGATGACGCATGACAATGACCTCCAAGCTGCCGGCATCCGCCGGTCAGCAGCAGTGGTACAGGGCCGCCAGTCACACCGGGATCACACCCGCCCCCGCTCCCGCCCGCGCCAGTTCCGTGATCATGTGCCAAAGTGCCTCGTTTCTGGCGCCTAAGCGCACATGATCACGGAGGCGCTTGTAATAGCGGTGTGACCCCGCCTGGGGGACGATGGCTCCATGCGGGTGCTCGTGGTCGAGGATCAGGCCGAACTGGCCGACGACATCGCCGACGGCCTGCGCGACCAGGGCATCGGCGCGGACGTCGCCTACGACGGCTCGGCTGCCATCGAGAAGGCGCTGCTGAACCCCTACGACGTCGTCGTCCTGGACCGTGACCTGCCCCGCATCCACGGCGACGCGGTCTGCGCCACGCTGGTCGGCTCGCCGTCGGAGGCCCGCATCCTGATGCTGACCGCGGCGGGCACGGTGGACGACCGGGTGGATGGCCTCAACCTCGGTGCCGACGACTACCTGACCAAGCCGTTCGCGTTCGCCGAACTCGTCGCCCGGGTCCGCTCGCTGGCCCGGCGCAGCCCGGCCGCCGCCCCGGTGATCGCCCGCGGCGACATCGTGCTCGACCGGGCCCGGCGGCGGGTCAGCCGGGCCGGCCGCCCGGTCCCGCTCAACCGCAAGGAGCTGGGCGTGCTGGAGGAACTGCTGATCGCCGACGGGGGCATCCGCAGCGCCGAGGACCTGTTCGAGCGGGTCTGGGACGAGAGCACCGACCTGTTCTCGCGGACCGTGACCGTGACCATCGCCCGGCTCCGGCGCAAGCTCGGCGAGCCCGACCCGATCGAGACCGTGATCGGCGTCGGGTACCGGCTGCCGTGAGCTGGCGCATCTGGCCGCAGAAGGTCAGGACCAGGCTGGCGCTGCTCTACGCCCTGCTGTTCCTGATCTCGGGTTCGGCCCTGCTCGGCCTCACCTACGGCCTGGTCGCGGCGAACCTGCCCGCGACGCCCGTCTCCTCGGCCAGCCGTTTCGACAGCAACCAGCTGGCCAAGTTGAGCAAGGCCTGCAAGCAGCCGTACCCCGACCCCGGCACGGTCGCGGCATGCAAGCAGGCCTTCACCGCCGGCGGCGAGACCGTGCGCCAGCGTGCCCTGGCAAGCCTGCTCACCTTCTCCCTGGTCGGCCTGGGCGTGATGACCGTCGCCTCGGGCGGCCTGGGCTGGTACATGTCCGGCCGGGTGCTGCGGCCGGTGCGGGCGATCACCGAGACCGCCCGCCGCGCCTCCGACCAGCACCTGGGCGAGCGCCTCGCGCTGACCGGGGCTCAGGACGAGCTCAAGGAGCTGGCCGACACCTTCGACGACATGCTGGAGCGTCTCGACCTGGCGTTCGCCGCGCAGCGCCGGTTCGTCGCGAACGCCTCGCACGAACTGCGCACCCCGCTGACCGTGATGCGCACCGCCATCGACGTCGCCCTGGCCAAGCCGAACCGCACCACCGGCCAGCTCGAGGACATGGCCGCCCGCGTCCGCCGGTCCGTTGACCGGGCCGAGCACATGATCGAGGCGCTGCTGGTCCTGGCCATCAGCGATCAGGGCGTGACGAGCAGCGAGCTGCTGGACCTCTCGGCGGTGGCCGAGGACGCACTGGAGCTGGCCGCGCCGGGCATCGCCCGGCTGGGGCTGAGGGTCGAAGCGGACCTCGGGCCGGCCGAGACGACCGGTGATCAGCAGCTCATCGAGCGCATGGTCTGGAACCTCGTCGACAACGCGGTCCGGCACAACGAGCCGGGCGGCTGGATCCGCCTCACGACCTCCCGGTATCCGGGCGGCGCCGAGCTGCGCATCGCCAACAGCGGGCCCGTGGTGCCGCCCGGTGCCGTGCCGACATTGGCCGAACCGTTCCGCCGGATCGCGAAACAGCCCGACGGCGGCGTGGGCCTCGGCCTGTCGATCGCCCAGTCCGTCAGCACCGCGCACGGCGCCCATCTCGACGTGCGCAGCCAGCCCGAAGGCGGCCTGGCCGTCAGCCTCACGCTCCCCGGCCGCCCCTAGGAAGCCCATCGTCGCCTCTAGGGAAGCCGATAGTCTCGGTGGCCAGCTCGAGCGTGTCCTCGCACAGGAAGCCGACCGAGGCCGCCCGGTCCCCGTAAGCAGGGCCCAGCGCCGCGGCCACCGAGTCCAGCGTCCACATCCCATCCGGCGTATCGGCGGCCCGGAATACCGAACGGACCCGGGGCGGGTCCATCACCGCGGCCACGCCGCCGTGCACCACGAACACCTCGCCGTTGATCGTCTCGGCCGCCGGGCCGGCCAGGTACACCACCAGCGGCGCGACGTGCTCCGGTGCCAAGGGGTCTACCGCGCCCTCCGGCGCCGGGCCCATCAGCTCGGCCGTCATGGCGGTACGGGCGCGGGGGCAGATCGCGTTGGCCCGTACCCCGTACCGGGAGCACGAACGCGCGGTCGTCAGGGTGAGCGCGGCGATGCCGGCCTTGGCCGCGGCGTAGTTGGGCTGGCCGAGCGAGCCGAGCAGGAACGCCTCGGAGGACGTGTTCACGATCCGCGCGTACACCGGGTGGCCGGCCGCGTTCCGCTGCTCCCGCCAGTGCGCGGTGGCCAGCCGCGTGGTCACGAAGTGCCCGCGCAGGTGCACCCGGATGACCAGATCCCACTCATCCGGCGACATCGTGAACACCATCCGGTCCCGCAGCACCCCGGCGTTGTTCACGACGATGTCCAGCCGGCCGTACTGCTCCAGCGCCGTGGCCAGCAGCTTCTCGCCCGTCGACCACTCCGCGACGTCCCCGGCGGCCACCACCGCCTGCCCGCCGTCCGCGGCGATCTCGTCGGCCACCGCCTGCACCGCGTCCCCGGGCAGGTCGTTGAGCACCAGCAGCGCTCCGGCCCGGGCCAGCGCCAGCGACTCGGCCCGGCCGAGGCCGTTTCCCGCCCCGGTCACGATGGCCACCCGGCCGGCTATCGCCAGCGCGTCATCCATTCCGCCCTGTCTCCTTACGTCAGTAGCCCGGGCCGCTCAGCAGCCCGCCGTCGGCGACGAACTCGCTGCCCGTTGAGTAGGACGAGTCGTCCGAGGCGAGGTACGCCACCAGCCGCGATATCTCGGCCGGCTCGCCGAACCGCCCCAGCGGCATGGCCTTCAGGAACGCCTCGGCCTCCTGCGCCGAACGGGCGCCCTGCGAGTCGACGACCATCCGGGTCAGCACCCCGCCGGGATGGACGGAGTTCACCCTGATCCCGAACCCGGCCAGTTCGCGCGCTGCCACCTTGGTCATGCCGCGGACGGCGAACTTGCTCGCGGTGTAGGCGGACAGCCCGTCCGCCCCGGTGAACCCCTCGATCGAGGAGATGTTGACGATCGATCCGCCGCCCGCGCGCTTCATCGGCTCGGTCACCGCCTTCATGCCGAGCCAGCAGCCCACCGCGTTCACCTCGAGGACCTGGCGGAAATCGGCCAGCGGCATGTCCGCGATCGGTGCGAACTTCAAGATGCCGGCGTTGTTCACCAGCACGTCGAGCCGGCCGAAGGCACCCTCGGCCAGCGCCACCGCCGCGGCCCAGTCGTCCTCGCTGGTGACGTCGTGGTGCAGGTAGCGGCAGGACGCCTCGCCGAGCCCGGCCGCCACGTACTCGCCCCGGTCGTCGAGCACGTCGCCGAATACCACCCGGGCGCCCTCGGCCACGAAGTGCCGCACGTGGGACTTGCCCATGCCCCGGGCGCCGCCGGTGATCAGCGCGACCTTCCCGTCCAGCCGCCCCATCCGCCCGCTCCCTCCGCAGACCAAACGCTTGCTTGGCTTAGGACGAGCCTAGCGCTATCCGGCCGAAACTAGAACGTGTTACTGTTTCGCCGAGGAGGCGCCCCGGTGGATCAGAACGCGGACTACGTCATCGCCGGCGCGGGCAGCGCGGGATGCGTGCTGGCCAGGCGCCTGGCCCAGACCGGTGCGTCGGTCATCCTGCTGGAGGCGGGCGGCCCGGACCGCACCCGGCTGGTGCGCAAGCCCGGGATGATCGCCATCTTCCACAACGTGCCGGCCCTGAAGAAGCGGCTGGACTGGGGGTACTACACCGCCCCGCAGACCAGCGCATTGGGCCGCACGATCCCGCAGCCCCGCGGCCGGGTGCTCGGCGGCTCCGGCTCGATCAACGGCATGCTGTTCGTCCGCGGCCACCGCCAGAACTACGACGACTGGGCCGTCCCCGGCTGGTCCTACGAAAACGTACTATCCAGTTTCAAGCGGATGGAGGACTGGGAGGACGGCGCCACCGACCTGCGCGGCGCCGGCGGCCCGGTGAAGGTGACCAGGCAGAAGGACCTGACCCCGGCCTCGCAGGCTTTCATCGAGGCCCTGGCCGCGACCGCGGGCGTCAAGAAGATCGACGACTACAACGGCGAGTCCCAGGAGGGCGTGTCGGTCTTCCAGCAGAACGCCAGCGGCGGCCTGCGGTACAGCTCGTCAATCGCCTACCTGGACCACCACAGCCTGCCGAACCTCACCGTTCTCACCCGTGCCCGGATCACCAGGGTGGTGATCGTAAATGGGCGCGCCACCGGCGTCGAGGTCGTGACCGAAGATGGTCCCGGCACCATCACGGCCAGCCGCGAGGTGATCCTGTGCGCCGGCGTGTACGGCTCGCCCCAGCTGCTCATGCTGTCCGGCGTCGGCCCGGCCGGCCACCTAGCCGAGCGCGGCATCGACGTGGTCGCCGACCTGCCGGTCGGCGACAACCTGCACGACCACATGTTCGTGCCGATGACCTACTGCATGACCTCGGCCCGCAACCGCGGTACCACACCGTACTTCGCCGGCGGGGTGATCTCCGAGGCCGTCCGCGGCGGCACCTGGATGGGCCGAACGGTCTTCGAAGCCGTTGGTTTCGTCCGCAGCTCGCAGGCCCGTGACATACCCGACATCCAGGTCCACGCCCTGCCATGGTCCTACCCGTTCCCCAACCAGGACTCACCGGCCCGGCAGCGGGTGGACAAGCGCTGCGCGCTGACCATCATGCCCACGCTGATCTACCCGAAGAGCCGCGGCACCCTGCGGCTGGCCTCGGCCGACCCGGCCGCGGCGCCGGTCATCGACCCCGGCTACCTGACCGAACCCGACGACAGCCGCCTGCTGCTCGACGGGATCGAGCTGATCCGCGAGACGATGGCCAGCGACCTCATCGCCGGCCAGGTCAGCCTGGAACTGAACCCGGGGCCGGGCTTCGGTGACCGGGCCGCGCTGGCCGCCGAGCTGCCGAACCGCGCCACCTCGGTGTACCACGCGGTCGGTACCTGCCGGATGGGCACGGACGACCGGGCGGTGGTGGATCCGGAACTGAGGGTCCGCGGCATCGACGGGCTCCGGGTCGCCGACGCGTCGATCATGCCCAGCATCACCGGCGGGAACACCAACGCCCCCGCCATGATGATCGGCGAGCATGCGGCCCAGCTGATCGGGCCGGCCTGATCGCTACGCGGTGATCCCGTCGAATAGCAGCCGCAGCAGGGCGCCGGCCACCTGCTCGGTGCTGTAGCCCTCGGCCAGCCGCCACTGCGACGGGATCCACAGCACGTCACGGAGCAGCCGGTAGGTGAGCCTGGCGTCCAGGTCGGCCCGGAAGATGCCCTCGGCCTTGCCGCGCTCCAGCTGGGTGACCCAGGTCCGCTCGATCTCGCCCACCGCCTTGCGCAGGTAACCGAACCGGGGCTGGCCGCTGAAGTAGCTCCAGTCGTTCTGCAGCATGGCCAGCGCAGGACGGTGCCGCGCCAGGGTCTGGCTGGTCGACCGCACGATCTGCTCGAGCACCTCTCGCGGGGAGCCGCCGGAGGCCGCCGCGGTCCGGTAGTCGGCCAGCACGTCGTTGATGAAGCCCGACAGGATCTCGTCGCCGATGGACTCCTTGGAGTCGAAGTGGTGGTACAGGCTGCCGGACAAGATGCCCGCGGCGTCGGCGATCTCGCGCACGGTCGTGGCGCGGTAGCCCTTCTGCGCGAACAGCTCGCCGGCCAGCTGCACCACGTCGGCGCGCCGCTCAGACCCTGTCGTGCTCACCCCGCGATTATCGCAGGTCCGAACCGCTCCACCACCTGCTCCTCGGTCAGCCCGAAGTCGGCCAGCGTGTACCGGTGCGCCGCGCCCGCGCGGCCGCCGGTGCTCAGCGCCCGCATCGCGTCGGCCGCGGCGCCGCCGAACGGCAGCCCGAAGTGCGCGTAGACCGCTTCGGCGGTGCCGACCGGATCCGTCACCAGGTCGCCGTAGGACACGTCGAAGAAACGGGTGGCGTCATGCCGGGCCCGTTCGGCCCCAAATCGCTCGACCCCGGACGCCCACAATTCCAGCTGGTCCCGGCCGATCACCTCGCCGGCGAACGTGTCCGACCAGCCCGCCGTGGCCTGCGCGGCCAGGCTGCAGACCGACGCGATCGCTATCTCGGGAGCGCGGTGGGTCTGCACGATGAGCGCGTCCGGGTAGACCGCCAGCAGCGCGTCCAGCGCGAACAGGTGGCTGGGGTTCTTCAGCACCCAGCGGCGCCCGTCGCCCAGCCCGATCAGCTGCAGGTTGCGCCGGTGCCGCCGGTACGCCCCGGTCCAGTCCTGGCCGGCTAGCCAGGCGGAGTAGGACGGCAGGTGGGCCAGGCACTCCCAGGAGATCGAGCGCATCGACTGGCGCAGCAGCTGCCAGCACTCCTCAACCTGGTCGGCGGCCACGTAGTGCACGCCCATGAACTCGGGGTGCTCGACGTGGTGCCGCTCGCAGCCGGCCTGGATGTACCGGAAGACCGGGTTGGCGTCCCAGGTGTCCCGCGGCGGCCGGGGCTGCGGCGCCTCGGCCAGCCACAGCTCCAGGCCCTGGTGCGCCGGGTCCGCGGTGAGCAGCCGGTGCAGCGCGGTCGTGCCGGTCCTGGGCAGCCCCGTCACGAACAACGGCCTGCCCACCGAGACCTGCGCGTGCTCCGGGTGCGCCCGCCAGCCCGCCTCGCTGAGCAGCCGGGCCGCCAGCGCGCCGCGCAGCATGGCCCGCGCCACCTTCTCGCCGCGCGGGGTCAGGTCCGCGTCACGCTCGTACGAGGCGATCAGCTCGGCCAGCCCGTCGCCGTAGTCGTGCGGCCCGAAGTCCTCAAGCCCGGTGACCTGCGACGCCGCGGCGTGCAGCTCCTCGGCGGTGACCCAAGGCCTTGAGGGTTTCAATGGTGGTACTCGCCGCAGTTGACGTCGAGGCACTGCCCGGTGATGGCCCGGGCCAGCGGCGAGGCCAGGAACACCACCGCGTCCGCGATCTCGTCGGGCTCGGGCAGCCGCCGCAGGTCGGTGGCTGCCGCGGTCTCGTCGTAGATTTCCTGTACCTCGACGCCACGCTTGTGCGCCAGGTAGCCGAAGTACCACTGCAGCGAGTCGCCCCAGATGTGCCCGGGCGCCACCGAGTTCACCCGGACCCCGCGCGGTCCCAGCTCGGTGGCCAGCGACTGCGCCATCGCCAGCAGGGCCGCCTTGACCAGCTTGTACGGCCCCATCGTGCGCTGGGAGAACCGCACCACCATGGAGTTGACCATCACCACCGAGCCCGCGCTCTCCGTCAGCAGGGGGGTGAATAGCCTGGTGAGCCGCAGCGCGGCCACGACGTTGGCGTCGAAGCCGGGGCCGAGGGCGTCCAGGCCGACCACGCCGAGTTCCTTGATCGGCGGCATCGCCAGGGCGTTGTACACCAGCGCGTCGACCCGGCCGAACGCGTCCCGCGCCGCGGCCACCAGGTGCTCCGCCGCCGCGGCGTCGGCCACGTCGGTCGGCACCGCCAGACCGCGCCGGCCCAGACCGGCGATCTCCTTGGCCACCTCGTCCAATCGGGCCGTGGTGCGCGCGGCCAGCACCACGTCCGCGCCCTCGCGCGCGCTGGCCAGCGCGACGGACCGGCCGAGCCCGGACCCGACCCCGGCCACCACGACCACCTTGTCCTTGAGCATCATCTAGCCGAGCATCCTTTCCGCCACGGCGGCCTGCCGTGCGGCGATCCGGTCCCGCCACTGCGGCGGGGACACCTTCGCGTGGTCGTAGTACGCCAGCCGTTCGGCTATCCGGTCGAACGGGACCACCTCCACGCTCGGCCCGTCTTCCTCGGTGAGGTCCCGGGTCAGCCGCTGCCACCGGATCTGCACGTACCCGCGCCGGCGCCCGGTGAGCTCGAGCCAGTTGGCCACGCCGGGGTCACGCTCGCTGATCACGAAGCGCAGCCGCCGGTCCGGGTCGATGCGGGCCTGGTCGGCGGTGAGGCTGGTCTGGTGGTTGATGTAGTCCAGCGAGACGTACCACATGCTGCCGAGCTGGATGCCCTGGTAGGGCGCCACCTCCCGGCCGGCCGCGGGCACCGTCACGATCAGCGCCTGGTCCTCGCCCAGGTCGAAGTGGCCGGCCGAGGAGAACTGGGTGGCCAGTCCGCCCGGCGTCGGCCGCGGCGGCGTCATCGTGTTGACCGGCTCGGACAGGTAGAACCACTCCGGGAAGGCCAGGAACGTGCGCAGCCGGGACAGCAGGATCTTGCCGGCCACGCCGTAGCGCTTGGCCATCACGTCGGTGCCGGCGGCCGGCGGCGCGAGCCCGGCTCGGTCCTGGCGGCGGATGCTGATCGTGCCGCGCCGTTCGGCGGCCCAGTCGCTGTACACCTCGCGGACCAGCAGCATCGACGACCCGGCGCCGAGCCGGAAGGAGTTCCGCCCGCTGGCCGACGGCCCGAACCGCAGCTCGAACGTGCCGTCCGCGTCGACCTCGATGGCGCGGTCGTCGAACGCGCTGAGGCTGTCGGGGACCTCGACCGGGGAGTAGTCCCCCTTCAGCACCTGGAAGCTGAGGTCGGCGGTGCTGCCGCGACGCCCGGTGACCACGTACTCAGCGTCGTCCCGCAGGTAGGCGTGGAAATAGAGGGTGTCCGGGTTGTCCAGGCCCATCTTGGTGTACGGCCCGGTCGACTGGACGAAGTACGGGAAGTCCCGCTGGTAGGCCCAGGCCAGCCGGAGCGACGCCTGGATGCTGCCCGCCAGGTACTCGTAGCCCTCGGCCAGGTCCTGCTCGGACGTCACGAACGGGGCGCCCGCGATGAGCTTCTCGGCCTCGGCCAGCGCCTCAGCGAACGCCTGCGTCAGCATCAGCCGTCCCCAGCTTGGCGGTGATCTTGAAGCTCGGCAGGTCGTCCAGCGACATCATCGCCTCGTAGGTGCGCACGTAGCCGGTATGCGCGATCCGCCAGCGGCCGTCCTCGCCGCGCTCGTAGCGGTCCTGGTAAAAGGCCGCGCCCGTGATCACGACCCGGTACTGCATCGCGATCACCGTGTCCTCGAACGACCAGGTGCCCTGCGCCGCGTCCCCGTCCACGGTGATCTCCGGCTGGCCCGCGCGGTGCACCGTGATCATGTCAGGACCGAGCTTGTCCCGCAGGAACCCGACGATCTCGTCCCGCCCGGCGAGCTTCAGCGGCTTGCCGTACACCTGCGTGCCGTAGTCCACGGTGGCGTCCGGCGTGAACACCTCGGCCAGCTCGTCCCACAGCTTCAGGTCGACGCAGCGCAGGTAGCGGTACTTCACCTGCCGGATCTCTTCGATCGTGGCCAGGTCTATTGGCACGGTGTTCATAGGCACGGGGTCCATGTCAACCAGCTTGGGCCATCCGGTTGACCGGAAACAAGAACCTGTTCTAGTTTTTTCGGGTGCGGTTCAGCTATGCCGAGTCGATGACAGAGCCCCTGTTTTATGCACCCTTGGCCGTGGCCGCTGAAGAAGCCGGGTACCACTCGATGGTCATCCCGGACAGCATCTGCTACCCGCGGCACTCGGCCAGCGTCTACCCGTTCAACCCGGACGGCAGCCGGGAGTTCCTCGAGGACAAGCCCTTCCTCGAGCCGTTCTCGCTGATCCCGGCGCTGGGCGCGGTCACCGGCAGGCTGCGCTTCGTCACGTTCGTGCTCAAGCTGCCGGTCCGCGACCCGCTGCTGACCGCCAAGCAGGCCACCTCGACCGCCGTGCTCACCGGCGGCCGCCTCGTCCTCGGCGCCGGGATCAGCCCGTGGCGCGAGGACTACGAGGTGCTCGGCGTCGACTGGGCCAGCCGCGGCCGCCGGATGGACGAGTCCATCGCCATCCTGCGCGGCCTGGCGGCCGGCGGCTACTTCGAGTTCCACGGCACGGTCTTCGACCTGCCGCCGGTCAAGATCGCGCCGGTGCCCGCCGAACCCATTCCCGTCCTCATCGGCGGCCACTCCGACGCCGCCCTCCGCCGCGCCGCCCGCCTCGGCGACGGCTGGCTGCACGGCGGGGGAGACCCCGCGGATCTCCCCGGCCTGCTGGCTCGCCTGGCCCGGTTCCGCGCCGAGGAAGGCACCGAAGGCCGCCCGTTCGAGGTGCACGTGATCTCGGCCGACGCCTACACCCTCGACGGCGTCCGCCGCCTGGAGGACCAGGGCGTCACCGACCTCATCGTCGGCTTCCGCTGGCCCTACACCACCGGCCCCGACCGCGAACCCCTAGCCGACAAGCTCACCCACCTCCGCCGCTACGCCGACACCATCCTCACCAAGCTCTAGCTAACCCGCTTCACCAAGCTCTAGCTAATCCGCCACCCGGTCGAAATCCCTCAAGCATCTCAGCTCACATAGCCCACGCATGCCCCACGGCCGACGCACCGCGTACGTATGAACGTGGCGTTGTGCACAAAAGAAGGTGCACAACGCCACGTTCATACCCTTCCTGCCCCGTGCCCCGATCCTTCCGTGCCCCGAGCTGTCGCACCTCCTGCCTCACGCACCTCCCGCATCCCCCACGCACCTGCGCGTTTTCAGTGAGAGTGACTCTCTACCCCATAGATTCGGTAGAGAGTCACTCTCTACCGATTCGCGTGACCCTCTGCCGGTAGCGAAACGACGAGGGTGAGGGGCAGGCACCGTTTTAGGCTGGAGTATGGCCGAGCACGCGAACGTGTATCCGCTGCGACGCGAACCCCAGCGGGAACGGGAACCTCAGCCGGAACCGCGTCCCCGGGAGCGCCAGGCCCAGGAGCCTCTCTGGCGGGAAGTGCTCGGCCGGCGGCTCCGGGTCCTGCGCCAGGAACAGCAGGAGACGCTCTCCGAGACGGCGTCCCGGGCCGGGATCTCACCGCAGTACCTGTCCGAGATCGAGCGCGGCCGCAAGGAACCCTCCAGCGAGATGATCGCGGCCCTGGCCGGCGCGCTGGGCACCACGCTCATCGACCTCACCGAACACGTCGCCGGTGACCTGCGTCGCCAGATGTCCCTCGCGCCGCGCGCCAGCCGCACCCGTCCAGGCCACATCGGTCCAGGCCACATCGGTCCAGGCCGCACCCGGCCGGGCGACGTGCTCGCCCTCGCCGCCTAGGCTCACGCGGCCGGGGACGCCTGGTCGTCCAGGCGCCGCCGCCCCAGCACCTGGTCGACGATCCCGTAGTCCAGCGCGGCCTGCGCGGTCAGCACCCGGTCCCGGTCGGTGTCCGCCCGCAGCGTCTGCACCGACTGGCCGGTGTGCGCGGACAGGATCGACTCGATGTCGGCCCGCATCCGTACCAGCTCGTCGGCCTGCAGGATCAGGTCGGGGATCGGTCCCTGGCCGCGCCCCGCGGGCTGGTGCAGCACCACCCGGGCGTGCGGCAGCAGGGCGCGCCGGCCCGGCGTGCCCGCCGCCAGCAGCACCGCGCCGACGCCGATGGCCTGGCCCACGCAGGTCGTCGCGACGGGCGCCTCGATGTACTGCATGGTGTCGTACACGGCGAGCATCGACGGCAGGTCGCCGCCCTCGCAGTTGATGTACAGGTTGATCTCCTGCTCGGCGCTGTCCGCCTCGAGGTGCAGCAGCTGGGCGATGAGCGTGTTGGCCACGCCCGGGTCGATCCCGGTGCCGAGGTAGACGATCCGCTCGGTGAGCAGGTGCGAGTAGACGTCCATGATCCGCTCGCCGCGCGGGTGCTGGGCGATGACGTTCGGGATGGTGTACGAGCTCACGCAGCTTCCCCTTTCAGCCCGATACGGTGCTTCCTGGCCGGCATGACCTGGGCGAACGAGTCGACGATGCCGTCGATGAAGCCGTACTCGCGGGCCTGCTCGGCGGTGTACCAGTGGTCGTGCAGGGAATCGTCGAAGATCCGCGACACCGGCTGGCCGGTGTCCTCGGAGATGAGGCCCAGCACGGTGTCGACCATGTGCCGCAGGTCGTCGGCCTGGACCTCGATGTCGGCCGCGCTGCCGCCGATCCCGGCCGATCCCCGGTGCATCAGGATGCGGGCGTGCGGCAGCGCGAACCGCTTGCCCTTGGTGCCGGCCGAGAGCAGGAACTGCCCGGCGCTGCAGGCCAGCCCGAGAGCCAGGGTGGAGACGTCGCACGGCACGAGCCGCATGACGTCGCGGATGGCGAGCATGGACGGCACCGAACCGCCGGGGGAGTTGATCCACAGCGCGACGCCGGAGCCGGGATCCTCGGCGGCGAGCGTGAGCAACTGGGTGGCGAGCAGCGTGCCGTTGTCGTCGTCGAGTACTCCGTCGAGCACGAGTACCCGCCGCAGCAGCAGCTGCTCCCGGACCCGCTCGCTGAACAGGGGGGTCTTGTCGTCGTTAGCCATGCTTCCAGCCTGCGGCACCGCCACCGGCCGAAGTCGCCCTCGCTGCTGTGAGCAGATCTGCTCACAGCAGCGTGGCCCTGGAGTCCATTACTCTGCCGTAGCGTGGGCGTAAGCGTACGGAGGAATATCCCAGGCCTGCTGGTCGGCCTGGGCCTAGGCCTGCTCGCGCTGGGCCCCGGGCTGGGGCGGGGTTTCCTGCTCAGCTACGACATGGTCTTCGTCCCGCGCATGCCGTTCAGCGCGGCGCTGCCCGGGCTCGACCCGCCCCGGGCGGTGCCCAGCGACCTGGTCATCGCCGTCGCCTCGCGGATCGTACCGGGCGACATCGTGCAGAAGCTGGTGCTGCTGGCGATC